>Ga0126379_10003310_pt1 | contig 10414 bp, 11 predicted proteins | sample PanSoiMetPlot_24_FD_92640 | JGI IMG/M metagenome (GOLD analysis project Ga0126379, IMG submission 92640) | Tropical forest soil microbial communities from Panama - MetaG Plot_24 | ecosystem: Environmental > Terrestrial > Soil > Tropical forest > Bulk soil | place: Panama | collected 2016-02-17 | reverse complement strand
TGACCTTGCTTCATCGAAATTGTTACTCCAATTTGATTCAGAAATCAAATTGTGGATAGGTCGTTTCCGCCTATCTCTGCATGTCGCCATGCAGCCCAGACTATATCATCATCCCATTGGGAGTCCGGCGTATAGTCGTTGAGGGGTCATTAGATATCCTACATCTAGTTAGACTTCCCTGCTGATTGCCCGCACTTGTTGATTTTCACTAAGAATCATTTCTTGAGTACAACAAGATACTCGGGGTTTCCAGCATATAGCCAGATTTTCAAACAGCCATTACTAGCTGTTGCGACCATTGATCGTGTGCAAGGTCTTCATAACGAAAATCCGCTAAAATAATACGTTCGGAATCAATTCCACCGCAAGGTGGAATATAATCTATAATAATGTCAACGCAATAAGGCTCGCAAGGATCAGAAGAAGAACTAATCCAATTAGCAGCATTTCCACGCTGCTTCAGTGCATCCTCAACAGTTGGCGGATCTCCTGTCGCTGCACGCAAGAACTCCCACATGAAATCTAATTTCACTTCGACAGGTTGTTCGTCTCCTTGACGAACTGTATCAAGCCTTCCCCTGTCGAGTACATAATCAATTTTTCGCTTTTCCGAATAAGTTAAATTTCCCTCACCAATCTTCACTATAAGATTATGTGGTCCTACTGTAATTGCTGCCCCAGATGTTACTGCTGCTACTAACCCTGGACTAAATGTAATACTCGATGTGTTACCTAATGTTTCCGTATGTGCGGAAATTGTGTATTCTGTTGTATCACCTGCAACTGTGAATGTATCTCCAACTGCTACCGCACCCGTCATTCCTGTAACCGTTAGTGTTGTAGCACCGATACTTCCTGCTGCTCCAGCAGTCCCTGTTTTTGAGTAACCATCTGCGATTTTGATAAACGCATACTTCAGATCTACTTGCGCCATTCTACTCTCCTTTAACCATTGATTCGTAAATCTATCAGATAGTGAGCTTCAATGGTACTCTGCATAACTCGTACATCAGGTGACACCTGCCCGAAATGAGTGACAATAATTTCTTGATTACCGCCACTCCTCTGTCTCAATAAGCAACCAAGGAAAGATTGGTCATCCACTCCAGGTGTGTCTCCATATTTATATGTCGGAATTGATTCCTCAAGTGCATTTTCAAATATACCGCACATCTTATATATCTTATGCGTATCTTCGTCCATTAATGCACATACCAATAAGTTAATCTCTACTCGTAATAAGTAATCTACAGGATTATATTGATTCCATAATGGGCCATTATAACGCATTTGAACATAATCTTCTTCTGTAACTGTTCTTGCTTGTCCTTCCATGTATAGAGTTATATTTTGCCTACGATCATACATGAACTTACTAACAGAAGCAAATAACCATCTATCTACATTTTCTTTTATCATAACTATCAGGGTGTTAGAACAACATTTTGATTAAAAATCATATTCTGCTTCATAGTTGAATTAAATATTTCATTCGTCTTACTTCCTACCACATGAGTAGTTACAAACATCATAGCTTGATTATCTTCCAACTTTTCAACGCTCTTGATATTATATCTTTCATGTTCTATAACAAAGTAATCTACATTCTTAATCTCTATACCTTTAAGTAAATCTACCCTATCGATGATTATTGTTCTCGTGGCTACATCAAATCCTGGTCCTGTAGAAGAATGAAACCCCATTTCCTCCGCCATTTGCCTTTTCAGTAAAGTCGGTAAGATAACCGCTTTTCTTATTGTGTATTTGTCTCGAATAATAATATCTTTTCCTGTTGTCGGATCATGTATTACCTGAACAACATGATACAAATCTACCAGAGAGCCGAAACGTCTCTTTAATTGGTAAAGAATCTTTTTTACGAACGTCTTATTCATGCTTACTTCTCAAAGCCACTATCAAAGCATGCAACTCTTTTAAGGTATCATGATAATCTCTTATTATATCTTCCATACCTTTAATAATTATGTCAAATCTTCTACTTTGAACCTGTAAGTGTTTTAGAAACATCAACACTACAACGATTACTGAAATCGCAGCTACGCTGTCTGGTATCAGTTTAATTAAATCAATCATGGACCATTTGATTTAGACTTTAATGTTGCACATATTTCCACAATTTGTTTGAATACTCCCATAACTTGGTCAAATAATGTTCTGAATTGTTCTTGTGATCTAGTTTCAAATGCTAATACTTGTGCTATAACCTTATCAAAATGCCCTTCATATTTACTCGTTACTTCTTCTATTTTCTTGTTAAATAATTCCACAATTTCCTGTCTTTGAGTTGATTGTTCTCGTAAATGTCTCAAAAATAGCACTACTACCACAATTACTGCTATGGCAGATGTTGCTTCAGGAATTAACTTTAGCAGCTCAAGCAAGGAGAACTGCTCCTAAACGTTTGTCAAGAACAGCAATGCCTGCTAACATATCGCATGTAACTAGATGACCCTGCTTGTTACCATCATAAGTAATGACAGTACGCATGGAAAGGTCATTCCAGTTCACTACAGCCGAAAGTGCGCCAGTTCCCGGCTTTGGCCTTGCTAATGGTCTAACAACCAACGCAATGGCATTCTTGTGGAACGCCAAGTTAAAGTTACCAGACGTTCCAAGAGTAACAATATCGGAATTGTTCACAGCAACATCTAATGGACGATCAAGCGTAATACCAACAAGACCGTTCACAGCGATTACGGTATAAACTGGTCCCGTTGCAGCAGTACCAATCGTAACTGCCTGTCCTACCTGTGGCGCAACCGAGAATCCTGCTACAGTGAGTTCCTTAGCATAGCCAGCAAGATAACCACCAGAGTTATTTACTGTTCCGCCTAAATAATATGTAATCACAGCAGCCTGAACAACTGCTGTTTTGATTCCTGTAGCTGTCGTAATACTTGTTGTTGCGCCCAATGTTTCCGTATGTGCAGTAATACGTAATGGTGTATCATCACCAGCAATACGAATATAACCACCTGTTGTCACTGCACCAGTAAAGCCCGAAACAGTGAATGTTTTCGTACCAACAGGATAACCTGAAGCATTTGAGATAGCACCGCTTGCAGTAGTATTCACGCCTGCAAGTACAGAAGGCATATTCTGATCCATATACATATTGAAGCCAAGCTTGCGACCCAAGCTTGCTTCCTGCAATGCCTGACCAGTATCGCCAACCTGATTCGCGGCCAAGAAAAGATCAAGGCCCAGAAGTGTCGTTTCCGTAATTGGATTCAGAATCAATTGCCTATCTGTTACAGGTGCTTTATTGGTGTTCAACACCTGACGCAAATTCAGCAAATTGGCCTTGGCATTGGTAGCTGTGAGAGTACCAACACCGCCTGCATTATTGTCAATGAACTGAATATACTGACCCAGAACAATCTGATCCATAATCCTTGCTTGAGCAACAATAGCTGGACGCAAGAACTCATCAACCAAATCCTTAAATGCCTTTGATTCCTCACCATCCCGAATCAAGAATGAGGTATGTATATGCTGATTCAAAGGCACTTGAATGTTTGTCGCAATGGCATCCTGAATGATGACACTATCTGCCTGTGCTTTACGCTTAGCAGTAAACTCACTAGGACGGCGGACATTAACAACGTCGCCATAATTCTGCAAAGTGTTTTCAAAATCCCGATATACTAATGAACTGGCAATCATATTCTCAACAAGGATTGCCAGGGATTCATTAGCCCAGAGTTCGGGAATAAAGGCATCAAGATCATTCTCGTAACGCAGATACCAGGAACGGTAAGGCGACTTGTACTTCAGATTTAACATCACTAGCTCCAAGTTGATTATTAATCATTTTTCTCCACCCTCCTAAGAGGTAAGCCCAGCATTCACTGGTAATTGCCCAATTAGATTCTAATTGGTAACTGACAGTACAATCAAACAGATTATCGGGACTGTGTAAAGCCTAACTTCGGATCTTTCTTCCTAGCTTCCATGTATTCTTTTGTAGACATCTTCCCTGGTTCTACACGCCTACCACCTGTAGTACCATTACCACCTATTCCACCTGTGAGATTACTCTTGAAAAGATTCCCGAATCTTTCCGGTAAATCTTTCATCCTTTTCACTGCTTCCGTAACTGTCAGATCAAGAAGAATAGGCTTTCCATCACCATCAATATCTGTAAATTTTACTCGCGGAATATATCCTCTAGACTTTCCTTCTTCATCTTTATCTTCTACCAACCTAGTATGTTTCTCCAAAATAGCTGCAATTTGGTCAGGATTAAAGGCTTCAAACTTAATAGCAGCATCCAAAAGGGAACGACTAATGGTAGAAGAATGATAAAGATCCCTCCATTGATCTCGTTCCGTCGTCATAGTTGAAAGAGTTGATTTATGATCTTTTTCTAGCTTCTCTTTCTCCTTCTTCGCTAACTCTTCCTTGGAAAGAAACTGTGTTTGCAACTCATCGATTCTTGCTTGCAAAGAATCTCTCTCTTCTTGTGTCCTTCCTTGACTTTGCTTCAACTTCTCAAGTTCCTTGATAGTCTTCTCATTCGCAGCCTGACCCTTGCGTCTTTCATCAGCAAGTATTTTGTTTATATGTGTTTGCTGTTCAGGAGAAAATATCAATTTCTTAGATGATGGAGGCGGTGTAGCTGGAGGTGGAGGTGTTGCGCCGGAGTCACCTCCATCACCTCCACCATCATTACTACCGCCTCCATTTCCCCCTTCCCCCTCACCTTCGCCTTCATAAACGAGATAAAAGGGATAATTCCTGAACTTAGGCATCTTTAAAGAATTCATCTTACACCCTTCTAATGATTACCTTGCTAGGATTATTGAGATACTTTGTTAATCTCTGCCAAGCTTGGGCTGAAGGTATCCCGGCTCGGATATAATCCATAGCGAAGTCACGGTTATACAACGATCTTACACTTGAGTAATGAGCTTGAATATCACCAATTGACGCTATTTCGTAATCTGGATCATAACCATCTAGTAGTTGAACTGCTATTTCACAACATGCTTCCTTTATATCATCTGGAGTATCAAGTTGTCCTAATCTCGGGAATTCATTATCCTGATCTAAATATGCTTTCTCTCCAATGTAATCAAGATTATTAATCAAACGAGTAGCTGTACAAAGAGATTTATATTTGTTAGTATCAGATGCATCATCCCATGCGGAAGAATTTAATCGTGTATCAAAATAGTCTTGTGCTTCATCTACTTCAAGGTATGGAGTCATATGATTTCCTAATCAAATTAATCTGGTTCCCTCAAATTCAAGAGTTGTATCTACTCTCTCTTTCTCATTCTCCCAACGTACTTTCGGATCTAATTTAGGCGGTGAAGTCATAATATGTACAAGCCATTTTTCCCCTTTCCAGTTTGTCATTGTAATCACTTTGGCAAAATTATTCAACAAGAATTCCCGTAACTCAAGACTTTTCATTCTACCCAAGTAAAAGGTATATTCTAATTTTTGTAATTCCGATCTCTTAATATAACTATAAGTATCATTGAACATACTTTTACGAATTACCAAACTATGAGAGTTCGATATTTTGTCCCCTAGCTCCGGGCAAGGAAGAATGATTACTGAATCATTTGTTTGTAAAATTACAGTACAAGGTTGTTTCGCTTGTACAATTATATAATCAGCTTGTGGTATAAAGATGCTCGGAAATCCTGCAATAGGAAGAATTCTCTCATATTGTGTATTAAATGTCAATACATCTGATACGGATCTTACATAATTAACTCCTACACCAGGACCATGTTCGAAAAATATCAATTCATCATTAACAAGATTCGCAACCCTTAGTACACTTGCTATCTGACTAAATGTCAATACATTTGACACATTTCTTATAATTATATGTAAAGCAAGATGCGTGAAAGTTAGAGTAGATGTATTTGTTTCTGTATATACTGCCGGATGATAAGCTAAATCTGTAAATGTTAATGTCTGCGTTGTAGTTACATCCCATATCCTACTTCCATAAGCTGTTTGTGTAAATGGTATAACCTGCGCAGTCGTAATACTATGAAATGCATTTGTAGGTATAGATTGATTAAAAATTAAATTCTGTGCAGATGTTCGCTTTAATATAAGCCCGCATATAACTGTCTGATTAAGTATTAAAGCTTGTGTTTGACTTTGTGTTAGTTGTGGAGAAATAAATCCTGATTGATAACCTAAAATTAAAGATTTTGCCGGTATTGCTATACTATTTCCTGGTTGTGATGTATAAGGCTTTGGAATAAATCCTGATTGTGTGAATGTTATTGAGTCTGTACAAATTACATAATTAGAATGTAACTTAGATGCTGTACCCGTAAATGTAAGAGTATTTGTTGCGCTTGCAGGATGTTGTTTAAGATAACTAGCTGTTTGACTAAATGTTATTGTCTGTGTAACAGTTTGTAATATTATTGCTTGATTGATAGAATAAGCAAGTATAGAAGATAACCCTAATTGTGCATAATATACACCTAATTCTGAAGAATATGCCTTCTGTTTTATATTTGTTGCAGTTTGACTAAATGATATTGTATCTGCTGCCAAATGATCTGTTGGTAATACTGCTAACTGAATATTAGCTAAATAAGAATCTGATGTACCTAAATAGGATGTATAACTCATTGTTGATTAATTGCCCGGGTTACTTTTTCCTAACCCTCTGCCCGGTTTCCCTATTTTCTCCAACTTCGCAGCATCGGTGGGATTCACAGCAGCATCCGGATTACCTCTAGCTGCCGGATTAATTGGTTGCCCATCTCCTTGGCCTTGGCCATTCAATGGAGTTTGCGCTTTCTGAATCAATGCAAGACGTTCAGATTGATATGTTTGTGCCTTATCAACACTACCTTCTGGATATCCTCGTGCTTCACTAGCTGTTTTCGGATCTACCAAGCCTTTGTCTACGTCATCAAGAAGCTGTTTCGGATCAACATCAATGACTTCTGCATTATCTATCTCTTTGAATATCTTTCTCAATGTCTCAATAGAGACACGAGATCCTAACATAATTTTCGCTATAAGCTTTGCTAATTCACGCTTATATAGATCGGAAGGTATATCACTAAGAAGTTCTCTTAGTTCTTTCGCTTCTCTACGCCTATCTGCATCACTCCGTAAATCATACTGTTCCGGATAATTAACCGAAGCAATATTAATTGGATTCCTAGGATTTTCATACTCTGCCCAGATTTCTGCCACCCTTCGTTCCGCATCTTCGAGAATCAATCCAATGTAAGATAGTCCAGATTCTAATGTCCTTTCATCCATTCCTTTGGATTCAGCAGAAGCCATTTTCGGTCTAATATTGGCTATAGAAAGATTGATTAATAATCGGATTTCGAGTTTCAATTGTTCTTGCTTATCCATTGAAGCCCTCATCGGCTCCGATGAAGGAAAGATAAAGGCAGGGCGCTCGGTTCCGATGGGATATCGCCTTCCCGAAGATGGCCCTAAATCCAAATCTTCAGAAGATGTCGGAACCCCGTCAGTGTCGGGTCTTTTCAGATGCGGAGAACTATAACGCGGATCAAATTGCTCCGTATAGAACGGGAAGTTTGCTCCAATTGCATAAGCCATATCGGCTGAAGCTAAATTCAACAGAGCAATTTGTATATCCGCTATATCGATTAACAAGCTTTCGTCTAATTCCAGCATTACAAATGGTATTCGAGTAAGATTCAACGGAATATCGTTCTCAATTGTAGATGGATTTCCCTGGATATCAATGATTTCGGAATCATTATTATAGAACCTACAATAAACGACACCATCTCGTATATAATAGAATCGATATATCTCTATTTCACCAACAGGCAACCCTGTTACATCATCATGAGTATAAATATAGCTTCGTAATAATACAGATCGGAACTGATTCGTATTATAATAATCCCAGGAACGAATATCTTCTGTTCTGTACACATATAGATAAGGTCTTATATTCCTATTCTCAGCTATAGTAACACCCATTTTCGGTGGCATATCCACATAAATACCTACTCTACCCATAGATAGTAATTCTGCTAGAACTTCCATACCAATAAATACATTCATGGTCGAACCACGCAAATCAACTCCACCATCTTTCCCTACAACAGAATCCTGATACGTTGGACTTCCACCTACTCGCGTAATATCAACCATTCTCTGATAAATAGAGTTCTTGACTTCATTTACAGCGGCTTTGGCAAAGGAAGGAGCATAAGAAATCTTTTTCCTTGCAGCAAAATCATCATCATCTTCACTTTTCGAGAACTTTTCCAAATATTGATGAATGAAATCATAACCGCCCTCATATACATAGCGCCATTTAAGCCATTGCGGCCACCTTTGCATATAATATGGGTGACGCAACATGTTGATATCAAATTCCGCAACAACATCTGCCATTTGATTATTAATCCAATACTAACGAGGACTCTTAACGTGGAGACTTAATCACATATGTTGTACTTAAGTTTGCAGCAAAACACAATGCTATTTCGCTGTATGCTCTTGCATGTGTATGATGATCCTGATCCGCATCAGCTTTAACATATCTGCCAACAGTTACATCATATTGATCTTTCTCATAAATTCTCATCGGGGCCATAATGTGACTTTTGTATTCTAGATTTATATCCATAGGCAGTTCAATAGATTGATTCCTGAATCTTCCCAATGCTTGATCTAGCCAATATGTTCTATCCACAGTCACAACGGGATCATTATAATCCTGAGAAATCTTCAAGCTCTTTCCCTTAACTGTATCGCTATAGAAACACAAGTGGACAAACCCTGGAAACCGTGACGCGAATTCACTAGCTTTGCGGCGCTCAGGTTGAGCATCGATTACACATGCATTAACACGCCATGTCTTAACCAGTTCATCAAGTTCCTCAAAGTTCAGAACTTTACCGAAATCTACAACCCGACAAATAGCCGTTGTATGAATATCTGGACTCATAGCCGGAATATGCCATGCGTCGATTTCGTAGTGTATCCACTTGCCTTGATCTATACCGAGTGTAATTACCGGATAACTATAAGGAATATAAGACCTATTCTTGAAGCTGTGTATACACTTATTTATTTCATCTTCGTTTACACGCGCTCCCGTAACCGTATGGGTTTGACCAAGCTTGGAGTTAAAGAATTCTTGCTCGTCTGCCTGATTTCTTTGTGCCCGGAAATATGATCTTGCTATTTCTGCTGGATGAACAGTACAAGAGTATAATTGATTAATATGGAATCCGCGTACATCACGATTAGTGTGTGATGCAATCCACTTACCGTTAGCCAACCACTCCGATTTTGATTCATGAATCAATTCTTTCTTGCATACCTTGCAAATTATGTGTGTTTCATTGATTCTCGGATCATTTAAATCCTCTGCTGTCATGAGTATCGAATCAGGGAATGTCAAATCTATCCATCTATGACAATGTGGACAATTGAAAAAGAAATTTTCTTGTGTGGATGTTTCATAATAGATATTTATACCTCTACCAGGAACTCTAGGTGTAGACAAGGCAATAGTTTGCTTCTCGATTTGCCCCGATTGTCGTTCAAAGGCAAGAGGTATATTTTCTTGAGTCATTTCCTCCAATTCATCTAATATTAAAAGTCCAACAGGAACGGATTTAAGACCCGATTTTGATCTAGATCCTCTAATGTATAAATTCGTTGAACCGGCTCTTTTGTGGCCTACGTTCTTTACATCGGAGAATATTTGACCCAAGTAAGGCGACAACTCCAAAGCGCTGTCAAATCTTGCTGCACTGAAGTCACTAGCATCAGGTGTCTTCGCAGGTAGAACGTACAGGCAATCCGTATGGTCTATATCGATTTTATAAAAAGTTCTGTTCAATGCTACTTCCGTATAACCCATCTGGGCTGCTTTCTGACCTACCCAAAAGTCACAATCGGCATCGTGCATCTCCCGTGACCAAGGATAATACTTGAAACTCCAAGGACCAGGAAACGATTTCCCTCCCATTACTCGACAAGCACAAGCCCAACGCGAACAACTAGTCAATCCTTGTCTACGCAAACCGGCGGCAATAGTCTTTATGAATAACGATTTCAAATCTTCTTTTACTTTCATTTACTTAACTTCGCATTCGCAAATTTCTTTCCGATCCATAACAATAACATTGGCAAACTTTGCGCCGCTGTCAAATAAACGGCATAATCTATGTCTCCCATCAATAAGAACATTGTTTCCCGTAATCAATAAGGGAAATTTTATATTCGCGTTTACATATCTTTTGTATGAGAACCCACTTCGTTTCGTTCTCAACAAATTCTCGGCATCTAATTGCTTCAATGAACGACGTTCTATTCGCTTGCCTTTTGATTTCTTAATCAATGCATGAATATCCACATGCATCGTATACATCAGCGTAACTGTGTGACTACT
>Ga0126379_10003308_pt1 | contig 10415 bp, 9 predicted proteins | sample PanSoiMetPlot_24_FD_92640 | JGI IMG/M metagenome (GOLD analysis project Ga0126379, IMG submission 92640) | Tropical forest soil microbial communities from Panama - MetaG Plot_24 | ecosystem: Environmental > Terrestrial > Soil > Tropical forest > Bulk soil | place: Panama | collected 2016-02-17 | reverse complement strand
GCCGACCTCTCCGAGCTCCAAAAAAGGTTGAACGAGGCGATGATGAAATTGTCTGATGAACACAGAGCTGTGGTCACCATGTTCCATATTCAAGGGATGCCTCACGCAGAGATCAGTAAAATCTTGAATGTTTCCGAAGGAACGGTACGATCACGACTCTTCTACGCAAACCGGCAGCTGCAAAACTATCTAGACGAATTTCGAAAAAATCCGGTCACTTAATTCCGCACAATGGACGAGTTTAACGACAACGAAATAACGAAGCTGCTTCGCCTGAAACGTTACGAACAGCCGCCGCCCAGGTACTTCGACAACTTCCTCCACGAATTTCATCGCCGCCAACGCAACGAACTTTTGCGTCAACCCCTCTGGCGTATCTGCATCGATCGCGCGCGCGACTTCGTTTTCTCCTTCAACCTCGGAACCCTGACTTCCTATCCCGCCGCAGTCACGGCCGTGCTCGTTTGCGCGGCGATTTTGTCACTGCGGATTTATCAGATGCCGCCTTCGGCCTCGGTGGCTGCGAAAGATCGTTCAGTACTGGCCGTGCCGGCCAATGCCGACGATGAATGGACGCTGGCATCGCCCGTCTCCACACGGGTCTTCAACACGCGGTCGCTTCGAAATATTACAGAAAGCACCCAGACTCACCGCAGTGGTACGCCACGCTACGTGCTCGACAGCGTGCCAGTGAGTTATGAGACGACTTTCAAGTTCTAGATTAGCCGCAAGGTTTCCCTTGCTGGCAACGTTTACGTCACTGGCCGCGGTCGCTTCGCTTATCGCGCAGCAAACTCCGGAATCTCCGACGACGCTCACGATCAGTCGGGAGGTCAAGGACGTCTTTGAGCGTTGCGGCAAAGCGGTTGTAAAAATCGAGGCCACCGATCAACACGGCAAACTTTCCGGGACCGGCTTCTTTGTCGATCCGATGGGGACGCTTTACACCGCCTACTCGGTGGGCGGGGAAGCCGATACGATCAACGTTGAGTTCAAAGGAAGGAAATATCCGGCGCGCCAGTTGATGGCGGACCTGCGCAGCGGCGTCGCGTTGTTGAAAGTTGATTTGGCGACGCCGGCGCTGCCGATTGGCAATTCCGAGCAGCTCGAAATCGCGACTCCTGTTGTCACCATCGGTTACCCGCTCGACCTAGCCGAAACGCCGAGCTTCGGCATGATCGCGGGTTTTGATCGTAAATGTCTTGGAGGTTATTTTCCGACCAGACATTTGCGAGTGAATCTTCCGCCACAGCGCGGCGAAGGTGGCGCGCCACTCTTGAATTTGAAAGGCGAGGTCGTCGGCATACTTCTTTACAGTTTCGAAAATAATTCCTGCTACGCGCTGCCGATCGAAGCCGCAGAGAAAATTCGGAACGACTTCGTCCGCTTCGGCGAACCGCGACATGGTTGGATTGGTGCCAACGTTCGTGAAGCCACCACCGAAGTCGACGGTTCTCGCGCAGTCACAACTGACATCATGAAAGACACGCCGGCTGCGGAGTCAGGAATGAAACCGGGCGACGTCGTTCTTCAGATTGGGCGAACGAAAGTTCACGAGCCGGAAGATATTCTTGACGCGTCGTTCTTCCTGACCGCGGGCGACACTGTTCCAATCATAGTGATGCGCGGCAGCGAAAAGATTACTTTCAACGTTCAAGCCGATCTGCATCCGGCGAGCACGGGGCGGGCGCCGCTCATTGCTGCTCCGTCGCTCTCTAATCGCGCGATTCCGTTGAACCTGCAGTCGCCGGAACGCACGCCCTAGGTTCGACTCGGACTGGCGCTATAACATTTTCTTAAACTCGGCTTCGTCGATAATTTTCAGGCCGAGATCTTTCGCTTTGTCGAGTTTGCTACCGGCTTCGCTTCCCGCCAGAACGAAATCGGTTTTTTTGCTAACGCTTCCGCTAACACGACCACCAAGCGCTTCGATTTTCGCGGAGGCTTCGTCGCGCGTCATCGACGGCAACGTTCCGGTTAATACGAAGGTCTTTCCCGCCCACGGCAGCCCCGCCATTTTCTTAACGGAAACTTTTTCGCTCTTTGGTTTGATCCCAAGCTCTTTCATTCGTTGGGAAATTTTCTTTCCCGCCGCGGAGGAGAAGAAATCGAGAACGCTTTGCGCAACTACCGGCCCGACTTGTGTGACGATCCCGCGTTGTTTGTCGGCTTTGCTTTTGGAGGGCTCGGCAAATCCGGATTTGATCAGACGTTCGGCGATGTCCTGGCGGGATCCTTTATCGGCTTCATGATAAGTGATCAGATCCCGCAGAAGTTTTGAGTTGGCGACCCCGTCGATCGTTTCATGGAAGCGCGCGAGATCGGTCGCGGTCGTTTTGCCCACGTCGGGAATCGCGAGCGCGTAAAGCCAGCGGGACAGTGGAAACGAACGGGCGCGGTCGATTGCCTGAATTGCCTTGGTCGCGTTCTTCTCGCCGAACATCCGCGACGCTTCATCGGTCCCGAGATTTAGCTTTGCCAGTTGATCGACTTCGAGCTCGAACAGATCGAGCGGTTCGCGCACCAGTCCGCGCTCGACCAATTTGTCCGCGACGATTCCGCCAACACTTTCGATATCAAGCGCGCCGCGCGCGGCGAAGAATTCCAGACGTCGCGTGGCTTGAGCCGCGCAACGAAGATTTTCACAACGCCACGCCACAAATTGCGGATCGCGCCGGACCTCACCGCCGCAAACGGGACACTTGCTGTGAATGTGTTTGAGAAAGTCGAACGGCTTCGCGTTCCGCGGCCGTTTCGATTTCGTAACTTCAACAACCGCCGGAATGACTTCGCCGGCTTTCTCGATCACGACTGTGTCGCCGATGCGAATGTCTTTGCGCTTGATCTCGTCCTCGTTGTGCAACGTTGCGCGTGCAACGGTGCTGCCGCGGACGAGAACCGGTTCGAGCACCGCAACCGGGGTGAGAATTCCGGTGCGACCGACTTGTACTTTGATATCAAGCAACTTCGTCTCGACGCGCTCCGCCGCGTATTTGTAAGCGATTGCCCAGCGCGGCGATTTCGCAGTGAACCCGAGCTGCTCACGTTGTTCGAGCGCGTCCACCTTAATCACCGCGCCATCGGTTTCATATGGGAAATCACCACGAATCTCGTCGAGATCGCCGATCGCATTCAAAATTTTGTCCACCGAATCGGCCAGCCACCAATCTTCGTGCGTCGGCAATCCGAGTTTTTTGAGCAACGGGAAAATCTTGGAATGAAGATCGACATCGGCGCCTTCGACCGCGCCCGTTCCATAAAAAATCATTCCGAGCGGACGCTTTGCTGCCACGTTTGGATCGAGATGCTTCAACGAACCGGCCGCCGCGTTCCGCGGATTCGCGAACAGCGGCAATCCAGCCGCTTCGCGTTCTTTGTTCAGCTTCTCGAAGCCTTTCTTGTCGAGATACGCTTCACCGCGCACTTCAAAAATTTTCGGCGCGGCTCCGCGCAATTGGTGCGGCACGGATTTGATCGTCCTGATGTTCTGCGTGACGTCGTCGCCGACCGATCCGTCGCCGCGCGTCGCTGCGTACTTCAGTTTCCCGTTTTCGTACATCACTGAGACCGCCACGCCATCGACTTTTGGTTCGATCACGACCGGAATTTTTTCGCCCGGCAGCAGTTTAGTGATCCGCTTGTAAAAATTGGCGATCTCTTCTTCGGAGTAAGTGTTGTCGAGGCTAAGCATCGCCACGCGATGCTGAATCTGAGTAAAGGCCTGGAGTGGCTTACCGCCGACGCGTTGGGTAGGGGAATCCGGCGTGACGAGATCCGGAAACTTTGCCTCTAGATCGACGAGCTCCTTGTAAAGCCGATCGTAATCGCGGTCGCTAATCGTCGGCGCCGCCTCTTCGTAATAGCGGCGATCGTGCTCCCGAATCTGGTCTCGTAGCTCGGAAATTCGCTTTCCCGCTTGAGCCTCGTCTTTGGCCATGAAGCATGATACAAACAGGCGAAAGATCGACAATGAACGGCGGCGAAAAAATCCTCGGCGTGGAGGGCGGCGGAACCAAGACCTCCTGGGTTTTGATTGAGCGCAATGAGGGGGATTTGCGCATTCTCGACCAGGGGAAATTGCCGCCGGCGAACTTGCGCCTTGCCACTCCGGACGAGCTACGAACGATATTTCGCGAGTTGCCGAAGGAAATTCAGCGCGCGGGGGTTTTTCTCGCCGGTTGCGGCACGGAGGAAGATCGACAATCGCTCACGCGAATCTGCGCAGAAGTCTGGACGCAGGCAAAAATCGTTGTCGGCAGCGATCGCGATTCCGGTTTGGCCGCGGCCCTTGGTCACGGCGACGGAATTGTGGTTAACGCCGGGAGCGGCTCGTCGGTCACTGGCCGGCGCGACAAGAAAATCGAAAACGCGGGAGGCTGGGGCCACATTCTGGGTGACGTTGGCGGCGGTTATTATCTGAGCTTGCAAGCGCTGCGACTCATTTTGCGCGAGTACGATCTGCATCGCGGCGAAGTCCAATTCACAACGAAAATTCTGCGAGCGTTATCGCTGAACAATCTCAATGAGTTGGTGCGCTGGGCACAGACCGCCGACAAAATGGAAGTGGCGATGCTCGCGCCGGTGGTATTCGAAGCGGCGGCGGGTGGCGACGCGCGCGTGATGGAGATCATCGAGGAAGGCGCGCGCGCTCTTTGCGAATACACCGAAGCGGTTGCGACGCGCCTCCACGCTCTTGCTCCGAAAGTGGTCTTGCTGGGCGGACTGTTTCAACGGGATTCGATTTATAACCACGCCTATCGCCGCCGTTTGAAAAAAATTCTGCCCGATGTGCGCGTGACAAACTCAGAGCGCGCGCCGGAATTTGGCGCGGCGTGGCTGGCCGCGGAAATGCAAAGCTGGCCGGAAATTCATTCCGAACCTGTCCCGGGGAAAATAGACGATCTGGCCGCGGCGTTGACCGAGCAACGCAATCCGCGCTCCGAAAATCTCGAGAAAATGAACGCGCAGGATTTGGTGAAGCTTTTCGTCGAGGAAGAGAAGTTTGTTGGCGGAGCGCTGGCCGCCGCCAAAGCAGATATTACGAATGCGGTGGAGCTCGTCGGCGAGTCGCTGCGCAAAGGCGGCCGATTGTTTTATGTCGGCGCCGGCACGAGCGGCCGGCTCGGCGCGCTCGATGCCAGCGAAATTCCACCGACCTTTGGCGCATCGCCGGAATTGGTGCAGGGAATTATTGCGGGCGGCGCAACCGCGTTGCATCGAAGCGTAGAAGGCGCGGAAGACGAAATGAGCAACGGCGCGCTCGCGATTGACCGTCGTGGGATCAAAGATGTCGATGTTGTGATTGGAATCACCGCGAGCGGCCGGACGCCTTTCGTTCTTGGCGCGCTCGCGCGGACTGGGGCATTGGGTGCAAAAACTATTTTGCTCACTTGCAATCCGGATCGTGAGAAAAACGTGAAGGTCGATCTCGCGATCGATCTTGCGGTCGGTCCCGAGATTTTGACCGGTTCGACGCGCTTGAAAGCCGGAACCGCAACCAAGGTCGCGCTCAATATTATCAGCACTGGCGCGATGGTCGCGCTCGGGAAGGTGAAGGGGAATCTGATGATCGATCTCAACACCACGAGCACCAAACTGCGCGATCGCGCGACTCGAATGGTCGCGGAGTTGACCGAGACGGATTACAAATCGGCGTGCACGCAGTTGGAAGAGAGCGGCTGGGATTTACGCAGTGTCCTGAAAAAGGCCGGAAAATAGAAATAAAAGATCGGCACCCGTCGTCTAAATTTCGTTAGACGCGCTGACGGCTGACGAAACGTATCATAGGTAACAACTCAAAACAGAAAGGCTTATATGCTTTGGACTATCTTTGTGATTCTGCTAATCCTGTGGCTGCTCGGCTTTATCGGGTTCCACGTTCTCGGCTCGTATATTCACATCCTGCTGCTCATCGCGGTTGTGGTTCTCATTCTGCAATTGATCGGCGGACGCCGGCCGTTGTAGTTTCGCATTTGTGAAACCTGCTGGAATCATTGGCGTTCTTCTGATCATCGTGGGCATCGTTGGCTTCGCCTGGGGTGGGCTGCTCTGGAATACGGAGAAAAAAGACGCGCAGCTTGGCCCGCTGGAAATCAAACACACGGAGAAGCAGGGGATAACTTTTCCGCCGATCGTCAGCGGCATCTGTTTGGTCGGCGGAATTCTCCTCGTCGCGGTCGGGGCGCGGAAAAGCTAGGTTTACATTCAAAAGTCTCTCTGATTGAATCCGTTCCGTGGCCGGATCAATCAATCGGCGCGCCGTTCGCTGGCTTCGCGGCCAACTCCCGGAATTGGTCGCTGCCGGCGCGATTTCCTCTGAGAACGCGGCCAAGATCGAACATCACTACGCTTCAGTCGAAACGCGCTCGAATTTCGGATTTATAATTCTCGCGACGGTGGGCGCAGCATTCCTCGGCGCGGGGATCATTCTGATCATCGCGCACAATTGGGATGATCTTAGCCGCGCGACGCGGACCGTTATCGCATTCATTCCTCTCGTTATGGCGCTCGCGCTGGTCGCTTTCGTGTTGTTGCGGCGAAACGAATCACGGCCCTGGTGCGAAGCGGTCGCGATTTTTGATTTCGCAGCGGTCGCCACCGCCATTTCGCTGATCAGCCAAACTTACCAAATCCAAGGCTCGTTTGCCGATTTCATGAAAGTTTGGCTGCTGCTCTGCATCCCGGTTGTTTATTTGCTTCGCTCCGCGTTTGGCGCGGTCGTGTATGCGATTGGGTTGATCGTTTGGTTGTTCGCGCGCGAGATGGCTTTCTTCGTTCGTTCGCCGAACCCGATGTTTTTCTGGGTCGCGTTCCTTCTCATCGTTCCATATTTCTTGCTGCGCTATTGGAAAGACCGCGAGAGTCGCGAATGCACCGCGCTGAGCATCGCACTGGTGATCGCGCTCACGGTCGGGATGGGCTTTACGGCCGACTTTGCGAAATCAGATCTCGGATGCATCGCGTTCGCGGGTTTGTTCACCGCGATTTATTTGGCCGGAATCAGATTCTTTCCGCGGAGCGACGACCGATTGCACATTGTCGCGTTGCTGGGCGGAATCGGAATTGGCGTGACCGCGATTTGTCTCAGCTTCGAATCGAGCTGGCACATGACGCGCGAATTCTTCTGGGGCGAGCGCACCTTGCAGGCAAATCTCGCTTTCGCGCTGGAATTTCTGTTCCCGCTCGCGGCGATTGCGCTGGTGGCCATCGGTTTCTCTCGCAATCGCGCTCAATTTAGTTGGCCTGCGGTGGTTTTTCCAATTGTGACCGCAATCGGATGGGGCCTGGCGAATTTGTGTGACAAACCGGCGGAACGTTGGTTGGGCACGCGCTGCTCGTTTACGGCTGCCGCACTGATGAACTGTTACGCGTTGTGGCTCGGGATCGACATCCTCGTGCGCGGCATTCGTGCGCATAGCGTCGCGCGCGCGAATTTTGGTTTGCTCCTCATCGCCGCGCTCGCGATCAGCCGCTTCTTCGACAGTGAGCTGAGTTTTGTCACCCGCGGACTCGGATTCATTGTCGTCGGCGCCGGATTTCTGGTCGCAAACGTTCTCATGTTCAAAAAGCGGTCTGCGTCGCCGGCATGAAAGGGTTGTTCATCCTGATCTTCGTCTTGGTCGCGCTCGCGCAACTGAGCGTGCCCGCGTGGATGGCATGGGCGCGCGTCCAGACCCTGGCGCACGGGAGGGTGTGGAAATTCAAGACTGCGCCGGTCGATCCCGAAGATGCGGTACGCGGCCGCTATGTGCGCCTGAGCTACGACGTTGATCGATTCACCGGCCACGAAAAATTCCAGTCCAGCGATTCGGTTTACGCAGTGCTAAAAGAGAACGCCGAGGGCTTCGCCGAGGTGGACCGACTGACAACCGAGAAGGGCGACGGCGACAATTTCGTCAAAGTTGAAGCGTGGTGGCGGAACGATTCGGAGAGTATTGCTTTCCCGTTGAATCAATATTGGGTAACCGAGCAGGACGCGCCGGCAGCGGAAAAAGCGTATGCGGAGAACAGCCGTCGCGGACAACAGAACGCTTATGTAACCGTGCGTGTGCGCAAAGGCGACGCCGCGCTCGAACAGCTTTACATCAACAATCAGCCGTTGCGCGATTTTCTGCGCGCGGAGGCGCAGAAGGAAAAGAAGTAGTCGACTCGATCTTACTGATCAGCTGGCGCGTCGATTCCGGTCGCTTTTAATACCGCGAAGGTCTTGCTGCCTTTGCGGTCGAGATAAAGCAGGACGCCCTTCTTTGGATCGGCTTTGTTCAACGCCTCGCGAAACGTTTTCACATTGGTCACCGGGTTGCCGTCGACTTCAGTAATGACATCCTCGCGTTCGATTCCCTGTTGCGCAGCGAGACTATTCTCGGCCACGTCGGTCACGATCACGCCTTTCTGAACGCCAAGCTTGAAGCGTTGCGCCACTTCCTTGGTCAATTCCTGGACCTGCAAGCCAAACTTGCCAACTTGTTCCTCGGCATTTTTTGGCGGGCGGGGCGCCTCGTTCGACGCGCGCGAAATTTCGTTCGGCAATTCACCGGTCGTGACCGGAACTCTTAACGTTTGTCCTTTTCGCCAAACCGTCAGCTCAACTTTTTGGCCGATCTTCTTTCTCAAGATCTCGTGCTGAAGCTGCGAATCGGTCGTGACTTGGTTTGCATCGACGTGCGTGATCACGTCGAATGGACGCAGATCGCTCTTGTAAGCCGGCGCGTCGGCTTCAATCGTCCGGACGACCACGCCTTTATCGATTCCTTTGAACAACTCGCGAATCGAAGGATCGTCGCCGAGCGTTTCGATCCGGATTCCGAGCCAGGGCCGCATGATTTTTTTCCCGGCGATCAAGTCGTCGCCGATTTCGCGCGCCATGTTGATCGGGATGGCGAAGCCAAGCCCCCGATTAATTCCATTAATCAGCGTATTCATGCCGATCACGCGCCCGTCGATGTCGCAGAGCGGGCCGCCGCTGTTGCCGGGATTAATCGAAGCGTCGGTCTGCAAATAATCTGAAATCGAATAGCCGCTGGTCGCGAGCAATTTGCTCCGGCCTTTGCCGCTGACGACGCCATAGGTGAATGTGTAATCGAGCTTGAATGGCGCGCCGATCGCGAACGCGAACTGGCCGACTTTCACCGCGTCACTGTCGCCCAATAGCACGACCGGCAAATCTTTCGCATCGATCTTGATCACCGCCACGTCGGTCTTTTCGTCCGTGCCGACGACCTTGGCGGTGAACTCGCGACCGTCCTTCAACTTCACGTCGATTTTGTCCGCGCCTTCGACGACGTGAAAATTCGTAAAGATGTAGCCGTCTGGCCGGACAATGAATCCCGACCCTTCGCTCTGGATCGGCTGCTGGTTCCGCTGGTTCCGGCGGGAATTATTGTCTCCGTCGGGCGGACCTTGAAAGAAAAGGTCCTCGAACGCCGAAGTCTCATTATCAACCTTTTTTGAGATTTCGATGATGACAACACTGGGCGCCACCGTCTCAAATACTTTAGCGAACGCGTTATTTAACTGATGAACGACATCCTTACCCTGCTCGGCCGCGGCCGAGGAAACCGTCGGACTAGGCGCCGGAGCGAGCTCCGGAGTCGCGGCGAAGGTGGAGGCGACGGCGGTGAAAACGCCACTAAAAACAAAAATTTTAAACACACGCATTGGTTCGAAGTTGGACAGCATCCAACATGCTACGTTCAACGCCGTCAGTCCACTGAGCCCGGGCTGGCTGGGGTAGCGAAAGGCAGGCAAAACCCCTTGACTGGTGATATACTATCACAGGGCTCTCTCCGGATATGGGTTCAGGCAAACTAAATTGGTTTTCGGTCGGCGCTTTGGCCGCCCTCTTTGTCTTTGCGGCCGTTTGGCTTGCACTCGAACAACCCGCGTCAAAACCGATCCCGGCGGACGAATTTGTTCGCGCGATGGAAACCAGCCACACGTCGCTGATCAATCGCTATTTTCGTGAGCGCCAGAACCCGAACGTGCGCACTGCGGATGATCGCTCCTTGCTCTTCACCGCAGTCTTGCGCGAAGACCGCGCAATCGCGCACCGACTGCTCGACGCGGGTGCGAGTCCGGATTTGTGCGATGACGCCGGCGTAACGCCATTGATGGTCGCTGCGATGCACGGCGACGTGGAAATCGTCCGCGCGCTGATTGGCCGGATTACCGATGTGACGGTTCGGGATCGTGCGGGTCACACCGCGCTTTATTACGCGGTCAACGCCCAGAAGAGCGAAATTGTCGATCTTCTATTGAACTTAACGCCGAATCTGGAAGTGGCTTACGGCGACAGCGGCGAATTGCTCGCTCTCGCGCTTGGAACGCCGAACTCGATGATCGGACACACGATTCTTTCGCGGCTGCCGCGGTTCGAGGAATGGAGCCCGGGCGCCCTGCATGTTTTGGATAATGTT
>Ga0126379_10003307_pt1 | contig 10416 bp, 2 predicted proteins | sample PanSoiMetPlot_24_FD_92640 | JGI IMG/M metagenome (GOLD analysis project Ga0126379, IMG submission 92640) | Tropical forest soil microbial communities from Panama - MetaG Plot_24 | ecosystem: Environmental > Terrestrial > Soil > Tropical forest > Bulk soil | place: Panama | collected 2016-02-17 | reverse complement strand
GCGCTTTTTCAAACTCGGCCCTGGCGGTCCAGAAGTTCAACAAGGCGCGTTTGTATTCATGCGTGGATTCGGCCAGCGACGCCTGGGACTTCAGTACTTCTGAAAGCATGACCGCCTGGAATTTGTATTGACCGGTACTAACGCGCAGATTTTCCTTGGCGGCGTCTTGGGCCAGTTTTGCCACTTGCAGTAACTGAACAGACAACTGAAGCTTCCTCAGCTTATCGCCGACATCAATCAGCACCTGGTCTTCCGTCTCTTTCAAGCCGTTCTTCGCTTGCTCTACGGCCTGGTCCTTTTCGACGAGTTGGTGCCGCTTCCGCCCCCAATCAAAGAACTCCCACTTGACGATGACGCCGACGTTCGCGAAATTCTTCGGCACACTCGAATCGAAGTTGCGGTTCGTCAAATACACGAAGCCGGCGCTCACGTCGGGAATATATTCCGACTTCTTGATCCTGCGTTCGAGCGTAGCGCGCTCGACAAGTAGTTTTGCTTGCTCCAACTCCGGCCTTCGCTCAAGGGCGATCTTTCTGGCTGCCGGAAGGTCGGTTTCGACCGTCACCAGACTCGGGACATCCGCCACCTCGAATTCGGTGGTTACAGCGCGGCCCAGCAGTCTGTTGAGCTGTTCTTTTTGGGTCGCCAGTTGGGTGCCCAACTCAAGCTCTTCGTACTCAGCCTTGGCGAGCCGTGTTTGCACTACGAGATGATCCGCCCGCAGCACCACCTGTTGCACGACGTAATCTCCCGTCACTTTGTTAAGTTCCTTGTATGACTTCACGGCTTCCTGCACGCTGTCGAGTGCGCTCTTCGTTTGCAGGATCGAGTAATAGGCTTTCTTCACGTGGTCAACTATCTCTTGCTTTTGCAAGCGCAAGTTCGCCTGCGCCCCCTCACGCGAAACTCGCTGCAGCTTGAGGTTGAGACCTATCCGATATTGTTGTGACAGAGGCTGGATCGCCGTGGCGGCGAAGTTGGCCGTGGTCCTTTGGGTCACACTAAGCGTAAAGAATTCACCAAGCCCTGGAAAAATGTCTGCGGTGGGATTCCGGACCTTGAGTTCGTTATTGGCGAGGTTTCTCGAGACCAGGGTGTAGGCGTGGAGCGCGGGCAAGCGGAAAGTTTTTGCTGCCGCAATGTCTTCATCGGCCCTTTCCACGCCGAGCTCGGCGACTTTGACCGCGCGGTTGTGGCGCAGTGCGAGATCAACGGCCTGATCGAGCGTAAGCGAAGGGCCAGAGGAGGATACCGGGTCCTGAGCATGAGTCACACCGGAGGCCAGGAGGATGAGCAAAACTACAATGAGCAAGAAGTTTCGGTGAACCATCGCAGCTCCCTGTGCTCCGATTGGGGTAAATGCGTATTGAGTCAGTTTGAAATTCCGGGCCCGGTATCTGTCCATGCTCGGGCTCGGAAATGACCCCTAAAAATGCCTCTCAACTCGACGCTTAGTGTAGCCATCAGAGGCTTTGAGGTTCTTTCTCATTCTTGCCGAGACTGACTCTGTTTTGCTGTCCGTGCACCTCCTCGTCGTTCAACGGTGAATTGACGGCAAGCATTTCTCGATTGCGACGCAGGCCCATGGGATCGCAAGCTCACGCAATTCTTTTCAAGATCTCGAAAGATCGCCCGCCCCATCACCAACTAAACTCGGAGAAATTAAAGGTGCCTAAAGAGCACATTGAGTGCTGTCACTCAAAGTGGGATCATAAGGCTCGATGCGGTCGACAAATCGAACTAGAATCTAATCGACGGCATCTAACAATACTCGGGCCAAACGGGGTGGCGTCGAATTCAATGGGATCAATGATGCCTCCAATGATAGAGAACAGATTGCTTCAACCTGTCGACTTCATATTTGAGCACCATCGACAATCCGGCGTTGCGGTCGTTCCGCAAAGTTTCCTCATGCATTCCATTTCGATTCAACTTGATGGCCCGTCAAAGGTTGAAGTGTGGTGCGGCGAAAAGCGTACTCGAGTAACGCTCTGTCGCGGCGACTTGACCATAGCGCCGTATCGCTTTGCAATCGACGGGGCATATGTCGAGCCCTGCGAATTCCTGCAGCTGCATCTCAGGCCCTCAGTGATTGATCGCGCCGCTGGTAAAGTCGGGAGGCCGCCGGTGATAGTACCTGTTTTAGGCGCGGTTGATTCGTTAGCCGAGCAAACCATTTATCAGTTGGAGGAAGAGCTGACTAGCCGTGGGGGCGCTGCGGAATATGTGAACTTACTAATCGAAACTCTGGCGACACATCTCGTGAAGTACTACGCGGAAGAAACATCCACCACCAAAGAAGTTGGAGGGTTCCCTGAGTATCTCCTGGAGACGACCCTCGACTACATCAACCGGGGCCTTGATCGGAAGCTCTCGATAGAGGAGATCGCCCTGGCTGTTGGTATCGAGCCCGTGAGACTTGCGCGAGCATTCAAAGCATCTACCGGCACGAGCATTCATCGTTACCTCAACGAACGTTTCAACTGATCGTCCACGCATCACCACAAGTGAAAGAACATTCAAGCAGGAATCCGGAAAACAGCTCTCACTTTTCCACGTAAAATCCCATAACTAAGCCCGTGCCTGTCTCGGCGGTGATTAGTACTGTTGAATCTGTTGGCGACACCTTTGCTACTCGATTGAGCACTTGCCGCAAAGGAGGCAAGTTGCCAACTATTTCTTCAAACATCGAAATCTTGATTATCTCTTCACGGAGCGCAATGTTCTCTTTTCGTATTCCTTCTTCCGCCCGTTTGCCATCTTCGATGTCAGTGCCAGCGCTGTACCATCGGGTTAAGGCTTCCAATCCATCATAAAAGAATAGTCAAGTTAACCTGGCTCTGCACGGCTCTGATGTTTTTGAACACTCAAAATGGAGGTACAATGCCCTCACGTTAGTTGAATGGCCCCCCTGATAAAGTAGCTTATCTGGTCTCTCGTATTTTTGAGGTCTCAGGGCCAACACTCAACACTGAAAATCGACAAGAATCGCTTCAGACTAACCCTGAAACTGAGGCTTTCTCGTCTGATACGACTGACGCAGTACCCTGAAGGTGGAGGACCAGCATCGTGGACCTCTCACAATACGTGCTCGAAGTTCTCCGCAGGAATGAGGAGTTCGTCCTCTATCGGGCGAGCCCTCGGGCCAACCCGGTTCACCATCAGTTCTCAAGACTGTTTCTTGTCTCGAGTTTCGCCGTTCGTAAAATGCTGCGTTTGGCTACCACCATCTCAGGCGTCCAGAGCCTGGTCTTTTGCCTTCTCATCGTCGGGAGCTCGTTGGATGTTTGCGCTCAATCTGCATCGACTGGGGCCTTGACCGGCACGGTTACCGACGCAAACGGTGCTGTCGTGCGGAACGCAAAGGTTACCTTTCGAGACTACGCAACGAACGAGACGCTCACCGCCGTCACCGGTCAGGACGGGTTGTACCGTTTTTCTCTGTTGCCGCTGGGCGATTATGAGCTAAGGGTGGATGCGGCGGGCTTTGCGCCGCTGGTGGTGGCCCACGTAATGATTCAGATTAGCGAAGTGAGGCGGATTCCTTTAAGACTTGCGGTACGAGACGTCACAGAGACAATCGAGGTCAAATCTCCGCTGCTCCAAACCGAGAATGCCACCCTCGGAAGCGTGATTGATCAAGGGACGATCGTGACCTTGCCACTCGTGAATCGCAATTACACCCAGCTTCTCGGTCTAACGGCTGGCACGAATACGGACGTCGTAGATGCGACGCAGCTGGGAGCCGGGAGCCAGGAGATTCGCGCCAACGGCGCCCGCAGCGGTGACAATAACTTCATGTTGAACGGCGTGGATGCAAACAGTTACGGCGCCAATATGACTGAGGGCACCTCTAATAGTGGCGGAGGGTTAGCGATACCCGCACCGGATACGATCCGGGAGTTCAAAGTTCAGAACTCGCTCTACGATGCTCAATACGGCAGAGGGGGTGGGGCGAACATCATCGTAAAGACCAGGTCGGGCACGGCGCAGCTCCACGGGAATGCCTACTATTTCGGCCGCGACGACGCCTTGAACGCGAACAACTTTTTTGCGAATGCGACAGGCGTGCCGAGAGGAGAATTCCGCCGCCACCAACCCGGTGGCACCCTCGGCGGACCGTTGCCCTGGTCCAGGAAGCGGGCCTTTTTCTTCGTTTCTTACCAGGCCACACGAGACGTGAATGCGGCCTCACTCGCCAGCAGTGTACGCTCACAGACTCTGCCTCCAATTCCGCTGGTGCGTACGCCCGCTTCTTTGGGAGCGATCTTCGGTGGTCAAACAGGACTGTTCGGGGGAGTGGCGATCGCGCGGAATGGATCAAACATCAATCCCGTAGCTCTCAATTTGCTGAACGAGAAGAACCCCGATGGATCATTTGTGATTCCGAGCCCGCAGAATCCGGGCAGTGGTGTCAACTACACGGCTGTCTTGCCAGGACGCTATAAAGAAGACCAGTTCAATACCAACCTCGATCTGAACCTGGACAAGGCTGATAAGTTATCCGCGACGTTCTTTTTTTCAAATTCAGATCAAAATGTGCCGTTCTCCGGGGCCACCGTGCCTGGGTTCCCGGCGCTGCTTACTTTCGGCAACCGGAATCTGTCCATTGCCGACACTCACACCTTTTCCTCGCAGACCGTCAATCAATTCCACGCCGGCTTCTCCCGCATCGCCAGTCGCAGCTCTGCCCCGAGCCCGCTGACGGCTCAAGAGGTGGGGATGAATCGTATCGGCGACCCGCAGGTGAGAAGCCTGCCGCACATCCAGATATTGGGCGCGTTCCAGCTGGGAAATGCGTTAAACGATAAGAATCAGACGGCGAACAACAATTTCTATTTTTCCGATACCTTATCGCTGTCGAAAGGTAAGCACAATCTTCGTTTTGGATCTGAAATATTCCGTAATCAATTCAACGAAAGCGCCGATGGTACGGACGGAACGCTCGTCCTCCTCTCCTTTCCCGATTTTCTGCTTGGTTTGCCGGCAGGCCCTGTCAGCGCAGGTGGTAATGGCACACCACTCTCCAATGTTTTCGGGGAACTGAGCACGGCCGCACTCCCGCACGTCGGACTACGCTCGACCGCGGCCCATTTTTTCGCGGTAGACGACTGGAAGGCCTCGCCGACTCTCACCATCAATGCAGGGTTGCGCCTCGAGGCGAACGGGCAGCAGAGTGAGATCCACGGACGCATTGCCAACTTCTACCCGGAGTTCTATGTGCCACCACCACCGGGTGGATTTACAAACCCCGCCACATCTGGATTCGTCCTGCCCGACAATTACAACGGGCCAGCTCCAGAAGGTTATCCGCGCAAAAATTCGACGCTGGTCAATAACCCGGTTCAAGTGCATCCCGAACCGCGCATAGGCTTGGCCTGGCAGCCTTTTTCGTCGCTCGATATCGTTGTCAGAAGTGGCTATGGAATTTACGCTAACCGCATCGGATTCTTTGGAGCCGGCACCGCCCTCATCTTCAGTCCCCCCTTCGCGTTCTCGAAGAATTTGATCGGCGCCGCCAATGCCGCATCCAACCTGCAATATCCCTTTCCCATACTGCCGCCGGCCTCGTCCTTCCCTAACTTCATCGGCGCCAGGCTCCCCGGTCCGCCATACACAGGGGCCCGCACGCCTCTACTCCCCACCATCATAGATCCAGATTTCAAGGAAGCGACGATTCAGCATTATGGTCTGGAGATTCAGTACCAGCGCCACAACTATCTATTCTCGCTCGCGTATGCCGGCGCCAAAGGCACACACCTCGTCGTGTCACGGAGCAACAATCAGCCTGCGCTCGCTAGTCCCGCTAACCCTGTAAATGGGTTGACCACCAACTCGGTCGCCAATGCCGCCGAACGAGTTCCTTTTCTGGGGATGTCTCCGCTTGGGTTTCGCGTCGAGAGCAGCGGAAACTCCAGCTACAACTCTCTCCAGGCAACTATCAACAAGCGTCTGAGCCACCACATCCAGTTTCTCGCGGCTTATACCTTTTCAAAATCCATAGACTCAGCCGCCGATACTCTCGGCGCTGCTGCTTTCGGATTTTACGGCAATCCGGTTTTTGGCGAGCAGGTATTCAATAATCAGAACGATCTCAAAGGTCAGCGAGGACTGTCGGATTTCGACCGGCGACATAGGTTCGTGCTCAGCTACACCTGGGAACTGCCACAGCCGGCGAGCCATAGTAGATTCGCGTTCAGCAAATTAGCCGAGGGCTGGGCAATCTCCGGCGTCGTAACGCTCCAATCGGGGCTGCCTTTCAGTGTTCTTGACAGTGCCGCGGGCACGCTCTTCGGCCCGCCAACTTCTTTCACCACAGGGAGCATTGTGCCGGGAGCGACTCTGAACGATGCGCTTAGGAGCGGGAGCATGAGCAGCCGCATCAATCAGTTCTTCAACCCCAGCGTATTTATTCCCGCGCCATTCATTCCGGATGGAGGTTTGATCGAGGGAAAGTTTCCAGTTACTGGTGGCGGGACGATCTTTGGAAACTTAGGCAGAAATATTCTGAGAGGGCCGGACCAGCGCAACGTCGACCTGGCTCTCGTCAAGCGCACCAGACTCGGTGAGAAGGCCAACCTCGTTTTCCGCTGGGAGGTCTTTAACCTCTTCAATCACCCCAATTTTGCCAATCCTGCGAGCGATGTCTCGAGTTCGAGCACATTCGGAAAAATCAGCGCGATGAGCGTGAATGCTCGCATCATGCAATACGGGGTGAAGCTGGAGTTTTGATCGTGTGATGGACCTTTCGCAGTACCGGCTGGAAACACTTGGTCAGGATGGGGAGTTCATCCTTTACCGCGCTCTGCGCCAGGCCGAGGCGGAGACAAGTCCCGCATCTATTCTCGCTTTGTCGCCGGCGATGGAGCATCCGGCTCCTGCAACCATCAAGAAGATAGAGCACGAGTTGTCGCTGAAGAGCGAGCTCGATCCAGGATGGGCGATCCGGCCGATCGCCCTCACGCAACACCAGAGCCGGACCGTCCTCCTGCTCGAGGATCCAGAAGGCGAGCCGCTCGATCGACTGATTGGAGGGCCCCTGGCACTGGAACCGTTTCTTCGTTGTGCCATTGCCCTCGCCGCCGCGCTCCGCCAAGTGCACGGGCGGGGTCTCATCCACAAGGAGATCAAGCCATCCAACGTGCTCGCAAATGCAGCGTTGGACCATGCCTGGCTCAGGGGATTCGGGATTGCCTCTCGATTGCCGCGCGAGCGCCAGCACGTGGAACCCCCCGAATTCATCTCGGGAACGCTCGCCTACATGGCCCCCGAGCAAACGGGAAGAATGAATCGTTCGATCGATTCGCGCAGCGATCTGTACGCCCTCGGCGTCATGCTGTACGAACTGGTGACGGGCAGTCTGCCGTTCACCGCGTCGGATCCCATGGAATGGATCCACTGCCACATTGCCCGGAAGCCGGTGATGCCGGCCGAGCGACGCAGCGAGGTGCCGCGCCCCGTCTCGGCCATCGTGATGAAACTGCTCGCCAAGACGCCTGAAGAGCGGTACCAGACCGCCGCGGGGGTCGAGCGCGATTTGCGCCGTTGTCTGGACGACTGGGAGCTGACGGGCCGTATTCACGATTTCCCGCCTGGCGAACACGACATCCACGACCGCCTCGTGATTCCAGAAAAGCTGTACGGCCGTGAGCGCGAGATCGAAACCTTGCTCACTTCCTTCGATCGTGTCGTGACGACCGGCCGGCCCGAGCTGGTGCTCGTTTCCGGATATTCCGGCATCGGCAAGTCCTCCGTGGTCAATGAACTCCATAAGCCGCTGGTCCCGCCGCGTGGTCTGTTCGCAGCAGACAAGTTCGACCAGTACAAGCGAGACATTCCCTATGCCACCGTCGCGCAGGCGTTTCAGAGCCTTCTCCGGCCCTTGTTGACGAAGAGCGAAGCCGATCTGGCGCATTGGCGAGACGCCCTGCGAGAAGCGGTCGGCCCGAACGGTCGGCTCATGATCGACGTGGTGCCGGAGCTGACGCTCATTCTTGGAGAACAGCCGCCGGTACCAGACCTTCCGCCCCGAGACGCACAGCGACGTTTCCAACTCGTCTTCCGGCGATTCATCGGCGTGTTCGCACGGCCCGAACATCCCCTTGCACTCTTTCTTGACGACTTGCAATGGCTTGACGCGGCGACCCTGGACTTGCTCGAAGATCTGTTGACGGGTTCTGAGCTGCAGCACCTCATGCTGATCGGGGCGTATCGCGACAACGAAGTCGATGCCGCTCATCCGCTGATGCGGAAGCTCGAGGCGATCAAGAGCGCTGGTGGAACCGTCAACGAGATCACGCTGGGGCCGCTCGGACAGGAACACCTCGAGCAATTGCTGGTGGACACGCTTCGCTGCGAGCCGGAACGCGTCGCACCGCTCGCGCACCTGGTGTACGAAAAGACGGGTGGAAATCCGTTTTTCATTATTCAGTTCATGAAGTCGCTCGCCGACGAAGACATGGTCACCTTTGATCACGATGCGGCATGTTGGTCCTGGGATCTCGATCGCATGCACGCCAAGGGATTCACCGACAATGTGGTTGACCTCATGATCACGAAGCTCATCGGTCTGCCGGCCCAGACCCAGGCGGCATTGCAACAGATGGCCTGTCTCGGAAACCTCGCCGAGATCACGACTCTTTCCGTCGTTCTTGAGAAGTCGCAGGAGCAGGTGCACGCGGCACTCTGGGAAAGCGTCCGTCAAGGATTGGTAGACCAGCTGGATGGCTCCTACAGGTTCATCCACGACCGTGTTCAGGAAGCCGCTTATTCACTGATTCCGGAAACATCGCGCGCCGAAGCGCACCTGCGCATCGGGCGGCTCCTGGCGGAACGGACCTCTCCGGAAACGCGGGAAGAGGCGGTCTTCGACATCGTCAATCACCTGAACCGCGGCGTGGCGTTAATCACGTCACAGGAGGAACGGGAGAGTCTGGCCGAGTTCAACTTGATCGCCGCTCGGCGCGCGAAGGCGTCCGCTGCGTACGCCTCGGCGCTCACGTATCTTGCCTCGGGGGCAGCGCTGCTCCCGGAGAATGGCTGGGAGCGCCTTCATGACCTGACATTTGCGCTGGAGCTGAATCGGGCGGAATGCGAGTTCGTTACGGGCCTGCTGGGCCCGGCCGAGGAACGTCTGAACGCACTGGCCGCACACGCTGCTACGCTCGTCGAGCGAGCGGCTGTCGCCTGCTTGCGTATGGACCTGTACCTGACGCTCGATCAGTCCAGCCGTGCGATCGCCGTCGGTCTCGACTGCCTGCGGGATCTGGGCGTGGAATTGTCAGCCCATCCGAGCGACGAGGACGTGCGGCGCGAATACGAACGGATTGGGTTGCAGCTCGGGTTCAGGGCTATTGAGGATCTGGTCGATCTGCCCGTACTGAGTGACCCTTTATCCCTCGCCACTCTAGACATCCTGATGAAGCTCGCAATTCCCGCGTTCACCACTGATAACAATCTCGGGGTCCTGGTCAACTGTCGCGCAGTGAATCTCAGCCTCGCCCGTGGCAACTGTGGGCCGTCATGTTATGCCTACGCCTGGCTGGGAGCCATCGCCGGCGCGCGGTTCGGCGACTACAGGGCGGGGTACCGGTTCGGTCGCGTCGGCTGTGAGCTGGCTGAGAGACCCGGATGGAAACGCTTCAAGCCCGGAACCTGTGTGGTCTTCGGAATCGCGGTGATGCCCTGGGCGCGGCCCATCAACGCCCGTCGTGATTTGTTCCGCCGCGTCATCGAGGACGCCAATAGCATCGGCGATGTCGTGTTTGCGGCCGGCGCCGGGCCTCACGTCAACGCGGACATGATGTGGGCGGGCGATCACCTCGACGCCGTGGAACGCGTCGCACAGCGTCATCTGGAAATCGCAGTGAACGTGGGGTTCGGTCTGATCAATCTAATGATTGAGACGCAGCTCGGCCTAATACGGACCCTACGTGGATTGACCCGGACATTCGGATGTCTTGACCATCTGCAATTTGACGAGCCGGCGGCCGAGCGTCGATTCGCCGGCAACAAAGGTCTGCAGTATTCCGAGTGGACCTATTGGATCCGCAAGATGCAGGCGCGCTTCTTCGCCGGCGACTACGCGGCCGCCATAGAGTGCTCCTCGCTTGCCCAATCGCTTTGGTGGATAGCGGCATCGAATTTACCAATCGAGGGAGCCGAATATCACTTCTACAGCGCGCTGTCTCGCGCTGCATGCTGCGACTCTGCGTCGTGCGACGAGCGCCAGCAGCATCTGGAGGCTCTTACCCTTCATCAACGACAGCTCGACATCTGGGCGCAGAATTGCCCCGAGAACTTCGAGGACCGCTCTGCGCTGGTGGGCGCCGAAATTGCCCGGCTTGAAAACCGTGACTTTGACGCGATGCGCCTGTACGAACAGGCCATCCAGTCCTCTCGCGCCAGCGGCTTCGT
>Ga0126379_10003306_pt1 | contig 10417 bp, 7 predicted proteins | sample PanSoiMetPlot_24_FD_92640 | JGI IMG/M metagenome (GOLD analysis project Ga0126379, IMG submission 92640) | Tropical forest soil microbial communities from Panama - MetaG Plot_24 | ecosystem: Environmental > Terrestrial > Soil > Tropical forest > Bulk soil | place: Panama | collected 2016-02-17 | reverse complement strand
CTGTTGCGGGGTGCCGGAGGCGAGCACCCCGCCCTGCGCCATCACGGTGATGTCGCTTGCGAGCCCGAACACCACCTGCATGTCGTGCTCGATAATGATGATGTCGACCTCGAGTGCGAGGGCGCGGATCTTCTCGACGGCACGTTCGGTCTCTGCCGGGCTCATCCCGCAAATGGGTTCGTCGAGCAGCAGCAATTCCGGATCGGAGATGATGGCCATGCCGATCTCAAGCAGCGCGACGTCGCCGTAGGACAGCGTGCCGGCGGCGCGCGAGGCGAGCGCAGCGAGCCCGATCTGGTCCAACGTGCGCTCGACCTTCTCGCGTGTCTCGCGGTAACGGCCGGCGGAGCGCAGCGGGTTGAGAAAACGCTGCTTCGCCTGCGCGGTGATCCACAGGTTCTCGGCAACGCTCAGCCGAGGAAACACGCTCTTGACCTGCAGGGTGCGCTTAATCCCGAGCCGGCTGACCTCGTGCGGCTTGAGCCCGGTGATGTCGCGGCCGCGGAAAAAAATCCGGCCGCCATCGGCGGGCAGGAGGCCCGAGATCAGGTTGAACAACGTCGTCTTGCCGGCGCCGTTGGGGCCGATGACCGCGTGCAGCGTCCCGGGAGCGAAGCTCAGGCTGACCCGATCGACCGCGGTGAGCCCGCCGAAGCGTTTGGTCAATCCATCGAGACGGAGGACCGGCTCGCTCATGGCTCGGTCCGCAACTCATATTCGGCAGGCCGGCCGTGGGGCTCGAACACGCGTCCCAAGGAATCCCGCCACAGGCCGACGATGCCCCTGGGGGCGAAAATCACGACCAGGATCGCCATTACTCCGACGATCAGCGAATGGTGCTCCCAATGCGTCGAAACAAGCTCGCGGATCACGATGAACAGGCTGGTGCCCACGATCGGCCCCAGCAACGTGCCGGCGCCGCCCACGATCGCCCATACGACGCCCTCTCCGGAAACCTGGTAGAACATGTAGGTCGCGGATGCGTAGCGTCCGAAGAACGCGAATAACGCCCCTGAAACGCCGGCGAGGAACCCGGCGATCAAGAAAGCGACGAGCCGAATTCGGTACGTGTTGAGCCCGATCAGCGATGCCCGCACGTCGTTGTCGCGGATGGCCATGAACGCCTTGCCGAGCGGGCTCTCGATCAATCGATATTTCAGATAAAAGCAGAGCGACACGGTCGCCAGAATGAAAAAATACTGGAACGTCGCGCTGGTGAAGCTCAGAGATGTACCGCCGATCGAGAACGTCGGCGGCAACGTGAAGCTGATGCCGTCGTCGCCTCCGGTCAGCCACTTCATCGAAAGTGCAAGGAAATAGAAGATCAGTGAGAATACCACGGTGATGATTGCAAAATAATGCCAGGTCAGGCGGACGGCGAAGATGCCGGTGACCCAGGCCATCACCACCGCTGCCAGGATGCCGAAGATGAATGCCGGCCAGAACGACAGGCCGAGGTCGGTGGTCGCGATGGCGACCCCGTACATGCCGAAACCGAAGTACAGCGCCTGCCCGAAGGACAACAGACCAACATAGCCGAACAACAGATTGACGCTGGCCGCGAACAAGGACCAGATCAGGATCTCGGCGATGACATCCACCCAGAACGGATTGGTCAAAGCCGGGACCAGCCACGGAACCGCAAGCATGAACGCCGCAAACGCCAGGAACAGCACGCGTTCCACCCGAGCCCGCGTGATCACCGGGCGAGCCCCTTGAACAAACCTTGCGGCCTGAGCAGCAGCACGGCACTCATCAAGACCAGGGAAGCGATGCGCGCTGCCGTCGGATCGGCGAAACTCTGGATGATGCCCTCGAGGAACGCGAGCAGGATCGCGGCGGCGGCGGTGCCGAGCAGATTGCCGAGCCCGCCAATGATCACGGCCATGAAGCAGAACGGCAGAATGTCGACGCCGCCGCGAAAATCGACGGTCGTGATCGGCGCCGCGACGACTCCGCCGAGCGCGGCCAGTCCGAACCCGATCGCGAACGTCAGTACGTAAATACGGTTCGCAGGGATGCCCATCGCGAGGGCGGTATCGCGGTCGTGTCGCACGGCTCGCATCCAGGTGCCGAGCTTGGTCGAGCGCAGGAAAGCGAAAAACGCGCCGAGCGCCGCGATCGAAACCACGGCAGCGAACAGCCGATAGACTTCATATTCGACGCCGAACAGGCCGATCGTGCCGTGTATCGGCGGCAGGATGCGTCGCGGCGTCGGTCCGAACGTCATCCGGACGCCTTCCTGAAGGATGAGAGAGAGACCGAAGGTCGCCACGATCGACAGCGCGGCCGCATTGTGGATCGGTTGGATGACGACGCGTTGGATGAGCGCCCCGAGCACGAATCCGATCAGCGGCACGAGAATGAAGGCCGGCCAAAAGCTGCCAGTCGATCGCAGGATCGCCCACGCCAGCACCGTACCCACCATGAAGAAATCGCCGTGAGCGATGTTGATGATGTCAAGCAGGCCGAAGATGATCGAGAGTCCGAGCGCGATCAGGGCGATGATCAAGCCCCAGATCAGCCCGTTGGTGGCGAGCAGAAGCAGCTTGTCCATGTAGGCGTTTCGGGTCAGAGCGGCGAAGCGTTGCCAAAGCTGGTTTGGTTCATCATACATCCTAGCATCGCCGGGGCGAGCATTTCGCCGGACATGATGATGCCGACGCCCGGCATCGGGAATTGAATTGGATCTCGGACGCACGAAATCGTTGTGTCTGCCGCCGCAAAAGTAAAGCGGGGGAATGGCTTGCGTACCCTTTTCATGAGGTCCGGGCGTGGTCTAGGCTCGCAATCGTGGGCGTGAACCCGGCGCACCGCCGCCGGCGCGAGGGGAGGGGGCAAATGAGCGAAGCACAATCCGTGCTGACCGCGACAGGGACGCTCGGGAAAACCAAACTGACCCGGGTGCAGATCACCGGTTTCCTCGCTGCTTGGATCGGCTGGATTCTCGACGGGATGGACTCGTTCATTTACGCGCTGGTGCTGGCGCCTGCGCTCGGCGAGCTGTTGCCCATGTCGGGATACGCGGCAACCACCGAGAACATCGGTTTTGCCGGCTCGATCATGTTCGCCCTGTTCCTGATCGGGTGGGGCCTGGCGTTCCTGTGGGGCCCCATTGCCGACCGGTTCGGGCGAACGCGCACGCTCGCAGCAACCATCATCGTCTATTCGCTGTTCACCGGTGCCGCCGCGTTCGCTCAGGACGTCTGGCAGCTTGCCGCGTTTCGCCTGCTCGCGGGGATCGGGGTCGGAGGCGAGTGGGCGATCGCCGGAACTTACATCGCGGAGCTCCTCCCGGAGGATCGCCGCAAGTTCGCAGGCGGACTGCTCAACTCGGGTTATTATATCGGGTTCTTCATCGCCTCCGCGCTCAACTATACCGTGGGAGCGAGCTTCGGCTGGCGCGCCATGTTCTTGTGCGGCCTCGTGCCGGTGGTGATCGGCCTGTTCACGCTCTACATGATCAAGGAACCGGAGCGCTGGGTCCGGCAAGCGGAAGGCGCAAAGCGGCTCAACCAGCTGGCGACGATTTTCCGCGCGCCGTACCTCAAGCGCACGCTGGTGATGACCACTCTGCTTTCCGTGTCCATCATCGGTCTGTGGGCCGGATCGATCTATTCGCCGACCGCGATCCGAATTCTCGCCGGACGCGCCGGCATGAGCGCGACCGAAGCGACGCAGATGGCTTCCTTCGGCGCCGCGCTGCTCTCGCTGATCACCATCATCGGCAACCTCGTGCTTCCGTTCTTTGCGGAGCGCCTCGGACGCCGCGGGACATTGGCGATGTATTTCTCCGGCATGATGACCGGCATCGTGTTGGCCTTCGCCTGGGCGTTCTACCTGCCGAACGGATTGACGCCGTTCTTCTTCATTCTGGTGCTCCTGGGCCTCTCAGGCGGAAATTTCGCCATGTACAATATCTGGCTGCCGGAGCTTTATGAGACGAAGGTGCGCGCGACGGCGTTCGCGTTCGCGGTCTCGTTCGGCCGCTTCGTCGCCGCGGGCGTCAACTTTCTGCTCGCCGCGCTGATCCGGGACATGGGCACGCTCGGGGTGCCGATCGCGCTCACCGCGATCGCCTTCGCGATCGGGCTGCTCGTCATTCCGCTCTCGATCGAGACGAAAGGGCAGAAGCTGCCGGAGTAGAACTGGATTATATTTGTTATATTTGTGAGTGTCGGGCTCGAGCCGTTGTCGAAGCTCGAACTCGTGGGAAGCGTAAATGACCGAACAGATCCCGATCGCGCGGATGTCGGAACTGATGGCGGGCTATGCTGCGCGTCGGTACTCGCCGACGGACGTCGTCGAGGAGGTGATCCGACGCATCGCGGCCGCCGGCGATGACCACGTCTGGATCGTGCGCGTCCCGCGCGAGGAGTTGCTGCGCCGCGCGGCCGAGCTTGCGCGTGAGCCGACGACCTCCGCGCCGCTCTATGGCGTGCCGTTCGCGGTCAAGGACAACATGGATGTCCGCGGCATGCCGACCACCGCCGGCTGCCCGGAGTTCGCCTATCGAGCCGCGCAGACCGCCCCGGTGGTGCAGCGCCTGCTCGACGCGGGTGCGATCTTGGTCGGAAAAACCAATCTCGACCAGTTCGCGACGGGATTGACCGGCGCGAGGTCCCCCTATGGGGTTCCCCGCAACCCTCATGATCCCGCGTACATCCCCGGCGGCTCGAGCTCAGGCTCCGCCGTGGCGGTGGCGAGCGGATTGGTTAGCTTCGCGCTCGGGACCGATACGGCCGGCTCCGGACGGGTGCCGGCGTCGTTCAACAATATCGTCGGACTGAAGCCGACGCGGGGATTGCTGAGCATCAGCGACATCGTGCCAGCGTGCCGTTCGCTCGATTGCGTGGCGATCTTCGCAACCACATGCGCCGACGCGGAGGCGGTGCTGGCAGTCGCCGCGGTGCCGGACGTCAGCGACGCCTTTTCCCGCACGCCACCTCCGGTGCTCGCGACAAGACCGCTCCGCCGGATCGGGATTCTTCCGGCCGCGCACCGCGAGTTCTACGGCGACGATGGCGCCGCGGCGATCTATGAGCGCGGGATCGAGCGGCTGCAGAAGCTCGGATTTGCCTGCCAGGAATTCGATTTCGGCCCGTTCCGCGAAGCCGCGGAGATGCTCTACAGCGGGCCGTGGATGGCGGAGCGCGACGTCGCGGTCGGCGACTTCATTCGCCGCAACCCCCAAGCCGTCATCGAGGTGACGCGCAAAGCCATTCTCGGCTCCTCGCGGTTCTCCGCCGCGGATGCATTCAAGGCCTATTATCGCATCCGCGAGCTGCGGGTCACGGCGCGCGCCACTTGGTCGGAGCTCGATGCGATCTTCGTTCCCACGACTCCGACGATCTATCGCATCGAGGAAGTGCTGCAGGACCCGGCCGGCACCAACGGCCGACTGAGCCATTACACCAATTTCGTCAACTTGCTGGACCTCTGCGGGGTGGCTGTGCCGTCCGGCTTTACGGCCAACAAGCTGCCGGCCGGCGCGACCTTCATGGCACCGGCTTTCCAGGACCAAAGCATTCTCGCGGCCGCGTCACTTTATGCGGAGAGTTCGTCCGTCGAGGTAGCGGCCTGAGCAGCGGCTCCCCCGGGATAGATCGCTTGAGCGGTTACCATGTGGCGGTCGATGCCCAGCTGCTCCGGCGACAGCCCCAGCGCCAGCCCTACGAGCTGCGGGAGGTGCAAGACCGGCATGTCGAGCTTCTGGCCGATGTCGCGCGCGATTTCCCGCTGAAAGCCGTCGAGCACGGTGTGACAGAGCGGGCAAGGCGTGAGCATGGTTTGCGCGCCGTTGCGCTTCGCCGACAGGATGTGCTGGCCGGTGAGCTTGATCGCGACGCGCTCGTCATGCGCGGCGGTGTGAAAGCCGCAGCATTCAGTCCGCCCGCTGTAATCGATCGGCCGGCAGCCCAGCAATTCCGCGAGCTTCTCGAGGGCGCGATTGTTGCGGGAATCGACGAAGCCGTAGCGCAGCGGCGGTCGCGTGATGTGGCAGCCGTAGAATGCCGCGACGGTGAGGCCGGCCAGCGGCCTGACCACCAGCTCGCGCAAGCGCGCCTCGCCGATATCCTCGTGCAAGACCCAGAGAAAGTGACTGATGCGCGTTGCGCCGCTGTAGCGCAGGCCCTCTTCGGCGAGGCGCAGATTGATAGCCGCCGCGAGCTCCGAATCCTCGCAAAAGGCCGCATGGGCATCGAGCACGTTGAGCGTGCAGGTGTTGCAAATGGTCATTAGCGGCAGCTTCTCGCGCTCGGCGAGGGCGAGGATTCGCACGTTGAGCGTATAAAAGCCGACCGGGTCGATCGCGCGCAGCTCCCGGGCGCCCGTACAGATCGCGGAATCGAGCTGCAGCAGCTCCAGTCCGAGCTTGGCCGCGACCCGATGGGTGGCCTCGTTGAGCTCCGCGCAGGTGCTTCGTGCCGAGCATCCGGGGTAATAGGCAAATTTCATGGGGAACGCGCCTCTCTGTCGAGCAACCGGCTCGCCGCTCCGGCCGCCGCGGTCTTGATGCCGAGCAGCGTCTTCAGCGGATTGATCTTCCGGCGTACGAGCATCCTGAGAATCCGCGGCAGGTTGCGAAGTGCCCGAAAACCCTGGACGCGGAGCACCAGTGCGCCCGGATCGACGCGCCCACGAAACGCGACGATCGAACGCAGCGCCTGCGAGTGCCTCGCCATTTCGGGCACGAGCTGCGCGGCCTTGGCCTTGAGCGGCTCGATCGCGCGGCTGACGATGGGAATGCCGGCCGGGCACACCTCCTCGCATTTGTAGCAGGAGATGCAGTGAAAAATGCCGGATCGCTCGAGCGCGCGCTTGAGCTTGCCCGGATCGCTCCTGGGATCGAGACCGGTCTGCGCGAGCTGCACGAGCGGCGCGGGGCCGGCAAAATCGGTCAGATCGCCGAGCCCGACCACTGGGCAGGCGGAAAAGCACGACATGCAGCTGATGCAGTCGAGCGTTTTCGAGGCATCCTTCATCTCTTTGTGGGTCAGCGGCTCGGGAAACCCCGGATAGAGCGCGGTTCGCGCGATCCAGGGCTCGAAGCTTGCCACCTTGCGCTCGTACGGCGTGCGGTCGACTACGAGATCGCGGATGACCGGCAGGTTGCGGAGCGGCTCAATCGTCATGTCGGGCTCGACCGCTTCCCAGCAGGCGAGCACCTCGCGCCCATTCATTCGCACAGCGCAGCTGCCGCACATCTTCGATCCGCAGAACCATCGAAATGCGAGGTCGGACGACGTGTTCTCCGCGATCCAATTGAGAGCGTCGAGCACGCGCATCCATTTCTGATAGGGAACCTGGAAATCTTGATAGCTCGCGCCGACGGCCTCGGAATCGAACCGGCGGATTCGGACCGCGATGGGGTCACCGATCGCCAGCTGCGAATTGCGGGCCTCGAGGCTGTCGTGCCGCTCCACTCGGCCGAGACGCCGAGCGCCGACGCGTGGCGCAGGTTCTGCCGCAATGTCTACCATGGCACGTCGAGATTTCTTCGCATCTGAAAATCCGGGGTCAAGAACGGCAATTCATACGGCCGCTTCTCGAAATGAAAGCCATTGTCCGTCTTCTTCATGACGTTCGCCGCGAGCCATTGCACGTTGTCCATCCACGGAAAATCCCGGCGCATGAACGGTCCTCGGCTCTCCTCGCGCTCGAGCGAAGCATGGATGATGAGCTCACAGGCATCGATCATGTTGATCACGTCGATGGCATCGAGCCATTCGAAATTGGCGCGCCGCACTTTGTTGCTCACCTGCATGCGCGGCAGCAGCTCGATCCGCAGCCGCTGTAAATCTTCGAGCGCGGAGTTCATGCCTGCGGCATCCTTCTCCACGCCGACCTTCTCCCACATGATCGAGCGAACCCGGTTTTTCACGTGGGCAGGCGCGACGCCGTCGCCGGGCGCGAGCAACAAACGCTCGAGCCGGTCGCGCTCTACCTCAACCTGTGCGTTGGGAAGCTCACACAATTCGAGTTTGCACAGATCCTCGGCGACGGCGTCCGCTACCATCTTGCCGTCGTAGGTCGCGAGCGCGATCAGGCCGTTGCTGTGGCCTCCGAGCCCGCCCGCGACATAGAGCCCGGGAACGGACGAGCGCATCGTTTCCGTATCGACGTCGATGCCGCCCTGGCGGTAATGCGCGCTCACCGCCGTCTCGACCAGATCTTCCGGGAAGCGCAGCCCGAGCTGACGGAAACTCTTGCCGTAGGTGGTGTAGGCGTCGACCTCGTGCGGATCGCAATGGTCGAAGCCGGCGTAATAGCCGCCGTCGTATCGCGCCTTGCCGGCATGCACTTGCTTGGCCAGCGCCTTGAGCTGCACCGTATAGGGACCGTAGGCCAACGGATCGTCGCGCTGCTGATTGAAGAACTCCTCGCCCGCGGAATTGACCATTCGAGCCGACTTTTCCGACCCGAGCATCGGATTGGGATAGACCTGCATGCGCTGCCAGGTCGGCGGCGCGGCAACGTCGTTGGTGTGCCACCACTGCATTTCGAGATTGACCAAGGTCGCGCCGACGCGCCAGGCGAGCGCAATGCCGTCTCCCGACATCTCGCGGGTACCGGTGGAGCGCGCGTGCAAGCGATCGGAATAGCCAGTTGCCAGAATGACGGCGCGGGCGAGGATCACGCAGTATTCCCCGGTGAGGCAATTCAACGCAAAGACACCGCCGACCGAGTCGTCTGGCCGCCGCAATAACGCGGTGACCGCCGTCTCCTCCAGAAAGGCAATGCCCGCTCGGATCAGCTGCTTTCGGCGCAGATCCATGAACGGCACGCCGGAGTTGCCCTGAACATTGGCCGCGACGCTGCGGATTTTTCCGGGACTCGTGACGACTTCACCGGCGTCATCGCGTCGGAAATAAAGTCCCGCCTCCTCGAGCTCGGGATAATAGACCTGCTCGATCCATTCTCCGCATCGTCGCGCCCAGCGCTGATCGATCAGGAACTGGTTGTGATATTTGATCAGAAACTCGGCGGTGTTGCGCGCTTGCTCGTCGGTGTTGCCCAGCAGCTTGCCCGAAACGACGAGATTGCCGGCAAAGATCGAGGCGCCGCTCTTGCCGACGAGCCCCTTGCAAATTATGAGGGTCTTGACCCCCTTCTTGTTCAGGTTGATCGCGGCGTAACAGCCGGCTGCGCCGCCGCCGACGATTACCACGTCCGTCGACAAAACCTGCATGAACCGCTCGCCGCCTCCCGCCCGTAATTCGGCGCCGAGAATAGCCGCGCCCGGCGCGCGATGCCATGCCGAGTGGCGGATCGCAAGCGCGGCTTCGACTTGGCTTTTTGCCGGATGTCCGCGGCCAGCTTCTGGAGTCCCGCTACACGGGACGTGGGTGATCGCGGGTCAGCCTATCCTCGACAGCTACGGTCGCGTTCCCTACCCTCATCGCCATCCTTGCGCTCGAGCTCGCGCCGATCCGCGTCAAGCTGATCGCCGCGGAATTCGTCGACAGTCTCGGTATGCGTTTGACTCCGGAGAAGAAATCGAAGAGCTAAGCCTGCCGGAGAGGCGAAAATAGACAGAATACCCTGTATTTTCCCGACTAACGGGAAATTTGGGCGCCGAGACGGGTTGGCAGGACACTGCGTCCGCCACCACGCAGTCCCCAATCGGAAATGCCGTTGCGGCGGCGCTTGCGTCGTTGGGCGTGGCGCCGAAAGAGCTTCCGCTCACACCGCCACGGATCTCGTACCTGGTCCGGGACGCCTGACCGGCGCCGGATCGCTGCAGAGCCCTGTGACGATGGCGATCGATATTCATGCGCATTACGTGCCGGCCGAGCTGATTTCCGCAGCCCGGAGCCGCGGATCGCAAATGGGTGTTCGGTTGATCGAGGGTGCGCCGACTCCGGCACTGCACTTCGAATATGGCTTCAAGGTGCGCCCGTTCTTCCCCAAGCTGATCGAACCGGTCGAACAGCGGCTCGCTTGGCTCGACGCGAAGAACATCGATCATCAACTCGTGGCGACGTGGCCCGACGTTTACGGCTACGGTCTGGCGCCCGAGCGATGTGTCGCCTGGCACCGCTTGCTCAACGACACATTGGCGAGCTGGTGCGCCGACAATTCCGCGCGCTTCGGCTTCGTTGCATCCGTGCCCTTGCCGGGAGCAGAGGCGGCGGCTGCTGAGCTCGGCCGGGCTGTGGAGATCGGCGCGGTCGGTGTAATGGTTCCGGCAAACGTCGAGGGGGTTAATGTCGGAGAGCTCGAGCTCGATGGATTCTGGGCCAAGGCCGAGCAAGTCCAACTGCCCGTGATCTTGCATCCCGTGATGGCTACTTCCGCACCGCGCGCGGCGAAATTCGCCCTTGCTCAGAGCGTGCAATACACGTTCGACACGACGTTCGGAATCGGCTCGCTGCTCTTCTCCGGCGTGCTGGATCGCTTTCCGCGCCTCGAG
>Ga0126379_10003305_pt1 | contig 10420 bp, 15 predicted proteins | sample PanSoiMetPlot_24_FD_92640 | JGI IMG/M metagenome (GOLD analysis project Ga0126379, IMG submission 92640) | Tropical forest soil microbial communities from Panama - MetaG Plot_24 | ecosystem: Environmental > Terrestrial > Soil > Tropical forest > Bulk soil | place: Panama | collected 2016-02-17 | reverse complement strand
GCCCCGAGCTCCTCAAGAAATGAGGGAAGCCGTGAGCGCGTTCCGGGTGAAATCGCCCCAAGGATTTCGTGCAACCTCCGTAACGCTCCCCCGAGCTGCATCGATGCAATGGTCACCCCTCCAGGAGGCTGCGGGCAATAACGCCAGAAAGTAATCTCGAAGCCGTCCCAGCGATGGACAAGCTGCGGGATTTCAGATGCGGGAGCCGCTGCCGGGCTACCGAGAACGCTCAATTCCAAGGCGACGCGCAGTTCGTCTGCCAAGCGCCGATGGTGACCGAGACCCACCTTTGCAACAACCATTGCTGGCCGAAGCCACACAACGGTGTTGTTGGTTGATCGCAATGGCACAGGTTCTTTGACCTGAACTCCGAACGCCGTTGCGACTTTCACGGCTGCCTCAATCGCTCCCACGGATTTCTCCTGCTACGCGCCTCGTTTGCCGTACAAGAATTCTACTGTACCCTGTGCCTCGCCGTTTCTGGTGGAGGACCCAATGGATGAGCAGCGGAAATACGCAATCTTTTTGCCGCAACAATCCTGGCAGCACGGAAACTCAACGAAACTGGTGTCAGACCATGCCCGGCGCGGGAGTGCGCCATCGCGAATGCCATCACAAAGGCAAGGCAAATCCTTAAGAGGATTGACGAACGATGGCCGGACCAACGATGAAAGTCGTTTCCTCTTATTCTTGATCCTGTGGTTCGCCAAAACTCTGGCCAGCGGAAAGCTTGCTGCTGTAACGTTGTTACGGCGACGCTTTTGGCCGGAGGCGACCGGTACGTTTCCGGGGAGGCACAGAGAGATAGATATATGGATGTCGGGTTTGGAGGATCTTGCCTAGCTCTGCTCTTTGCTCGCTTTTTTGGGGTTTGACCCCCGGCAGAAGTGCAGGGGGCTTCGCTCATCCTTCTGCTCGTTTTCAACTTCGCTATACCGCATTGCATCTTTCAATTTGGCGGGCTGCAAACACATTGATGCATCACGCACATCCGCAGTCGATGAATGTCGCTCGCTCTGCTTATCAGATGAAAATATACACTTATGAAAGCAAAACATCTGCTTCTTGTGTGGATATTGGTAGTGGCGGGTCTGACCATCTCTTACGTGCACGCCTATACCAGTAAACACCCTGAACTGGTTGGCCTTGTCCTGATTATTTTCTTCGCATTTCTCGGTATTACCGTTGCATTGAGCCAGATCATCAACAAATTGGACGATGAACAGTCCAAAAAATGAAGGCGCGAACATGCTTTTTTCCTGCCTCGAGCGGCATACAAAAAAAATGCCCTGTGATCCGCAAAAATTATGCACCGCCCGATTCACGTCCTCCCGGCAATGATGGTAGTCACTGTGCGATCCTGTCGTGGATGCCCAAAGTCGATCGTCCCTTCAGCCTGCTGCTATCATATTTGGTCTATTGCTCCATGCTTTAAGGTTCACCCGACTTAGCGTTCAAGCGCGCTGTACTCTGGCCGCCGAGAATCTTTTCCTGCGCACAGTCAGCTCTGTACCTGGAGCGCCACGTCGAGCCTCGGCGACCCAAGACAGCTGCCAAGTTGACCCTCGTACTGCTTTCCAGAGTCTTTCCGTGGCGGCAGGCTCTGACTATCGTCACGCCGGAAACATTCATCCGCTGGCATCGACAAGGCTTTCGACTGTTCTGGAAGTGGAAATCGAGGCCTCGCGGGCGGCCTCGCATTCCTGCCGAACTCCAGAAACTGATCGTGCAAATAGCTATTGACAATCCTGCTTGGAGCGAAGAACGCATCGCCTGTGGTCCGCAATAATTGCCTACGCCGTGCTGAAATTCATCCAGGTAACATGTTGCGCGGCGTTGCGGTATCTTGCTGATTTTAAAGGCAGCTGGAGTTTTGGCGGAGGACACGGATCGAAAAGGCCGTGCGTGACATAGTTCATGTATACGCAACGCTTGCGCCGATTCGCGTCGTGCTCGACCAGAAGGTTTCCCGAAGGCTGTCGAGGTCGCCAACATCACGCAGGACTTGTGCATGGAAGAGCCAGTAATAGCTCGCCCGATGTATTCGTCCATTATTCCGCGATTCAATCGAACGTGCGGATGATACTCAAGCCTACAGCGAATTTGTCGGGACCAGTGGCCCTGCAATAAACAACTCGTGCCCTAGCTTTCAGATCGTACCCTCTCACGTTCACATGCGATCCCAATTCCCAAGACCGCTCCGTGGCAACGCGCACGCCGTTAGAACTGATATTTTCTACGGATGCTACCTCGGTTAGAAACGGATCATGGACAGAGGAAATGTGTAGAAGGAAATGTTCTGAGGCACGCGGTTCATTCCGCCCTTGCATCTTACCTGCCTCGGGCCGGGCGGTGTGTACATGAATGTTACCAAGTGGCTCTTCAACGCCAATCGGGGTAAGGCTGTCAAAGGTCATCAGGTAAAGACCTGAAGCCGGTCCGAACCATTTACTCGACTACTTGGTGTGAATCGCCGTCTCGACTGAGAATGTTCAGGCCAACGGCGAATTTGTTGGGACCAAGCACCTTGCAATATACGACACGCGCTCTGGCCCTCAGGTCATGCTCAACGGATTCCACTTCTACATGCGAGCCTAAATTCCCAAGGCCCCTCGGTCGTGAGTCGCACACCTTTAGGGCTGAGGTTTTCTACGCGAGCTAACTCCGTCAGAACCGGATCACGAACGGCAGACAGTTGTACAGGGAATTCGTCGGGAGTACGGGGTTGTTTCCGGCCTTCATGGTGCCGGGGGACAGGACGCTACCATCCGTGAGTTGCAGGGGCAACTGGAAATGATGCGCTCACGGATGGCCAAAATGGAGAATCGAATTGCGGAGTTAGAGGCGGCCAAACGGATCGCAGCGACGAGCTCCAGTACTGATCCAACCCTGCTTCAGAGCCAGACTCCTATGGCACAGAAGGTTCGGTCACAACCCGGCGAGGACGTGAAGAAACCCGAAGGGCCGATGTCATTCCGCTACAAAGGGCTTACTCTGACTCCGGGCGGTTTTCTGGAAGGAACGATGCTGGTCCGTACTCGCAATGAAAACGCAGATATTGCGAACAACTACTCGGCAATTCCCCTGAATGGATCGCCGAACGCAAAAAACTGAGCGAATTCCGCGGAACCGCGTGCAACTCAGAGTTCTCGCTGCTCGTCCAAGGCACGTCAGGGAGGACCGATCTTACAGGATATGTCGAAACCGATTTTCTCGGCGCAGCACCGACTGCCAACTACGTTGAATCCAACTCCTGGACGCCCCGCCTGAGACAACTGTGGATGCGATTACCATGCCTGACCGGACCGGAGTAGTTTCTCGATGCGAGTTTTGGAAAAGCTGTGTGAACAAAGCTACTTTTTACCTTTGGGTGGAAAATCCTTAAACGACTTCGCTACGAGCTCATCGACTACTTTGTCCCAATTGCGCAGAGCTTTGTTGGGGTCGCGAAAAGTTTTTTTGTACGTTGTCTCCCATACTACCTTCTTAGACTCCGCGTCAGTAATGTGGAACACGATCTCGCCGTTGACCTTCAGCCATGTGGCTGGCGCAAGCCCTGGGCCATTCCCTAAACCGTAGGTCGGAGTTCGGTCCGTAGGACTGAGAGGGGTGGAATTCGCACGTTCTGGACTTCCCGTGAGGACATCCATGTTCCCCCCTGCGTCGTAGTAGATATAGAAGTCTGGATTGTCCTTTGCTTCCTCAAAATTCTTTGCGGCCAGCGCTTGATTCACCGTCTTCACGATCTTGAGGTCCATCAACTCGTTTGTATCCGGGTGCTGGCGAGTCATAAGCCGGTTCTCGCGCCAGGCGTAACGTCTGTGCCCGGCGAAACTGTAATCGCTGTCGAATGTTGTGGAGACTTTTTGGGCCGAAATGACTTGTGCAATCACCAAAATCAGAAAACCCAATCGTGCACCATAGCTCACCAAGGTCAGCCTTTTTATCGGGTTAGCCATATGCTCTCTGCTAAGTTGAAGAGAGATGTAACTCATGCAGGAGTTTTGAGTTTTAGAATAAGGGGCGACACTGGTAGAACTGACAGTCCCCCCATCGGTTTGCGGCTGCCGTTTTACTCTCTTCTTCCTCCCTATGCCACTTTCAAAACCGGAAAAGTGGCGGTTAATACCCACATGGAAGGTAAGCTCGTTCTACCAGCCGTTTGCGTGTGAAATATCTCGGAGACTGGCAAAACTATCAGTGGCTTTATAGCAGTTTTTGGGCGGACCCTTGCAATTGGTACATGGGACACTGGTAGGAATTGTGCCACGTGGAGGATTTTGTTGGTGTGGCCGGTTAAGCAGAAGGCTGAGCAGAGGGACTCACGCGCTTTAGCTCTTTTCACAGCAGCAGCGCGTTAATTCAGGCATCGCCGTGGCTTTCGCAGTCAAACCCAGTGATACAACGGGGTTTTGCTCCGGCCCTTGTATTGGAGAATCAAAAAATGAATCGCCGGAGAATTGCCCTGCGTTCTTTCAGAGACCTGTGCGCCTTCGTCGGGCTAATTGTATTGGTCTCCTACTTTTACAACTGGACTGTTGACATTCGACACTGGTACGTGACCCTGGCCAGCGCGTTTGTGTGCTTAGTTCTGTGGCTCGGCTTTTACGTGCTCGAAGCACACGGAGATGCCGTCAGGTGCTCCTCCGTGCCCGTGAAGAAGAGCTTTCCAGGGGCCGAAAGCAAGTGGCAGGTGTCGCAAGGCGGAGGAGAGGAACCGCGGTGGAGGAGCGACGACAAGGAACTGTTCTATCTGTCGTCGCCGCGGAAATTAACGGCTGTGGAAGTGAACCTGGGCAGCACCCTGGAAAAGCGGGATCCGGTGGAGCTTTTTCAGACGAGATCATGGCAGAGGACCTCTTCGCAAGATGTCTTTACGTACAGTGTTGGCGGGCGTGGGCAGAGATTCCTGGTTAACACAATCGTTGATGAACCGAATGCGGTGCCGCTTTCGATTACCCTGAATTGGACGGAAAAGTTAAAGGAGAAATGACCCTCACCGCAGGCATTATGAGCAGCACATACAAAGTGCCTTGACCGTGCCTGGTAAGTTCTCGACATGTGCCGATACCCTTGAGGTCGCGCATTTCTGTTACGAGTGCCCAAGCGACGCTCGAACCAAGTGTGGCATCGTCCATCTGTTCGTATGCACATGTTACCGGAGCAACAAGAAAGTCAACGGCGGTCCAAACGAAATAGTCACCAATAAAGTCATCCTCACCACCGACGATTTCACATTCCACGTCGAATTTGTTGGAGGGCATTAAATGTTGCGGCTTGGTTTCCCAAAATTCGTGCACTTCCACAGGGTTCCCTTTTTTATCGACAGTCTGCCACGCGACCAGCCTGACGTTCTTAATTTCGAGCCTCTTCTGCTCAGCGCCCGCTGATTGATGGACTGCTGATGTGGCCTGAACAAAGGAGCAGAAAGCCAAAAAGAACAAAAGAACGAGAGCAATAGAATTGGTCGAACGGGTCGAAAGAGCATGACTGAACCCTACCACGGAGCGACTGCACCACATTACTTGCCTGGTTTGTCGTGCCGGACAAGTTCCTTGGCCGTTTCAACGTCGGCGATTAGCTTGTTGATGCGACCTCGCCAGGGCTGGCAGCATGAGTATTGCGTTTTTTTGTTTTTCGGACGCGAGAGGCAAAGAGCGCGAATCGACTCAAGATTGGAAGATTCGAAACGTCGGTTTTCGACCGTGAATGATTAATACGAATAGACGAGGTATCTACGTCCAATAACAGAATCGGTCTGTCGGGAAAACTAGAATGGGCTCAATAGCGTTTTCAGAAGAACCGCAACACATCTGGGCGATGGCAGGCTGGGTCCTTCGACAAGTCCTGGATGACGCAGCATCTCAGTGTCCTGAGGACTCCGAGATGGCCGAAGAGTTCGATGCCGCGAAAGCGATGGGTGGATTCGTCGTCTACCTCATCCGGTCTTGTCTTCGATAGGCACCGTAATCATCGTCTTGCTGGAAATCCTGATTTAGCCCGTCAGTACAGATCCCGACCGGCTACCGGCGTACACCCTGTGTGTTTGGGAAGACAATCGCGTCAGTGCTCGGGATGTCTTCAAACCAGACATCTTGCTGTTAATACCGATCTGGATGCTAGCACCTTGCCCTAAGAATGCTTTCGACGGCTCGCAGGTCGACTTTGACTCCAAGCTGTAATTAATGACAGTTATCTTCCGTCGAGGCTTCTATAAGAGTGTTCAGCTTCAATCATCATTGCGCTTTTCAAAACGAAATGCATCCAGCGTGTACCATCAATAGGTGTGAATGAATGGTTGCGAAATAACCGTGAACCTGACGAGGAGCGTTGTGGGTCTTCAAATCTCAATTCGGGAATACGGAGAGATCATCATACTGGACCTGAAGGGAAGGTCGACCATAGACAGCGATGAGAGCAAGTTGCTGGACAGCCAACTACAAAAATTGATTGGTAGCGGTGTGCGCAAGTTGCTGTTGAATCTTACAAACCTGACTCAGGTTGATAGTACTGGCGTCGGTGTCATCGTCAAAACGTATGTTTCCCTCAGAGACCAAGGTGGAACCCTGAAATTGCTCTGTCCGAGTGGCCGCGTGCGGGAGGTGCTGAAGGTAACACGGCTCCTAGAAACAATCCCTTCCTTTGAAGATGAGGCCCAGGCTTTGAGTAGCTTTCGGCCTCTAAGTCGCTTCGCATGGCCGTGAATTGCGCCACGCTGGGTTGCAGCGCCTCACTCTTATTCCGCTTATTCCGCTTCACCGTAGATAATCAAACGAATCCGACCAAGTGCCTCTTATGAACAATCGATTCCCGCTATTCTGTAGGACATAGTTCCTCCTGGCGGGAGCGGAGAGCGTGCTGCGGTTACCTTAACCAGGGTCGCGGGCTATCGCCGCTCCCTGAGGGGAAACAACGACGCCCGATTATTCGCTCAAACACGCACGCTCCGGATCAGACAAGTTATCGGCCTCGACTCATCCATTAGGTCCTCGACCTCGCCGCTCCGAGCCTTAGCGATCTTACCTCGGAGTGATTTTCATGAGCTTTCGCGGGCCGCAGGCCCTAAAAGACAAGTTACCGCGGAGCTCGTTTACCGGGACTTGCGCCGCCATTATTTCGAGAATACCGGAAAGGAAACCGCATCAGTCTTATTTATTTTTCCCCAACCGGGATTCGACGAATATGTGCGGAAGGTTGAAGGTTGCCGACCGTCCGGGCCAGCCCGAGAAGAACCTAACAACCTAACCGATAAGGAATACCAAGAGCTTAATCAAAAGTATCACATAGTTTATCGCGACTGAGACTGGTACAAGGCAGGAGCATGCCGCGCCAACGGTCGTAAACACCAATGCGGGAGATGCGAAATGAAAACGCGCCTCTTCCCTTTGTTGTTCTTGCTGGCCATACGCCCAAAAGCCATGGTTCGCGTATTCGACACATTTGATTTTGCTCGAGAGCGTGCCTCAACGTCAGCGTAGCTCAATTGATTCAGATTGCCGGAAGAGCGTTACCGGTTATCTCGCTTCCCAGGACTTGAGCGACTGGTTCTGTGTTGTAGCCTAGATTCTCACTACGTACCAGTGTGTGTAGGTCCTCGTAAGTTTTGTACCTGAAGCATCTGCAATTCGGACTTTGGCCTCACTCGCTCGCTCTAGTCCGTCGAAGGGTGTGGCATCTTCGATGGCTTGTACCCATGCTGGTTGTGCAAACGGATCAGATAGCGACTGATCTAATTTAAGGAACGTCATAGGTTACCTCAACTTGATACGGGTGACTTGTAAGCTCACGCAACAATGGCCCTTTTGCGTAAGTCCCCATCGGTACGCAATCGGCGGGCCGCCAGAGTGTGCGACTCGAAGGCAATTCTTGTGCAGCAACTAGATTGAGTCGTTGCTCCAGGGCATAAAGGCAAGCTAGACGCTTACTGTTAGTTTTGACAGTCTCAACCCGCTCGCAAGAAGAATGCTGTCGTCAGCATAGCGGACCACGATCACTTCGCCTGTGGCCCGATGCTTCCGCCAGTGCTGTACCCAAAGATCGAAAACGTAATGCAGGTAAACATTCGCGAGCAGCGGCGAAATCACGCCCCGTGCGCAAAAGGCAATTTCCAGTTTGAAAGAACAGTGGTGGGGTGGCGAGGAAGGTACACATTGCCTGATTGTCGTCGTAAATGGTAATACAGTTATGTCAAATGACCCGTTCAACCAAGATGCAGAAGACTCGCCAGCTGAATGCCGCTCGTGCCCTGTTGCAGCGTCAAATCGCGCTTCCCGAAGCCGTGCGTCGATTGTCACGCGAGTTCGACTTGTCAGAGCGCCAAGCATATCGCTACCTGCAAGAAGCCTCGCAACTCGGTCGACCGATCGAAGTTCCCGAAGCCACTGTGCCGATCACCTTGAAGCTTCCACCGCGAACCCTGGAACTGCTGCGGGAATACGCGAGAAGCAGTGGCCTGACCATTGGAGCGATCGTCGCCCGCGCACTAAATGCATTTCTCTGCGCAAAGAAGAATGGGGCCGATGCTCTCTACGGTCCGCGTCCCACGCCAATTGACGATGATGTGAGAGAGGAATACTGAACAAAGATTCGCAACCAACCGAAAAACAAGAACAAAAAATCGACGTGAGCTGCAGATGCGTAAGCGAGAGCCAAGGACCGTCTAGACAACGGGTTATGCCGCGCGGGACGAACTTTCGGCAGACGACGGTGCGAGATTCCAGGGCAAAAGTTCCTCGATGCGGTTGATCGGATGCTCCGCGATGCGCGACAGAACGTTCCGCGGATAACCTTCAGGGTCAATTCCATTCAGCTTCGCCGCTATTGCGCGAACATCAACTTGCGGCTGATGCCCAACTCACGCAAACAACCTGCGCTGATGCAACTCCCCTGGGTTGGAGCGGCGGAGTTTGCGCCGAGACAGAACAGTGGGGCGAGTTCTACGAATTACGGGCGGTTCACTCAATGCGTCAGCAGCATGGACGGCGACGTTCAACAACACTAGGTCCGCTGCCTCTCGGACAGCATAACGACGAGCCAAGATGTGTTCCTCGCCCTGCGCGGCCTTCTCCCATTCGATTGCGGCAAGCAATGTCTCGACGCTGCTCGATTGGTTCTGCCGCAAGTCGAGAATTTTGGTTGCGATATTCATGTTGCCCCCTGGCAACACGTCCCGCAGGGATGTTCTCTTCCTTCGGGGCGAACGACCAATAGTACTCTCGAACAGTGGTCTTCGGACCGGGCCGTGGCGGCTAGTACTCTTCGGCGACTAGAGATCGCTGAACACTCTCTCCCTCGTTCATGCTGCGTTTATGTCAACAATGGGAACGTATGCGCTAATTGGTTTTGAGTGCTTCCAGCTATCGCTGTTGGTCACATACTCTGCCGGGAGGAGGAATCATGGTCAGCACTTCAATCCGCATTCTGAAAGTCAGCTTACTAGCCTTATCCATACTCGGAGTCTCTCTTTTTGTTGTTGCAAGTCGCTCACAGACTCGCGCAAAGACTGCTCCAAAAATCTACGCCCAAAAACTCGTCGAGGAGATTCTCTCCACGCACGCAGGACTTACGGCTCTCGAACTCGCTGCGACGCCTCCAGGCAAGAAACAGTGCGTTAACATTGCCTCCAACGAGACCAAGGGCATCGGCGAGAAGTGCGATAAGGATGAGTTCACTGCCATGAAGACTAACAAGCCGTTTGTGGAAAAGGAAAAAGAGAACGGCAAGGAAGTCTACGACGTAACGATTCCTGTGCACGACGCGAATGGCAAAATCATCGCCACTGCTGGAATCGACTTCAAGCCCGAGCCAAATCAATCGGAGGCTCAGGTGACGGAACGCTCACACCAGATTGCCAAGGAAATCGAATCCAAAGTCAAATCGAAAGCGAAGCTTTTTGAACCGGTGCCCTGATTTTGTTGGGCACTTCCGTACTAACCCATTGTCCGGTTTTCCCGTTTGATCGGCATAGGGGCGGCGGTTACCCACCGACCCCTGCCACACCACCGTGCGTACGGGTCCGTACACGGCGGTTCGAGTTGGTTACGCTAGCACGCCTCGTATAAGGTCGGAAGTCCGAGCGAGTGGAAGTAAGCATTGGAAAGCCCAACCGAAAGGGCTTTGGCCTGCGCGAGGTAACGGGGACCACGATGACTGCTAGCCGTGTTGTACGCCAATCTCGGGCGTACTCCCAGTGCGAGAAGTGCTGCCCGGCGACGACGTGGAGTTTTCCACTGTCGCCAGAGAGCCACTCGAAGTCGCAGCCGGACCCAACGAGTAAGCTGGACGAGTACCTGTGGCGTTTCGCAGAAGCCGAAATAGCTGCGCCAACCCCGCATGTAGGGGGCCAGCTCCGCCATTGTCATCTCGATGCTGACGCCTTTCGCTCGCCGCGTGATCTCCCGGACCCGCCTCTTAAAACGAT
>Ga0126379_10003304_pt1 | contig 10421 bp, 10 predicted proteins | sample PanSoiMetPlot_24_FD_92640 | JGI IMG/M metagenome (GOLD analysis project Ga0126379, IMG submission 92640) | Tropical forest soil microbial communities from Panama - MetaG Plot_24 | ecosystem: Environmental > Terrestrial > Soil > Tropical forest > Bulk soil | place: Panama | collected 2016-02-17 | reverse complement strand
TAGGAGCACATATCCCCAGGGCCCTATAAGATCCTATGGGAGCTGACCCTGACGGGGACCGTGGTCTCCGACATTCTGCGCCCACCTACTTATGTAGGGACACCCGGGATCTTCGCTCCAACGGCCATCGCGGCTTCGCCTCCTTCTCTCCTCTCGCCTTCCACGAAACTGGCGACACTCCCCGCAATTGAGTATTGACGCTGCTTAGGAAGCGGCGCTCGAGATGGATCGGCGGCATTCATGCGGGTTTTGTTTCTCGGCGATGTGGTCGGCCGATCAGGGCGCAGCGCCGTCATCGAGGCGCTGCCCTCCTTGCGCCAGCGCTATCGCCTCGATTTCGTGGTGGTAAACGGAGAGAACGCCGCCGGCGGCTTCGGTATCACCGAGGCGATCTTGGTTGAGCTGCTCGACGCCGGAGCCGATGTGGTGACGTCCGGAAACCACGTGTTCGACCAACGCGAAACGATTGTCTTCATCGAGCGCTACGACCGCCTGCTCAGACCCATCAACTACCCGCAAGGCACCCCCGGCAAAGGCGTAGGCCTGTTCAAGGCGAGGAACGGCGCCGAGGTGCTGGTGATCAACGCCATGGGGCGCGTATTCATGGCCGATCTCGACGACCCATTCCGCGCAGTGGAGAAGGAGCTCGAAGCTTGCGGGCTCAAGAGCAGCGCCGACGCGATCCTCGTCGACTTCCATGCCGAGGCGACGTCGGAAAAAGAGGCGATGGGCTTCTTCGTCGATGGACGGGCAAGCGCGGTGATCGGGACGCACACCCACGTGCCAACGGCCGACGAACAGATCCTGCCGCGCGGCACCGCCTACATCAGCGATGTCGGCATGTGCGGGGACTTCAACTCGGTGCTGGGCATGGACAAGGAGGAGCCGCTCACGCGCTTTCTCACGAAGATTCCAGGCGGCCGTTTTGCCCCTGCGCTCGGCGAAGCGACGCTGTGCGGAGTCGCCATCGACATTAACGACGCGACCGGCTTAGCGCGCGCCATCGCGCCGCTCAGAATTGGCGGCAGGTTGTCACGGGCAGAGCCTACGTTCTGGACCGAGAGCTAGGCTGCGCGCGTGCCATAGGCAAAGAGGCGCTTTAAGCAGAAGATGGCCTCGTCGAGATGGAGCAGCGCGCGATCGGCGTCGGCGTCGTCATCGAACAGCGACAGCCGCGCTTTGGCGACATGGTCGGCGGCTTCTGAGCACAGCTCCGACAACGACACGGTGGGCATCACCCGGTCATGCGCTGTGGTCGGTTTCGATTTCTGCGTCATGATTGCCCCCTCGCATCCGCCGCCTTAATCGGCAGGCTGAACCTCACTCCAAGTCTTCAACTGTCGAGCCGATAGGGTTAAGGCTTTCCTAAGGCCGCGGGGATCTGGGCCGCGCTGGATTTTGCCAGGCCCCACGCCTATAAGTCGCGACCACAAGAACCGCTAACCATAGGAACGTTCTAAGGCCATGGCCGGCCATTCGAAGTTCAAAAACATTCAGTTCCGCAAAGGCGCCCAGGACAAGAAGCGCTCCAAGCTCTTCTCCAAGCTCGCCCGCGAAATCACCGCCGCGGCGAAGATGGGCCTGCCGGACCCCGCCATGAATCCGCGGCTCAGAGGCGCGATCCAAGCGGCGCGCGCCCAGAACATGCCAAAGGACAATATCGAGCGCGCGATCAAGAAGAGCGAGGAGGCTGGCGGCGCGAATTACGAGGAGGTGCGCTACGAGGGATTCGGCGCAGGCGGCGTCGGCATCATCGTCGAGGCCTTGACCGACAATCGCAATCGCACGGCGAGCGAGGTACGTTCGATCTTCACCAAATTCGGCGGTAATCTCGGCGAGACCGGCGCCGTCTCCTTCATGTTCGATAAGCTCGGCTCGATCGAATTCGACGCGGGCAAGGCAACTCCCGATCAGATGCTCGAGGCGGCGATCGAGGCCGGCGCCGAAGACGTGGAGTCGGACGAGGATGGGCACTGTGTCTATTGCCATCCCGACGAGCTGCACCACGTCGCCAAGGCGCTCGAGGCCCGCTTCGGAGAGGTGCGCGCAGCACAGATCTTCTGGCGGCCGAAGAGCACCATGCCGGTCGACGAGGAGTCGGGCCAGAAGCTCATCCGCATGATCGAGGGCCTGGAAGACTCAGACGACGTGCAGAACGTCTACGCCAATTTCGAGATCGCCGACGAGGTGCTCGAGCGCCTCAGCGCTTAGCTGGCGGGGCGGCGGGCATGACTGACGCGTCATCAGATCCCGCGGTAACGCTGTCAAACGAACGCCTGCGCTTGTCGCTCGCCGTCCGCGACTGGATCCTCGGCGAGGCGCGCGAGATCGGCGATCCCAACATCATCTTGGAGGGCGTCTCGCTGATGCTGCGAGACGCCGGCATACCCATCGACAGGGCGACGAGCGCGGTCGAGCTGAGGCATGCCGAGCGCGCCGCCAATGCCCGCATCTGGGAATTCGGCGGCTCCGCACGCGAATATGTCTATGCGCATGAGCGCGGCTCGGACGCAAGCGGCAAGCGCCCGCTTGCTGAAGCCCATCGTCTCAACCGGTGGCTCTTCACCTGGCTGCCCGACACGCCCGACGACGCCAACGACATCGTCGCGCCGCTGAAGGCTGCCGGCTATACCCATCACATCGCCGCACCCGTGGTACTGCCCAACGGCATGCATAACGGCTTTACCTTCGCCACCCGCGCGCCCAACGGCTTTTCCGACGAAGATGTCGCGGTCCTAAGGTCGATCTTTCCCACGCTCGCGGCGCTCCAGGAGGTTCTCGCCCTTCACCGCGTGATGCGCGAGGTGATGCGCATGTATGTCGGCGACGAGCCGCATCTGCGCATCCTCTCCGGCGATGTCAGGCGCGGCGAGGTGTTGCGGATTCGCGCCGCGATCCTGTTCGCCGATATGCGCGACTTCACCGGGCTCACCGCGCATCTGCCAGAGGAGGCGGCGACCGCACTCGTCAACGAATATTACGATTGCATCGTGCCGGCGATCGAGGAGCGTGAGGGCGAAGTGTTGAAGTTCATGGGCGACGGGATCTTGGCGATCTTCCGCACCGGCGAGAGCGGAGACATCGAAGCCTGCATGCGCGCCTTCGGCGCGGCACGTGCCGCCCAGCTTCGTGTTGCAGGCCGTAGCGAGAAGCGCGACAACGCATCCCATTTCGACGTCGGCATCGCGCTCCATTTCGGCAACGCAGCCTACGGCAATGTCGGCTCAGGAGCGCGCCTCGACTACACCGTAATCGGTCGCGACGTGAATCTCGCCTCACGCATTGCCAACCTATGCGGTCAGCTCGGCGAAGGCCTGCTCTTGTCGGAGCCCTTCCGAAGCCGCCTCTCGGAGCACGATCTCCGCAGCCTTGGAACCTTCCCGCTTAGGGGTGTCGACGAACCACAATCGATCTTTGCTCCGGCGGAACCTGGTCAATAACCACAGCGCAACACATGCGCTTGCGCAGAGGACATGGTAGGATCGGGGCGTTCCTTGGCCGGGCGCGAGATCAGGCATGCCGGCATCCCCATTCTAATTTCATGGCGCTTTACTCGCCCAAGCAAGCGTTGGGCTCGGCCACCTTTGTCGGATGGAGGGGAAGATGCATTACGAGTGCAAGAGCCCTGACGATCTTCTCAAGGTGATCAAAGACAAAAAGATCGAGATGATCGATCTCAGGTTCACCGACATTCCGGGGCTCTGGCAGCACTTCTCCGTGCCGCCCCGCGCCCTCGATCGTGACGCCCTCGACGAGGGCGTCGGTTTCGACGGCTCCTCGATCCGTGGGTTCCAGGAGATTCAGGAAAGCGACATGCTGGTCGTTCCGGACCCGGCTACCGCGTTCCTCGACCCATTTGCCGAAGTACCGGCGCTCGCCCTGATCTGCAATATCCGCGATCCGGTGACTGGCGAGAGCTATAGCCGCGACGTCCGCTATGTCGCGCAAAAGGCGGAAACGTATCTAACCGGAACTGGGATCGGCGATACCTCGTATTTCGGTCCAGAGCTTGAGCACTTCGTTTTCAACGGCGTCCGTTACGACCAGGGCACGAATTACGGCTTCTACGAGATCGATGCTCAAGAGGCGAATTGGGACGCTGGCGAGGAGATTGGTCCGAGTCTTGGTCACAAGCTGCGCCCCAAGGAAGGCTACTTCCCCGTGCCACCCGCCGATACGCTCCAGGACACCCGCACAGAGATGGTGCTGCTCCTCGAGAAGCTCGGCATTCCGGTCGAGGCCCACCACCACGAAGTCGCAACCGGCGGCCAGGGCGAGATCGACATGCGTTTCACCACGCTCACACGCATGGCCGACAATGTGATGATCTACAAATATGTGGTGAAAGGTGTCGCGCGTAAGCGGGGCATGACCGCGACCTTCATGCCCAAACCTTTGTTTGGGGACAATGGCTCAGGCATGCACGTCCACCAGAGCATCTGGAAAGGCAAGAAGCCGATCTTCGCCGGCGATGGCTACGCCGGATCAAGCGAGACGATGCGCTCCTACATCGGCGGTCTGCTCAAGCACGCCCCGGCGCTGTGCGCGATTTGCGCTCCCACCGTCAACTCCTACCGCCGGCTGGTTCCCGGCTTCGAAGCGCCGGTCAATCTCGGATACTCGCAGCGCAATCGCTCTGCTGCGTGCCGCATCCCGATGTACTCGCCTAACCCCAAGGCCAAGCGCGTGGAATTTCGCTGCCCGGACCCTGCGGCGAGTCCCTATCTGTGCTTTGCCGCAATGTTAATGGCAGGTCTCGATGGGATTCAGCGCCGCATCAATCCCGGCGATCCGATCGACAAGAACCTATACGACTTGCCGCCTGAGGAGATGGCCAGAGTGCCGAAAGCGCCCGGAACGCTCGATGAAGCGCTCGATGCGCTTGAGAAAGATCACAAGTTCCTTACGGAGGGAAATGTTTTCACGCAGGACGTGATCGATACGTATCTCAGCTACAAACGGTCGCGCGAGATCGACGAAATTCGTCTGCGCCCGCATCCTTACGAGTTCTTTCTCTATTACGACATCTAGGACTTTTCGCCGGGCCGGGATCTGGTGCGCATGCTTTCGCGGTCATTCGCTGAAGGCGCCGCTTTGGGTTCAGCGAGATGGTCTGAGGGGTGCAATCAGCTGAAGCTTGCGGGATCAGCTTTCATGCGGCCCCTTCATCTCCTTAAGCGCCGCGCCTATCCGTCGCCAATCCTCCGCTTCCTGGTGATCGCCTCGCCTTTCACTCTCGATGGCTTTCTGCGCGGCCACCAGTTGAGCCTTGTCTCCGTGCAAACGCACGAGCTGGCTCGCATAATCATGCACTTGGGACATCTCCATGGGGGATCCTCCCGCTTGCTGTGCTCAGACGCCTGGCTTCCCGGTTATTGCGGGATTGGCACCGAGCACCAACGGCAGGTCAATCCAACGCCCGGACGCCGACAATCGTTCCTGGTGCTCAGCGGACGCACATTCCACGGTGATGAAGAAAAAGGCGGGAGGATTGCTCCTCACCGCCCAACGGGTCACGCACTAGGAGAGAGTCAGGTTACAGGGAGTGGTCGTCTGGCTTGCCGCCTTGTCCGCCATCATCGGCAGGCCCGGCGGCAGGGCCATCATGGGGGCCGTCGCGTCCTGGCCGGCCGAACCCTGGTTTTTGCCAATGATGTGCGCGGAACTTAGCCTCGAGCTCGCTCACCTTGGCGAGCTGGTCGGGCGTGAGCTTGGTACGCAAAGTCTCGATCGCTTTCGAGAGATTCTCGGCGCTCTTGCCCCGGGCAATCGCGTTGTCGGCGATATGCTGGACGAGAGAGAACGGCTGAGCCTTGTTGTCCGGGCCGCCCTCCGCCGTTTGCTGCGGGCGCTCCGGCCGCTTCAAAACAGCGATCAGCGAGTCGGTGAAATCGCGCCAGGCATCGAGTTGATTGGCGCGGATGCCGATCTCGGTCTCGAGCACATTCAATCTTGTGGCGAGAAAGGCTGGATTGCGCCATCCCCGATGATGGAAGCCGGGGCCGCCGTCTGGCCCCTCCCAATGCGCCCTCCAGCCGTAACGGCGGTGCCAGTCGCCAGGTCCATCGCCGCGGGCGCCTGGGCCGTCGAAGTTGCCTGACCAGGAGGCTTGCACCGGAGCGCCGCCGGTATCGCCCCATGCGGAAGTGAGAAGCGTGAGACTGGCGATGCCGAGGCCGGCCACGACCAGGATGGGGACGAGCTTGGGAGAGGTGTTCATGTTCGAGCGTCCTTGAATGGCTGATACGCCTCTCGTCTAAGTCGGCAACGTTGCCCCCGTTGGTCTTGGCGTGTCCGAACATTGCTTGGGGCGCGAGATTTGTGTCGGAACATTGCTGCCCCACCAAGCAATTGGTTTTCGTTACAAAAATGCCCTCGTTGAATCGGCGCGGCGACGTTAGAAGAGGGATGGAACTCGGCCAGTCCTTCCTGCCCGTCAGATGAGCCCAGCCGCCCAACGCATTCTCGTCGTCGATGACGATCCCGAAATCAGGAAGCTCCTCGCCCGCTATATCGAGGGACAAGGCTTTCGCGTGCAGCTCGCGGCGAGTTGCCGTGAGCTTCGCGACAAGCTCGCGACGCATCACATCGATCTCATTGTCCTCGACGTGATGCTGCCCGACGGTTCCGGCCTCGACATGTGCCGCGACCTCAGGGCCGACCGCTCCAATGTGCCGATTATTCTCCTTACGGCGCTGAAAGAGGATGTCGACCGCATCATCGGCCTTGAAATCGGCGCCGACGATTATCTCGGTAAGCCGTTCAACCCGCGCGAGCTGATCGCCCGCGTCCGCGCCGTGCTTCGCCGGCGCGCCGAAGCGCTGCCTGTTGAGACCGAGGCGAAGATCTTCCACTTCGCCGGATTTGCCGCCGATCCGCAAGAGCGGCGCGTCACCGACGCCAAGGGCCAAGAGATCGAGCTGACTGGCGCTGAGTTCGATCTACTCAAGACGTTTCTGGAGCGGCCAGGCCGCGTGCTGTCGCGCGATCAGTTGCTCGACCTCACCCGCGGACGCGAGGGCGACGTTCTCGACCGCTCGATCGACGTCCTGGTGAGCAGGCTCCGCCGCAAGCTCAACGACGGCGGCGTCTCGCATCTGTTCAAGACCGTGCGCAACGGCGGCTATCAGCTCGCCGTCAAGGTCGATGTCGAGGACGCAACGCCGTGAACACACTCCGCGTCAAGATCGCGCTTCTGCTCGTCGTCGCCATCGTCTCGGTCGTTTTTCTGCTCACGATCATGCTGTTCTGGGTGCTCGGGCCACCCCGGCGCGTGCACAGCCTCGACCCGGTTGCGCTGCAGATCGAGACCCTTCTCCGCGTGGTCGAGGACGGATCGAACGTGATTTCCCTGGTGCCAAGCCCGGCACCGGGATTCCGTTATGAAGGCGCCACCCAGAGGCTGCGCGACGCACTCACTATGCGCGGGCTCGATCTCCCCGTGACGGTGACGCGGAGCGGGCATAGTGCGCCGCTCATCGTCTCGATCCCGATCAAAGGTCAGTACTTGCTCTTGCCGATCCCAGATCTCCCGCCCCAAGGCGTGCCGTGGTGGGTGCTGGTGAGGTGGCTGGTGCTGATTGCGGTGGGCGCCACGGCAATCGCTGTGTTCGTCGCCAATCGCATGGTGAAACCGCTGGTTTTTTTAGAGAACGCGGTCGAGTCGGTCGGTCCTGACGGTATGCTGCCGACGCTGCCGGAAAAAGGACCTGGCGAGGTGAGGGCGACGGCAAAGGCGCTCAACTCGCTCTCCTCGCGCCTCAAGCGTGCGATGGAGAGCCGCATGCGTCTGGTCGCGGCGGCAGGTCACGATATGCGCACGCCGATCACCCGCATGCGGCTCAGGGCCGAGTTTGTGGAGGACGAAGAGGAGCGCACGCGCTGGCTCGCAGATCTCGACGAGCTCGAGCGCATCGCCGACAGCGCAATCCTTCTCGTGCGCGAAGAGTCGGGCCTAGCGTCGCCTGAGGCGATCAGGGTCGACGAGCTGGTGCAGACCATCGGCGATGAGCTCAGGGAACAGAATCTGGACGTGACCAATACGCGCGTCGAGCCGGTTACGGTGTGCGCGAGCCGGCTCAAGCTCAATCGCGCGCTGCGTAATCTCATTATCAACGCCGCGACACATGGAGTTCGGGCACGCGTCGAGGTGGCGAACTCAGGCGGCACGGCGCGCATCCTCATCGAGGATGATGGGCCTGGCATTCCGCCCGAGCTTCTCGGCCAGGTGTTCGAGCCGTTCTTTCGGGCCGCGCCGGCGCGGCGTCAGGACATACCTGGCGCTGGTCTTGGGCTCACCATCGCGCGGGAGATCATCCAGAGGGCGGGCGGCACGATCAGCATCTCAAATCGCGCCGATGGCGGCCTCAAACAGGTCGTCGAGCTTCCTGTCGCGGGGGTAGCCGCCAGCTGAGACCCGGTATTGCGAGGTTCTCGCGAAGAGCGGGGAGCCTTGCGCGCCAAGGCTCGATGCAGACGAGCGCAGTGCATCGACCGTTGATCGCGGCCTTCGCAGTTGCGGCTTGCCCCAGCTGCATGGGCTTGGGTGACGGGACGATACGTTTATCGAACAAGCGCTCGGTCTTTGCGGCGGCGAAGGCAATGCCATTAAGCGAAGCGCGGGCCAGGCTGCCGGTCTTTGTCCAACCCGAAGACGAGGCTGCGACCGCATACCTCCATGCTCCGCGCGCCAATATCCGCGATCTCTTGGCGGCCCTTGAAGATTCGGCTGACGCCATGTTGAACGCGCTACGCGCAAACACGCGCCATTCGACCCAAGCACGATAAAGCAATCGCTGGAGCTTGTGCGCCAGGGCGGCGGACTCGACGACGGTCCAGATCCCAGCGATCGATGCCGCCTTGAGCGAAGCGCGGGCAAAGACGCGCCATTCGAGCCAAGCCCGATACAGCAAGCGCTGCAGCTTGTGTGCCAGGGCTATCGCCTGAACTGCAATCCAAACCGAAGCGATCGAAGTCGCCTTGCTTGAGGCGCGAGCATAGACGACCGTTTGCAGCCAGCCGCGATAAAGCAGCCGCTGCAGCAGATGCGCCAGGGCTGCCGATTTGGCGGCGGTCCAGGCAAGGGCGGCGGAAGCTGCGTTGCGCGAGGCGCGAGCATAGAAAAGCGTCTGGAGCCAAGCCCGGTAGAGCAATCGCCGCAGCGCGTGGGCGAAGGTCACTGACTGAACGCCGATCCAAGCTGCGGCCATGGAAGCCGCTCTGACCAGCGCGAGGGCGATGTCGCGGCTTGTCGTCCCAGTCCAGGCAAGCGTCGCCAGTGTCGCGTTCAACAAGGCCCTGGCAATCTTGACTGCGGTCGCCCAAGTCCAGGCGAGCCCGGCCGCGGTCCATCTGGCGAGGGTGAGCGCCAACGCATGAGCGCGCGGCTTGAGCCACGCGACGAATGCAGTGGTCCATTTCACCAGGAAGAGCCAGACGGACCGCGCGAGGAGGGCTACGCCCAGTGCGAACCGCTTCACAGCCCGCGCCGTAGCCCTGCGCTTGAGCTCGGTCTGGTACTTCAGCTCTTGGAATTGCAGCCTGCGGGCGTGCCGCTTCTCTGCCACGCGATAATTCTTAAGCCATTCTTGATGCTGGCTGAGGTCGTCTGCGACCGACGCAATCAGGTGCTTCGATCCCGCAATATCGGCTCGCGCAGCCTCGATCGGGTCGAGCGTATCGACGGCACCAGACACGATGGTGCTCCCTCACTCGGCGGAGGCTTAGCCTCGCGCCTTTCCCCACATCCCTTCGGGTCGTATGCGACTTTGGAGCTTCCCGTCGAAACGCCCCGCCGCTCTACCCTACGCCCAAATCCCTAACGCGAAATCTCCTGGTCCGTTCCTGCGCCTGGAGTATAGGCCTGGGCAGGGCGGGAAAAAGGAAGCCTGCCTCAAGCGCCCCGCTGCCTCCGCCTTGTGCTATCAGGAGTCCATGAGCGGCGAAGCGATTCGCATCATCGGCATAGACCCGGGGCTCAGGCGCACCGGCTGGGGGGTCATCGACACTGACGGGGTTAGGCTCGCCTTTGTTTCCTGTGGCTCCGTCGTGTCGGACGACTCCGAGGGCCTGGGCCTCCGGCTTCGCCAAATTTTCGATGGTCTGTCCGAGGTGCTCGCAAGGCTCAAGCCCCAGGAGGCGGCCATCGAGCAGACCTTCGTCAATCGTGATGCGACCGCCACACTGAAGCTTGGCCAGGCACGGGGCATCGCGCTGCTCGTTCCGTCGCTGCTCGGCATTGAGATCGCGGAATATGCGCCGAACGCGGTGAAAAAGACGGTGATCGGCGCAGGTCACGGCGACAAGGTGCAGATCAGGGCCATGGTGAAATGCCTCTTGCCGCGCGCCGCCCCTGACAGTGCTGATGCGGCGGATGCGCTGGCCATTGCCATCACTCACGCCCATTCCCGCACGTGGAGCAG
>Ga0126379_10003302_pt1 | contig 10424 bp, 9 predicted proteins | sample PanSoiMetPlot_24_FD_92640 | JGI IMG/M metagenome (GOLD analysis project Ga0126379, IMG submission 92640) | Tropical forest soil microbial communities from Panama - MetaG Plot_24 | ecosystem: Environmental > Terrestrial > Soil > Tropical forest > Bulk soil | place: Panama | collected 2016-02-17 | reverse complement strand
GACCCACACGCTCGAGGTCACCCAGATCGCGCGCTCGCTCGCCCGTGCGCTCGGCCTCGATGAAGACCTTGCTGAGGCTTGCGCGCTCGCCCACGATCTCGGCCATCCGCCGTTCGGACATGCGGGCGAACGTGCGCTCGACCAATGCCTCGCGATCCACGGCGGGTTTGACCATAACGCCCAGACGTTGTCGGTAGTGACCCGCCTGGAGCGCCGCTATGCCGCCTTCGACGGGCTCAACCTCACCTTCGAGACGCTCGAAGGCTTGGTGAAGCATAACGGCCCCCTGACGGATGTGACCGGATGTGCGGCCGGCCGCCATGCCGACCGCGGGGTCGCACCCGCGATCCGGGACTACAACGCCCGGCAGGACCTCGAACTCGCCCTTTACCCCAGTGCCGAAGCCCAGGCCGGGGCGATCGCCGACGATATCGCATATGACGCCCACGATATCGACGACGGCCTGCGGGCGCAGATGTTCGCCATCGACGAGCTCGCTGCGTTGCCGCTCATCGGCGACATCCTGGCGGAGATCGAATCGTGCTCACGCGGCGTCGAGCCGGCGCGACGCGCCCACGAGCTTGTGCGCAGGCTGATCACCCGCATGATCGAGGACGTGATCGGCTATTCGGAGCGCTTGATCAGACAGCGTGCACCCGGCTCGGTCGAGGATATCCGGTGCGCCGGTGCGCCGGTCGTTGCATTCTCGCCCGTCATGGCTGCGGCCGACCGCGCAATCAAGGCGTTCCTGTTTCCGCGCGTATATCGCCATCCGCGCATTGTGCGCATCATGGGCGAGGCGCAAGGGGTGGTGACGGACCTGTTCGCGCGCTATATGCGCGCGCCTCACGACCTACCGTGGCGGGAGGTGCCGGTTGACGTGCCGATGCGCGCTCGCCCGATCGCCGATTTCATCGCCGGGATGACGGATCGCTATGCGCTGTCTGAGCATGCCCGGCTTTTTGACTCGACCCCGGAACTGCGTTAGGTCGCACGCGGGAACGCGCAATGTCCGACCAATTCAAGAATGTATTTGTTACGATTCATGACTCCGTAGCGGCGGCGATCGGGGCGTTGATCGCCGATGAAGTGTTGCCGCCAGGTATCAATCAGTCGCGCCTCGTGGTGGAGCCGCCGCGCGATCAGACCCATGGCGACATGTCGACGAATGCCGCCATGGTGCTTGCCAAAGATGCCGATAGAAAGCCGCGAGATCTCGCTGCGGCAATCGCCGAGAAGCTGCGTGCCGATCCGCTGATTGCGAAGGTCGAAGTCGCCGGACCGGGTTTCATCAACATGACGCTCCAGCCGTCGGTGTGGCGGAAGGCGCTGCGCGCCGCGATTCTGGCCGGGCCGGATTTCGGCCGCAGCGATATCGGCAAGTCCGAGCCTGTCAATGTCGAATATGTCTCCGCCAATCCGACCGGGCCGATGCACGTTGGCCATTGTCGCGGCGCCGTGTTCGGCGACGCGCTCGCCAATCTCCTGACCTTCGCAGGCTATGCGGTGACGCGCGAATACTACATCAACGATGCTGGCGCTCAGGTCGATGTGCTCGCCCGCTCGGCCTATCTGCGCTACCGGGAGGCGCTTGGCGAGGAGATCGGGCCGATCCCCGAGGGGCTTTACCCGGGCGACTATTTGAAGCCGGTCGGGTCCGCCCTTGCGGGCCAGCATGGTCGCGCCCTCAATCAGATGTCGGAGCAAGATTGGCTGCCGATAGTGCGCCGCACGGCAATCGACCTGATGATGGCGGAGATCCGGGACGATCTTGCCGCTCTCAACGTGCGACACGATGTCTTTTTCTCCGAACGCTCGCTGATCGAAGGCGAGAACAACGCGGTGGCGGCGACCATCGCGGAGTTACGGGCCGGGGGCAAAGTCTATGAAGGCCGATTGCCGCCGCCCAAAGGCGCGATCGACGAAGATTGGGAAGACCGCGAACAGACCCTGTTCCGTGCCACGGAATTCGGCGACGATGTCGACCGGCCGCTTAAGAAGTCCGACGGCAGCTACACTTATTTCGCATCCGACATCGCCTATCACAAGTCGAAGCTCGACCGCGGCTTTCTCAATATGATCGACGTCTGGGGTGCCGATCACGGTGGCTACATCAGGCGTATGAAAGCGGCGGTCAGTGCGGTGAGCCACGGGATGGGTGAGCTTGACGTGAAAATCGTCCAGCTCGTAAGGCTGTTGCGGGCCGGCGAACCGGTAAAAATGTCCAAGCGTTCCGGAGATTTCGTGACTTTGCGCGAGGTGGTGGATGAGGTCGGGGTCGATGCCGTCCGCTTCATGATGCTCAACCGCAAGAACGATGCGGTGCTGGACTTCGACCTCGCCAAGGTGATCGAGCAGTCGCGCGACAACCCGGTGTTCTACGTTCAATACGGCCACGCACGGGGACAGTCGATCTTCCGCAACGCCCGCGAGGTCATCCCGACGCTGCCCGAGATCGACCGCGAGCGCCGGTGCGCGTTATCGCAAGCCGCGCTGTCGCGACTCAGTGACGCTGCCGAGCTTGCCTTGATGCGGCGTATCGCGCTTTATCCGCGCCTCGTTGAGGCCGCCGCAATGTCCCACGAGCCTCATAGAATCGCCTTCTATCTATATGAGCTTGCGAGCGATTTTCACGCCCTTTGGACCAAAGGAAAGGACGCGCCACATTTACGCTTCATTATGCAGAATGATCCAGAACTCACCTTGGCCCGCCTTGGGCTCGTACAGGGCGTGGTTACGGTGCTTACGTGCGGGCTCGCCGTGCTGGGAGTAGGTGCGCCCGATGAGATGCGGTGATTTCGGCGTCGCCGGTCGCAACAATATCAGCGATTGACGGGACGCCCGGTGCGCAGCCTATGCTGCGCGGGGATGGGGTTGCGATAATGTCCGACAGCGCCTTCGACCGCCCTCGACGTCAGTTCGAGCCACGTATGCACGATGAGCGTGGCCGGGAATTAGGGGGAAGACAGTCTCGTGCACCTGACCAAAGCGCGACAGAACGGCGCGATCCGGGAGCGGAGGCGCTGTCGGAGTTGGCGCGGCTGATCAGTCAACCTGACCCGTTCGCGCCGCTCACAGGACACGCCAAGGAAGCCCGCGATACTGACGGACGTGTTGTCGACATGCCAAGCAACTCGAATTCACCGGACCGTTGGGCTCAAGATCCGTTCGTCCGGCCGCCGACCCAGTACCCGGCGCAGTCTCGGGATCTAGCATATGACGTTCGGCTGAATGATGGGCACGATGACCATGGCGATCGTCCGGAGGATCATCTGCAGCGGCATCCGGTTTATGGGCGGGAAGATGAATACCTTGAAGGGGAGTCCGGGGAGGACGACGATTACGAATACGAGGAGCACGAGCATCCGGACGATAGCGAATCGGGGTTCAAGCGACGTAACAGCACTAAAGTCGTCATCGCGGTGCTTGGACTTGCGGTTTTCGGCAGCGCCGCCGCGTTTGGCTATCGAACCGTGTTCAAAACCGACCCGTCAGGTTCCACGCCCATCATACGCGCCGACAACTCGCCCACCAAGATGATGCCGGCTGGAACCGATGCGAATACGACGGCGGTCAATGAACGGCCCGGTGACAACTCGAGTGAACGTTTGGTGCGCCGCGATGAAGATCCGGTCGATGTAGGGGCATCATTACGCTCTGGCGCCTCGGGAGATGCAGGCGCGTCCGGAGCCGTCCCGGACACGGCCGGGTTGCAACCGCCGGCGACCGGTTCGGCGGCAAGCGGCCCTGGCTCACCGAGCGACTCAAGGCGCGTGCGCACCGTGACGATACGGGCGGACCAGGGTGCGGCTTCCCCCGAGCGCACGGCGCCGCGCGCCGCCGCTCCACCGCCACCACCTCCGCCGCCGCGTCAGACCGCCGCGTTGCCTGCGCCGACTACAAGTGTGACCCCGACGGCCGTCGCGCCCGAAGCGGCCGCTCCGCGTGCCGTTGAGGGGGGCGGCTTCGTGGTGCAGCTTTCCGCCCAGAGATCCGAGGCGGAAGCCCAAACGGCGTTTCGCACCTTGCAGGCGAAATATTCGGTGCTGAGTGGCCGCCAGCTGCTGGTTCGCCGCAAGGATCAGGGCGAAAAGGGCATCTTCTATGCCGCCCAGGTTGGTCCATTCGGCGCGAAGAGCGATGCCGATCAGCTGTGCGAAGCGCTCAAATCCGCGGGCGGAGCCTGCTTCGTCCAGAAGAATTGACAGTCGCGCGCTTGCCCTTGCGGGCAGCGCGCGCTAAGCCGCCGACATGGCGGCACGGGCTTTTATTGCCGGATTGAGAGGTACGGAAATCGCTCCGGACGAGCGCGCGTTCCTGCGCGACGCCTCGCCGTTTGGTCTCATTCTGTTCAAACGCAATGTTGCCGATCCGTCACAACTTGCAGATTTAATTGACGAATTTAGAACGGTCTGTGGACCCGATGCGGCCGTCCTGATCGACCAGGAAGGAGGCCGGGTGCAGCGGATGGGGCCGCCTCATTGGCCCGTCTATCCGGCCGGTGCCACCTATGGCGAGCTCTACCGGCGCGACCCGAAGTGTGGCTTGCGGGCGGCGTGGCTCGGAGCACGGCTCATGGCGGCCGATCTTGCGGCGGTTGGGATCACGGTCGATTGCCTGCCGGTCGCCGATGTGCCGGTTGCCGGCGCCGACCAAGTGATCGGAGACCGTGCCTACGGCGACACCGCGCATCAGGTTGCCGCCATTGCGGCGGCGGTGGCAGCGGGGCTGCAGGCCGGCGGGGTACTGCCGGTCGTCAAGCATTTGCCCGGCCATGGCCGCGCCACAGCCGACAGCCACAATCATCTGCCGGTCGTAACAGCCGACCCCAGGTTTTTGGAAACGACTGATTTTGCGGCCTTCATGCCACTTGCAGCGGCGCCGTTCGGCATGACGGCCCATGTGGTATTCACAGCCTTTGATCCGGGTTTTCCGGCAACCACATCGGCGACTATGATCGCACAAGTGATTCGCGGATTTATCGGATTCTCCGGAGCCCTGATGAGCGACGACGTGTCGATGGGGGCTCTGTCGGGCCCGATCGCCGAACGGGTCCGGCAATCGCTGGCCGCGGGTTGTGACCTCGTCCTCCATTGCAACGGCCAGCTTGCCGAAATGCAGGAGGTGGCGGCGAATTGCCCGGAGCTTGACGGCGCTGCCCTGCAACGTACCGCGCGGGCGCTGGCATCGCGCCGTGCACCCGAAGCCATTGATCTTGACGCGGCGCGGGCTGAATTTGCGCAGTTGGTGTCCGGCCGCGTCGACGCCGTGACGGTATGACAAAATGACGGATGCGGTTTCTTTCACCGAGGATATCCAGAGCAATCGCGGCAGCGAGGAGCCGACCCTGATCGTCGACGTCGAAGGCTTCGAAGGTCCGCTTGATCTTCTGCTCACGATGGCGCGCCAACAGAAAGTCGATCTCGCCAGGATTTCCATTCTAGCGCTCGCCGACCAGTATCTTGCGTTCGTGGAACAGGCGCGCCGGATGCGCCTTGAGCTGGCCGCCGACTATCTCGTGATGGCCGCTTGGCTCGCCTATCTCAAATCACGCTTGTTGCTGCCCGAGCCGGTCGCGCCGGAAGGCATGAGTGCCGCCGACATGGCGAAAGCGCTGGCACAGCGGTTGAAGCGGCTTGACGCCATCCGGGAGGCCGGCTCGCGGCTGTTCGAGCGTCCGCTGCTCGGCCGCGACGTGTTCGGGCGCGGCGATCCGGAACCGATCGCCGAAATCAAACGGCCGCAGTGGTCGGCGACTCTCTACGATCTCATTTCCGCGTATGCGGCGGAGCGCCAGCGGCATGCGCTGCGGCGCGTGCGATTCGCCAAGCGCAATGTGTGGTCGCTCGTTGAGGCGCGTGCCATTCTGCAACGCTTGGTCGGCATGACTGGCGAGTGGAGCCGGCTCGATGAATATCTGATTGCCTTCGTGGTCGAGCCGTCGATGCGGGCGACGGTCTTCGCTTCCTCGCTCGCCGCCACGCTGGAAATGGTGCGCGAGGGGGCGGTCGAAATGCAGCAATCGGGCGCATTCGCCCCGATCTATGTGCGCAGACGTGCAGACGCCGGGCCCGCTGACGCCGAAACATCGTCATGAGCGACGTTGAAATCGCGAGGGCCGAGAGCATCAGCCGGGAGGGTATATTGATGGCGGGTTTTGCCGAGTTGCGGGTAGAGGTCTACGAGGAACGGAACGGCGAGGAGCCGGATATGGCGACCGAGACCCGGCCGGAAGAGCTTCGGTTGCTGGAAGCGCTCCTTTTTGCCGCATCCGAGCCGCTCGATGAGAAGACCCTTGCCAGGCATCTGCCGGCGGGTGTTGACGTGCGCGCGACCCTCAAGCGGCTGCAGATCGAATATGCCCCGCGCGGCGTCAATCTCGTCCATATCGGCAATAAATGGACGTTCCGTACCGCGAACGACCTGTCCTGGCTTCTCACCCACGAGGCCGTGGAGCCGAAAAAGCTGTCTCGCGCGGCGATCGAGACGCTCGCCATCGTCGCCTATCATCAGCCCGTGACGCGCGCCGAGATCGAAGAAATTCGCGGTGTCTCGACTGCAAAGGGCACCCTTGATGTTCTTCTCGAGACTGGTTGGGTCCGCCCGCGTGGCCGCCGCAAGGCGCCGGGCCGGCCGCTGACCTATGGGACGACGGCCGATTTCCTGGGCCATTTTGGCCTGGAAGCGCTTAGTGATCTGCCGGGGCTCGACGACCTTAAGGGCTCCGGCCTGTTCGACGGCGCTTTGCCGGCAGGCTTCGCCGTGCCCGAGCCGTCCGACGATCCGGCGCTGCGCCCGGACGAAGACCCGCTGGAGCCCGGCGACCTCGACCTCGGTCTTGGGCCCCGCGTGGAGCCGACGGAGGGGTAGGGTGGCCGGTACCGTGCCCTTTGGTCGTAGCGCGAAAACGATTTCCGGTCCTTGTTTTTGCCGGCCGCGAGGCCTAGGTTCTGGGCAGATCGAGAGGCGAGGCCCCGCCCGCGCGGCCCGTCGTTGCGGAGGGTTAACCCTATGGGTTCCATGAGTCTCTGGCATTGGATCGTGGTGATCGGCGTCGTGCTTCTGCTGTTCGGGCGAGGCAAGATCTCCGAGTTGATGGGCGATGTCGCCCAGGGCATCAAAGCCTTCAAGAAAGGCATGTCGGAGGACGACAGCGCCAAGGATGAGACACCCAAGATCGAGCCCGGCAAGACCGAAGCAGTCAAGACGCTGGATCACCAGGCTACCAATTCATCGGCGGCCGGGGCCAAGAGCCAAGCCTCGTGAGGCCGATGCTGGCGGAGCGAAAGCCGAGCCGGCCGGACCCATCGCTTGACGGCGCGGCGCGCTCTCGCGGCACGGAGTTCCCGCAGACAGGTCGCCTAACGGCAGCGGCGGCGTTCGGAGTTGAAGCCCAATGTTTGACATTGGATGGGGCGAGTTTGTCGTCATCGCCGTGGTGGCGCTGATCGTCATCGGGCCGAAGGAATTGCCCGCCGTGCTGCGCGCGATCGGGCAGTGGACCACCAAGATCCGACGCATGGCGTCGGAATTTCAGAGCCAATTCCAGGAAGCATTGCGCGAGGCCGAGATGGCCGATCTCAAGAAGGAGGTCGACAATCTTAACGAAACCGCCAAAGGGTTCACATCGCAAATCGACGATCCACTCAATTTCAAGGAGGCGACGAAATGGGAGCCTAATCCGGACGCTGCCAAGCCGGATGCTGCCAAGCCGGATGACGTCGCCAAACCTGCCGATACGCTGCCGCAATCCGCGCTCGTCACGCCTGACGGATACGCGCCAGAGCCGGTGACCGAGACGCCGGCCCCCGAGACGGTTGCTGTCGCAGCCGGGCATCCGGCGATGGAGCCGGCCTCCGCCGCCGCAGCAGCGCCCCCGTCGCCTGCGACACAGCCCGCTGCCGCGCCACCACCCGTGCCTGAAGGGAGCGGCCAAGGGGGCGCTCATTCATGACGCAGGAAGACATCGAAAACACCAAAGCGCCCCTTTTGGACCACCTGATCGAGCTGCGTTCGCGGCTCATCAAGGCGCTGGTGGCATTCAGCATCGCGTTGGTCGGCTGCTTCTTCTTCGCCAAGCAGATCTACAACGTCCTGACATGGCCCTATGTGTGGGTGGTAGGCGCCGAGAATTCCAAATTCATCTATACGGGGCTGCTCGAATATTTCGTCGTCCAGCTCAAGCTTGCCATGTTCGGCGCCGCCTTCATTTCGTTCCCGGTCGTCGCCACGCAGCTCTACATGTTCGTGGCGCCGGGCCTCTACCGGCATGAGCGCAATGCGTTCCTTCCCTATCTGGTGGCGACGCCGATCATGTTCTTGCTGGGCTCGTTGGTGGTCTACGGCGTGGTATGGCCGATGCTCACGCGGTTTTCGATCGGGATGCAGCAACTCGGCGGTGAAGGCCAGGCGACGATCGAGCTTCTACCCAAGGTCGATGACTATCTCAGCCTGATGATGCGGCTCATCTTCGCCTTCGGTGTTGCGTTTCAGCTTCCGGTGATTCTCACATTGCTCGGCCGGGTCGGCATCATCACCTCCGACCAGCTGAAGTCGAAGCGCCGCTACTTCATCGTGGTCGCCTTCATCATCGCAGCGGTGCTCACGCCTCCCGACGTGCTCAGCCAAATGTCCCTTGCGGTCCCGCTGCTGCTTCTCTACGAGGCTTCCGTGGTGGCAGTGCGGTGGGTGGAGCGCAAGGCGGCAGCCGATAAGGCAAAAACGGACGCTGCCGCCGCGGCGAAGCCCGCCGAGTGAGCCTAATTGGAGCGCGGGCGTCCAGCCCGCGTCTTTTCCTTGAAACAAAAGCGGGCGGGACGCCCGCGCTCCGAGAATTTCCATGCACGACATCAAATGGATTCGCGAAAATCCGGAGGCGTTCGATCGCGGTTTGGCGCGGCGCGGGCTCGCTGGTGAGGCGGCGCGGCTCACTGCCATTGACGAGCGCCGCCGTGCCACCATCGTCAAGGCCGAGCAGGCCCAGGCCCGGCGCAATGCGGCCTCCAGGGAAATCGGCGAGGCCAAGAAGGCCAAGGACGAGGTGCGCGCGCAGGCCCTGATGGCCGAGGTCAACGCGTTGAAGGCGTCGATTCCGGCGCTGGAAGCGGAGGAGAAGGCGGCCTCCGGGGAACTCGACGAGGCGCTGTCGTGGATTCCCAACCTGCCGCTCGACGAGGTGCCGGACGGCGCGGACGAGCACGGCAATGTGGAGCATCACCGGTTCGGTGCGAAGCGCGACTTCCCATTTACGAACCAGCCGAAGCAGCATTTCGAACTCGGTGAAGCGCTCGGGCAGATGGATTTCGAAGCGGCAGCGAAGCTATCCGGTTCGCGCTTCGTGGTGCTGAAGAAAGGGCTGGCGCGGATGGAGCGCGCGCTGGGGCAGTTCATGCTCGATCTGCATACGACAGAGCACGGCTACACCGAAGCAGCGCCGCCGCTGCTTGTCAAAGACGACGTGATGTTTGGAACGGCGCAATTGCCCAAGTTTGAAGATGACCAATTTTGGACAATTGGCGGCGAGTATTTCGCACGTAACGCTGACGATTATCTTGAGGACCTCGCTCGAGCAACCGATGTCTTGGCGTTGCAAATGGCGTTCACTCAAAGCCAGATCGCGCTGCGACAAAATCGTCTTGGACTCATCCCCACCGCTGAAGTACCGCTCACCAACCTAGTCCGCGAGTCGATCGTCGACGAAGCAGAACTGCCGATGCGGCTCACGGCACTGACGCCCTGCTTCCGCGCCGAAGCGGGTGCCGCCGGCAAGGACACGCGCGGTATGATCCGGCAACACCAGTTCACCAAGGTGGAGCTCGTTTCCATCACCACGCCGGAAAATAGCCGGGCTGAGCACGAGCGCATGCTCAGCTGCGCCGAGGAGGTATTGCGTCGCCTCGACCTGCACTACCGCGTCGTCACGCTGTGCACCGGCGACATGGGTTTTGCCTCGCAGAAGACCTACGACATCGAGGTTTGGCTGCCCGGCCAAAACCTTTATCGCGAAATCTCGTCCTGCTCGGTGTGCGGCGATTTCCAGGCCCGCCGCATGGCAGCGCGGTATCGCACCAAGGAGGGCCGTCACGTCCGTCATGTCCACACCCTCAACGGCTCCGGTGTCGCGGTCGGCCGCGCGCTCATTGCGGTGATGGAAACTTACCAACAGGCCGATGGCTCCATCGCGGTTCCGGACGTGCTGCAGCCCTATATGGGCGGGATGAAAAGCATTTCGGCTAAGTGATGATGGCCCGGCGATCGGTTGCAATGTCCCATAAATCTTCGGCGCGGCGCTACTGCTCCCGCCCCCCTTGTGGGGGAGGGTTGGGGTGGGGGGTAAGGCATGGACACGATCGACACGAAATATGAGACGCTGAAGCGCGAGTGGACCGACAAGTACGTCGAGGTGAACCCACAGCGGCCGGAAT
>Ga0126379_10003301_pt1 | contig 10425 bp, 12 predicted proteins | sample PanSoiMetPlot_24_FD_92640 | JGI IMG/M metagenome (GOLD analysis project Ga0126379, IMG submission 92640) | Tropical forest soil microbial communities from Panama - MetaG Plot_24 | ecosystem: Environmental > Terrestrial > Soil > Tropical forest > Bulk soil | place: Panama | collected 2016-02-17 | reverse complement strand
GCCTAACGGCCTCTCTCCTCGCATTGGGATACATTATTCGCAGATATTTTCGAGTCGTCTCCGACTTACGGTTGTCCCTCGTACAGACCATCCAGGCAAAAGAGACGTTGCGGCAGAGCGAGGGACGCCTCCGTCAAGTGCTTGACGAACGCAACCGCATGGCCCAGGACCTGCATGACAGTATTATCCAGTCCCTCTTCGCGATCGGACTCAATCTCGAACGATGCCAACGCCTCGCTTCGACCGGCTCCAGGGAGCTCAGCACACAGCTAGGCACGGCAGTGGCCGGCCTCAAGTCCGTCATTCGCGATTTGCGAGGATACATCCTGGGTGCGGAGCCAACTATTTCGAACGGACGGGCATTCGAATCGGCCCTGGCCTCACTGGTCAGCAAGATAAATAGCTCCCAGCAGCTCAATTTCCGTTTACAGATGGATCCCGCGGCTGCCGATCGACTGACACCTGAACAGGCTACACATCTGGTCCCATTTGCGCAGGAAGCCATGAGCAATAGTCTCCATCACTCCAAAGCTCATGTGGGGACGCTCTCACTTCAGCTCCAGGATGGAAATGTGCGTCTGACCGTGGAAGATGATGGAGTCGGGTTCGACCCGAGCACTATCCAAGGACAGGGTCATGGACTGAACAATATGGAGATGCGAGCCAGAAAGCTGGGAGGCCGCTTCCAAGTCATGTCCGAGCCAGGTCGCGGAACACGCATTGTCTGTGATCTGCCTCAGGAGCGGATAGATGCCACATCGTGACACAAAACCGATCCGCCTCTTGTTGGTGGATGACCACCAGGTCCTCCGCATCGGTCTGCGGACGTTATTCACCGAAGCTGGAGGATTCCAGGTCATCGGCGAGGCAGCCACCATGGCCGGTGCCGTGACTGAAGCGTTGAAACTGAAGCCTCAGGTCGTGCTGATGGATGTGAGGCTTCCGGACGGGAGCGGGATCGAGGCTTGTCGCACCATTCGCACCGCTCGTCCTGATACAAGAGTGCTCTTCTTGACCTCCTTCGCAGACGATGATGCGGTCCTCGCCACCATCTTGGCCGGGGCCGATGGATTTCTTCTGAAGGAAGTGAGTAGCGAGCAGTTAATCAATGCGGTCAAGGCGGTCTCGTCGGGACAGTCGATCCTGGACCCGGCCGTCACCCAGCGTGTGCTCGCCAAAGTGAAATCGCTATCGGTTCCGGCGCCGCAGGAGAAACGCGAGCCGTTGTCACCTCAGGAGGAACGAGTGCTGGCTCTGGTGGCGGAAGGGAAGACGAATAAAGAAATCGCCGTGGCGTTGAACTTGAGTGAAAAAACCGTCGGCCACTACCTCGAAAATATCTTCCAGAAGCTTCAAGTTACCCGCCGCGCTCAAGCCGCCGTCTATTTCACCCAACAGCACTCGAAATCCTCATAGGGGCATCTTCCCCTACAGGATAGGGGAATAAATGTTCCGTTTTTGAAGCGATCTCCCCTGCCAGCTCGTCTGCTGCGCACATACGATGTGCGCATGGATTCCACGCTACTTCACGTTCACCACACCAAGGAGGATGCCATGTTGAGCTTCGCGAATCGCATGCAGACACAGTTCTTTATGTTCGTAGTCGCAGTCCTGTTGGCGTTGCCTATAAGCCCGAGCCAGGCTCCGGCGGCGGAAGGACAGGGGAAGGTCAAGGTCCTCTACCACGTCGATGGCAAAGATCCGGAAGTGGCGAAATACGCGCTCGCCCTCATCAACAAGCATATCGACGCGGAAGGCGGGCCAGACAAGATCGACGTCGAGCTGGTCGTGCACGGTCCGGCCCTCGAATTGTTCGAGAAGGACAAGATGGACCCGGAGATGACGAAGCGGTTCGATCAGATCATCGAGAAAGGCGCCAAGGCGGAGATGTGCCAGGTGTCGATGAAGGCCTTCGGCAAGACCATCGACAATCTGGCGAAGGGATTTGTTGCCACGTTACATCCGGTGGCTGTCAAGCGCATCGCGGATCTGCAGAAGGAAGGTTATCTTTATATCAAGCCATGACCAGGAGGTGGATTCCCATGCGTTTGTTCACTATGGGCATCGTTGTATGCTCCATCGCGTTTTCCGGTGCGACGGACCTGCGAGCAGCAGCAACCAGCTCAACGGCGCCGGCCTTCGAACTGGTCACATCAGAGGGCGAGTCCTACACTAATGATTCGCTGAAGGGGCGTCCGGCCTTGCTGGTGTTCTGGGCGCCCTGGTGCAAGGTCTGCCAGCGGGACTTGCCGCTCTTGGGAGAATTCTATCAGCGAGAAAGACCGGCGCAACTGCGGGTCGTCTCGATCGGATTCGCCGACACCAGAACGAACGTTGCGCAATTCGTACAAGAGCGGTCCGGGACGTTCGTCTTTCCCAGCGCCTATGACGAAGATCGCTGGGTGGCGCAGGCGTTCAAGGTCAACGCGACCCCGACGTACGTGTTGTTAGATGCTAGGGGAGGCATCGTGTTGGTTCATCGAGGGGGAGGTATCCTTCAAAACTTCCAGTTCCGAGAGTTTTTGTCGAAGCTAAAAGGGTGACAACGCAGGGGAGGGCGCGGCTTTCTCCCTGCCGCTTTCGATCGCGGAGGTGAATATGCTCGACTCTGTTCCACATACGTCTCTGATGGCGGCCTTCGTGGCTGGATTGCTGTCATTCATCTCTCCTTGCGTGCTGCCTTTGGTTCCTTCTTATCTCATGTACATCACTGGTCTCTCGCTGGACCAACTATTCGATGCTGTCAAGCGGCGCCGACTGCGCCAGACGATCGTCGTCAATTCGCTTATGTTCATCACGGGCTTTTCGCTCGTGTTCATCGCCTTCGGAGCCTCGGCCAGCCTAATCGGTCAGTTCCTAACGGACCATCAGCAACTCATTCGCAAGTCCGGTGGAGTCTTCATCATTCTGTTTGGGCTGTATGTCATGGGGATTCTAAATCTCGGATTTCTCATGACTGAGAGACGCATTCACCTACGAAGCCGTCCGGCAGGTTATGCCGGGTCATTGCTGATCGGGGCCACCTTCGCCGCTGGCTGGACGCCCTGCGTGGGCCCGGTCCTCGGCGCCATCCTCCTCTATGCGAGCACGACCGAGACCCTCATGGACGGGATCATCCTGCTGGTGTTTTATTCTGTCGGTCTGGGCTTGCCCTTCTTCGGCGCTGCGATAGGGATCGATCGATTTCTGGTTTTGTTCAAACGAGTTCGTGGGTATCTCGGTGTCGTCCAAGCGATGAGCGGGGCTTTGCTCGTCCTGTTCGGTTTTCTCGTCTATGAGAATTCCTTGGCCGTGCTGACATTCTTCTTCGAGCGCTACGGTATCGGGAGCTACCTTGAAGTCGCTGGTGGATAGCCATTCACAGCAGGCCTGTCCTACTTGATTGTGGACTTCATCAGGCTGTCAGCCTGTGGCGGGGAAAATCCTTGATAGCCGCGGTGCCGCTCGGTGAGTTCGAGCACCGAAAAGGGCTGGCCATCGATCATTTCAGGAGTCGTGAATATTTGGCGTAATGGGCCGCCGCGCGCTCCAACGATCTGACCGGCGAAGACGACGCCTTTGGCCTTCAGTCGAGCAATAGCTTTCTCAATGTCTTCCACTCGAACTGCCACGTGGTGAAACACCTGGTCTCCGAACTTCTTAACCCATGCCGGTATGATACTCGTTTTACCCCGTTCGTCCGGATAGGCTTGATCCACGAACAGGGCGGGATACCCAACCTTCCGATAGACCTTGGCGAACCAATCGTCATACTGCAATGTCTCGCTATAAGCATAACCTAGCCTCGTGTATTCTTCGGCTCGCCGATCGATGTCGAGCGTCCTCAGGGTCAGATGATCTGCCACAGGGTACAAGCCGACGCCAGCATCCCGCATCAATTCCTGCAGCACTCTTGCCGCATGATTGCGAGACACATACGCATCGATCATCCGGCTGATCAGCTCATCGAGTTCAGCCCCTTGGTCCATGGATAACGACTCCTTCCTGCGTGTCACTTCCGTTTACGAACCGAATTGGATCCCCTGAGCGAGCGGCAGGTCCGTCCCCCAGTTGATCGTACTTGTCTGGCGGCGCATATAGGCCTTCCAAGCATCGGAGCCGGCTTCCCGTCCCCCACCCGTTTCCTTCTCTCCACCGAATGCCCCGCCGATCTCGGCTCCTGAGGTGCCGATGTTCACGTTGGCAATCCCGCAATCGCTCCCGTCTGCCGACAGAAACCGCTCGCTCCTCCGAATATCAGAGGTAAAGATTGCAGAGGACAGGCCCTGGGGCACATCGTTGTGCATCGCGATGGCTTCCTCGATCGTCTTGAACGTCATGATGTACAAGATCGGCGCAAAGGTTTCTCGCTGGACCGCAGGCCAATGGTTCTGAGCCTGCACGAGCGTGGGCTCGACGAAATACCCCGGTCCGTTCAAGATATGTCCTCCATACAAGATGCTGCCCCCCTCTTTCGTGACTTCCTCAACGGCGGCACGGAAGGCCTCAACGGCTGCATGATCGATCAAAGGCCCCATGAGGACGCCTGTCTCCAATGGATTACCGATGCGCACCTGCTTGTAGGCCGAGGCGAGCTTCATGACCACCTCGTCATAGCGAGATACATGGACCAACAGCCGCCTGGTCGTCGTGCAACGCTGACCGGCCGTCCCTACTGCGCCGAAGACAATCGCACGGACAGCCAGATTTAGGTCGGCACTTTCGTCCACGATGATGGCATTGTTGCCGCTGAGTTCCAGCAGCGTTCTGCCTAATCGCAGCCCCACCACCGAGGCGACTTGCCGCCCGACCGGAACAGATCCGGTAAAGGAAATGAGCGGCAACCGCCGGTCATGCACCATCGTCTCGGCGAGTGTGTTCTCCCCGCTGATCAAGAGCGAGAAGATGCCGCGGTGGCCCTGCTGCTCCATTACCTGGTTGCAGATGTGCTGGACCGCCACGGCACAGAGTGGCGCCTTCGGCGAGGGCTTCCACACCACCGTGTCTCCGGCGATCGCGGCGATGAAGGCATTCCAGGCCCAGACCGCCACCGGAAAATTGAACGCGGTGATCACGCCGATCGGTCCCAACGGATGCCATTGCTCATACATGCGATGCTGGGGCCGTTCCGATTGCATCGTCTGGCCATACAACATGCGGGCCTGGCCGACCGCGAAGTCGGCCATATCGATCATCTCCTGGACCTCTCCGTCGCCTTCCGCTTTAATCTTGCCGACTTCGAGAGACACTAGCGACCCGAGCAAATCCTTCTTTTCCCTCAACGCCACCCCGATCTGCCGGACCAACTCCCCGCGCTGGGGCGCAGGCATAAGTCGCCAGCGTTCGTATGATTCGACCGCTTGGCGGACGATGGACTCGTAGTCGTCGGGCGAGCACGGTTGCACCTGGGCAATCACGTCTCCGGTCGCGGGGTTCACCGAGCCGAATGACCGGCCATCATTTCCCCTGGTCCACCATCCCACACCGGTGCTCCCGCCTGCATTCACCGCGCTCAGGCCTAAGCCTTTCAAGATTTCTGATGCCCTATTCATCGGAAGCAGGTTCCAAACCGGTTGGTGAGGAGGTCATGTAATGAAATCGATTCTTGGGTCACGAACCCTTTGTATCGGGTCGGCGCGGCGAGCACGAGATCCGCCACGGCGCAGAGACTCGAAGCGGTCGTCACTTGAATGGCCGACCAGAGCTTACCCTTGCTGCATTGCGGATAGATCTTCTTGACATAGTTTTCTTCGAACAGGGCCCCTTCCCTCCTCCCGGCAACAGAAGCATAGATGAGCACCACATCCTGCAACGTTTGAGGAATGGCATGCTCGAGGACTCGTTTGAGCGTCCCGCGATCCTCATTGAGTTTGAGATCCTTCATCAACAAGTGGATCTTTTCGCAATGACCCGGATACCGCAAGGTCTTATAGTTCATCGTCTGAACCTTCCCGGCATAGGTATCCGCCAGCGTGCCGAGCCCTCCCGAGGTGTTGAAGGCTTCGTATAGCAATCCGTCCACTTCAATCGTCTCGTATCCTTCCAGTGGTTGGAGCGGGACCTTTTCACCTTCCTCAATGCCGTAACAGACGTTGCCATATTCGTTGATCAGGCCATCCGTCGACCAAGTGAGCGAATACTTGAGCGCATTGCTCGGATGAACCGGTAAGGCACCGACTCGCATTTTCACCGTATCCACGGTTTCGAAATGGGTCATGAGATCATGGGTGACGATGCTGATGAAGCCGGGAGCCAACCCGCATTGCGGCACAAATGCGTGAGATGAGCCCGCGCTCAGCACCTTGACTTGTTCTGTGACCTCAACGTCTTCAGTGAGATCGAAGTAGTGTAACCCGTGCTTCAGGGCGAGGCCGGCGACCGTAGGATTGCAAAAGTACGGGAGACTGGAGAGAACCGCCTCAAATCGGTGGGCAGTTAAATAGGCGCTGACCGCATCGACATGCCGGACGTCGAGCAGGACGGGTCTGGCGCGGGAGAGGCTTAGTTCTTCAACCAATCGCTTGGGGGCCTCTAGACTGACATCCCCCAAATGCACCTCATAGTCGCGGCTCTCGTCCAGAAAGACCGTTGCGAGAGAACCAATTTTCCCTGCCCCGAGGACCAGAACTCGATGCATCGACGACCTCGCTCACTGTCTATTATACCCCTGTGTTCGATCAGGCAAAGCTTTGCGTTCACTTCCGTAAATCGTGGTCACGCTTCCTGTCCTTCATGGCTCGGGGGAACCTCGTGAGAAAGCTCGGCCGGATCACCTCGTCTCTGCGACAGAGGTCGTCTATTCCTTTTGGAGGGAGCAACATTCCGGGCCACCGCCGCGCGGGGTGTCTCGGAGAAAGAATCCCGCCTCTCAACCAGTTTCGGAATGGAAATCTTGGAATCGACCTCCGTGAATTTACCCCCGATAAGACACATAAGCCATTGATATAACTAATCTATTTATCCATGAAGCCGGCCCGGTGTTTATGTTAGGCTAACAGCCACTGGAGTGATCCTGCGATGCGAATTCCCTCTCGAGTGGTCTTACCCTTCGGCTACCGGATCTCAGTCCGTCAACTGTCCGACACTGAAATGGATAGACGCGACTCGAATGCGGACGGCATCTGGGACGATGAAACCAAGACGATCTACCTCCGCAAGCGGCTACCCGTCACGAGACGGCGCTATATCCTTGCCCACGAACTGGGCCACGCCTGGCTGGATTGGCAACACCGCCACCTGGACAACGGGAAGGCCAGGACCTAACTGGGACTGGCCTCGCACCTCCACGAGAGCGTATCTATTTGTTTGATTCGACCGGCAGGACCGGCACGACTGTTTTCTCATCCGCCAGCTAACTTGATCACGACCGCCCACTCGGCTTCGGTCACTGGTTGAATGGACAATCGTGACCCTTTTTGCAAGAGCACCATCCGTTTCAACTTCGGTTCACGTTTCAGGCGATCGAGTGAGAGACTGGTCTTGAATGTCTGTCGATGCATGACGTCGACCATGTCCCATCGCGGATTGGCTGGATTGCTGCCAGGGTCGTAGTGGTTGCTCGACTTATCGAATTGAGTCTCATCCGGATATGCCGTTCGCACCACCTCTGCCACACCGACAATAGCAGGTGGGTCGGCACTGCTGTGGTAGAAGAGTACTTGGTCTCCCACGGCCATGGACCGGATAAAGTTTCGCGCCTGGTAGTTTCGCACCCCATCCCAGGACGTCGTGCGCCTCGGGGACTTGGCGAGATCGTCGATGGAAAATGTGCTTGGCTCGGATTTCATAAGCCAATATCGCCGGCCTTGTGCCGTCGTCTCATTATTCCGCTTTGGTGACATCGTGTTCGTGATGTATTCTGCGCGCCAATCCACTACATCAGATGAGGTGCACTGATGGAACTGACTCCATTCTTGTTCGGTGTCTATAAACTCGTCAAGTACGTGGTGTACCCCCTCACCTGGGTAGTCATCCTCACAGGAGTGACCGCCATATTGTCCCTCTTGCCTCCCCACCACAGACGTCGTCGATGGAGGCATATCAGTAGCCTTGTCGCCTTCGCGCTCCTGACATCGGTTTCGAGCCCTTTTGTCGCCGATCAACTGATCGGAACCTTGGAAGCCTGGTACCCGCCACCGGCGATCGGTCCCTCTGATCGGTATGACGCCATTGTTGTGCTCGGAGCAGGTATCGAGAATAAAGGCACACTACGCCCTACCGTCGAACTCACCTCTTATTCGCTCACTCGGACTACGTGCGGTGTGGATTTATTCCTGATGGGCTACGCACCCAAGCTGGTTCTAACCGGCGGCGACGCCTCGATTTTCGGATCTGGTCCGAAAGGGGCACCGGAAATGAAGCGGTGGGCGCACCGACTCGGCGTTCCTGAACACGCGATCGTGACGGAGGAAGAATCCAGAACCACATATGAAGATGCCATCGGCACTATGCAACTGTTGGGGCCGGCCTCAATTCTTTTGGTGAGCTCAGCCAGCCATCTGCCTCGGGCCACCGCTCTCTTTACGAAACAAGGATTCCGCGTGACCCCTGCTCCCTGTGCGTATGTCGCACAGAACAAACCTCAGGACGGCCGGAGCAACCTGGATCTTTTCGACTTCCTGCCGAACGATCGCGCCCTACAACATAGCCAGGATGCGATCGTGGAGATGGTGGGGTTCGCGGTCTACTGGATGACCGGAAAGATCTAATTAGGCGGTCGGATTTCTAGAGGGCTGATGCACTAGATCGTTCCACCCTGCTCAAGAATCTCTTCATGATGCTTGGGAGCGAGTGTGGATAAGGTCGATCAAGGCGCGATACGTCAACTCTCGCGTGCGGGCCTTCGAGGCAGGTTGACTACTACTATTTGTCTCTAGCCACACCTGCTCTCCCACTTCGGTTTGCAATTCGTTACACAATGTCCACATCTCGTGGAGGAACCCTTCCGGCAGGCCGACCTGGATACCCTCAGACTCGATGCGATCGTCAAGCAGCGCCAGCAAGTCCGATAGAGCTTGATCAAACCGATAAGGAGCGGAAGCGAATCCAAACGATGCATGAGCGACCGCTTCCTGCTCGGCCTGCGCAACCAGGTCCCGCATGTATTCTTTGAGTAAACCGACGACGTGGCCTGAAAGGGCCATAGGAAACTCCGTCGTGGCATTATGCGGATTTGCCCGAAAGGGAGCAAGGACCCTTCATCAAAGCCAGTGCAGCATTGCGCGGTTGACCCTACGCACTACGGGCTTCTAAGATGAGGCACACCTGTCCCTTTTGCCAAAGTCGTTATGGTCGAACGATTCGACATCGTGCTGAACACGCCGGCTGGACAGCTCTCTTCGGCCCTCGATGTCCCTACGGGGTTCGTGCCCATCACGGCAATTGTTCCGGCCATGCGCCGCCTGGGGGAGGAAGCGGAGCGGCTCGAAGAGCAACGTGCCGCCGGGGCAGGTCGGACCATTTCATGTCGAATAGGATGCGCCGCCTGTTGTCGCATGCTGGTCCCTCTGTCGCCACCCGAAGCCTTTGCCTTGAAGGATTACGTCGACAGTCTGCCCGCTGAGCGTCGGCATCACATCGCCCAGCGCATGACCGAGACAAAAAAACATCTCAAGGAACATGGCCTGTTGGATCAACTATCGGCAGTGGCAGAGGGGACGGAGACCCACTCAGACGAAGACTTCGAGCCGCTGAATCGCGCCTATTACTCGCGGCGAATGCCCTGTCCCTTTCTCGAACAGGAGATGTGTTCCATCTATGAGGCCAGGCCTGCTGCCTGCCGCGAGCTCCTCGTCACCTCGCCGGCAGAATGGTGCCAGGATTTGGTAAACAATCCGGTTCAGCCGATCCCGGTGCCCATCAGAATGGGATCGGCTTTAGGACTGCTCTGGGGAGAACTGACTCAGTCCGCGCCGCGGCTGATTCCACTCCCCATTGCGATCGATTGGGCGGAGCGTCATCAGAAGGAAGATCAGCCGCGCTGGCAAGGCACCGCGCTATTTGATCAGGCGCTGGATAAAATTTGGCGACTACTGAGTCAGGCGTTTCAAGAGGCCGGCAAACCAGCTGACAGCGGTCAGTGCGAAATGCAGAGGGATGAACCGATGAAGAGGAGTGACTGAATGCAAAAGCCCGTGATGGTCTGTCTCGACTTAGAAGGCGTGCTCGTCCCGGAAATCTGGATCGGCGTCGCAGTCAAGACCGGGATCGACGAACTCAAAATCACGACACGGGAGATGCCGGACTACGACGCCTTGATGAAACGCCGCCTGGCGATCCTCGATCAACACAAGCTGACCATCGCGGACATCCAATCTGTGATCGAAAAGATGGGCCCGTTGGAGGGAGCAATCGACTTCATGGCCTGGTTGCGTGAACGGTGCCAGGTTGTGGTCCTCTCGGACACCTTTTATCAGTTTGCCTTACCCCTCATGCGCCAATTTGGGT
>Ga0126379_10003299_pt1 | contig 10427 bp, 9 predicted proteins | sample PanSoiMetPlot_24_FD_92640 | JGI IMG/M metagenome (GOLD analysis project Ga0126379, IMG submission 92640) | Tropical forest soil microbial communities from Panama - MetaG Plot_24 | ecosystem: Environmental > Terrestrial > Soil > Tropical forest > Bulk soil | place: Panama | collected 2016-02-17 | reverse complement strand
CTGCACGCCGCGCTGGTCGTTCAGGTCGAGCGGGTCAAGGCCCTGGAGAAGAAGCTGGAGCGCATCGTGCCCTGGCTCTTCCCGCACCTCGAAGGCCTCCACGCGGGCTCCCCGATCCTCGACCCTCGAAAGGCGTGGCGGCTGGCATGCAGGCAGGCCAGTCTCCCCGGCGTCCTGATCCACGATCTCCGGCGCTCGGCAGTGAGGAACATGGAGAAGGCCGATGTCCCCCGCTCCATCGCGACGAAGATCACCGGCCACAAGACCGAGAACGTCTACTGCAGGTACGCCGTCGTCTCCGACGCGGACCTCAAGGCAGCGGCAGCTTGCGTCGCGCAGGTCAACGGGGCGGCCAACGGCGACTCTCCGGCTTCGCGGGTCCGTTTCGGGGTACGTCCGTGATGTTCAACGCGGACAGCGTCTCGCAACTGTCGAAGAAAATGGCGGGCTCGACGGGACTTGAACCCGCGACCTCTGGATTGACAGTCCAGTGTGCTAACCAGGCTGCACCACGAGCCCGCTTCCGAAATCAACTACTTAGCGAACGGGATTTTACCATCACCCCCCGTAATGTGCCGGGAAATGTGCCCGCGAGCTTTTGGTCCGCCGCCTAGAGGTTCCGCGTCGCTCACGATCGCGTAGTGCCGATACACGCTCTCGGTACCTTGTGGCCGGTGAGTTTCATCGCAACCGAGCGGGACCACGCCGGCCCCACAACACCCACGCACACTCAGCGCTGGCCGTCGCGGCCCAGGCGAGCAGGCACAGCAGGAGCGATCACCGAAGCTCGTCGCAGTCGCATTATCGTGTGCCCTCCACGGCGCTCGCCCGCTTCACGCTGACGCGCTCGTGACGACCCTGCAGGGTCTTTATCCACGTTTTTAGGGATTCACCTGATTCTCCTGTGGCTCTCGCAAGCGGCGCTAGATTGGAGGAGGTTTCTGCGTGCTGAAAGTTGATATCGACATGCTGAAATATGAGATCGTCACCCTGCTGCTCGTGTACGTAGCGATCCTCATCGCGCTCGGCTCGTTAGGGGTTGCTACGAGGGCAAATCCTGCGTTCTTGAACAAGACTCCCGTGCAGGCCACCACCTCATCGGACGTGAAAATCGACGGCCTCACCACCTCACCGGAACGTCCCGCTGCGGAACCCAAATAGCGCCGGCTTCTAGTCGGGGCTGTTTGCCATCGCGGCGTCTACGTTCCTGCACATCGCCCTGACACCGGATTTCATGCATTCTTCGCCCCATGGACCCCAGGCACGGGTCGTCTCCGTTTGGTATCGCACTGCGGGGCTCGCCAGTCGCAGCCAGAAAGATCTCGCCGTTGAAATCATCGAAGCGGAGATCCGCTCGGCGCGGCACGAAGTCTGGCTTGAAGCGGCGAAGCTGATGCTGACCGGCGAGCCCGTCGCGCGGCAGCAACGCGAGAAAGGCGGAGAGGACGATTCGCCCGCGTGGACGGGCTTCCGCTTGACCGAGCGCGCGTCGCCGGCGACACCGGTTTGCTCAGCATCAAGCACGCCGAGCAGAAGGCGAACGAGGGCGGTCGGTCAATTCCGGGCCCTCCAGACGACCGTTAAAACAATCCACACAAGCGCGACGAGAATGCACCCGTAAGCGAGGAGATCAGCGACAGTCGCGAGCCGGGGCTGTCCTGTAGAGCGCAAGGTCACGATCACGGCGAGAACGATTACCGCGCTGAGAATGGCTCCCCATAGCCGCGTCCGAGTCTTTTGCGCCACCCCCCTGCCCGAAGACCTCACCGCGACGCGAGCGCGCGCTCCCCACGTGCGAGCGATCGGGACGTCTGCTTCATCGACTCGGCGGACGCGGACATGCACATTCTTGCCCGCGTTCGACGTGTACGGGCGACCGAGGACTTCGTACTCGCCCGTCTCATCAACGATTCGATCGCCGACCTTGACCTGTACCGGCCGCACGCGCAGCAGAGGCGGTGTGGATCGCGGCGTATCCTTCTCGGGACGTTTACGCGGCACGAACCGCCCTGCTATGGTGAGCGCCCATGGACCCCACCCCCGCGCCGTCTCCGTTTGGGTATCGGACGGCCGGACTCGCCAGTCGAAACCAAAGGGATCTCGCCGTTGAAATCATCGAAGCGGACACTCATGACGCCCTACTCCCAGCAGCTCCGTCACCGGCACGCCGAGCGCCTTCGCGAGGCGTCGGCGTCCGCAAGGGGCCGAAGCGTCCTTGCTCCAGCCGGTTAAGATGCTCGCGTGCGATCTGCGCGCGCTGGGCGAGCGCCGTCTCCGAGCCCGTTGCCGGTCTCGGCTTGCGTCCGGAAGACCCGAACGTCGCGTTGCTCAGGTAATATTCCCACATCGCAGCCAGAAACCCTTTACGATCCGGATTATCCCGCCTATCGCTACGACGATGTCGTGGGCTGCCGGCATGATGTGCCCGAACTAGAGGCGTTGATGCGGCACGCCATGGTGTTGCACAACGAGTCCCCGTGAAACCTCGAGGATACGCGACTCACGCCAATCGAATGTTGTTCGGCGATGCTTCCGCTGCCCTCGTGGTCGGGCCCGCGCCATCGGGTGCGCCGCCCGACATCGAGGTCTCCCAGACCTACGCCAGCGGTCCCATGGGCGAGGTGGATTCGATCATCTGGTCGAATCCTGAATTCGATAACGACGTGACCGTCTACGGCCCCGACGTCCGTGCCCTGGTAAAGCGCTACATGGACCAGATGCTGGCCGAGCTGAGGGCGCTTCGCCACCCCGATGGGCATGGCTCGATGCTGGACGCCATCGAAGTGGTTGTGCCCCATCAGGCCAACAAGACCATGGTGACGTCGATCGCCGAAGCCGCCGGGCTCGACGCCAGCCGTCTCTATTTCGATATCGAGAGGGTCGGCAACAGGTCCTCCGCCAGCATCCCGCTCGCGTTGCAGGACGTGGTCCGCGACGGCGTCCTCACGCGCCCGACGCGAGTCTTCACCCCTGGCTTCGGGGCCAGAGCAGTGGGTGGCTATCTCGTTGCGCGCTTTGCGCCATCGATCGTCCCATAGGCCGTGGTGCGAGTGGCCGTACCGTTGGATGCGCCGTGTGCGTCAAACTGACTCCCTCAGGCGCCCCAGACGGAATCACCACCATCAGCTGGCGCGGCCTTACGGGTTGAGCGCAGGCTCCGCACGTCGATCCGTCACCTGGGTATCCAGGAATGGGCCCCGAGATCTCGTCGTGCGGCAAGCCCTCATTCGCGTAGCTTCGCCCGGATGAGGCGACGCAGGCCTTCCCGGGCCGACTGCTTCATCGCCTCCCCTATTCGGCCGTCCGGGGATGTGTGCACGACCCGCCTATCACCACTGACCTCGCCAAGCACCAGAATGAGAGAGAAGGAGGGATAGAGAGACGACCGAATGCCCTAACTGCTCACACCCCAGAAGCTCTGCTAGACTCCCGCCAGCCATCCCAACCGAGGTGCGCATGCGGCGGATCGGGCTTGTAGTCGGTCTCGCTCTTACCATCATGGCGTTCGCCGCTGCGGCGCAGCAGGCGACAAAGATTCCGCGCGTGGGCCTCATCCGGCCCGGCACACCTCCCGATCCTTACCTCGAGGCCTTCCGGCGAGGGCTGCACGACCTCGGCTATGTGGAGCGACAGACCGTCGCGCTCGAATATCGATGGGCAGAGGGCAGACTGGCGCGACTCCCAGCCCTCGCCGCCGAACTGGTCCAGCTCAAGGTTGACATCATCGTGACACAGGGGGAAGAGGCGACTCGGGCCGCGAAGGAAGCGACCAGCACGATCCCTATCGTCATGGCAACCAGCGGCGACCCAGTCGGAGCTGGGCTCATCGCCAGCCTCGCTCGCCCGGGCGGAAATGTCACCGGGCTGAGCACGCTGATCTCGGACGTCATCAGCAAGCAGTTGCAGCTCCTCAAAGAGGCGGTGCCGAAAGTGTCGCGCGTCGCGATGCTTTCTGTTCCCGGCAATGTGGCGATGGCCCGCAGCCTCGAGGAGGCACAGGCAGCGGCGCGAGTGCTGGGGCTCACGATTCAATCACGAGACGTGCGAACGGCCGAAGAGCTTGCGCCAGCGTTTGATGCAATGATCAAGGACCGAGCGGAGGCGCTGTTTCTTTTTGCGGACGCCTTCACGATCTCTCATCAAAAGCGAATCCTAGACCTTGCTACGAAGCACCGCCTCCCGTCGATGTGCACCTGGAGCGAATCGGCGAGCTGCTTGATGAGCTATGGGACGGACCGTTTCGAAATGTTCAAACTTGCCGCCACCTACGTGGACAAGATCTTGAAAGGCGCCAAGCCCGCCGATCTGCCGGTCCAGCAGCCCACGAAGCTAGTGCTCGTCGTGAACATCAGGACTGCGAAGACTCTAGGCCTCACCATTCCACAATTTCTGCTCGGGCGAGCCGACGAGATCATTCAGTGAGCGACGACTGATGGACCGGCGCGCGTTTATCGACTTGGTGAGTTGGAGCCTCCTTCTGGTGCCGCTCGCGGCCGAGGCGCAGCAATCTGAAAAGACCTACCGCATCGGCTGGTTAGCCTATGGGTGGACAGAAGGGGCCGAACGGGTCTCGCCCGAGTTCGTGCAAGAGCTGAAGAACCAGCTTCAGAATTTTGTCTTCGAATTCCGTGGACACCGGGACGCGGAACGGATGCCTGGGCTGGCCCGAGAACTGGTCCAGCTCGGCGTGGACGTGATCGTCGCAAACGGTACTGTCGCCGCTCAGGCCGCGCGGAGTGTGACGCAATCCGTGCCGATCGTGTTCCTCATTAGCAGTGATCCAGTTGGGAATGGGCTCGTGACGAGCCTGGCGCGACCTGGCGGCAACGTGACCGGGCCGTCGGCGATGTCTGCGGATTTTGCCACCAAGCGGCTCGAACTGTTCAAGCAAGCGATCCCGAGCTTGAACCGGGTCGGCGTGCTCGGCACGTACGACCTCGCCACTTCCCTCGTGTCCTGGAAGGGGATCGAAGCGGCGGCCTCCCAGGCGGGGCTACAGGTCCGACGGATAATCGCCCGAGGCCCAGCCGACTTCGAGACGGCGTTCGCGACAGTGTCCAAGGAAAAGATCGATGGACTTCTGATCAACAACGATCCTCGGTTCGTCGCAGCCCGGAACCGCCTCGCCGAGTTGGCGCTCCGACATCGGATGCCCACCATGTTTGAAGAGTGGCGATTCGTGGAGGTAGGAGGCTTGATAGCCTACGGGCCGAGCTATCCCGAGATCTTTCGCAGCGCAGCTCGATACGTAGACAAGATTTTGAAAGGTGCCAAGCCAGGCGATCTCCCCGTGGAGCAGCCCACTAAGTTTGAGCTGGTCATCAATGCGAAGACCGCCAAAGCACTCGGCCTCACAATTCCGCCGACTGTTCTGGGTCGCGCTGACCAGGTCATCGAGTGATGAACGGCAACGCGCTCGACGGCCTGATCCAGGACACGCCACGGCGTGAAGACAGACGCCGCGGTCACACGCTCAGAACGTGCCGCCGCCGCCCCCGCCCATCCCGCCGCCCGACGAGCCGCGCGAGAACCCGCCGCCGCCGACGGCGCCGACGGCATCGGCGTAGCCCCGCCGCGTCGTGAGGATCGCCTCTTCCGTCCGCTGCGCGAAGGTGCCGAGCTCGTGCGCGAAGCTCGGCAGCGAGAAATCACCGCGGCTCATGTACCAGGACGGCCTCGAGACCCTCAGGCCCTGGAAGTTGAAGATCCAGCGCTCGGTGACGCCGAGCGCGATCGCCCACGGCAGCCATCGATCGAAGGTGTCGGCCGGCATCCGCTGGAGACGATCCTTCTCCGCGCGTTCGAGGAACTCCTGGAAGCCGCGCACGTGCGCCGCCTGCTGGACCCCCAGACGCGTCTTGTGCGGCATCACCCAGCTCCAGCCGACGAAGACGAGACCGCTCAGGACGCCGCCGATGCGCAGCCACGTGTCGTAGAAGCCGAGCCACGACGGTCCGTAGGACGGCAGCATGAAGCCGGCGACCGCCGTGGCCGCGCCGGCGAACATCCACCCGGTGCGCACGCTGCCCGGTGAAGCGGGGACGAGGCCGTCCTCGACCATCAGACGGTAGAGCCGGTCGCGGATCGGCGGGAACACGTTGTCGTAGTCGTGCTTCACCTCCGACAAGAGCCGCATGTTGATGCCCCAGTCCTCGCCGAAGACCTTGGCCAGCACGAAGAGTTCGAACTCCTTCAGGTCGGGGTCGCCGGCGACCTCCTTCAGCCGCTTGAACATGAAGTCCTGCGCGCCGAACGCCGTGGTGATCGGCTCGATCGAGAGGTAGCCGCGCACCGCGAGATCGACGACCGTCGCGATGACATCCCGCGGATGGGCGCGCTCGTCCATGAGCGCCCCGGCCTCCGCGGGGATCAGGTCTGCCGGCGGCTCATACTCGGGCTTGACGGAACGCCTTCCGCCCGGGTCGCGGCCGAACGCCCACCAGACGAAGCCTCCCCACACGAGCGCGACCAGCGGCAGCCCGAGCGGCCAGTGATCGGCAAGGACCCAGCCGGCCCGCCGGAGCTCCGACGGGTGCCTCACGTGGCCGGGCGGCCAGCCCATCAGCACGGTCACGCCTTCGCGCGGCCGCAGCGGGCGCGTCGTCTTGAATCGCCAGTAGCCCTCCACCCGGTCGACCGCGTAGTCGCGGCCGATCGCGCCGAGCGGCCCGGTGAAGCCCGAGGTACGCACGTCGCCGTCGCCGATGCCGGCGGGCAGCGTCACGTAGACTTCGGCGTTGCCGATCGGCGCGTTCCAGTCGGTGCCGGTGGCGTTCCAGTAGAGCTCGTCGTGATCCTCGTACGCCAGGACGCCGTGGCGCACGTGGTACACGACGCTCACCGTCTTCTTCGTGTCGACGGCGCCGGGCACCCAGGCCTTGATCGCGACGGAGTGATTCGGGTACGACACCTCGCTCCGGAGCAGACGGCTGGCTTCGTCGTAGACGCCGATGCCGCTGAGGGTCAGCGGGTACTCGAGGCCGTCGCGCGTGTAGTGCGCCGGAATACGCCGGAAGATTCCCTGGTGGGCCCCGCGGAAGTTGAAGGTGATGTCTTCGCGAACGATCAGGCTGCCGTTGCCATTGATGACAATGCTGGTGACGAAACTGTCAATCGCGAACAGCCCGCGCGTCTGCGCCGCGACGCCGGAGGCGACCGCAAGCGCCAGGGCCGGCACGAGGGCCAGCGCGAGAGCCAGCGCGGCGGGCCGGCGGATCGAGTCAGCTCCCGAGAGCGACGCGCGGGACCTGACGATCTTCGGGGCGTTCGAGCTCGAAGTACTGCCGCTTGGCGAACCGGAAGAACTGCGCAATCTGGTTCGACGGAAAGCTGTCGATCGTGGTGTTGAAGTCGCGCACGACCGCGTTGTAGTAACGGCGCGAGCTCTGGATCGTCTCCTCGAGCTGCGAGAGCGAGCCCTGGAGGTCGCGAAAGCTCTCGTTGGCCTTCAGATCGGGATACGACTCGGCGAGCGCGAAGAGCTGGCGCAGGGCGCCGGTCAGCTGGTTCTCGGCCTGGGCGCGCGCCTCCGGGGTCTGCGCCGTCACCGCTGCGCCGCGGGCGCGCACCACCTGGTCGAGCGTGCTGCGTTCGTGCGCGGCGTAGCCCCGCACCGTCTCGACCAGGTTGGGCACCAGGTCGGTGCGGCGCTTGAGCTGCACGTCGATGTCCGACCACGCTTCCTCGGACCGCTGCCGCAGGCCTACGAGCTTGTTGTAGGTCACCACGATCGCGACGACGAAGCCCACGAGGACGAACAGGAACAAAACGCCGCCGAACGTCATGAATTGCCTCCTCGATCATCGTAGCATCGCGTCTCCGCGCGCTCGCCAATCCGGCGAGCCGTAACGCCGCCACCGCCGCTTGTGGTGACGCGCACGGAGCCCACATGATGGGCTAGGATGTGTCCATCCCAGCCCTTAAGGAGACTTCGCATGCCGATGCAGACTCGCTATCTCTTCAGCGCGGCCATGAGCGTGCGTCCCGACAAGGACGCGATCTTCAACGAGGTCTACGATGCCGAGCACGTGCCGGCCCTCTTGAAGGTGCCGGGCGTCATCGCCGTCGCGCGCTTCAAGAGCGAGCCGGTGACAATGATGATCGGCGGTGAGCGAAAGACGATCGTGATCGAGAGCGAGCCCGCCTACAACGCGCTCTACGAGATCGAGAGCCCGGCCGTGCTCACCAGTGACGCATGGGCGAAGGCGGTCGAGGAAGGGCGCTGGGCCGAGCACGTCCGCCCCTACACCACCAATCGCCGCCACGTGATCTATCGGCGTATCGCGTAGCCGGCGAGCGACCGCGTGCGCGAGGAGCTCCACCAGCCCCGGGCGCCGTCGGGCGACGGGCTCGTGCTGACCCACGGCGCCGGCGGCAACGCCCGGGCACCGCTGCTCGTGGCGCTCGGCGAAGCATTCGCGGCCCGGGGCCTCACGGTCCTGCGCTACGACCTGCCCTTCCGGCAGGCGAGCCGGACGGCGCCTCCGCGCCCGGCGGGCGCGGCGCGCGACCGCGAGGGCCTGCACGCCATGGTCACGGCGATGCGGTCGCGCGTGGCCGGCCGCGTCTTCCTCGGCGGTCAGTCGTACGGCGGCCGTCAGGCGAGCATGCTCGCGGCCGGCGAGGCCGGGTTCGTCGACGGGCTCTTGCTGCTCTCCTACCCCCTGCACCCGCCGGGGCGCCCGGCCCAGCTGCGCACCGCGCATCTGCCGAAGCTCGCCGCGCCGGCGCTGTTCGCGCACGGCTCGCGCGATCCGTTCGGTTCGCTCGAGGAGATCGAGGCCGCGCGCGCCCTCATCCCCTCACGCACGGCGCTCATTGCCATTCCGGGCGCCGGCCACGACCTCTTCCGCGCCCCGAAACGCCCCGGCATCGACCTGGCCTCCGACATCGCCACCGCCTTCCTCGCGCTCGTTGGCTAATCGATGCCGCGGTCGGGCAGGATCGGCGAGTTATCCGGCTCCGGTAAGGCCTCGACGCGGCCCGGGCGCTGGCGCGCGCGCTCGTTCTGCTCGGCGCGCACGCGGTGCATGAGGGGGATCAGCGGTACGATGCAGACGAACAGGACCGAGATCAGCCAGAAGTCGTCCGCGTAGGCCATGATCTGCGCCTGCTCGATGGTGCTACGGTAGAGCATCGCGAGTGCACGCCGGCCGGCCGTGAACGGGTCGGCGCCCTGACTCACGAAGTGATCGGTCCACTGCTTGAGCTTCGCCGCCATGTCGGCGTCCCAGATGTTGAGGTGGCCGACCAGCGTGGTCTGGTGCGCCTGGCTACGCCGCACCAGGAGCGTGGTGGCGAGCGCGACGCCGATGCTGCCGCCGACGTTGCGGACGACGTTGTAGGCCGCGGTCGCGTTGCCGAGCCGCTCGAGGCGGATCGTGGCCAGGGTGAGCGTCTGCAGCGGCGGGAAGATGAAGCCCATCGCGAAGCCCTGCAGGAAGCGCGGCCACGCGAGACTCCAGTAGTCCATGCCGAGCGTCACGCTCGTCATCATCATCGAGGCGAAGGCATTCAGCAGACAGCCGCCGATCAGCATCAGACGCTGATCCATGCGCGCCACCAGGCGGCCCGAGATCATCAGCGACACCATGGTGCCGAACCCGCCGGGCGCCAGCACGAGCCCCGCGTTCCAGGCATCCCACAACAGAATCTTCTGCGTGTAGAGCGCCACCAGCAAGACGCTCGAGTTGAAGCCGAGGCCGACCAGCGCGATGCAGATCGTGCCGACCGAGAAGTTCCGGTCGTTGAACACGCTGAGGTCGAGGATCGGCTCGGCGGCCAGGAGCTCGCGGATGACGAACGCGACGAGCGCGCACACCGCCAGCATGAGCAGCGCGATGATGAGGCCCGAGTCGAACCAGTCGTTCTTTTCGCCGAGGTCAAGGCAGAGCTGCAAGAGGCCGAAGCCGAGCACCATCAGCGCCAGGCCCGCGACGTCGATGCCCCGCGGCCGCTTCACGAACGGCGCGTCGAACAGGAACACGCTGACCATCACGAAGCCGATGACGCCGATCGGCAGGTTGATGTAGAAGATCCAGCGCCACGACCAGTTGTCGCAGATCCAGCCGCCCACGGTCGGCCCCAGGATGGGCGCCAACATGATGCCGCCGCCCCACACGGCCATCGCGGTGCCGCGCATCCGCAGCGGGAAGATCTCCCACATGATCGCCTGCGCCATCGGAATGACCGGCCCGCCGCCGAGTCCTTGGAAGATACGCATGGCCACGAGAAACTCGAGCGACGGCGCGATCCCCGACAGGAACGAGCTCACGGTGAAGAGGACCGTGCAGACCAGGAAGAACCGGCGGCGACCGAACCGGGCCGAGAGCCAGCCGGTCGCCGGAATGATGATCGCGTTCGCCGCGAGGAACGAGGTGATGACCCACGACATCTCCTCGATGCCGGCCGAGAGCGAGCCCTGCATG
>Ga0126379_10003296_pt1 | contig 10432 bp, 14 predicted proteins | sample PanSoiMetPlot_24_FD_92640 | JGI IMG/M metagenome (GOLD analysis project Ga0126379, IMG submission 92640) | Tropical forest soil microbial communities from Panama - MetaG Plot_24 | ecosystem: Environmental > Terrestrial > Soil > Tropical forest > Bulk soil | place: Panama | collected 2016-02-17 | reverse complement strand
TCTACTGCCACTAATTCCACCCCTTATAAGTTACTGACGAGTAACATCCATTTAGGCCGTCCCTGCATTAAGCTGCCCCACGTAATTGTTAAGGGCTACCTGTGCCGATGCCGCAGTATTAAATCCTCCCGCTGCTGGTACAAAGTCAAACCATGCTTCCCCGGTATAGGTAAAGGAGGGGTACCACAAACTATCTACCCTATTCTGTGCCACCTTGAAATAGCATGGTCCGTTAAGGTCTTGCCGTAGCCAGTCCCCATTAGGAAGCTGTCGGTAAGGTACGCTCGCCACTTTCCTACCTCCTTATAGCGCGCTGATCATGCAGTTAAGGTTACCACTAACACTACCGTTATTCGTGAATTGCAGAGAGATAGGTACCCTGGGGAATATAGCTATGGCATTAGTCAAGGCAGGGGCACCAGACAAAGTAGTACGCCATAGCACGGTACCGTTAACGGACTCGAATATAGGCACGTCCCAGTTATTAGACCCCGTGCCGTCAAAGTGGATATGTACCTGACCTGAATACACGGGCAGCGCATATCTAGGGCTGGTAGTGAGTCCAATACCCAGGGACCGGGTAACTTCAAATAGCACCTTACCCGTAGGCACTGAGAGGCTATTGCCTAGCTGGAATGTCGGTATGGCTGGCTGGCTCGCAGTAGTCCAATACTGGTAAACCACGTCAGTCGTATAGTTAGTCCTAGACGACAGTACGAAGAATGCAGTATTGAGGGTCATACTTACCGTGTCGCCATTAGTAACCGATATCTGGCACTGGTCTGCATCGGTAGGCCCAGCGATGACTGTGCTTAGTACGTTGCTAGTGCCAGACATATATGCCGTGTAGGCGTCCACTTGAACCGTGAAGCCAGAGGCAGTATCTACCCATTTAATCGTGACCGTGTACCACGGCTGGGTAGAGGCACCACCAGCCGTAGCTGTCAGGTGAAGATTATAGGCAGGCTGGTTAATTCCCGTTACTGCCGTAAGTGCCTGGGTAGCTCCCGCTGCTATTGTTACTGCGTTCGCAGCGGTGACAGTACTCTTAAGGTTAAGGGCTGGTACTCCCGTAACGGCTATGTTCGCTGGGATATTACTTTCTTGTGTTATCTGCCTAGCCAGAGTAGCAGGCCCATAGGCAGGTGCATTCACGGCGGCTAGGGTCGTAACCTGATTAGCTGATGTGGCCAGTCCCAGAGCATTAATGCTTGCCGCTGCATCGGCAGGGCTGGGCTGTATCTGGGTGGCCCCAGGAAGGACTAGGACGTTAGCTTGCCCGGTAGCCTGGGCTGCAATATACAGAGGTTTAGAGGCATCGAAGGGAACCGACTGTAGCGGGCGGATAGGAATGCTGTTTAGGTTCCCAGGGGTGAACCACTGCTGATACGAGACATAGACATTGTTAGTTAGGTCAGTGTTATACAGGGTTACCGTAACCCCTTTACCCAGAGCTGGTATTGCCTGGGTAGGTCTGGTCGTAACGGGTATCTGTGTCAGATCGCCTATGCCTGCCGACATTAAACGTAGCCTCCCTAGCCCTTCCCTTACTGTCGTATGGGGTTACCTGCTTCTCTACTATCTCCACCCAGGTGCCGCAGTACCAGCAGTAGGCTTGCTTGCCTACCTCATGCCTACACCCGCATACAACGCCGTGGGAGCAACGTAGAAGCCACGTCACTACGTAGTGGACCGTTACTACCCCCGAACCCTGTAGGGCCTTAGAAAGCGTTACAGGCCCTTCCCCTAGGTCTTGTCTAGGGTCAGGGCCTGTAGCGTGTCTAGGCGTGGTGCCTCCTACCTAGGTGGCATGTTCTCCCTGGCTGTATCCCAGTCAGCCACCGTACCGACGTACCGGGCTGCCTCACTGTCTGCTAGGTCGCTTGCTGTCTCTGCCAGCATGGCAACGGCCGAGACTTCCATAAACAGAGTGACACTTGCCTCATACCAGCAGTCATCGGCCCTACGCTGTACCCAGCCATACGCTGGCACGTCTAGCGTGATCATGGGGTAGTTACCCTTATCGTCAAGAGCGATAGCCGTAACCTGGGCCTTCGTCATCTTGCCTGGGTACCCCTCATGGTGGATGAGAAGCCAGTCACCTACGCTGATTTCTTGCCACTGAGTAACCGTGGTGGGGATTGCCTGGGCCTTCTTGTCTCGGATGTTCACTGTCTTGCCTCCTTCTAGGCTGTCTTGTCTGACTGTACCAGAGGGCTCTGGGTGGGTAGGTGGTTGGGGGCATCCGACCTACCCACCCAGGCCCGGCTATTCTGCTGGCTGCTGGCTGGTGGCCTTAAGGTCTGCCACGTACTGACCAGTCAGCCAGTCATCGGCACCCACCATGCAATGCGCGATAACTGCACGGGGGTCAGTAATGCCATGCTCTTCGCAGTAGTCCAGTGTGGGATTAATCCACTCAACAGAACCCTGGGCCTTGTGAACCTCACGGGTAAGGATGAGTGAAAGAGTCTCACGGCTGGGCCTGTTGAAGAAGACCTTAACCGTGTGCCGTGACTCTAGGGCACCAGCGTTCATCTTGCAGAACTTCTCCCAGTCGTTGACTGTGGAGATAATGAAGAGCCGCGCGTCGCGCTTAATCTTCCCACGGGCTGTGGTCTTGTTAACCTCGCCCCTCTGGTCAAGAATACCTAGGAAGGGTTCGGTCACCTTCTCGTTAGCCTTCTCTGCCTCTTCAAGGATTGCGACCCTAGGCAGAATCTCCATCTCGCCTAGTTCCTTGATAGTGCCAGCAGAGGTAACGGCGGTAGCGTCTATCCGCCAGCAGGCTTCTTCACCCAGAGCATTCATAACCGACTCGGCTATGTCGGACTTGCCACACCCAGGAGGGCCGACCAGGACAACGCTAAAGCGATTCTTCCAGTTGCTAGAGATACCTGCCTCTATTGCCTTACGAACCTGGCGGATATGTGCGTCCAGTCCGTAAAGGTGGGAGAAGTGGCTGTCCCAGTCATCAGGTATAGCCACGTCCACATAACCGATCTGCTCTTCTGCGTTGTCTGTGTCTGGGTCGCCTTCGTCTGGCTGGGTGTAGAGGGTTCCATCTAGAAGCGCCACGGTCCACGACCCATAAGGAGGGGTTTGGCTACGACTAGCCATCTTCCTGACGATAGAGGCCAGGTCACCCTTCATAGGCTCTGAGGGGTTGTTATAGGTGATGTTAAGTCGCATGAGGTAGATGTCACGGGTATCTACCTCTACCCCGTAGGACTCCCTGTTACTGACGTTGTTTTCGATGACATCCCAGCCACCTATTTCTACGTCCCATCCCCTCTGGCGAAGGCTCTTGTTACTGGTACTGGTCATCAGGCTAGTAGCGTTCTTACTGATCACGTTGTCACGCAGGGCACGGTCAGCAGGCTTCACTAGTACGACCTGGTGAGTGTGGGTGATGTTCACTGTCTTGCCTCCTTTGGGCTGTCCCTGTGACTGCCCTACGGGCAGTCTAGCATCCTTACTACTATTCTTGTCAACTAGGCCCTGCAACTAAGACTATTACTAGTGGCCAGACTCCTAACTAGAACATAGGTTCGCGTGCCCCTTCAGGCTTAGGTACAACTAGCACGGGTACCCAGTCGTGGCAGGTCTCGCACCGTAGCTGACCTGGGGAGTCTTGCCACACTGAGTAGAAGATCACTGCCTCATCTGTGGTGACGTGGCCACATTGCAGGGCTATGGCCCTGGGTACCCCTCTGGGCATGGTGGGAGCTACAGCCCTACGTGGTGGCCTGGGTGGCTGCCTGGGTGGCTCTGGTGGCTTCCTAGGGGCAGGCATGCTAGTGGCCGGTAGCTGCCCGTTTGGACACCTACCGGCCACTATGCATCCCCTACATGGGAAGGGGCAGGCTGGCATGGTTACCTGCGAAGGACTCCGCGCTTCTTAACAGGCTCTTGGGTGCCCTCCTGGGTACCCTCCTGTGTGCCTGCCTCTGCTGACCAGTCCGCTCCCTGGCCTGCCTCTAGGTCGCCTGGGAGTGCGTCCCCGTGGTCGTCCTTGCCTGCCTCAGCGTTGGCTGCCGCTGCTTCATCTTCGGTAACGGTAGGGGCATCCCCGTTACCCTCCTGGGCCTTCTCTGCCTTCTCTGCCTCTGCCTTCTCCTTCTTCTTCTGGCTCTCCGTCTTGTGATCTTCGAAGGTCCACTTAACTGCCGTGAAGCCTTCCGCGTCTGGCATGTTGGCGTAGTACACAGGGTCGCACCCGTACAGCAGGCAGGCCCGGCGCACGTAGTCTTGCTTGAACGCTGCCACTTCGTTCCTAGGCACGGCTAGCCGCATGGTCACGGCGAAGGGGTTAGGCACCATATCCCCATCGTTGTTAGCGATGAAGGAGACTGGCTTACCTGCCTCTGCCCACTTCTTCACTTCAGGTCCGACCATAGCGTCTAGGGCCTTCAGGTCTTCATCGCGCTCCCTGTTGCGCTGGGCCTGAAGCTGGGTCTGGGTGTCTTCCGTGGTGGCTGCCTGAAACTTGATACCCACTGATCTGCCCTCCTGGGCTTCTCTGGGCCTGCCCTGGTGGCTGGCCTACGGCCAGTCTACGCCACGGCCAGCCCAGAAGGAACCACCTAGGAGTACCAGTCATCATCCCTTGACCGGCCCCCTCTGGGCTCTCTGGGCCTGCCCCCTTCTCTGTCTCTCCGCTCCCTGGGCCTACGTTTGGTACCAGAGTTACCGAAGAAGCCAGAACCATCTTCATCTTCTTCTTCTGGCTCTTCTTCCTGCCTGACATAGCTAGGGACTGCCCTATATCCACCCCTAGTCATGTGCTCATGTATGTAACGTTCCTTGTCCTTGCCTGACAGCCCTATCCGATCTGCCATAGCCGAGACATCATCAAACAAACTATCTTCTTCGCTATCGGCCACGGGTATTCATCCCCTTTTAAGTAGTGGCTTGCTAGTGGTGTGATATGCCGCGTGAAGTTCACAGTAATAGACCCTAAGGGGTATTCTGCCCCTTCGCATGGTCCGCTGCATTCTTCTTAGTTCCCTATAGGCTGCCCTCTTCGTAGGGTAAGAAATTTTGTCGCACGTCACTTCTTACGCCTTCTCCTTCTATGCCGGGGGTTCCTCCTAAAGCCCTTAGAAGCGTAGTAGTAACGTACCTGCCGGGCGGTATACCTCCTACCCTTGTGGTAGTAATGCTTACCCCTCTTCTTAAAGGGCATCTAGGATTGAAGCCCATAAGAGACTAGGGGGTATCCACCTGGGGGTGGGTCACCCCTTCGGATAATAAGAGCGTTACACCCATCTGGGATATTCACCCCATTAGGCCCCGACTCTGGCCCCGTGGTTATGGTCTGGTTAGGCCCATTCCTTCCCTGTGGGGCGAAGGTAATAGTTAGTGATACGTCCCCTGAATTACAGAAGAAGCGGACATACTTAACCGTCTTACTGAATGCCAGTGGGATGTTCTTAGCATCTGGCAGGAAGTCTGACATAGGTAGGTCTCCCGTAGTTTCTACTGGGCCATGCTGAGTCTCTAGGAAGAAGTCATTAATCAGGGTGCTCTGATCTAGATTCCTGCCATGTGCCCTATCGGTCCACTGAGTACCGTCTACTTCTGGGTAGCCGCAGACATTAGGGGCACAGATATGGTCTTCTAGTGTGTAATGGGCAGACCATAGCCTTACCTCTGATCTGCCAACCCCTTTAGCGTTTAGAGCGCTCAGCATATTGCCCATGTTGCTAGCCGAGGTATAGACCACTGGTTTGTAATGCCCAGTTTGTATCTGGTCTGCTACCCACTGGGCTGCTGGCCCTACTTCTATGTTCCCTGGTTCCTGGTCTACGCATTCTGCCTGATTACCGAAGACTGTAATAGACAGCAGGATAGTGCCAGGAGGCACAAAATCACCCAGGGTGGAATAGGTGGGCCATGCCCCATCTACATACCCGGCGGCCGCATCCATAGACAGCCCTTCAAACTGAAGGGGGTCTATCGAATCGTACATTATTAGTGTCATCGCTGGGCGTATCTTTCATCCTGCACAGCTACCGTAGCCGTACCCCCTATGGCTATGGCATAGCATGGCTGCTGTGATTCCCAGTCAGGAAGGGAGAAGTCTGCCGCGTTTACTGCTGCTGGGGTATAGGCGCAACCTTGCGGAGTGGTGCCCTGTAGCCGGTCGATCACATTACTAAATACTACCTGTGTGCCAGGGCCACCAGTAGTACTAGTAATAGTCAGCTTCGCCTTAAATCTGGTGATCGCCCGTTGCAGAATCTGTACCGGCTGCCCTACCCCAGACTGGGGTATCTGCCATGTCATGCAGCCACACAATTCAGGGGTACGACGTTCTGACATATCGTGTACGGGTATGGGTTCACCCTGCCATACGTCGCCACTCTCGTAAACTTCTTCTTCTCCACCTACGTATTGCTGGTACGCCTCTGTCATGGCTTACCCTTATTCTTAATCACGGTGGCACGTTTACCGGCTGCCGATTCGATCTTACGACGTTTCGCTATCGTCCTGGCCCTACGCTCTACCTTCAGAGCCCTTACCGGAGGGGCAATACTAGCAGCGGTAGATACGCCCTTCTTAACAGGTTTTGTGACCGTGTTAACTGCCTTCTCTGCCTCCGTGCCGGAGAAGGCAGCCCTAAGACCCATGTAGACCAGTAGCAGGCCACCCAGTACTTCGCCTACCCGTAGCCACGTATTACCCTGGGTGAGACGATTGAAGAAGTCGCCTATAGCCGATAGCCCGCCTAGGTCTGGGCCTTTAGGTAGTCCGCTCTTCGCTATGTTGCCTACCTCGCCAGTAAGACCGCCTACGGATTGTGCCCACCCAGGGTGAGCCTTAATATCCGCCATCATAGCCTGACGGGTATCGTACTGATGCCAGCCAAATAGGTGCCCATTAACGGCGTCAAACCATGCCGTAGGATTAGCCCCTATTGTCCCGTGGATAGTCAGACCTGTAGCGGAGTTATAAAACCATCTCTCCGTAGTTGGGCCTGATATGGTGGCTGGCATATTACTGCTGGGCCACGTCTTCGTAATCCGGCAGACTGTGAACGTTGCCCATATCCATAGCCTGTGATGGACCCTGCATATTTCCTGTCTCTGGGTGGACTGCTACGGCATGCTTAAAAGCGAAGTCCATCATTACTACGGCTGCCCCTGCGATAATGAAGGTATCGAAGGAGCGCACGAAACCAGATACTAGGACGGTAAAGGCAGTAGCCACTACTAGGGCTGTCCGCTCTGACCCTTCGGCTAGAGGGTTAAACTGATCTGCTGCCCTTACGTCAGCTACCGGGGGCATGAAGTGTTGAAAGATAAGGAAGTCACCGAAGGCGACCAGTACCCCTACCTCTACCGCATGCCTATTAGGAAGTTTCGCCATGGTCTTACACCTTTACTCTCGTACCTCTGGGTATGGGCTTCCTACTACCTACCAGGTGGGATAGCTGGGGGTTAAGCCTGATTAGCTTTCCTTCCGTGATCCCATGGACCTTCGCAAAGTAGTAAAGGTCCAGTTTCCCATTCGATGTGACTGTATGAGTACCGCCACCGGCACCAGTACCACCACCACCAGTACCACCCCCACTACCGCCAGAGCCACTACCAGACCCTCCTGTAATAGGTGGCTGCTGCCCACCTGGGCCTAGCCATTGTCCGGTATAGGGATTGTAGTAGCCGTAGCCGTAGGCACCATAGCCGTATTCTGAGGCTACTGGATAGGGTGTCATTCCACCCCCATACGGGCCACCATAGGCAAATTCTGACCCATAGCCGTAGTAGCCTGACTGGCCATATCCGTAGGCGTAGGAACCATAGCCATAGGCAGTCATACCAGCGGCTGCCTGCTTCGATTCCTTATTGTGTCGGTAGATGACATAGCCAGTTATGCCTACCGCTGCTATGGCACCCATTACCAGGGCAGGCTTAGGAACGTTACCCACTATAGGCACATGAACGTCAGGCATAGAAATAATCCTCTGTCGTGTAGCCAAATTCTATCTGGTCTTCTGTTGGACCTATATATGGGTCTGGTGGTGGGGTACGCTGTACTGCGTTCATCTCCCACATCTGGTTATTATTCATCCAGTCTTCATTACCCGTACCCGCTGTACGGAAGTAGAAGGGACGCTCCCTATCTGGGTGCTGCTGACGTGGGTACATATCGTAGTGTCGCTCTTGACCAGAATAAATAGGACTACGCTGCTTCTGTACCCTAGAGTTAATCATATGCCGGATAGCGTCAGTACCCCTTAGCACGGCTAGCTGATTACCCCTAGCCTGAAATCTCTGCTGCATAGAAGTCTGGCGTTCGTACTGCTCTGGGTCAGAGGGTTTAGCTACCGCTACCAAACCTTCCTTAGGCTTGTTCTGCCATCCTTCTGTGACTGTCTCAGAAGGTATGATGTAGTCAGCCCTAGGACGTTTACCCCTGAAGGTACGGCTTGCCCCTTCCATAATACTTCTAAAAGTATTCTTAAGACTGCCACTAGCGTTATAACTAGGCTGTCCCTGTGTGCTATACCTAGCTGGGCTGTCTTCTGGTGGTACGTCCCATGATGGCCGGTTATCGTAGTAGATGCCCTGGGTAGTGTTCTCTAGGTCTGTGTACTCATAATCATGCCTGTCCCCTATGCCTTCATAGGGTGGCGTATGATCATGGGCTATACCCGGCATGCCTTCCATGGGCCGGATAGGTGACAGCCTAGCGGCAGGTGATCCGTAGGTGTAGTGGACCTGATTAATACCTGTGCCCCATACGGTATGACTGGCCTGTGGCTGAATAGCCCGCTGTGCCCAGATACCTCTAATCGGGAGTGCCATTAGCCGTAATCCTCCGTACCTGGCAGGTCTGTAGTAGCTAGCCCTGCTGCCTTCGCATGTACGTATTGCCCGTATAGCAATACGCCGGCTAGTCCTACACCTAGGGCTGGTGGCCAGCGTTGCTTATCCAGCCATATGCCTATGCCCCCGAACAGTAGAGCCTGGGCTAGTCCTATGTGTACCCACTTCATAAGGGTATCTGCTCTGACTGCTGCGTTTATCTCTGTTGTCTGTGGACTGCTATTAGTGGCAGAGATAATGTCATATGTTAGGGCAGCATAGACAGCCACCTTTACGGCAGGACTGCCGTTACCACCGAAGTCTGCCATCTATCCAGTCCACTATTCCGAGGTAGTCGGCTGTGATTGCTGCTGTGGTTGCGATGATTGTGATGATGATGATCCGTTTATACCCGACCCGGTTGCTTTCTGCCATATCTCGTTACGCTCCTTTAGCTCCCTCACTTCGGCTATATAGCCAGCAGCGAAGAAGCCTATACCGAGACCGTATAGAACGTAACTTAGCCTCATGCCTTACCCGTTTCTGCCGTGTGCAGGACTCCACTAAAAGCCTGCCCGGTAGGCTTAGGCAGTTTAGACAACTGGTTAGCGTGGAGTCCGAAGGCGGTAACGAGACCGATAACTACCACACCTGCCACGAGAGTCTTAACGATATCCATTACCCTGTCCTTACTGTCGCTGTCTTTTTAGGCTTCTTCGGATTAACTGCCCATAGTTCTACCAGAGTGTCTATTACGCTCTTACCACCGAACTTAGTAGCCAGGGCAGCTATCAATACCATGATAGACAGCCCTATAGCTGCCTTATCGTCTACCTTGTTTAGTCCGTCGATTACTGCCCCTGCCAGAAGGGTAGCGATAGGCACTCGCCAGTTAACCTTATGGGTCTGATACCACTCGTTAGCGAAGGTGGCAGTACCAGCCGTTAGAACTATTACTGTAGCCGTATTAGCCATGGGCTGTCACAGCCTTTAGCCTACGTACAAACAACTTTTCACCGAAGGGGGCAGCACCTGATACCGTGGTTTGCCTAGTCCCTAGGCTCTGATTAAGAGCACTGACTATCTGGCTATTGCTTACGAAGATGCCCATATGGGTTTGCCACACAGCCAAATCACCAGGGGCAGCATCTTGCCTGTGGATTGTGAAAGCACCTGACCATACGAGCCATATACCAGTAGTAGGTCCATGAGACTGACCATGATATGTCCCAGGCTTATATAGAGGTATAGCAAGCCCCATATCACGGCCGACCACAGCGTTAGTGAAACTAGAACAATCCCAATTACCCGAACCACTCCCCGGTGCCCCTCCCCATACATACCCGCTGCCTATGTATTGCTGGGCCTGCTGGGCTATTGCCATGCCCGTAGCCGATGCTGCCCCATGGGCAGGTACCCCCACATTACTCTGACTTGTATAGGCTGCTGGGCTGGTAATTATCGACTGGTCTTGTGCTAGCTGTGTAGGATCTTGCCCCTGTATTACTGCCCTAAGGGTCTTAGTCCAATTCCGCCCGGTAAACCCTGACCATAGCAGTAGGCCACCACCACCGGCCGCGAGTAGGTACCCAGCCTTAATAGCCACTAGTACCACCCCT
>Ga0126379_10003295_pt1 | contig 10432 bp, 9 predicted proteins | sample PanSoiMetPlot_24_FD_92640 | JGI IMG/M metagenome (GOLD analysis project Ga0126379, IMG submission 92640) | Tropical forest soil microbial communities from Panama - MetaG Plot_24 | ecosystem: Environmental > Terrestrial > Soil > Tropical forest > Bulk soil | place: Panama | collected 2016-02-17 | reverse complement strand
TGCCGCGAGTACGGTCGGCAACCCAGTCGGTCCGACCTGATCCTCGAGCGTGCTTTGCTGAATCAATGTCGAGGCCGCGTAATAGGCAGCGGCGATCAGCAACAGCCCGATGCTGGCCAGCAAGTCCTTTTTCATTATTTGATGACGCCGGTGGATTTCAGGAAGGTGCCGGTGTCGGCCGCATATTGCTCGACGAATTTTCCGAAGTCCGCGTGCGAAATGAAATGGGGCGCGAGATTGTCCTCGGTGTAGGCTTTTTTGTACTCGGGATCGGCGAGAATTTTTTGCGTTGCGTCATCCCAGATCTTGGTGACCGCAGGCGGTAGTCCCTTTGGCCCTGCGAGCCCGCGGAATTTCGTCACCACAACGTTGAAGCCAAGCTCTTTTGCCGTCGGTATGTCGGGATAGGCGGCCATGCGTGTCGGATTGAAGGTCGCGAGCATGACCACTTTCTTGCCCTCGAGCTGGGCCCGGATCTCCTCCACTTCGCCGACCCCCATATCGAGGGTACCGTTCATGACATTGATCATGAGGTCGCCGCCGCCGTTATGGGACACGACGGCCGCGTTGACTTTCGCGGCAAGCTTCAATTGCTCGGCCGCTTGGCGTTCCTCGGAGGCGGGATTGGCGGCACCCCAGCGGCCACGCGCGGCCTTTGCGCGGGCGATGACGTCGTTCAAGGACTTGTACGGGCCGCCGGCGCGCGTATAGGCGACTTCCGAGTCGTTGAAGAAATTCACAACAGGCTCGAGATCGCGATAGGTCTTGGGCGGCTTGCTCAGCAGTGACGTCAGAACGTAGGTGGGCGTCGCAGCGTAGAACATGCTGCCGTCGGGCTTCGCAGCGGCAACGCGAGCGACCGCTTTGGCGCCTGAACCGCCTTCGTCGTTTTCGATGACAAACGTGGCAGCGATGTATTTCTGGAGATATTTCAGCATCTCGCGCAGAACCACGTCGCTACCGGCACCGGGACTCGAATGCGTCACCAGCGTCACCACGCGGCTGGGATAGGGCACTGCGGTTTGCGCGCGCGCGGAAGGCGCCAGAGCCGTGGCGGCGAGGGCCGCGCTGCCAAGAATGAATTTGCGTTTGTCGATCAAGCTGTAGAACCCCTGAGGCGCTATCGAGGGACTTTAGCGGCTTACCTCGGGGCTGTCCCTAGCCGAAAGTCGCGCTCTCTAGAAGTTAATTCCTGAGCCTTCGACTAGGTGATCTTCGGATAACGACCGCGCACAACGTGTTGCGCTTGCCGGCGGGCAAACATGGCAACCCTGAGACGAAAACGATGCGGCCGCAGCCAATCTTAGCCCCAGCGCGTGGACACGACAGGCGTAAATGTCTTGCAATTGAAGTGAATAAGGTCACAGAAGCAAACCCTCGAGGTGTCATAATATTGCCAATGCTTTGGCAAGTATTGTGGACAATCAAACAAAAGATCAGTGCGCAAAAGTCCAGTTTAAGTTAGGATGGGTCGAAATGTCGGGGGCATTGCAAATGAAATCCGCAAGACTGATCGCAGGACTCTTAGGCATTGCGTTCGCTTTCGCCGGCATTGCTCACGCAGCGGACGCAGGCAACGATGCAGAAGCAATCGTCCGCAGCCTGCACCCGCTCACGGGCAAGGTAAGCATCGCCAAAGGAATCGCCGAGGCGAATTTGGGTGAGAATTTTCGGTATCTCGACCAGAAGGACGCGGCTACCTATTTGACGAAAGTGCTCGGCAATCCACCGTCAGCCGTCGAAGGCATCGACGGCATGATCATCCCAACGACCCAAGGCGAAAATTGGTTTGCAGTCGTGTCCTATTCCGCAGACGGACACGTCAGCGATTCCGATGCAGCTACGATCAATTACGACGATCTGTTGAAACAGATTCAGGCTGGCGCCGTCGAAAGCTCCAAACAAAGGAGAGCCCTGGGCTTCAAGGGGCTGGAGATCGTCGGTTGGGCGCAAAAACCCTACTACGATCCCGCAACGAAAAAGCTGTACTGGGCGAAGTCCATTCGTTTCGACAACGAACAGGGACTCACCTTGAACTACGATGTGCGGATCCTCGGCCGCGAGGGTTTTGTCAATATCAACATCGTGGACGACGTCCAGGAGCTGGCAAAGATCAACGCGCAAATGCCGGCAATACTGGGAATGGTGGAATTCACGAAAACTAATACGTATACGGAGTATGTTCAAAGCACGGATCGCACGGCCGCATACGGCATTGCCGGGCTGATCGCCGGCGGCGTTCTGGCAAAAGTTGGTTTCTTCAAGGGACTGATGGTCCTTCTGGCCGCATCCTGGAAGGTCATCGGAGTATTCCTGGTGGCAGCGGCCGCGGGGGTGAGCAGATTCGTCAAGGGGATTTTCTGCAGGAAGGCAGAGCAATAGCCACGCAATAGGGGACGATCATGGATCAGGCAGCAGCGAGCGCAACAGAGACCGCTCAAGCACAAGCGACGAGTGGACCAACCCGCGAGCAAATCATCGAGAAGCTCAGGTCGGAGCAAAATTTGCCTTTCGCCGCGGTTGCGGGAATTGCCGCAGCTTTTGTGGGGGCGATCTTGTGGGCGATCATTACGGTCAGCACAGAATACCAGATCGGATTCATGGCTATCGCCGTTGGCATAATGGTGGGCTACGCGATCAAAGAAGCGGGCAAGGGCATCGACAAGACGTTCAGCTATCTCGGCGCGGTTTGCGGTCTTTTGGGATGCGTAGTCGGGAATATCCTGAGCGTTGTTGGTTTTTTCGCGAAAGCGAAAGGCGTCGGCTATTTCGACGCGCTCGCGGCGATGAATGTCGATCTGATCAGCAGCCTGATGGCCACCTTCTTCCAGCCGATGGATCTGCTGTTTTATGCGATCGCCGTCTATGAGGGCTATAAACTCTCGATCAAATACAAGGTCCTCGACGAATGAGCGGCCGATGGCCGGTACGAGCAAGCTCTTTCACTTAGGTCAAGGCGTACATGATTAAGGCGTTGGTGCTCCTGTTCACGGCGGCAAAGTTCGGCAAGTTGCTGACGGTCGTCGGCACAATGGCGATCTCCATCGTCGTCTACAGTTTCGTTTTTGGCTGGGGCTATTCCGTCGGATTCGTCCTGCTCATCCTTATCCATGAGATGGGCCACTTCGTAGCCGCGCGCCAAAAAGGGTTGAACGTCGGCGTGCCGACATTCATTCCTTTCGTCGGAGCGTGGATCGCGCTCAAAGATCGACCGATGAATGTGGAAACCGAAGCCTATGTGGCCTTTGCCGGCCCGCTTCTCGGAACCGTGGGCGCCCTGGCCTGCTATTATTTGTCTCGGCACTACGACAGCAGATTGCTTTTGGCGGTCTCCTATTCAGGTTTTTTCCTGAACCTGTTCAATCTCATCCCGTTATCGCCCTTCGACGGGGGACGGATAACAGCCATTCTGTCCCCGCGCGTATGGCTTGTCGGCGCGCCGGTCCTCATCGCAATTTTTTTGTGGCGGCCAAGTCCAATGCTCATCGTCATGGCCGTACTTGCGGCGCCGCATATCATGAAGGCGTTTAAGTTTGATGCCCATGCGCCGGAAAACGCTGCGTACTATGCGACCAAGCTCGAGACCAAGATGACATACGGGTTCTACTACCTCGCGCTCGCGGGCTTTCTGGCAGTCATGTCCTTTGACGTGCACAATATGCTCGAGCCGAATTAGTTTCTTCGGCCGAGCGCCCAAAGCGCCGTTCAGTGGATGACGCCAGTTGATTTCAGGAACGTGCCAGTATCAGCAGCGAACTGCGTTATGAAGGTCTGGTACTGATCGTGCGGCAGATAATGCGGCACCATGTTCTCGACAAAATAGAGCTTCTTGTATTCCGGATCGGCAATGATTTTTTGCGCGGCCTCCTCCCAAATCTTCACGATCGCAGGAGGTAAACCTTTGGGCGCCGCAAAGCCGCGGAACTTCGTCAGCACGACGTCATAGCCGAGCTCTTTCACGGTCGGCACGGCCGGGTAAGCCGCCAAGCGCTCGGCATCGAAGGTTGCCAACAGTCGGATTTTCCGCCCTTCAAGCTGCGCGCGGATTTCCGCCATCTCGCCCAGCGCCATGTCGAGGGTGCCGTTCAAGACATTGATCATGGCGTCTGCGCCGCCATTGTGAGTGATGACGGACGCGTTCACATTCGCCGCGCGCCGCAAGAGCTCTGCCGACTGGCGATCCTGGGAAGCGGGATTTGAGACGCCCCATAAGCCACGCTGTGTTTTCGCGCGGTCAAGCACGTCCTGAAGTGTCTTGTAGGGCGAGTCGGTGCGCACATAGATCATCTCGGAATCGGTGAACAGATTCACCACCGGCTCAAGATCGCGGTACGTGCGCGCAGGACTGCTGAGCAGCGAGATCAACACGTAAGTGGGCGTTGCCGCGTAAATTACGCTGCCATCGGGTTTCGCGGATGCTACGCGGGACATCGCTTTCGCGCCCGAACCGCCCTCGTCATTTTCGACGATGAATTTCGCGTCGATATACCGCTGCAGATACTTGGTCAGTTCGCGCAGATAGACATCGGTGGTCGCGCCAGGACTGGAATGCGTCACCAAGGTCACGATTCTTTGCGGATAGGGAACCGGTTGAGCGGCCGCTGGAAAGGTGAGCAAGCACAAGCCCAACAACGCCAAAAAACCTCTGAGGACTGGATTTTTCGGCATCGCGGCGGTCCGTCACTTCCCCGGTGGTGCAATCTCGACAAGCGTACCGTCGGGCGCGCGAAAGGTGATGGATACATCGGTCGGCGGAGACAGAAGCTCTCCTCCGTTGCGCGCGATCGCGTCTCCACAGGCGCCCTTGTCTGCGACTTCGATGCCCCAATGATGGATCCGCGGCCCCGCCCCTGCGAGCCGCGCGCCCTTTGCCTCCTCGCTGTCGTAAGCGATCAGCACCAAGTCAAAACTGCCGTCGCTTAGATGCCGCGTTGCGTGTTGAAGGCCGCGCTCGGAGCGAACATCCTCAAATCCGAACACATTCTTGTAGAATCGCGCAGCCGGTTCGAGATCGGCGACCTTGATGGCCAGACGAACGACGCGCGCGGGTCCCGCTGCCGCGGACTTCTTATAGCGGCCGCGCCCTACGATCTCGGCAACCGTACCGTTCGGCGCGCGAAATTTCAGAGCGCCCTCGCCCGGTTTTGAGATGATCTCGCCGCCATTTTCCTCGATGAGCTTGATCGTGGCCGGGCGATCTTCGACTTCGATCCCCCAATGATGGATGCACGGGCCGGGTCCGGAAAGCTGCGCCTCATGGACCTCTTCATTGTCATAGACCATCAGCGCGAGGTCGAAATCGCCGTCGGTCATGTGGCGCGAAACGTGACCGCGCGCGTACCCCGTGCCGGTCTGCCGAAAGCCGAAGACGTCCTCGTAGAACTTGGTCGAGCGTTCGAGGTCTTCGACCTTCAAGGCAATGTGCGTGATACGAGCCATACCCTCACCTTCGCATAACAGAAGGGCGGCGGGAATGTCTCCCGCCGCCCGAACAAAAATTCAAACCCATCCTATTGCTTCGCGGCAGCTTTCGCCTTTTCCGCCTCCACGGCCTTCAGGGCCGCAACCTGTGCCGCCTTTGCGCGCGAGTTCCAGGTGTCGGGATCGACGAAAGGATTCGGATCGCCCGGCTTGCGGTCCTTGATCTTGAAGCCGCGCTCGAGCACGCCGCCGCCGGGATAGCCGTTCGGCTCGGCCCAGCTGTGGATCTGCAGGTTTACCTGCACGCCCTTGATCGCTGCGACCTTGTTCGCGCTTTCTACGGACTGCTGGGCCGATTCCAGGCCGCCGCGGTAACCGCCGCCGCCCATCAGGATCGCGGTGTATTGCTTGCCGCTGTCGTAGACTTTGATGCCTTCGGTGGTCAGAACGCCAGGCGTATGGCCTGGTGTCCAATGGAAGGTGAGGTGCTGGTCGCCGAGGTCGAGCTTGTCGCCTTCCTTGACCACCATATCGCGCTTCGGCATGCGGTTCGGCTTCGGATCGCGATTGCCCGTCTTGCCGTCAAGATCGGCCATCATCTTCCAGTCCTGCTCGATCGCGACCACGCGCGCACCGGTCGCTTCCTGGATCTTCGCTGCGCCGCCAACATGGTCGAGATGGCCGTGGCTCAAGATGATGTATTTGATGTCGCGAAGATTGACGCCAACCTTTTGGATGTTGGCGATCACGTCATCGACGAACGGCTCTTGCGTTGTGTCGAAGAGAACGTCGCCCTGCGGCGTCGTCAGCAGCCATACCGACACGTAGCAGGGGCCGACATAGTAGAGATTGTCGAACGCCTTGAACGGCTCGTGCTTTTGAATGGCGTTGTTGCGCGCCTGGGTAACGCGGCAGGTCTTGCTGAAGGGCTCGCTTGCGCCTTGGGCGGATGCCGGCCCTGAACCCGCAAGATTGGCGCCGACCAGGGCCGCCGCGAGGCAACCCGCCGTTAGTATCATGACACGCTTCATTCTGTTTCCTCCTTGGTTCGGAAAATCATGAGATCGATTAGCGTCCGCCGCCTTGGCGTTGCACGGCTTGCGTTAGGTCCGAGTAGTTTCCGACCGAACCATGCCCGCCCGCGAATTTTTCCGGCGTGATTCCGGCTTTCGCGACTTCGCGCACAAGTGCGACCTGAGCGGGATTGACATTATTGACCGGCGCGCCCGGACCCCAGATATCGGTGACGAACCCCATCTTGGCGTCGGGAACATACGGGATGAGATAGCCGGCCGCGTGCGGGCTTTCGATCAAATAGGCTTCGATCGCGCGTCCACCTTCATTCACGCTCCACTTGCCGTCGACCTCGATCACTTTCGGCGCCACGGATTTCACACCGTAGGGATTAAGCCCTTGCGGCGCTGACAGCACTTTGCGGAAGAAGGCGCCGTCGCCCTTGCCGACCACAATGGTCGCGCCCTCTGCCGCATAAGCGCGCACGCCGCCCGAATGGTCGATATGGTGATGCGTTAGAACGACGTACTTGAACGGCTTGCCCGGATACTTCTTCGCCGCCGCATCAATCACCAGTTTCGACAGGCCGTCATCGCCCGGCGCTTCGAACGCAATCAGCGAATTGTTGGTTGCGACGACTAAGGTGTTGTGCGAGCCGCCGGTGAACAAACTGATGTTCGGCCCGACGTCGGTGAGCGTCATCTCAGCACCGTCATCGCCATAGACCGCTTCCGAGTCGAGATTAAAGCCCGACGCGAGCCTCCGAAGGATCCATTGGTAGTTGGGCTTGCCGATCGGCGCCGGTAGAGCCGCTTTGCCGCGAAGCGCAGGAGGCGCGCGGAACGCGTCGGCAGCAAGGTTAGTGTTGACCGTGATCTGATTCACGGTGGTGTCGAAAAGCTTGAAGCCGTTGAGGGTGTAAACCACGTGGTAGGGTTGCTTGAACTTCCCCACGTCGCGCCAGTCGGAGTAGGTGGCGTCGAAGTCGGCGTCGCCCATATGCTGATCGAAATCGCGCGTTCTCACCACCGCCGGGAAGTGCGTTGCAGGATCGAACATCACTATGAAGGTGGCGTTGTCGCCTCTGAACTGCACGGCCGGATAGCGCTTCCCGCCAACGGTCTGCGCCGGATAATCGTAGATGCGGTCGGGATGATCGTGCATGGAGAACACAATTCCGGCGCGTTCCTGTTCGCGCAGGAGCGCACGAAGCCGCAGTGACGACATGGTGTGAACCGGCGGGTTGCCTTGGACCGTGCGGCGCGGAGGCGCACCATTTGCGTCGTTGCCGAGCACATAGCCGCCTTCCACCGAATAGATTTCGGTGTAGGTCCGCATGCCGCCGGCGGGGCGCGGACGGGACCATTCGGTACGGAACACAGTGCGCGTACGGTCCCAGATGTTTACAAAGGTTGAGGTGCCGCCGTCGGGCTTCGTCAGATCGGCAACCGACTCCGATTCACCCGGTTCCCATTGCTGCGTGGTCCCACGCGTAGTGATGATCACGAGCTGTTCGGGGGGCGTGCCTTCGCCCGAATAATGGTCGACGTTGCCCATAGCGGTGTAGGCCGCGGCCGCGAGTCCTTGCGGCGAATTAGGAGCCGGTGTGCTCGGTGCCGGCGCAGCCAGCGCGATGGCTCCAATTGCGATTGTGAAACTCGTGCCGACGGCAAGCGCCGCGGCGAACATCATTCCATGTCGACGCATCAAATCCTCCCGAAGTCCATTGCGTGACTTGGCCGGGAGAATAGCCTCAGGGGCGAACGTCGAAAAGGTTCAGCTGAGGGCAGGATTTCCGCGCAAATTCAGACCGTAGCGGCCTCGCGCGTTGCCGCCTTCACCGGGTCCCGCAGGCCCAGTATGCGCCGCGCATTGCGATAGAAGAGCTTATCTTTTTCCTCTTCTGACAAACCGAGCTCTTCGATCAGGCGCAGCGCGGTTGCGGGATCCCAACAGGGATAGTCCGAGCCATACATCACATGTTCGATACCGTAATAGTCGAGCGCAAAGCGCATCCCCATGCTGTGGGGCGACACCGTGTCGGTATACATGCGCCGGATGTAGGTGCTCGGCGGCTTCGGAAGCTTTGCGTTTTTGCCGTTCTTGTCCATCCGCCCCGATTGATACGGCAGTGCGCCGCCGGTGTGAGACATGACGATCTTTAAATTGGGATGGCGTTCCATAAGACCGGAAAAAACTATCCGGGAGGCCGCCACGCTGACTTCGATGACCCGGCCGAGACTGAGCTGCAGCGCGCCGTCATAGCCGACCAGATCATCGCCGAAGACTGCATCGGTCGGATGCAGGAACATCGGGATTCCGAGCTGCTCGATGCGCGCATAGAAGGGCGCTAAGCGATCTGCATCGATCCGCGTATCGCGGCCGATGCTTCCCGGAATGTTGACGCCCATCAGACCGAGCTTGTTGACGGCGTGATCGAGAACTTCGATCGCGATCTTCGTATCGCTCAGCGGTACCGCGGCGCTGGCCCAGACGCGGCCAGGATATTTCTTCTGCGCGCCCGCCATCTCCTCATTCCACATGAGTGCGGCGTCGCGCCCCTCCTCCTTCGGCAGATCCGAGAAGTAGATCGAGAAGGGGCCGAGCGAGCAGACCACACCGACATCGTGGCCCAGACCGTCCATATGCTCGAGCTGCTTGTCGAGATCGAACCATTCAGCCCAGCTGTTCAGCGACGGACGCCCCTCGTGTCCAACATAATTGTAGCCGCCGCGCCCGTTCTTCTCGGCACGCGGAAAACCGGTGCGCTTGCAGAGCGGCTCGAAAATGCTGCGCGGCCACCAGTGGAAATGAGAGTCGATGATACGCATCGGCCTATCCTTCTTTTGCGGCCATGCTGACACGCCGCTCGATCGCTTGCCAGAGCATAGCATGGCGGTTGGCGACTGCACCGTTAACACCATGGGTATCCAGAAGCAGCTGAGCGTCTGCCGGAAGCAGAGTTCGCCACTTTTCCGCAAGCCTCTGGCTGAGGCCGGGGACGTCATGATCAAAGAGAGTACCGAATACGGTCCTGGTGATCGTATCGCTGCCAGCATGCACGACGATGCGCGCGGGCCAATGATCCGGTAAATGCTCTTCGAGCTCGTCCGAAGCGGCAACCGTTACACGTTGAGCAAAATTTCTGAGATCGGCCCGTACGATTCCTTCACAATCGTAAAGTTGGTCCGGAGCGAGGGCGGCACAAGCGAGCTGGAATCCGATATTGCAAAGCCGGCTCAGCCGGTCGTCATCCAGCAACGGCCGGCTTAAGAGCGCGACATTAGCCGCAGGAACGAAGACCTCGACGGATTCAATACGCCTCGGATCCAGTCCATTGGCCGTCATCTGCTGAAACGCAATCACGGCATTCATGGCCTGGCGCGCGATCGGGAACGCCTTGAAATCCACGTCAAGGATTGATGGCCCTTTGGGCGAGTCAAATGTGTCCATCGCAATGTTGTCGTGACCTGCCCGCGCCGACAGCCATGGCTTTGAGAGGATCAAGAGGTCGCTGCGAGCGCCATTGGCCGCGGCTTCCGCTGCGCGAACTCCTTTCAGTACAGCATCACCGAGAGCGAGCCAGCGGCCCGGCGGCTTCGGTCGCCCAATCCGTCCGTCCGACACCGCGAGCGCTGACGCAATCGCGTGCGCAAGCGTGTTCGCATCCCGACCTTTTAGACAGGACGTGGTCACGGCAGCCATTACCGGAGCGGCAAGAAGCGTCGGCCAAACACCTGCCGCGAGCGCGTGCACGCCGCCTATTGCAAGGCCAAGACGCAAGCCCACCGCGTATCCTCCCGCGATCGCGTGCTCGAACGCCTCTCGCGCGCAATTTTGCCCGTAGGCAAGCGCTACGGGAATGACCACCGCGCCCGGCGTGACGCAGGATGCAAGATGGATGTCATCGCACTCCGATGATCGCGTAATCGCTGCGGCGGCGGCAGTGCGCTTAGCAAGATCGTTATCCGCACCATACAAGCGGGCGAGCTCGCGG
>Ga0126379_10003292_pt1 | contig 10438 bp, 4 predicted proteins | sample PanSoiMetPlot_24_FD_92640 | JGI IMG/M metagenome (GOLD analysis project Ga0126379, IMG submission 92640) | Tropical forest soil microbial communities from Panama - MetaG Plot_24 | ecosystem: Environmental > Terrestrial > Soil > Tropical forest > Bulk soil | place: Panama | collected 2016-02-17 | reverse complement strand
CCCATCGGTATCGGCGTTGAAAAATTCTGGGAAGCTGCCCTCGCCGGCCGCTCAGGCATCGGGCGCCCGACATTATTCGACGGCTCGAAGCTCCCGTTGGAATGCCGGATCGTGGGGGAGGTGTCTGGTTTCGATCCAAAGGTTTGGATGCCGAGTCTGGCGTACCGCACGGCCGGACGTTTTAGCCAGTTGGCTGTGGCCGCAGCAGAAATGGCTCGATCCGATGGCGGTCTGTCGAGCGCCAACATACCGTCGGAACGAGTCAAGGTCGCGGTTGGCACGTCGACAAGCGGGTTGGCTGACATTCACCAGCCAAACTTCGAGCGGTTCACTCAGGGCCGAGATATTAGGCCGTGGGCGTCGATCGAATTCCCAGCTCATGCCGCCACGAACCATGTCGCGACCGCAGCAGCGATTAATGGGCAGACGATGACGTTCGCGACTGCCTGTGTCGCTGGGTTGGATTCCATCGCCTGGGCAGCCGATGAGATTCGTCGGGGAAGCGCCACAGCCGTGGTTGCGGGAGCGACCGAGGCACCACTTTCAGAATGCACCATCGCCGCCTGTCAGGCCGCCGGCGTCCTCTCATCATGGGAGGGTCCTCCGGAAGAAGCCAGTCGACCTTTCGATCGACTCCGGTCTGGGCTCGTCCTTGCGGAAGGCGCTGCAGTCGTGGTCGTCGAAGATGAAGAGCACGCGCGTAGTCGGGGCGCAACGATCTACGCAAGGATACTTGGTCAAGGCGGTGCTTCCGACGGAGGCAATCTCCGAAGGATTGACGAGAGCGGCGCAGCTGTCGCCCGTAGCATGACGCTCGGTATTGACGACGCGGACCTGGTACCCCGCGATATCGACTACATCTGTGCACATGGCAACTCGATGATTGATTACGATGCAGCCGAGACCGCCGGGATCAAGCGAGCTTTTGGCAAAAGTGCCTGGAATATTCCGGTCTCTTCTCTCAAGTCAATGTGCGGTCAGGCCTTGGCAGCCAGCAGCGCGATCCAAGTGGTAGCAGCGTGTCTTGCGATTCGCGACGGAATGGTCCCACCCACGATCAACTATCGAGTAACTGATCCCTCGTGTGATCTGGACTACGTTCCCAATGTTGCGCGGCAAGGGAGAGTTCGGAATGTCCTCATTCATTCACAAAGTATTGGTGGGTCTCACTCTGTGCTTATCGTAGGTGCGCCGGCCTAACCGCACGAACTGTGATATCGCTTTCACTGTTTGCAATTGGAGCGCAGCTCGTCGTACTCGCTTTCTATGTGCTTCGCGCGAGACCTAGTAGCAAGGTCAATCGCTCGTTTACCATCTACACGCTGACGCTAACCGGATGGGTCTTTGGAATCGCCGGTCTCAACACCAATACGCATCTGGATTTCTGGAGTCGCGGCACATTTGCAAGCGCAAGTCTCATTCCCTGGTCCTTTCTAGTTTTCACTCATAACTACCCATCACCCAGCAGTTGGCCCACCGCGCGAGTCCTTCGCTTGGCGTTGTTTGCCAGCACAATCTTCGCGGTGCTTTCTATCGCAACGCCCCTCATCGTCCATGACGTATCTCTCGGGACAGCAGGGCCCACAAGAAAGCCGGGACCTCTGTATCCCGTCTTCGCGCTCTTCATGCTCGTTGGCAGCCTCCTCCCGCTCGGCTTGTTCCTCGCAAAGTGGCGTCAGGCCCGTGGTCAGGCGAGAGCGCAGCTTCAATACCTCGGGACAGGCCTGCTAATCCTGGGAGTCGGGGCCCTGAGTGTAAACCTCGTCTTCCCACTGCTCACTAGTCGGTCGGCCTACAGCTGGCTTGGTCCGTACTTCATCCTGCCCCTAGTCGCTCTCGTTGGACACGCGATCATTCGACATCGGCTTCTTGATCTAAGAATCTTCGTGAGTCGCGGTCTCGCCTATGCAGTTGCGATGGGAATCGCTTCAGCTGTCTTAGTCGTAGCGGCAAGACTGATCTCGCCAGCATGGGAAGTTGAGTTGCTCCGGGGACACCCTAACTTGGCGATAGTAACGATCGTGGCGCTGACGATGGTCTTGGATGTCGCTCAGCGATCCATTCGCCACATCATTGATCCCTACCTCTATCGAGGCGTTGAGCAATCATCCGCGCTTAGGAATGCCACGCGTCGCTTGAGTCGACTAATGCAGCCATCGGAACTCTCCTCCGAGCTTCGGCAGATCCTGACTGAGGCGTTAGTTCCCGAGTCTTTCACTTTGCTCGTCAAATCCTTTGAGAGTGATGCTTTCGAAAACCTCTCGGCGGAGACCTCACCACAAGTTCCTCCCAATTGCTTGGCTTCGCTCTACGCAAGTGAGCCGAATACGTCCGTCATTGTCCTAAGCCCTACCGCGGAACCCGGTAAGTCAAGAGAGTTGCATACGGTGTTACGGGAGGCTGGGATTGAAATCCTTGCGACACTGGGCCGCCGCGGTCAGCTACTCGGCGTTCTCCTTATTGGCCCGCGACGCAGTGGCGATGCCTACTTCAAGAACGATTTGGTATTTCTCGAGTCTGTCGCTGACCTCGCATCAATTGCACTCGAGAACGCGCTTCTCTACCGGCAACGCATTCACATGCTCGAATACTCGGACAGGCTTTTGGAGTCGCTAGACTCTGCCGTTGTAGCCATTGACGTCGGAGGTCGGATCACAAGCTTCAATCCTGCCGCCACTAAACTGTTGAACTTAAGTGACGAGTATCACGGTGCTCTAATGCATGTATTGCCATCGGAAGTTGGTTGGGCATTGGTCCTTGCAGTCAGCGGCGGTTGGCACCCGAGAGAAGTAGAGGTCACGATTGATCACGTGGTGCGAGGCACAGTTCACGTGATCCTATCAACCGCTGTCCTCCACGACGATGAAAAGCGGGTATCAGGCGCGCTCGTCGTCGTAACCGATCTTTCGGCGGTCAAGGCGCTCGAGAGAAACCAGCGCCGAGTCGAGCATCTAGCAATCATGGCCCGCTTCTATGCTGGTATAGCGCACGAGATTCGCAACCCTCTGGCCGCCATTTCCAATTTGATTGCAATGCTTCCCGATCGATTCGATGATCCAGAGTATCGCGATACTACTGTCCGCCTTCTTCCTATGGAGGTCACGCGAATTGTTCGACTCGCTGATCGTCTCCGCCTAATGGCACCCAGTGAGGGAGGAAAGCTGAGCGTCGTATCGCTACCGCCGCTTCTTCATGACATTGTCGCTATCCACTCCCGAACCGCGCACGAGCAGCATATGATAATCGAGTTGCTCTGTCCCGACGTCCTGCCCAAGATTCAGGGAGACCCGGGGCAACTCGTTCAGCTTTTTGTGAACCTGCTTAGAAATGCCGTTGAGGCGATGCCAGAAGGCGGCACCGTCACGATAGAAGCAGATCGCTCCAAGAGCCGAATCGCTGACTCGGTCATCATCCGAGTACTCGACGAAGGATCGGGAATCGATCCTACTGTACGTCCGAAGATCTTCGATCCGTTCTTTACAACGAAGCCCTCCGGCACCGGCCTCGGCCTATCGATCTGCCGCGAGATAGCGGACTTTCATCGCGCGCGCCTGGCCCTACTTCCGCGCTCCCTTGTCGATGGCGGAACTATAGTCGAGGTGGAGTTTCCGGCTTTGCCCTTGGAGTCGTCCGCCACATGATCCAAATCCTGCTCTGCGTCGCCGCACTCATGATTATTGGACTCGGGCTGCTCGTATGGCGTGCCCGGCCTGAGGCTTCTTCGAACCGCTGGTTCGGCACTTTTACTCTCTTTAGCGCTATCTGGATCCTTGGAGTCAGTTTCTTTTACGCCGGGGCCAGTCCCACAGTTTGGGCAATGACTGCATTTGCGGGCGCAAGCCTAATGCCCGCCGCTTTCCTCTCTTTCGTTCGCTACTATCCGACGCCCTCAAAGTGGCTGGGCCCCTGGGTACTCCGTCTGAATTTCGCGATCGGCCTGCTCTTTGCGGTCGTTTCTACAACGACGCGATTGATCGTGAAGGATGCATTCGTAACACTGAAGGGGCCGACTAGAGAGACTGGCTCTCTCTACCCTGTCTTCGCTGCGTATTTTATGGTCGCTTGGCTGGTTGCTTTGATCGTTCTTCTGGTAAAGTGGTCGCGCGCGCGCGGCATGGCCCGGATGCAACTCCAGTACCTCGCGCTAGGGTTCGCTGTCAGCACCAGCGGTGGAATTGCAGCAAATCTCGTGCTCCCGCTTCTCGTCGGCATCACTACCTACAATTGGATCGGGCCACTCTTCTCTCTATCATTTGTGGCCCTCATAGCACACGGAATCATTCGCCATCGCGTCATGGACGTGCGTTTGGTCATTCATCGAAGCCTGACATTTACTCTGGCGTTGGCCGTGTCACTCATTCCAGTCATTGCGCTTTTAGCGCTAGCTTGGCCAAGGCTCTCGGACAATCTGACTGCCGATGAACTGGCCGCGCTGATCGCCGCAATCGTTGTCGTTGGCGTCCTCATTCCGCTGACGCGCGACGTCGCTGGACGATTACTCGATCGTTACGTCTACCGTACCCGCGTGAACTACCAACGGACGCTGAGGGAGGCCAGCGGCGCCCTGACGCGAGTGCTAGATCTCAAGTTGCTGCTACAGTTCGTCAATCACACCGTCGCGACATCGACGAATTCAGAAGGCGCCGCGGTTTATCTCCAAAACGGTACGCAAGAGATAGGCTCACAATTCCGACGGGCAATCGCTGCAAAATGTTACGAGCAGAGCTCGTTCGATACACCCCACGAGGCTCCTGGCATAGTCATCGCCGCTCTCACGCAGACAAAGGATTTGTTGCTGACCGACGAAGTGGGCCATGAACGCCCCACCTCCGACCGCGAGCGACTCCACCAGGAGCTCACGCGCCTCAACTGGGCGCTCGTCCTTCCCCTCGTCTCCGAGGCCACCGTCATCGGGGCGATCGTGGTGGGGCCCAAGCTGTCCGGCGATCCGTTCTATCCGCAGGATCTCGATCTCTTGATGACGCTCGCGAATCAGGCCGGCGTCGCGGTGAAGAACGCGCAGCTCTACGCGCAGGTGCTCCTGGCCAACGAGCACCTCAACAACATCGTCTCCACGATCGAGAGCGGCGTGGTGGCCGTCGATGCGACGGGGCAGGTCAGCCTGTTCAACCGGGCCGCGGAGCAGCTGACGGGGCTCTCGGGCGAGCAGGTGCGGTTCCAGCCGCTGAGCGCGCTGCCGGTGTGCGTGGGCTCGATGCTGGCCGAGACCATCACCGGCGGCGGGGCCAGGACACGACCGGAGGTCCAGCTATCCGACGGCACGACGACGCGGCCGATCATCTGTACGACGTCGCCGCTGAACGATCAGACGGGCGCCGTCCTGGGGGCCGTCGCCGTCTTCAGCGATCTCACGTCGCTCAAGGCGCTCGAGGTCGAGCGGCAGCGGGCCGAGCGGCTGGCCTACTTCGAGATGCTGGCGTCCGGGATCGCGCACGAGATCAAGAACCCGCTGGTGGCGGTCAAGACGTTCGCGCAGCTCCTGCCGCGCCGTCGGGGTGATGACCGCTTCGTGGCCGAGTTCGGGCGCGTCGTGGGCCACGAGATCGCGAAGATCGAGCGGCTGCTCGACCGGCTGCGCGCGCTGTCGCGGCCGGGGGAGCGGCCGCATCATTCGATCGATCTGCGCGCGCCGATCGGGGACGCGATCGAGGCCATGCGGCCGGTCTTCGCCGAGAAGAGCGTCGTCCTCTCGGCAGCCATGGGCCCGGCGCCCTGCACCATCCTCGGCGACCACTCCGAGCTCGAGCAGCTCTTTCTCAACCTCTTGATGAATGCCCACGAGGTCACCGCGCCGGAGGGCATGGTGCGAGTCGAGGTCGCGACGACGGCGGACCGTGCTATCGTCGCCGTCGTGGACACTGGTCCCGGCGTCCCGCCCGAGCTCCTGGAGCGGGTTTTCGAGCCGTTCTTCTCCACCAAGGAGCGCGGCTCCGGACTCGGGCTCGCCATCTGCGCCTCCATCGCCCAGACCCACGGCGCCCGCATCAAAGCGACCAATCGCGACGCGGGCGGCGCCGTCTTCACCGTCGATTTTCCCGTCGCCGTCACGGCGTCGGCCCCGGTGTCGGCATGAACACGATCCTGGTCGTCACGTCGGACGATGCACTGCGGGCGCGGCTCATGGTTGCGCTGGGCGAGCATTCCGTCTTCACCGCACCCAACGACGCCGAAGCGCTGAAGACCCTGCGGCTTATCGATATCGACATGGTCGTGCGCGGCGGCGCGGGCATGCCGCACGACGTCGAGTCGTTCGTGGCCCGGGTGCGCGCGGTCGCGCCCTCCGCCCTCACCGTCGCCATCGGGACGGCGGCCGAGGATACCGAGACGGCTGACTTCACGCTGCCGTCGACGTTCACGCAGCGCGAGCTGGACGGCGTGCTGCGCCGGGTCATCGACAAGCTCCGCCTGACGCGCGAGATCACGGCCCTGCGCTCGAGCCTCGCGCCGGAGGCGCCGGGCACGCCGGCCGACCCCGAGGGGCCGTGGGAGGGCGCCGCGTTCGCGCGAGTGCTCAAGGAGTTCACGCGCGCGTTCGCCGCCGGATTCGATCTGCCGCGCGCGCTCGAGATGTTCCTCGACGCGATCGGCGAGCTGGTGCGGCCCACGCGCATGGCGCTGCTGCTGCCTGACGCCGACGGGCAGGAATACCGTGTGGCGACCCAGCGCGGGCTCGCGCGACCGATCGTCGAGTCTGTGCGCCTGAACGCCGGGCAGGGCCTGGTCCGCTGGCTCGCGGCGCAGGGCCGGCCGGCCCGGCTCCACGACCTCACCGACCCGGAGATCGTCCGCGAGCTCAAGCTCCTGCAGAGCGTGCTGGCGGTGCCCCTGCTCGCTCACGGCGAGCTCGTCGCGATCCTCACCGTCGGCCAGCCGGTCGTGGGCTCGATGTACCGACGCGGCGAGACCGAGACGCTCTTCGATCTGGGATCGCACCTGGCCATTGCCATTCGCGATATCGCGGTCCACAACCAGCTCGAGCGCGAGCAGCAGTTCAGCGAGCGGATCCTGGCCCACATGTCGAGCGGCGTCATCACCATCGGCCGCGACCAGCGCATCGGCACGATCAACCGTCGAGCCGAGGATATCTTGAAAATCTCCGCCGGCGAGGTCCTCAAGCAGGATCTGCGCGCGCTCCCGTCGCCGCTGGGCGACATGCTCTTCGACACCTTGCAGACCGGGCGCGCCGCGGGCCGCCACGAGATCCAGCTGGCGCTGCGCGGGCTCTGGCTCGAGGTCTCCACCTATCCCGTGCGCGGCGAGGACGGCACGCGGCTCGGCGCCGTGCTCGTGTTCGAGGATCTGACCGCCCAGAAGGAGCTCTTGACGCAGAAGCGGCAGGTGGAGCAAACCCAGCTCCTCACGCGCGTGGTGGCGCGGATCGCCGACGAGATCAAGAATCCGCTCGTCTCGATCAACACGTTCATCGAGCTCATCGGCGAGCGCTACGACGATCCCGATTTCCGGCGGCACTTCTCGTCGGTCGTCCGCCGCGACGTGCGCCGACTCGTCGAGGTGTTCGAGAAACTTGCGGGGCTGGTGACGGAAGGTGAGTTAAACTTCACCACCGTGGACGTGCACACCGTTGTCGACGACGTGGTGACCGCCATCGAGCTCGTCGACGAAGTACCCGCCCGGCCCCTGCAGCTCGACGTGACGCGCGAGACGACACCACAGGTTGTGAAGATCGATCCGGCTCAGCTTCGCAAGGCGCTCTCCTATCTCATCTGGTATCTCGCGCACAACTCGCCCCCGGACCAGGCGCGCGTGTCGGTGTCGGTCGCGCGGCACGCCGAGCGCGAGGGCGGCGAGGGCGTGCGCATCCTGGTCGGCTCACGTACCGCGGTGGTGCCGGCCGAGAAGCTGCACCGCGTCTTCGACCCCGTGCAGATGGTCCAGGAGAGTCTCATCGACGTGGGCCCGGCCGTCAGCCAGCGCCTCGTGGAAGCCGTGGGCGGACAGCTGGCGGTCCGTCAGGGCCGGCACGAGCTCCACTTCCTGGTGACGCTCCCGCTCGCGCATTCATGAGCACGACCGTCAACGCGCTCGGGCGCGTGCTCGTCGTCGACGACGAGCTGGGGCCCCGCGAGTCGCTGCGAATGCTGCTCAAGCCGAGCTACGCCATCCAGACGGCCGAGAACGGGCGCACGGCCCTCGACCTGCTGCGGCGATTCCAGCCGGACGTCGTGATCATGGACATCAAGATGCCGGAGATGGACGGGCTCGAGCTGCTCCGGCACGTCAAGCGCGCCGATCCGTCGATCGAGGTCGTGATGATCACGGCCTACGCGTCGCTCGAGACGGTGCGGCACGCGCTCACGCACGGGGCGTTCGAGTACCTGATCAAGCCCTTCTCGCGCCAGGATCTGGAAGACGTCGTCCACCGCGCGCTCGTGCGCCGCCAGGCCGATCTCGGCGCGCGGGGCCAGGTGGCTCGGCTCGTGGAGGAGATGCGCAAGCTCTCCGCCAAGACCCGCGAGCTCGAGGTGGCCGAGGCCGCCGAGCAGTCGCTGCGGGTCACCCAGCTGTCGATCCTGCGCGAGATCTCGCGCACGATCGTCGGCCACCTCGATCCTCAGAACGTGACCGCGGCGGTGACCGAGCAGCTGCGCGCGGCCCTCGGCTACGACGGCGTCGAGATCGTCCCCGAGATGCCGGTGGGCATCGACAAGAACGATCCGTTGGAGGTCGCATGCGTCATCCGCGACATGCAGGGCGCGCTCGGGCATCTGGTCGTCGACAATCGGTCCACGCAGCGCGCGATCGACCCGCGGGAGCGCGAGCTGCTCGAGATGCTCTCGGAGTACCTGGCGATCGCCCTGCGTAACTCGCGCCTCTACGGCGAGATCGCCGACACCAAGCAGCGGCTCGAGCAGACCATCTCGTCGGCCGGCGACGCCATCATCTCCGTCTCGCCCGACGATCGCATCGAGAAGTGGAACCCGGCCGCCGAGCGCATCTTCGGCTATGGCGCCGCCCAGGCGATCGGCCGGCCGATCACGGACATGCTGCCGCGCGGCGACTACGCCGACGCCCGGCGCCGGCTGGCCGAGGGTACGCCGCGGCACGAGTTCCAGACCACGGCCACCGCCGGGCAGCCGCGGCCGATCGAGCTGGCGGTGACCCTCTCGGCGCTGCACGGACGCCACGGCGGGCTCGAGGGGTTGATCGCGATCGTACGCGACATCACGACCCAGCGCGAGATCGAGAAGCAGCTGCAGCAGTCCGAGAAACTCACCGCGCTGGGCCAGCTCGCCGGCGGCATCGCGCACGACTTCAACAATCTCCTCCAGGCGATCCTCGGCTACGCGCAGCTCATGAAGCAGAGCCTGCACGATTCGCAGTTCGTCGGCCGCTCGCTCAACGTGGTCGAGGCCGCGGCGGTCGACGGCGCCGAGACGGTGCGCCGCATCCAGCAGTTCGCGCGCCTGCGCCCGGACGGGCCGCCGGTCGGCGTGGACGTGAACCAGAGCGTGCACGACGCGGTGGCGATGATCCGCCCGCGGCTCGAGGAGAAGATCGCGCGCGACAACCGGCCGCTCGATCTCCGGCTCGACCTCGGCGCGATCGAGACCATCAACGGCCGTCCGGCGGCCTTGACCGAGCTGATGACGAACCTGCTCCTCAACGCCCTCGACGCGATGCCCGACGGCGGCACCCTGACGGTGTGCACACGCGGCGAGCCGGGCCGTAACGTGGTGTTGACGGTCACCGACACCGGCATCGGCATGCCCGAGGCCGTTCGCCGGCGCATCTTCGAGCCGTTCTTCTCGACCAAGGGCGAGGGCGGATCGGGGCTGGGTCTCTCGATGGTCTACGCGATCGTCCGGCGGCACGGCGGCGACATCCGCGTCGACAGCGAGCCCGGGCGCGGCGCCAGCTTCACCCTCACCTTCCCGGTCGCGAGCGAGCCCGTCGGTGCCGAGCCCGACTCGGCGCTGCCGCGCGCCCGCCGGCCCGCGCGCGTGCTGCTGGTGGACGACGACGCGAAGGTGCTCGGCACGTTGACGGAGATTCTGCGGAGCGTGGGTCACACCGTCACCGCCGCCGCGAGCGGCGGCGCCGCGCTCACCGCCTACGGACCGGGGCGCTTCGACGTGGTGCTGACGAACCTCGGGATGGCGGGAATGAACGGCTGGGAGCTCGCGGAGCGTGTGCGCCGCGTCGACGAGGACATCGCGATCCTCTTGATCACGGGCTGGGGGCTTCGCGACGAGGAGCACGGGCGGCTCAAGACGCTCAAGATCAGGAAGTGCCTCTTCAAGCCCGTGCGCCCGGGCGAGCTCGACTCAGCGATCCAGGACGCTCTCGCCCCCGCCTGAGCTCAGGCGCGCTTCATCGGGCGGCCGCAGCAGATCTTCTGCGCCATCGCGACCTTCCCGCATTTCGCACACCGAAATCCCGCCATCTCCCCCTCCGT
>Ga0126379_10003290_pt1 | contig 10442 bp, 18 predicted proteins | sample PanSoiMetPlot_24_FD_92640 | JGI IMG/M metagenome (GOLD analysis project Ga0126379, IMG submission 92640) | Tropical forest soil microbial communities from Panama - MetaG Plot_24 | ecosystem: Environmental > Terrestrial > Soil > Tropical forest > Bulk soil | place: Panama | collected 2016-02-17 | reverse complement strand
GAATGATGAAGAGGACTGGAATAAGCTCTGTAAGGGTGCGCTTGCTTCCCGGTTCGGGGAGCCGATCTACTTCAATCCGCCGGATCATGCCATGCTTCGTAAGATTCTGGAGAGGGAGATTGTGAAGGTGAATGGTGGCTCTGATGCTTGGATTGATCCGTGTCTCACGTACTGTCTTCAGCGTGGATGGGATCAGCCTCGGAAGGTCATCGCTCTGCTGAAGGAGGGTGCCGAGGGATGGCTTGACGGTAGCTTCCAGAAGGTGATGGATGCGACGACCAAGCCTAGTTCTGAGGTTCTGAACTGGACGAAATCGGGGTAAGAAAGTTGCCTTGCGAGTTGCGAGTCGCACACTGGTCCGCTAGTGTGCTTCTCGGAAGTCACAAGGACTTCCACTGACAAGGAGAAGGAATCTCATGCCGTTTCAACCTTTAGCTGTAGTGGAGCAGGATGCTCCTGAGAAGATCAGTCGTCGTGAACTGGACGACTACAAGAAGCACCTTCTGACCCTCACTGTGGGCAAGGAACACCTGATCTATGTGGAGAAGGGTGACGCCGTGTTCCGTAAGGTGAAGGCCGTTGACGAGAAAGGCGAGCCTCGCACGCAACTCGACCCGAACACTGGCAAGTTTGTCACTCTCTACAAGACTGTGGATGGTGAACCTCGTATCGCTGGTATCGATGGTGTCGAATACCTCATGGAGGATACGGGCCGGGGCAAGCTGGAATCCAAGGATGCTACTGGTCTGGTCGCCGCTGGTGTTGAAGAGAACATCAATGTCAATGTCAAGGTGACTCAGAAGGGTCGTGGTCACTTGGTCCAGAATGGTGCTGGTGTTTGGGAGTTTCAGCGTGACGACAATGAGCCTGAGATCACTCTGCTTAGGGTCATGCGGTCTACTCCTAGGCACGACACTCCTGAAGGTGTCTTGAAGAAGCGTGCCGGTCTCGCTGACGGTAGGATGAAGAGAGTGCAAGATCAGTTGTCTCGTGCCTCTGACGCTAGCGATACCTTCAAGGCAGAGCTTCAGGACAAGATCGACCAGTACCGTGAGGCATCCAAGAAGGCCAATACCGAACTGAAGCAGTTGCAGAATGCGAAGACTGAGGATGCTTACAAGAAGCTCCTGGTCAAGTTCGGTTTCGGTCCGAAGGATTTGTCTTCGGACGCTGAAGACGCTAGCTGAGCTAGCAATGGTGGGGAGCGCATACCTCAATCACGCTCACTTCACACATGAATCAAGGAGAGAATCATGGCAATGCCTAGTTGGAATGACAGAGAGTTTGACGTTCCAGACATGCTGTTGGCGGGTCTGATCGCTGAAGTTGAAAGGACGAAGGGTCTTCGCCGAATCGAATATGACAATATGAAGCACTCGTATTTGGCAGGTGACAAACAGGGCTACACGAAACGACAGATCGAAGACAAGATGCTACGCCTTGCGGGTGAGATTCTTGGTTTCGAAGAAGCGTTGTCCACGTTGTACTCAGCGAGATTTGAAAGGCAATCTCTCTAGTCCCTAGCTCAGTATCCGTGGCTGACTAGGGATGAGGTGGGGAGCGCATACCTCAGAAAGAAAGAAACGTTGCCGCCTTTCTTTCTTTCCAGAATCACGCTCACTCAAACAAGGAGGATGAATATGAGTTGGGAACCGTGGACTGCTGTGTGCGAGGGATGTGACTATGAATGGATACAGCTTCGGGAGGGTGAAGAGCCTCCCGAAGTCTGTCCTTTGTGCGATAGTGTGGACTTAGAGATTATCGATTATCCACCACCCAAGCATCCTGATTACTACATTGATTCCCGAGATGAATGATGCTTGTGGTTAGGGTTGGAATTTTTCGATAGCGTAACTCCAGTCTTTTGTTGCGTCGTTCATTTCGTACTCCATAGGTTCGCCTATCCACGGTAGAGTGCGAGCGTAGCTCTGGCCTGAGTAGCCTCCTATCATCAGAGGGTGGAGACTATCGTTGAGTGTGTGTCCTGCTAGGCATTCCTCGCAGTGTTCTCTCAAGTGGAAACGTTTACTGGTCCTGTGGTTACCGTCTAGGACGATGGCTTTCGGCACGTCTTCCCAGGCACGCCAGGTTGATACTGTGTTGAATTTCAGTCCTAGGCCGATGAATCTTCTTGTACTTGATTGAAGTGCTGGAGTTTTTCTTGCGAGTGGTTTTATCTGGTGAGATAGCTGGTCTAGTACATGCCTGTAGGGTAGTCCGATTGGTTGTCTAGTGTCTCTGTCTGTCTCCAAGCCCCTGAATCGACACTTGATCTTTTTGTCATCGTAGGAGGTAGCCTCAATGGGAGTATCTTTGTCTGGCTCTTCGTCTGTCACGGCATAATAGAAACCGTTTTGAAGGTAGACAATGCTGGAATATTCGTGAAGTTCCCAATCGCCTAGCTCGTCGCTGTAGGGTAGCGGTAGTTTCTCGGTGGAGAAGACTGCATCAGTTTCCGCAGCTATGATAGCTGACGGGTTGAGCATCATGGCTGCATATATTTTGGCTCTGCACCTGCTGGTAATGTATCCTGCGTACTCTAGCTGGTGCCATTTGGGCGGCTGTAGGTGCGGGCATTCTTGCGGCTCAACCTGTCTACTTCTCGGGTTCCAATGGGGGTCCAGGCAGTCATCCTTCGGATGTTTTTTCTTGCCGCCTACTGTTTGTGCAGTCTTTCCATAGAGGCTATTTAAAATAAGTTTTAAAGCGCGTTCGGCAGAGTTGCCTATTGTCTTGTATTCCATTCGTTGCCGGTACATATCTCGTATGAAGTGGAAAGGTCTGGCACTACTTGTCTCTCGAAACACGAATCCTTCTATCACGTCGCCGGCGCATAGTTCTGCTTCTGGTGTCCAGTACCATCCTCGAACCTGATTAGGGTAAGTGATGTTTCCATGTTCGGCACGACAGAATAGAGGCTTGGGTTCATACAGTCGTCCGTTGGAATATGGTGCAAGATAGTCGATGTGCCAGACTCCAAATGATCCAGGTTCAAAGGTTTTGACGTGCTCCCAATAGCCTTCTGTCAAGTCCGGTAGCTCTGTGGCTGCCGCTGGATAAGCACTATGAATGTCTGCTTCGTAAACAGTACCTCGGTAATGTCCTAGTCCGTACTGCTCGAATCTTCCGCCTGCCATAGCGAATTGCGCAGCACGATTTACTCCTGTGTCGCACTCATGTAGCAAAGCTTTTGGGTGCTTGCACACATGAGCTAGGTTACGGTCTATCGGGATTTTGTATTTCGTCATCACCTTCCGTGCGACTGCACCGGGACCGTGCCATTCACTAGGATAGACTTCTACTTTGGCTAGGTCGGCTCGTAGTATGTCCATGATCCTTACCAACATTTCTAGTTCCATGTTGTTGTAAGGGATGATGAAGTCTTCTAATTGCTCCCAATCGAATAGGCTACGGCTCTCTTTTCCTCGCTCGATGAGAGTTAAATCGTCGCCACCTAGATACTTTCGGCACGCTTCAAGGAAGCTAGATTGAAAGAATCCGAAGGTATCGTAGATGACAACTGATCGCGTAGGTCTAGGTTTGATCTGAGTTACGTTAAAGAATTTTCTAGGATACCATTTAACATAGTAGTCGCCTGCTAGGACTTCGTTCTTGTCATACAATCGCTTTAGCCATCTATCGGGCCAGCTAGCGAGTATTTGGTTTACGTCATAGTTGAACCCGAACCCGACGAAGATACTGTTCGGGTACTTTTGTTTTTCAGATAGTAAAAACTGGAAGCACTCGTGAGTGGTCAGTCCTTTCTTTGGGTCTTTGGCAATAATGCGTTGCGGTTCGCCGCCTTTCGGACCGGAGTTTGCCAGTAGCACGTAGGGTTGTGGCTCGGCAATAAAGGAAATGAGAGAGCCGTCTGGCTCATGGATAACACCGTCACGTATCCACAGACCGAAAGGATGATGCAGGGGAGTAGGTGGCATGCGGATACCTTCACCGTCCCAGGCAATGAACTGTGCTGTTTTGCTGTTGGCACCGTAGGCACGCTTTCTTACTCCTCTGTAGTCAACGTGTCTACCCTTAACGTCCTGCGTTATAACGTGGAGCGGATTGAACGGCATGAATTAGTTTCTACTCCTATATAGAAAGCTAGTTAAACTAGCAGTGTGGCCGCACGGGAGTCGAACCCGTCTACGCCTCCGTGTCACGTCGGAGTTAATGCGTAGTGTCCAACAGCGGCCACATGGTTAACCGTTTACTGCTTCGTAGCGTTCACGCCAGTCCTCCCAATCAATTTCGTATCCTTCAAGTTCTAGTTGCCGGAGTATTTCAATGTTCGGTTCGTATTGGTATTCGTCGGCCCAATCATATCGACTCCTTAGATAGTCGGCTGGCATGAGTGATTCTCGATACCAGTCGTCCGCTGTCATTACCGTGTCGGTTTGGATAGGGTCGAAGGTGAGAGGATCGTAGAGAATAAACTCGTCACCCTGTAGAGGTTCCTCCGGTGTCCATATTCCAGTATCAGTAGGCTGCATGGGTGCTTCGGGAGGAAGACCCATCGCTGGTGGTGTTACTGGTTCCGAAGGTAACTGATAAGTGCCTTGCGTTATTGGTTGTGGAGGCGGCTCTTCTACCGTCGGTGGTGGTGCTGGTCGTCCAGTGAATATCTGCCCGACTCTACGGGCGGCTCTGCCAGCAGCACTAGCGAGGCGGCTATACCATGCCACGGTATACCCCCTAGAAATGAAAGAACCCTGCCTGCCTGCCGGGGCCAGGAATTATCCCACCGGCAGACAGACAGGGTTAAGCTGCTATAGCAGAAGGTCTTTAAAGAATTCTAGGGCTTCCGTAGCTGAATCTTTTAGGACACTCTCAAGAGTTGGAGTGCCACAAAGGATACAATCTTTGGCGCTTGGAAACCGTAGGTTAGACCATTGGATTAAAGATTCGATGGCAATGAGATGAGAACGTATCTCTGCCTTGGTCACTTCTCTTTCGGTAGGGCTACCGTTGAGCATTAGGGTCGCGCATGATCTTAAAGGATTTCATTGCACCCTTAGCAGTCTTGCGTTCCCTTTTGCATTCTATACGGTAGTAGGAACCCTCTTGAAAGCGGTCCTCTTTAATCTGGTAGGACTCCCAAGTATTCCAGCGTTCCTCGTTCTCATCTTCAAAGATGAGTAGCTGTGCCTGTGTCTTAGGCATCCCGGTAGAAGGATCAATCACGTCAGGATTGATTTGATCTTCTTTAAGTTCGATAACATCGGAACCGACGTAGAACCCTTCCCTTGCGGTACCGGGAATGGCGATTGTGCCATCAGCATTGTAGGTGCTGGCAACCCACTCGACAGTCTCACCAGAATCTTGGAATTCCGTGACCCACTGGCGACCATCAGTAGAAACAGACTCTTCAGGAAGAAACTCGTCTGTCTTTGACCGCTTCTTGGGCGGTGTAGAGACAGAGGTTTCCTCGACCGAAAGATCAGCCATTGGTGATTCCTCCTTATTCAGTTAGTGTGATGTACTGCTACTCTCCCTTTGCACACTTGCAGTTTCTACTTCCATCAGGAGAGCCAGTGTCGCAGTTTTAGAGACTGCTAGCTGACTCTCCATCTGGAAGGAGTAGAATCACACTGCACGCATGCACCCCCGAGTGTAGCAGGTTGCCTCTGGTCCTCGCGCCACCCTGGGTGTATTGTTGCCGCAAGGACCGTTTTCGCCGTAAACACAACACTTGCCCAAGAAGCCGTGAACGATCCTGGTGAACCAAAGGAGTGCAAATGTCGGATACTCAAACCGATACTCCACCGGATTCTCCACCGGACTCTCCGCCAGAGGTAACACTCGTCTCTCTGGCATACCGTCTGGACATGCTTGGAAACCAAATGGATTGGCTCTGCGAAAATTTGCAGAGCCTTTTCTTTTTTGTGCAACAAGCTGGTAAAAATGGTGGTGGTATCCGTGGAATGCTAGCTGCTTTAAAACAGTCTCCACCAGTAGCAGTAGGAGAACCTTTAAATCAAGAGTTAGTAAGTGAGGTTTCTAACCATGAGTGACCTTCCTCCCGAGGATAGGCAAAGACTGATTAAGTCTACCTTCCAAGAGTATGCCTCAGAGTTTCTACGCTCGGATGATGGTAAGCGTATTCTGGATGACTATGTAAAGAGTCTGAAGGAAGTAGCTGGTGATCCTCCGCCCCTTACCAGACAACCACAGCCACCGCAGAATGGTGGTAGTCAACCGCAGAGTGGTGGTAGTCAGAGGGTTAGTGCTTTCGAGAAGTTTCTGCTAGGTCGGTAAGCAATGAGCGAACTGTCTTCAGACGAACCTACCGATGAGGAACTGGCATCCTTTCTTGGAGACTTCACAGAGAATGGTAAGTCTGAAGGTAGTCAGTTTTCTCCACTCGGTTCTTTTGATGTTGATGCTGAGGATGCTCCTACCGAGGACTCATTCTTAGATCAGGATGAAGAACCGATAAAAATAGGTGACGGTGAATGTGCTGTCTGTGGCGCACCTACTTTTCGTCCTCCTGGTCTGACCCGAACAGGTAGAGCTAAGAGAGCGCCCAAATACTGTGACCTTCATAATCCCAAGTTAAATAAAGAGCGTAAACTCGGTCCTGATTTTGCACCGCAAGACCTTGAAGGACAACTCCGCAAGATTCAAGGAGAGTTGTCCGATGATCTAATGTTGTTGGGTACGCTCACTGGTCCGCTGTTCCCTGTCACTGGTATGTATATCATTGACAACTCTGACGCATTCACTACGGCTCTTCTGAAGCTCTGTAAAAATAATCCTCGTCTTATGAGGAATCTTCATAGAGCCGCGCAAGTAGCACCTATCTATCAGCTTTTCCGATTCGGTGCAGGAGTAGGTGTCGCTGTTCAAACAGACCAGAAGAAGGTCGATCCTTACGGACCTATGGCGCAGCGGCTCGGAGTGTCCAGAGCATACGATATGGTTTACCCTGATTTAAACTCTAGTTCTAGTTCTAGTTCTAGTAGTGGTCCTAATTCTAATTTTAGTGGTCCTCCCAAATATGCCACAGTCAGGTAATATATTAACGTCCAGGCAGCAACTCGCAGAGATGGAGAACCTTCTCTATGTCGAGTCCATTCCGCACAAGCCTTGGGATGAGGTACGATTTGATATTTACAAGCGTTGGCAACCTAAAGACGCTCCGCACCATTCAATCATCAGTCTCTCTGGCGGGGGTAAAAGTTACCTTGCAACTAGAGGCTTGCTCCCCATGCGAGGATGGAGAAGGAATCTCATCATCGACGTTAAAGGAGATGACGAAACTCTCAATGATGTTGGCAAGAGAGTTAGACAGTTACCTCGCAAAGATCCGTACTTACGAAAAAGAAACGAACCAGACAGTTTATGGTACCGTCTTATCGTCCATGAAGATTGGGCAAAAGCTCGGGAGCAAGTTAAGACTGCTCTTGCCCACGTCTACCGAGAAGGAAACTGGACAGTCTACCTTGATGAAACTCGCAACTTAACGGACCCTAGAATACCCTCTCTAAACTTAAGAAACTATGTAGAACAAATATGGTTACGAGGGCGCAGTAGGGGAGTGGAGTTAGTGTCCATGACTCAAGCTCCTAGATGGGTTCCCTCCAGTTTCTATGACCAACCCAGTTTTGTATGGATCGGTAGAATCAATGACGAAAGAGCACATCAAAGATTGAGAGAGATAGGAGGACTTCGCAGGAGTCACTTGCCACTCATAGCTCGGCTTAAGAAAAGAGAGTTTCTCATTGTAGGAGATGGTGGAGATTATGCAGCTATTACGAAAGTACCTGACCTATCTCAAATCGAAATTCCAACGTAAGCAATCGCGTACCTACGGGAGATAACATGGTTGACAGTACTATCCCTTATGAAGTGATGACGCATCTTCAAGCTATTGATGCACGGTTGGATGCCTTGGAAGCTGCTGGTGGTGGCACTCCTCTAGCTACTGAAGAGACAACCGAAGAGGAAGCTACGGAAGAGCGACCTACTCGTAGTGCGAGAGGGAGATCATAAATGCTCGGAATCGGAGTTTATATTCTGGCATGGTTGGTAGTGATTAACTTTTTGTTCCGTCACTTCCTTGCTCATCATGCCGATAATCCTGCTGCTGCCGGTCTAGCCATCCTCGTCTAAAGGAGAAGATTACTAATGCCCTCAGCCGTTCAAACTCTACAGATTGCAAATCCTGCTCAGTCAACTGTGAGCAGAATGCCACAAACTACAGCACAGCCAACTACTCCTGCTGGCGCTGCTCCCTTTTCCAGATTGTCACGTCAAGGTCAGATTCTTGGACCGGCAACTAGCGGTCTGGCCTACGGGGATCTTTATACTCCTACTCTTAAGCCTGTTGGCGGCTATCTGCGCCGGTTGAATCTGACTGTTGCAGACTTTGCTAGCACCATTACGGCTGCTAATTTGGTAGCTGACGGTCCCTACAGTGTCATTCAAAACCTGTTTTTGCGTGACCCATTCGGACAGCCAATCCTTCAAGCTGATGGGTTCTCTCTCCAACTCATTCAAATGTATGGTGGACAAGAGGGAATGCTCGGATTCGGAAACGATGTTGGCGCTATGCCATCCTTCGTCCCTGCTGGTGGTCCCTATCCTGCTGGTCAACCTGCTGGCTATAGTTTTAACTTACGTCTTCCGCTAGAAATGGATTCTAGTGGTTACTGTAGTTTGGCTAGCATGAATGCTGCTTCTCAGCCACAGCTACAAATCCAATTGAATCCGGCTGCTCAGGTAGCGACTACTGCTCTGACTGGTCCGGTACGTGCCACTATCAACGAACCGTTCTGGATGGCACCAGTAGACAATCCGTCTATCGCTCCGCCAGACGTGGGAAGCTCTGCACAGTGGTCAGTGACGAGAGCACAAACTCTCATTTCCAGCAATGCCTTCCAGCGCATTGTACTCCCGAGAGTTGGCACATTCATTCACACTTTGATTTGCGTGCTCAGGGACAGCGGCACTACTCCTGCCAATGGCAGGGTAAATGCCTATCCACCCGCCGATTTGTCTTTGTGGGTTGACGGCGTGCCGATCACCTTCGAGCGGTTGGACGAGCGCAAAGATATCATGTTCCAACAATTCGGTCCGTACTCGTACAACCCGATTCTCCCTGCCAATTTGAAAGCTCCTTCTGGAGTTGTTGTCTGGTCATTTAGAGAATCTGTCCAGACCGCTGTTTCAACTGCCGACACCTATGACCTTCTCCTTCCAACCACTCCTGCGACTCTGCTTGAAGTGGCTGGTACATGGGGAACGTTCACTGGTAGCGGACAACTCTTCACTATCACTGGCGAGTTGTTCCCTGTCTCCGGTATTCCTTACACTCACCTAGCAGCTTAGGAGAAACATGCCTGTTGCTACTGATACGCCACAGTCGGGTTTACAATCATCTGTTGACGTGAACGCTGTCCCTGTGATTCCTGGCAGTTCGCCATTAAGCCGGAGTCATGTTTGGTCTTGGATTTGGTTCATCGTCGCCATCTTTGTTATCGCTGGTTTCCACGTCAAAGTATTCGGTGCTGCCGTACCCCCGGCGGCTCGGTTCCCCTGAAAGGAGAATCAAATGGGTGGTGGTATTATGAACCTGTTTGTTCTTATCGTTATCGGAGTTATCCTCGCTGATCTACTAAAGAACTGGCAAGGAACGAACGCTCTTCTCGGCACTACTGCTGGCATCTGGAAGACGGGTGTCAATGGAATGCTCGGACAAACCTCGTGAACTTCAACCTATTCGCAATCGGAGTCTTACTCATCTCTATCTGTGCAGCGTTTTGGGCTTTCGGAAAGGTATTCACATGATGAATATGAAATCCATTTTGATTCTACTTGTCATCGTTCTCGCTGGCTGGTGGTTATTCAAGAGAGTCGGCTAAATGTGGCACCTCAGCAACAGATTCCGGCGTATACCGGAAGCACAGGGAGCTACTCCTGAGGAACAGTCTACGGTCTACAACTACTTCTACGGTGAAATGCCGATACCGGCTACTGCATTTGCAACGTCAACGGCGAGCTTACACTCGCATGACGTTCAGCCGTCAGTAAAATCGAATTTCGCTAATGCTTCACTTGTAGACCGTAGGAATCGGATGAACGGTTATATTCCTACTGCTGGTCGAAAGACCAGAGAAGATTGGACACCGCAATATAACAAGCCAGTTCCCTCATCCGAGTTTCAGAAGTGGTTAATCGGTCCCCAAGTTAATTGGGTTCTGAATCGCTGTCTGTATCATGCCGGTTATCCTGCCGCTACTATCAGTTTTGGTACGATGAGAAACCTTGCCTTGTCAGAGCGGACACCACAGATTCCTACCCGTACTTCGGGCGGTCCTGGTCCTGCTCAAATGACGCCAGCACCTAGATTTAAGTCGGTGCAACAGGTACCTCGTTATTCCACCATGCCATCTATGTATCCAACCCAAGGACAAGCATAATGAGCGACATACCACCGG
>Ga0126379_10003289_pt1 | contig 10445 bp, 11 predicted proteins | sample PanSoiMetPlot_24_FD_92640 | JGI IMG/M metagenome (GOLD analysis project Ga0126379, IMG submission 92640) | Tropical forest soil microbial communities from Panama - MetaG Plot_24 | ecosystem: Environmental > Terrestrial > Soil > Tropical forest > Bulk soil | place: Panama | collected 2016-02-17 | reverse complement strand
GGGGTATGCAAGAAGAGACCAGCCCTGGGGGTCTGGCGCTTAACCGGCCAAAAATTTGGACCGAGATGCAAGGCGAGCTGAGTTAATTCCTCCTTCAGTTGGGTCCTTGCTGTGGCAAGCAAGATCACTTTCCGGCCGCAAATACTTGCAGCATCGGAATGTCTCAGACAGCACCACTCCCAGCTGCAAAATGGTGTTGCCCTATTCCATAAACATGAGATAACAGAATTGATCCCGACCAAAAATGAGTGCACATTAGCCGGTTAATCAGCGCTAACGCCAGTCAACCAAAAAATCGAAGGCAGAAAAGATGAAAAGATCAAGACTCTCGTCGTTTCGCGCTAACGCCAGTTACATCGTTTGTATATTCTTGTGGAAAGAGGCAACTCGTGGATCTGCTTACGGTGCATCAAATCCTGGTGGTTGTGGTGAGCCTATTACTCCCAGCGGCCGGTTCTTCGGGTCAACAACGACATGACACCGATGCTGCGTGGTCGCCGGATGGCAGAAAGCTAGTTTTCATGTCAGACCGTGATGGCGACATTGAGATTTATACAACGGCGCTGACCGGAGGCCGAGACCAGAGACTTACTTTCAGCCCGGGGCGGGATGCGCACCCGACTTATTCTCGGGACGGTAGGATGATCGCGTTTCAGTCCCCGCGGGAAGGCGGACAGCCACAAATCTACGTCATGCTCGCGGATGGCTCCGAGCAAAAGAGGTTGACCAATCTTCGCGGCTTTGCAGGGGTACCAGACTGGTGCCCCGACGGCAAGAGCGTACTTTTTCAAGTGAATGAGAATCCTACATTGGAACCCGCTCACTGGCAGATCTACCTGATAAATGCTGATGGATCAGGTTTGAAGCCGCTAACCCATGATGGGTTCAACGACCAGGTACCCAAGTGGTCTCCAGACGGGCTAAAGATAGTCTTCTTTTCGGACAAAACCGGTCAGAACCAGATTTACACGATGCACCCCGACGGTTCTCATTGGCACCGCATAACCAACAATCGCTGGGACGACAGCTCGGGAACCTGGTCGCTCGATGGCCGCAAGATCGCGTTTACCTCGGACCGTGGGAGCGGACCCGACGTGTATGTAATGAATGCTGATGGGACAAGTGAACGGCGGCTTACTAACGATCACCCGGGGTTAGGAGTGCCCTTTTTTTCCCCCGATGGCTCGCGGATTGTATTCACCAGGAGCTCCAAGGGCTCGGGCGAGATTTGGGTCATGAACGCCGACGGGAGTTCGCCCGTGCGGCTCGTTCCCAAATAGCCCAGGGATCGCCGGCCAACAAGAAGCATCGTTTTTGCTTCAGTGCGGCTGCCTGTGAAGGATAGCACCGGCAAAAGGAGAAACATCTCTTGTTGCCGAGCCCCGTTGAAACTCGCCATATCGCAAGTTGACCACCGGTCAATTCACGCCTGGTAGTAATGGGCAGCCACTTCCAAGGAACGGCTCTGAACATGTGCACATGAGTAAGGTCGAGAACCGCAGCTCGACAGGAGGTATACAGGGTTGAACCGTAAACTCAGAAGCTTATCCCTTACGTCACCAATTGGCGGGCGAAGTGCGACGACTGTTTGCACTTCAGGCAGCGCAAACCGCTGTTAAATGGCAAATTAAATGCGGCCCCAGTCGCATCGAATTTGCCATTTAACACTGTCATCTAAGACAGCATCTGAATCACCGAAGAGGGACTTTCCATGACAAATTCCAGCCTTGTTACGAAGATGGGTCTTCTGGTTTTCGGGATCTTGCTTCTGGCTTCGGCCACTTGGGCTCAGAATTGTCCCCCAGCCGCAGAAAAAATGGCGAAGGCCTATGGTATCGACTCGTGGAGGCAAATCGAGGCGGTCCGCTACACTTTCAACTACGATCTTCCTGCACTCAAACGCAAACTCTCTCGGAGCTGGGTCTGGGAACCCAAAGCCGACCGTGTCAGGTACGAAGGAAGAGATAAGGCAGATAATCCGGTGAAGGTTACGTATGTACGTTCGCAGCTCAGCAGCCAGCCTGAAAATGTGCAGAAAGAAGTCGATCAGGGTTTCGTGAACGATCAGTATTGGCTGTTCTTCCCCTTCCATGCCTGCTGGGATACCGCCGCCACAGTGGAAGACAAAGGCATGCAGAAACTGCCGCTCGGTGGAGGCTCCGCCCGGCTGGTATCGGTGAAGTATCCCTCAGAAGGTGGCTATACGCCCGGCGACACCTGGGACCTGTACGTCGGTCCCGACAACCGGGTAAGACAAATGCTCTTTCGCCATGGCGCCGGCGCAAAGGCACCGATTAAGGTCACTATCGTGACCTGGGCGGGGTACAAGAAGGCTGGCCCTCTCCTTTTCTCAACCGACCACCGCGGGACGGCCGACGGCAAGCCGGTAAGCATCACCTTCACAAATGTGGCCGTGAAACTGACGGGCTCAGCTACCTGGGTTCAAGCACAATAAAACAAACTCATTCGCATGCGAACTTCCTCGCGGGCGGCATTCGACGCGGACACTCTTTCAGTTCATGCTAACGTTTGGGATGGGTCGCTGCGACGCAGCGCGGGACACCACAGCGGCGTTGGCCACCACGCTCTGGCCGGTCTTCGTTACGGCATTGACATCGGGATTATTGCGGCGGCGCTGCTCTACCAGGAAATCTTCACACCGAACTTGTTTGAGCCCAAGTTTGCTGAGGAGCACATACGGGCGAGATCGAGTTCCAAATCCGGCGCGTAAAGCCAAATTTAAATCACAGCGAAGGTCGCCGGAATGACGAACTACGGCATGACGAAGACCGCACAAAAGTTGCGGTGCGGCAAAAACCTGTCGGATCAATTCCTAACGACGTTCAACCCTAAGCGCCCGTCGCGCCACTAAAGGAGGTTTGCGGACCTCAATCTGCCCTTCCCGAAGGCGGACCTCCAAGCAGGGCTGAGGATGCACTGCCGGGCCATTGATCACGCGGCCGTCTTCTAGCGCAAAGCGGGAGGCGTGATAGGGGCATTCAATGCTTTCGTCAACCAACTTGCCTTCTGAAAGCGGCCCACTGAAGTGCGAGCACGTCTCCGCCATGGCAAAAAGACGCTGTCCGCGACGAACAAGTAATATAGGCACGCCATCATGCATCGCGCGCGCTGGCTGATCATCGGCCAGTTCTGATGCCGACAACACGGGCGTGAAGTTTTCCGGATATACAACGCCGTCTGTGCGATCGACTCCGACTCTGTGCTTGTAAACCATTTTTCCGCCTAGATGTGCCGAATATGTCATGAGTGCGTATCCCAGAGCAGCCGCTACTCGGCCACCCGCACGACTCTTGTTCCTTCGCAGTAACAGCGAAGTCGTAAACAGCGCCGTCGCCCCGACGTTCACTAAGCCGTGGAGTAAACCCATTTTTCGAGCGGGAGGATCAACGTCGGACCAATCAGTCAAGCCGGTAGCAGCTGCTCCGACGGCGCCCAGGATCCCTATCGCTATCGAGGCCTCGGCAGCCAAAGCAAATTCGCGACTGCGGCCACTCGAATCGAAGACATCAAAGAACATGGCGACGGTCCACGCTCCAATCGGGACATCCTTAAGTACCACGTGCAACGGCTCACCCAACCATGTGCCGTTAAGGAAATTTCTAATTTTCTGCGCGCTCGGTCGCCCCCCAGCGTAAAAAGATCGATCCAGGAGTTTCTGAATTCTTTCATCCGCTGGTTTTGCCGTCGTTTTAGTCGTCACCTCTGCTGCTCCTTGCCCCACACCGGGGATATTGAGCGTTGGATGCCGTTTGCCGACTCGGTGATCTGGCAGTTACGAGGCTGAAATACTTCGCACAAGGGAACGAACATATCATTCGGCAGCCCCCGAACTGGAACGATCAACCCTTAAGTACTTCATTTGGTCACTTGGGCCAGGTGAATTCCGCCGTCAGCTTTACCCCGCCTCGTCTTCCATCAACTCGGAGCATTTCCGGAGCGGCCCCCGCATTTTTGAAAGTCTGCAAACCAATTAACAACGAGCCAAACGAGGCTCGCAATATGGACTGGGTTGCAGAGTGGAAGGAAGACTGGAAGCGAAAGGAACATCACCGATCGCCTGAGTTTTGGAACCAGCGTGCGCCATCCTTTGCGAAGCACGTCTCTGAAAGCGATTATTCTGCCCAATTCCCCGAAATCATGAGGCTAGAAAAAGCGCGGAAGGACTCGAATCCATAATGAAACGTAGTTTCAACGACATGCAGGGTCACCGATGACCCCACAGGCCATGAAAGTTCACGCTAGGCCGGCCAACAGAGCGCGAATGGCGCGCAAAGGCAGTGTTTTGAAAAAAATTGCGACGGCCCGAGACACTTGGTCGGCCTTAGCAAACGATTTTCGTACTCTCCTCGGTGCCGACCACCGCAAGCAACCGGTTTCCGCTCCTTAACTTAGGTGGCGACCAACCACACTGAATGTGCCAAAGCGGAAGATATCCACAAGACTCTTCCCGCCTGTGGCCCGGCTCAGGCGCATGTGGGTCTCTATTTCATTATTTCATTTCGGTGCGACGACGGACCTGGCATCTTGAAGCTCGGGCCGGTCTCCATCGGCATGGTCGCAGAGGGTTAGCAGCTTAGCATAGTACATTCTCGCTTTCTCGCTGTGCCGGAAAGTTTGGCGGCACGAGGGGCACCTGCCAGCGCGTTGAAACGACTGGGGGCTGTGCGCAGGGTGGCTTCAAACTCGACGATTGCTTGGGCTGGCTGCTTCAGTTCCAGCAACATCCCGCCCAGCAGCTCGCGAGCCGGCACGATAACCCCCGGCGTGACATTGTGCTTGTCAGTACTGTCTTCATGCTCGGCAGCAGAAGGCATCTGCCTGAGCGCCTCTTCGTGCTTGCCTTCAGCTAGCATAATCCAAGCAGATACGATCTCTCGCTGGATGTCCAATTGATCGGCCCAATAAGTGTTATTGGCTTTTATCAGCGTGTCTCGAAGCAATGCGAGCTGCCGTAGATCTTTGCGGGCTTCTGCGGTTTTGCCCAGGTGCGAGGCACCGAGAGCACGTGCAAAGTGCAGATTCGCTTCCGTCCAAGCCCAGCGTCCGCCGGGAAAAGTATTTGGCGGCACCTGTAGCGCGGCCGCCTCGTCCCAGCGATGTCGCTCCACAGCATAGCAGCGCGGGCGAAGTGCTGTAGCGTACAGCCAGCTCATATATTGGGGATCTTCCGGTCGTGCCGGCGGCGGCATCTCCAGGGCTTGCTTCGCCTCGCGATCCTGGGCGCCTTGCAGATAGGCATAGATCAAGTAATCTTTCGCGTGCAGCTCGTTGCCGGACGCGTTGTTTTTCCGGGCAGACGCAGCGGAGACGACGTTGGAATCAATGGACTCCTGCTACAAGCCAAGCCGCGTAAAGATGTGCGAGGGCATGTGCAGCGCATGTGGCGAGTCGGGCGCGATCTTGGCATAACGTCGAGCGGCATCCAGTGCCCTCTCCGCCAATGGCGGATAATCGTATGCGTGAATGATGTAGTGGGCTATTCCGGGATGCTCTGGCTGTTCGACAAATAACGGCTCAAGAATAGCACCCGCCTTTTTCTGATTCACGTACGCCTTGTCCGTGGGGGAGGCAGCAGCGAGCAGTGCGAGTGCATGAAAAATGGCCGCCTCGTGGTCTTCAGGGTAGCGTGCTTGCAGCTGGTCCATGGCTGTTTCATAAGCCTGTGCCCGAGTGCGATGGTCGAGCTTGTCGGCGTCCTTGTAAACCCCCTCGATAGCGGCAATATAGTCCCGCTCTCGCTGTGTCTTGGCGCCGGCTACCTTGGCCTTTTCCACGGACGCCGTGCCCCCTTTCAGATCAGCCGAGCCAGGCGCTTGCCAGATCTGGATGGTAGTACGTCATGGCGATTCCCCAGTACGCCATGCCGCACGTGGGGTCTTTCTCCGCAACGGCAGCGAAGGTATCGCTGGCTTTCTCGTACCAAAAAGAATGGAGCATCGCCACGGCGTTGCTGAATTGCGGCTGAACCGATGGGTCGCAGGAAACGGGGAAATTCACCTTGCCGAGTTTTCCCGAGTCGCCTGGGGGATGCTCATGTTGCGCAACAGCTCGTGGCACGAATGTGGCGCAGATGCCGACAAGCATCACCATTGAAATAAAGATGAGTCGCCTCATACTAGCCTCCTTGGTCGCTAGTCGGCATCGTCTATGGGAACGCCGTAAGATTCAGGATTAAACGGCACGGCCCATTGTGGTCGCGACCGTATCGAAGTCAACTCGGCCGTCAAGGCCTTGGCACGCCTGGTGTTACAGATGGAGCAGTGCCTACTCCCCGGATCGCAAACCTATCAATCGTCGACCGCGGCGAACAGACCCCTGGTAGGCCTGTTGACATCCTTCATCCCTCGCCATGCTGAGCCAGGATTGACCTTTGCGCATGCGAGGCTCAACCGCGGTCGAAGTTGAGCCGTTTGCGCGGTGTTTGAGCCAGGCGCCGAAATCCGAAGCACAGCCGAGGGACCTTTCTTTTAATCCTCAATCATTTGGGGTGCCCTGGCAATAATCTAGCAACGCGGGATGATCTCACCAATTGAGCACCAGCTTGTCAGGTTTTTAGAGTCATAACGCCAAGCTAGCCCGCAAGGGCGTATGAACCGCTGCATTTTTCAATGCATTGTGTGAGTCTATTCCATTCGCGTGAAGTATCGCTCTAGCAGTTGATGGCCGACTCTTGTTCCCACGACCTTGCCCTGAATCACCGAGTGATGATAGTGGAATCCGGCATAGATTCTGGCCATCTCAACTTGGTGCATCAACTCGGTTGTGCTGGTGAAGGTATGCGTCGTGTGCGTGACCAAGCTATCCACTGAAAATGTGAGGTTCGGTGTCCCGAAGTATCCGGTGAGAGTGGTGGAGACTGCGCCGGTCACGCAGCCGTGTGCAGCGGGATATTCTGGATGGCTGGGAGTGTTTGCCAGCGGGAACCAAGTCGGATCAGCTACAAGAGCGGGGTTGCCTCCACCTGTCTGGATTGCAGTCACAGGCCGCCAGAAACTGAAACTGAACTTCGCATTCCAGCAGCCGATGCCCGCATCGGCGTATCCTGCCCAAAGCATCGCCATCAATCGTGCCGTGTCCAAAGTGCTGAGCCCTTTTTGCATGGCCAGATTCCGGAAAGCGCGGGAGTACTGTTGACCGGTGTGTTCCGTCCAGAAGAGACCAATTTCGGTCTGCTGGGGTGTTCGAACCGTACTGTTGACCGCCCCCAGTGCCTTTACCTGGTTGTAGTCGTCGATCCACTCTTGGCTGTCGAGTACGTCCGGGCCTTCGTCAGGGAAAAACTGTGCCGCGCTGGTCATGGTGAATGGCAACATCTGTCCGAGCCAAGGCGTCAGGGGAGGCCCGAATGCAGGCGGCGTGGGCTGCCAGAAGCCTGGCCCCACCGGCGGAGTGTAGGACACGTTGGCGAGCAGGCCGTCGTTAGCCCGAGCCGCGATCAGCGCTTGCGCGGAAGATTCCCCCACCGCGATGCCTGCCGAGATGTTGGCGGCGGTATCGGAAATCGCGGCTATTGAGCCGGCGTACTGCGCGTCCAGAGTTGGCTGCTGGGTTGGAAAATAGAGCACAAGAACCCGATGGGCGGCGGCAATGGCCGCGGCATCCCGGTTGGCACCGGTTGGAGGACTGGTCGTAAACAGGTAGGGTTGGAAGCGGTGATCAAAAGCGTTTACGGCATCAAAGACAGCCAGATGCACATAGGCTAGCCACACCCCTGAGGCGACGGATGCCTCTTTCGCATTGCTGATAATGGTTGTAGATGCAATTGCGTTCCACTGCACGACCACGTTCTGCGCGCTTGCGTAAACGGCGAGCGCCAGGGTGATCGCAAGGCAGAGGGTGTAGCGAATGCTTTTCATGTTAGTCCTCCGAATCAGACAAAATCGCCGGGGCGCCAGGGCTGAGCCTCCGCCGGGCCGCTGGGCCAGACCGTAAAAGGTGTAGCGGACTGCCGGCAAGAGACAAGGCCGGGCGGGCGAGGAATGTCCGTCATTGCCCGCCTGGGAAGACACGGTTGGAGTCGTTATCCGCTTGGGCTACAATCGTCACGATTGCTTCCGCAAAACTCTCGATGGGTACCAGCAAAGTCCAGCCACCGAACGGTCTTCCCAAAGCTTCCAGCGGACGTCTGGATTCCTGGAAAGAGATTGCCGCCTATTTGAAGCGTGACGAGCGCACCGCCCGCCGCTGGGAAGCCGAAGGAATGCCTGTGCATCGGAAGCTGCATAAGAAGCACGCCTCCGTATATGCCTACAGAGCGGAAATTGACAGCTGGTGGCAAGACGACCGGCAGCGTTTCGGATCGACCGAGCAAGTGGGCGCCGGCAAACGGTTCGCTCCCTGGGCGCTGGCAGGCTCGGGGATTGCCATTCTCGCCGTTCTAGCAGTGCTGAACCTGGGCAGCCTGCGTGACCGCCTGCGCGGCAATGCTGCTGAGCCGGCAATTCGGTCGCTCGCCGTTCTCCCCCTAGAAAATCTCTCCAGAGATCCCGAACAAGAGTACTTCGCCGACGGCATGACCGACGCGCTCATCACCGATCTCGCGAAGATGCGAGAAGTAAAGGTGATTTCCAGAACCTCCGCCATGCAATATAAAGGCACCCACCTTCTCCTGCCGGAGATTGCCCGAGCTTTGTCTGTGGATGCTGTGGTGGAGGGCTCGGTCGTTCGCTCCCGCGGCAAAGTCCGAATCACGGCCCAGCTCATTCATGCACCCAGCGATCGCCATCTTTGGGCGGACAGCTTTGAAGGTCCGGCTGACGACATTCTTTCCATTCAGGACGAGGTGGCCCGCGCCATTGCGGATCGGATTCAAGGCCAGCTGGGTTTTCATCCGCAACGACGACTAACGTTCGGCAAACCAGTCGACCCCGGGGCCTATGAAGCATACCTTCGAGGCATCTATTTTTTCGATAAACGCACCTCCGAAGCCTCCCAGAAAAGCGTGGACTACTTTCGGAAGGCCATTGGAGCAGCGCCGGAATTCGCCCCGGCTTATGCAGGCCTGGCGGAGGCTCTCCCTGCAATGTGTTGGTTCAATGACAAACCCTCAACGGACGCATTGCCGGAAGCCAAGGCCGCGGCAAAGCATGCGATAGAGCTCGATGACAGGTTGGCCGAAGCCCATACAGCTCTTGGTGCACTGCTATCTCTCTACGATTGGAATTGGCGCGAAGCAGAGAAAGAGCTCAAGCGCGCTTTGGAGCTGAATCCGAACAATTCTCTGGCACATGAGCGGTACATGATGTGGTTGCAGTCAACGGGGCGGCCCTCCGAAGCAGTGCTCGAAGCGAAACGAGCCCAACAGCTTGACCCCCTGTCGTTTTTCATGAATCGAGAGCTAGGGCATAGTCTTTATGTGGCGCGGAGATATGATGATGCCTTAGAACAGTTGCGCAAGTCGGAAGAGTTGGAGCCGCATAACAAAGGCGTTGTCCGAAATTGGATCGCGTGGATTTACGAACTACAAGGAAAACAAAAGGAAGCAGTCGAGCTGGACTTATCACAAATGGCCGAGGAAGGAATTCCACAAGCACAAATCGATTCACTGCGGAGGGCTTACATAAGAGGCGGTTGGAAAGGTTACTGGACGAAATGGCTTCGCATCGCCCCAGGGCATCGCGCTTCTTACGACAATGCCCTTGCCGAAGCGCGTCTGGATCACGCCGATAAAGTTTGGAAGTGGATGGAAAAGTCGGCTGACCAGAGAGAGGTCTGGGTTACTTGGATAAAAGTGGATCCGCTGCTCGAAAGTGCGCGCTCTCACCCTGCATATAAACAACTTCTACAGCGAATCAATCTTGCTGATTGACCAGTATTACTGTATTGCCTCTCCCGTCCACCTTGGGCGAGTACCCTGGTTTTACGATCAGATATGGCGTGCATACGAGAAAGCAGCAAAGGCAACTGGCACCGGAGGTTGGGAACGCACAGCCTTCGGCATACGTATCGGTCGTGGCTGGATTCGGTCGGCACGCCGGTGGGCGTGCAACAGAGGCTCATGCGGCATGCTGACATCAGAACAACCATGAACGTATACGGCGACGTAGCCACCCACGAGACGATGGAAGCGCACAGCAAAGTAGTCGGATTGGCTCTAAACGGAGCGCAAGCAGAGCGCAAGACGAGCTAAACCATTGAAAACTTGGTGAGCGCGGAAGGAATCGAACCTTCAACCTACTGATTTTTGATCAGGAACCACAAACAAATGGTTTCAACGGTTTCCGAAGCGCTTGAGTGAGCAGAAATAGGCAGATTTCGGCGAGGTTGTTCCCTAGTGTGTTCCCCAGTTTTGAAGTTCTCCAGCAGGGAGGCGAAAGAACCGGCCGATATCACGGTGGCGAGTGTCACCACGGGAGCGGCTTGCCGTCACCGAAAGAAGCCGCCGGTTGGGCTGTCCTTCGGCAATGTCGCTGCCCATACGATTC
>Ga0126379_10003288_pt1 | contig 10447 bp, 7 predicted proteins | sample PanSoiMetPlot_24_FD_92640 | JGI IMG/M metagenome (GOLD analysis project Ga0126379, IMG submission 92640) | Tropical forest soil microbial communities from Panama - MetaG Plot_24 | ecosystem: Environmental > Terrestrial > Soil > Tropical forest > Bulk soil | place: Panama | collected 2016-02-17 | reverse complement strand
GGTGCCTTCTTCTAAACGGCTGCCCCCGAGGTAAGCGGACCAGCCCAGCGAGAGAGTGGAGGTCGCGCTGTCAAAGTGAAGCTTGCTGATAAATGCGTCTGAGTTCCGTGACACATTGTTGGGCGGGGGCAGCGGATGCACGGTCGGAAAATCGGCGGAACCGGTTGACCCGGCCACATAGGCATTGCCGGAGGAGTCCACCGCGATAGCATTTCCTTGATCGCCGGCATTGCCGCCTAGGTACGTGGAATAGGCCAACACGGGATCGATCACCAGTGGGCGGCCAGGATCGTAGCTGCCTACTTCAATGCCCACTCGCTTGCCTGGCTTCAACACATAGCGGGCCTCCACGCCGTGCTTGCCATTGTCTGTCTGGTATGCCACCGGCTTGTGCAGGCGCACCTCGCTGCCGGCCCAGTCCAGCCTTAAATCTCCACTGCGGTGGTCGATTCGGATGGCTCGCGCACCCTGGAAACTGAGGCCGATCGATTTCGGGTCAGTGCCCGGAGCCACCACAAAGTCGTACTCGAGTTTTCGCTGGTTGCCGTAATAAACCAGGTCCACTCCAGGGTATACGGCACGGTACCTGACGCGGGCGTAGTTCGGCACCTTGCTGTGCCAGTGCTGTGGATCATTGCCGATGAAGTAATAGCTTTGTCCTGGCAGCTGGTCGGTGCCCTCGATTTCGGGGAGGGATTGGCCCCCAGCAGCTTCATGCGCAGTGCCTGCGACCCGGCTTTTCCAGACACCAGGACAGCCTCGTTCGGTGTCAAGAACAGCGTATAGCCGGGGCCGCGCGACAGGAACCGCACGCGGCTGTCGGTCTGGCCTAGATTGGCTTCAAAGCTCAGCGGTAGCTTGGCGCAAGCTTCTCTCGCCTGTCGGCTGGTCGAGAGAAAGGCCCGAGGTGAGGAGCCAAACCGCGGATTTATCGGATCATTCGCAGCCAGCGGCGCGAAAAATGGAACAACAGTGAAAAGTAGCGGCCAACGAATTTTCTTTCCCCTCATGACGGTTGCCCCTTTGAGCAAGGTTGACAACACATAGTGACGGAAGCGGCCTCGCTATCGCACCCGCCCATGCGCCAGTGCGAAATCCCTCACCCTCCAATTTCATGATTGCCTGCGACTTTCGTCGGCGGGCTCGCACTACCACTGCGGTCGATGCTCGTTGTTCGAGGCACCGGCCAGGACGGTGCGATCATGATCTCTCGCTGGTTTGTCGTCGCGTTCCTCTTCGGAGCGGAAGCACTTAGTGCTGACCGGGCGCGGGCCGCGGAGCCTAGAGTAGCGACTCGAAAGTCACTCCCCTTTGGCCAAGTCGTTGACGAGGTAGTCGCACCCGGCGAAACGCCGTCCTACCCGCTTCACCTGGAAGCAGGATCGTTTCTGCGGGTCAGGGCTGCCTACCGCGACGTAGAGCTCAGTCTGCAACTGATCGCCGCCGACCAAAAGCCGCTGTATCAGGCGCATCAGCTGACCCTTTTCTGGATCGCCGATACGGCGGGCGAGTATCGGATCGAGGTTGTCACGCCCCGCCGCCCGGTCCCCTTAGGTTACGCGATCGTGCTGCAGGAGCTGCGGGCGGCACAACCCTTGGACCAAAAGCGCCTAGAAGCCCAACGACTCCACGATGAAGCCGCCAAGAAGAAGAAGACGGAGTCCGAGGAGGGCAGACGCGAGGCTATCCTAATTGTCGAGCGGGAGCGTGCACTCTGGCATGAGGCTGGAGACAGGGTGCAGGAGGCCGAGAGCCTGCTGTACATGGAGGAGATTGAGTATCAGCTCGGGGATGTCAAGCAGGCCCGCGCGCACTGCGATGAAGCGCGCTCGATCGCGCACCAAGCGGGAGATCGCTACACCGAAGCCCGTGCGGTAGCCGACGTGGGACGGCTGCTCAGTAGTTGGGGTCGCATCCAGGAAGCTATTCAGAACAAACGAGAAGCCATCGAGATTTTCCGTGCTCTTGGGGACCGGATAAATGAGCACGCGCTGCTCGGAAACCTGGCGATCGATTACAGGGTGGTCGGGGAGTTCGAGCGTGCGGTGGAGTTGGCGACGCAGGCCCTCCAGTACAGTCGCGAAGTTGGCCGCCCGATGTTTGAGATCTTCGCGCTGGGGACTCTCGCCCGGACATTCGAGGAGATGGGCCGGATGCCACAGGCGTTGGAGTCCGCGCAATCTGCCGTGCAGATTTCTCGCCGCGAGGGTCTCCAATCCCTGGAAGCCTATGCGCTGGGAAGGGTGGGCAGCATCCAGTCCCGCATCGGCCGGATGCTGGAGGCGATCGACACCTACCAGCAGTCCCTCGTGCTCTGGCAGAAGGTAGGCAATCGCTGGCAGCAGGCACTCACCCGATCGAAGCTCGCCTCGGCCTATGTCGCGAGCGGCGAGGCGCCTCGCGGGCTGGAATTGCTCGAGCGCTCGCTCCTGGAGTTTCGGTCGATGGGGGACCGCGGCGGACAGTTGCAGGTGCTGTACGATTTGGCGTTGGCCAAGCGCGCGTTGGGGAATGTGGCGGAGGCTCGGAAGCATATCGACGCCGCGATCGATCTTCAGGAAGCCACCCGTCGCGAGCTGATCCGGGACGACTGGCGCAGCTCGTTCCTCGCCACCCAGCGCCGATGTTACGAGCTCGCGGTTGATATGCGGATGGCGGAGCATCGGACGGCTGCGGGAAAGAAGCTTGACGCCGAAGCGCTCTCAATCAGTGAACGGGGCCGGGCGAGGACATTGGTCGAGCTTATGTCCCGCGGAGACATGGACCTGGAGCAGGAGGCCGATCCGGAGCTGATCAAACGTCGCCGCGAAATCGAGAGGGATCTCAGGTCGCAAGCCGAGCGGCAGCTTCGGCTCATCACCGGCGAACACAGCCGCGGTCAGCTGGAGGCGGCAGAAGCCGAAGCGACGCGGCTGACGGAGCAGTTGCGCGACGTGCAAGCAAAAATCGGAGCAACTGCAGGCAACCAGCTTTGGAAGGATCCGCCGACGTTGGCGGGCGCGGAAATCGGGCCGCGCTTGCTGGATGGGGAGACGACGCTGCTCGAGTACTGGTTTGGCTTGGAGCACAGTTACGTCTGGTTAGTGACCTCCTCGGCCGTTGAGGCGTACGAGCTTCCACCGGCAGGCGAGGTCGAGAAAATTGGCCGCCGGGCGTACGAAGAATTGAAGTCTCCTCGCGGAGGGTCGGAGGCGATCAGGGCCCTGGCCGGAGTGCTTCTGCATCCGCTGGTGCAGCATCTGCAGGGCAAGCGCTTGGTTATCGTCGCCGACGGCGTTCTTCACTACATCCCGTTCGGAGCGCTCCCGCTGCCCAACCGCGCGCCGGTCATCTCGCGATTTGTCGTGGTGAATTTGCCATCGGCATCCGCGCTGGGGGTGGTGCGCCGCGAAAGAGAACGACGTTCGCCGCCCCCGAAGCTCGCTGCTGTCTTGGCGGACCCGGTCTACACCAAGGATGATCCCCGCATTTCCCACAGTCGCATTGCCACAGCTCCGCGCGCCGAGCTGGTGCGGTCAGTGCAAGAGTCCGGGCTCGTCGAGCTCAACCGTTTGCCCGCGACGCGGGTCGAGGCGGCCATTTTAAAGAAGCTCGCCGGGGACGGAGAGCTTCTCGAAGCGGTTGGCTTCGAGGCGAACCGCGATGCGGTGCTCGGCGGCGCTCTGGGCGACTATCGCATCTTGCACTTTGCCACCCACGGGCTCGTCAACTCGCTTCACCCCGAGTTGTCAGGCTTGGTGCTCTCTCTGGTGAACTGGGACGGAAAGCCGCGAGACGGATTCCTCCAGGCCCACGAAATCTACGCGCTGAAACTGCGAGCAGACGTCGCGGTACTGAGCGCATGCCGCACAGCGTTGGGCAAGGAGATTCGCGGCGAGGGACTGATGAGCCTGACGCGGGCATTCATGGCGGCCGGAGTTCCTCGCGTGGTAGCGAGTCTGTGGAACGTGCCCGACGCCGCCACCGCGGAGCTGATGAGGCGGTTCTATCGCGGGGTGATCACCGATGGCTTGGCGCCGGCGGCAGCGCTTCAAAAGGCGCAGGACTCGCTCAGGAAGGACAGGCGCTGGTCAGCTCCCTATTTCTGGGCCGGCTTCACGCTGCATGGTGACTGGAACTGATCCAAACGCTGTCTAGCGGTCGACCGAGCTGGAAAGCCGCCGGCGTGACTAGAGGGCGAAGGGCTGGGGAATGTCCGTGGCGAACGGAGGCCGGCGAATCTTTTCGCTGCAAGAGGTATCGATTCCCCGGGCAGATGCATTTTGGATGAAATCCCGCATCACCGCCCAGAGGCATTGGCTATCGAGCTGGTGGCCGTAATACCGCGCGGTGATTTGCCGCGCGTTGGGAAGGTATTCCACGGCGCGCTTTGCGAACCATGGCGGAGTGGATCCGTCCAATTCCCCGGAGAACATCAGAACGGGAAGAGCTGATTTGACTGGATCAATGAAATGCCTTGAAACATTGGCCCGGGGCCACAGCCGGCAAGCCTCGACGTGCGCTCTTACTCGGGTTTCGCCGAGAAACGTTCCTTGCGATTCGTTGACGATTTCCGGCTCGCTGATGAAAGGGACACCTTCCGAGCAGCTGACCGTGAAGTACATCCCGCGAGAAAGAATCGAGCCGGGATTGTAGGCGATAGAGATTGCCTCGAAGGGCACGAAATCCCCTTGATAGGCTTTATGGACCACGAGCGGCACGAAGCTGGCAAAGGTGGTGGTGTAGAGCAGTAAGCGAATCCGCTCGACGAAGTTTTCCCGTTCCAGTCGGACCGTTTGCGTCTTCTTGGTGGCGGGCTCGCGCATGCTGACCTCGAGCGGGCCCTGATCGAAGCGGGCGAGCAGGGCGTCGAACTCGCTCTTGAGATTTGGGAACGCGCGATTGCACAGCTCGTCTGCGGCGCAATCGACGAAGAGGAGATCCAGCGCGTGCTGCGCAGCCGGGGCAAAGAGGAGAGGCTGCTTGACTCCCGGCGTGGCGACGCCAACCAGGAAAACGGCGCGCACGCTGCCTGGGTGCTGCCGCATATAAGCCTGCGCGGCGATGGTGCCGTACGATGCAGCGACGATGTTGATCTTCTTGTAGCCGAGCGCTGCACGCACCTCGTCGAGATCATCCATCGCGATGGGAGTCGTATAAAAACGGAGGTCCGCGCTCTCCTCCAACCGTTCACGGCAGGCGCGAATCGCATCGGTGGGGAAAAGTTTGCCAAAATAGGACTGGAGCTTCGCCGGATCGTCGCCCACGTCGCAGGCTAAGCCGTTTGATTTTCCGGTACCGCGCTGATCGACGAACACCAGGTCGCGATCTTTCCGGAAGACTTCGAGGAAGCCTCCCTTGGCTGCTCCCACCGTTTGCGTGGCGGCCGCACCCGGCCCGCCGTGGAGCCAGAAGACCGGATCGGGAGCCTGGCTTGCCTCGAGGGCCGGCAGGACGACGATGTTCAAACTGATTTTTCGGCCGGCTCGGGCATCGCGGTTCTCGTAGACATCGTAGCTACCGCACCGAGCCTCTCCGTCGACGTTCGGCAGCTGGCATGGCTTCAGAGCGACGCGGCTCGCAGCAGCGCTCCGGCGCGGAGCTACGCTGGTCTCTCGTGCGCCCAGAAGAAGCGCGCAGGGGAGGGCGACGGCGAGCTTAAGCAACCGCCGGCCCGGGCTGGTTTGGCGTTCCGCTATGATCATCCTTGTCCTTCCTCGGAGTGGGCGCACCGCTCGGCGCCCTGGATTTCCGCGCGAAGTCGAGGGAAAGCTTGCCAGGGCCGGTCAGGGCGATGGCGGCGAACATCAGCGCGAAGTAACTCGCCATCAACCACGCCGGTTCGCCCACTCTTTGACTGCACCAGGCGGCCACGACGAAGCTCACGAAGAGGCAGGCCGCGGCATAACGCGTGAACAGCCCGCAGGCGACCAGCAGAGCGCCGAGCGATTCATTGAGCGACTGGAAGTACGCGATGAACACCGGCGTGGGCAGTCCAACTTTGCGATTGAAATCGACGAATGCCCATTGACCAATCTGCGCGTAGTGCGCGGCGGCCTTCAACTTTGGCAGACCAAACAGAATGCAGAGAGAAAGTCCTGCCCCTGCGCGGAGCAACAGTAAGCCGGCGTCCGATGCGTGGCCTTGCGCTTGGAGAAATCTCTTCGGCCTCACGGTCGAAGCTCCCACTCTCGGCGCGTTGGCCTGCCGATCAAATCAGCACGTCCTGGATGGAGCGGCGAGCGCTGGCCACCGCGGGAATCGTCGCGTAGCCCATGTAAAACATGAAGGTTGGCTGCCATGACGCATCACGCGTGAATTGGGCGAGTTTTGCGGTCGTTTTTGGTTCCAGCTGCAATCGCTGCTCATGGTCGATGATCTCGACGGCGCCATTGGCTGGGCGAGCGGCCAAACCCCGCGCTGTCGCCAGCAGATGCGCGCGTTGCCAAATCCTTCCCGCCGATATGGTCTGCGCGCGGTCGTAGCGGTCGCGCACCGCGATCAGGCCGAAGAGTCGCCCGGTCCGCATCAAGTCTCGATAGGAGAGCGGCTGGCCCGGCCGCAGCAGCGAGCTCGATTCACCGACGTAGGCTCCGTCGCGGCGCTGCTGAACTTCCTCCGGCGTCGTGCGGTACCATGCCTGCGTCCCGCGCCTCACTTCCGAATCCGACAGGAACCTCTCGCTCGCCTCCCAGATGACGTCCGCGATCGCCTTTCGATCGCTCTCGTCGGTGAAGAGGAAAAGTCTGACGTCGGTAGCTTCGGTTGCCAGACCGGCCAGCGAATGGACAAACTTCGAGGGCACCTCCCTTGCGGCGTCGAAGGGATCCCTGTTGGTATGCCGGTGGGGAATCGCCTCGAACAGCTCATCCGAGTGCCGCGGTGCTTGGGAGAGCTCGACTCGCGCCGCCAGCTCCGGTTCCGGCGGCCTGGGAGCCAAGGCTAATTTGCCCGGAGGTAATGAAACGGAGGGTCGAAAGCCCATCGCCCGCGCGGCCAGAGAGACATTCTCGAGCGCGCACCCCATGCTGAAACACATCTCCCGGAGATAGGGATCAAAAGCGCCGAGGTTGCGCTTCTGGTCGGCGTACAGCTCGATTCTCGAAGCGCTCACCTTGAAGAGCCAGGGCTGTGTATTGAATGCGTTGGAGCTCAGAATGGCAGCGTGCACCAGCGCCAAAGGCCCGTCGCGCGCATCGCGCCGCCAAGTTCTCCACGGCTCGAACGCCGGCCCTTCGCCGATTTCCTGTGGAGCGGCTAAGCGCCAGATCCGCCCGTCGGCAATTAGGATGGTGGCGGCTGCACCCTGTAGAAAGTGTCTCCTGCGCATGTCCGTGTCCTGGACCTGATAGCCAGCGCACCCCCGAGGTTCGGGCCGAACGCCCACATTGCCAACTTATTCCCTCGCCCGCAGTGTTTTGTAGTCACCGAGACCGCCCTCACCTGAGTGCTCGCGGCTGAGGAGACTGGCCACCAATGCCGCCGGCTTGAGCGTCACGGCCGAGGATCCAGGGCAACCACCTGAGTCGTCAGCGTCGGGAGGCCATTCTTGATCGTAAACCAGGTTTGCCCCGCGTCGGTGCTCTTGAACACACCGATTTCGGTCGCACCGTAAAGCGTATTTGAATCATCCGGACCAATCACCACGCGATTTACTACCGCGTCCGAAATACTCTTGGCCGACCAGACCGCGGTCGGTACGAAAAGGGACCAAGCGTTCCAAACGACAAAGGCGAAACTGACAACCTTAAATCGAATCATCGTCATTCCTCCCCGATGCGCTAAACAGCGCTCCGACCCCCGGACTGCCTGGTGACGAATAATTTCGTTGAGGCGGGCAATCCGCCGAAGTGGATATTGGCTTCTTCGACTTGTTGCGCGACAGAATCGGCCAAAGAACGGTCGGATCGAGACAGGAAGCTCGGAGAGCGCGTTCGCAAACGAGGGCGACCGACGGGCCGGATCCTCATGTTTTCGCCTGCCGCTGAAAGGATGCTGAGGTTGAGAGCGCAGGTCGTCATCGCCTCGGAGTCGCGAGACGGAACGCGGAACTTCAGCGTGGTCCAGTCGATGGTGCCGCGCCCTTAAGATGATTCGTGCTTCCCTCGCAGACCCCCATGCTGTTTAGACCGGCGCCGGCCGGGACCGCCTTTGAGTGCCCGCTCACAGGAGTTAACCGCTTGGGCGCAACATGCGGCCGCACTTTCTTCTATGTTTTCGGAAGGTTGGCAAAATAAATGGTGTGTCGAAGAGGTTAACCCCTGTGCCGACCCTATAAAGTCCTGCCGGCCCAGGCCGGACGGGGTTCGCCGAGTCCGTGATGACTGCGCAGGCGCAGCGCCGGCTGTCCGTGACAACTCGGAACCCGGCAGCGCAGCGCGGCCGGTTGTGCTAGGGAGCGCTCGTGGGCTCTACATCACCCGGCGGCGTCGAGCAGGAGGTCAAGGACTTCTTCGAGTCCTATCGCGCCGGCTTCGAGCGCCAGGACGCCGAGGAGATTTCCAGGCACTTCGCCTATCCGGCGCACGTGGCGACCGAGGGACATCAGGTGATGTTGACACCCGTTCTGTCCAAGTCCGAGTGGATGCATCAGCTCAAGCGGTTGCTGGAGATGTACCAACGCATCGATGTTCGGACCGCCCGGATTCTCGACATCTCGGTAACGCCCCTCTCGTCGCTGCTGGTCCACGCGCGGCTGCACTGGAGCCTGGAGGACAGCCGCGGGGCCCGCCTCTACGACTTCCACGCGGTCTACACGCTCGGCCGGTTCGGTAACGACTGGAAGGTGATCGCGATCTCGCACAACGAGCTGCCTCGGTACTGGGCGTGCCTGGAGGCGCATCGAAGCCCGGCCCAACACTGACGATCTTGAAGAAACGCGGGCGCAAGCGCCTGTCATCGCCCCGCGGCTCGCGCCTGCTCCTTCCACCGTTGCTCGTTCACGCCGAACAGGAGGAGCCATAGCTCCAGCGGGAATTCCGCGAGGCCGGCGGCGACGGCGATGACGGGAAACAGCGACGTTGCGAGCGGCGGCGACAGATACATCATCCAACCCAGCCCATCGATTGCGAGCAATACCCCCAGAATCCGGGGCAGGAAAGTCGACCTGAAAATGAGATAGCCGATCAGGACGCACCAGAGTCCGAAGAACACCAGGTAGACGTCGAAGGCCAGGCCATTCAATCTGAGAAACACGTAGGCCAGCGCCGGCAGCTGTTCTGCCGTCAGTGGGCTCACGGCGCTGCCACCTCCCAACACGAGCAACGGGGAGAGGTAGAGGAGGCTGGTAACCGCCTGCATCGCGCATCCGACGAGAATGACGAACGCGGCGAGCAGCGAGAGGAGCCGATTCACCGGCTTAAACAATTCATAGAAGAGAAGCGCCCAAGCGATGTGGAACCCAACCCCGACAACGCAGGATGCGAACCCGAACCTGAATAAGCGCTCGTGGCTCAGGATATTGGCGGCTGTCGTCGCGGCGTTGCCCGAGACAACCAGCCTCCGCAGAACGATCACCTGCCCGAACGTAAACGTCAGACCTTCGAGCAGCTGACAGGCGCCGGCCAGCCTGGCTCTAAGACGCGGCGAAGCTTCTGCCATCCGTTCCATTATCTACATTTCAGTACCGAATGCTCGAGATCCCCCGGCCCAGCGGCCATTTCCACCTTGCATGGCACCGTTCTGGGGCAGAACGTCCGCGACGATCCGTTCGAGCCTCCAATCATGCGCTAGTCGAGCAGCCGGGAGATTTCCGAGCCCAGCCCCTGACGCTGGTAGCGGTCCGTCACCAACATCGAGTGCTCAGCATCCCGCGTTGCGCGCAGGCGGGAGAGGCGCCCACCGCGATGATCTCCGGCGCCTTCGATTCGGCTCCGTCCGTCTCCGCCACCGGTGCCATTTCCCGATCGTGAGCAATGAAGCAAAGGCGAGAGAGCCGATCGTGCAGGATCCGCTGCGACTGTCAGGTTCGGTAAGTCAGAATTACTCTGCCGGACTTGGTCGGCTCCGCTTGGATGAGATGGAGCGAGCGCCGTTTGTTGACGCCTGCGAAGAGCGCTTTGCCGCCACCCAGGAGTATCGGATGAACAATCAACCGGAGCTCGTCGAGCAAATCCTCGTTCAGAAGGCTTGCAACGAGGGTTGCGCCACCGACGATATAGATATTCTTCCCTGCTTGGCCCTTTAGGGTTCGGATCTCTGCCACGTCCCGGATGATCTTCGCCGTCGGCGGCCACGAGACGCTGTTGAGCGTCGTGGACACGACGTAGTGGGGCGTCTTGGCAGCCAACCGTGCGTATGCCACTTCACGATCGTAGGGGACTCGCGTCTGGTATGGCGGGACGCGCTTAGGATCGGCGTAGATCGCCGCCCAGTACTCCCCGTAGCCCGGGTACATGCCCGCTCCCAGGACAAACGCGTCGACCTCAGGGATCAGCCCAATGGCATCGGCCCAGGAATCGACCCAGTC
>Ga0126379_10003287_pt1 | contig 10448 bp, 7 predicted proteins | sample PanSoiMetPlot_24_FD_92640 | JGI IMG/M metagenome (GOLD analysis project Ga0126379, IMG submission 92640) | Tropical forest soil microbial communities from Panama - MetaG Plot_24 | ecosystem: Environmental > Terrestrial > Soil > Tropical forest > Bulk soil | place: Panama | collected 2016-02-17 | reverse complement strand
TTCCTGATCAGTCAGAGGAAACTTCGGCATAATTGAACCTGGCGAGACAGACTGCGGATTGCGAAAGTGCTTGAGGTGCCATTCCCGATCAGGACGTCGATCGCCCACAAAGGACAGATCCGGCCCGACCGCACCGCCAGTACCATGAATTCGGTGACACCCCGTGCAACCAAGATTGGCAACTAGCGCCTGACCGTGCGCGATCCCAGGGTCAACCCGCTTCATGCCATAGAGGTTTTTCAACGACACGCCTAGCAGTGAGAAAACAGTCACCAAGAACAACACCGCCAGCGCCATGCCGACCGGTCGCGAGGCCGGAGCACGAATGGTTTTTTGCCAATCGAGGAACGGCCAGAGCAACATCACGAGAACGGCCATACCTGGTAAGACCCACGTGGCAAAGGGTTCCAGCGGCCCGTGGACATGTTTGAGCAGCTCGTAATAGAAGAGAAAATACCACTCCGGCACGGGCACGAAACTGGTGTCCGATGGATTAGCTTTATCAGCAAGTGGAAAGGGAACCAATATGGCCAATAAAGCGATGATGCCGAAGACACCCAACATCACCACCGCGTCTATATAGACTTGTCGAGGGTAGAAGGTCTCGCTGCCGGACGCGGCTTTCTTTTCATCCCACGGACCGGCAGGCCCCACTCGCCGGAGAATGAAAAGGTGCAACATGACTCCCATGATGATGAGGGCAGGAAGAAAGAGCACGTGGACCGCAAAGAATCTCGAAAGAGTCAGGGCCCCAAGCGTTTCTCCACCGCGCAAGACCCTCACAATGAGATCGCCAACCAGGGGAACAGTCCCGACCATGTTGATTCCCACCTGCGTGGCCCAATACGCAGTCTGATCCCAGGGCAGCAGATATCCGGTAAAGGCGAAGCCCATCACGAGCAGAAACAGTACCACGCCGACCATCCACATCAGTTCGCGCGGCGGTTTGAATGCTCCATAGAGGAAGACCTGGAGCATGTGAAGACCGACCGCAACCACCATACCCGAGGCACCCCAGTGGTGAAGACCACGGACAAACCATCCAAAGGTGACCTGGGTTTCGATGAACTGCACACTGTCGTAGGCGTGGTCCGGCGTCGGCGCATAGTAGATGGCGAGAAACATCCCGGTGATGGCTTGAAGGATAAAGAGGAAGAGCGTAGCCGAACCGAACACATAGATCCAGCTCGCCCCGCCGGGAATCGGCTCGTCAAGCAGCGAATGTTCGACCGCTTTCAAATTGAGCCGGCTGTCCAGCCAGTCGTATAACCGCGAAGCCATCAGAACCTCGTGAAGCGGTAGGCGTTAGGTGACCTCTGACGTCGGATTTAACCCGCTGATCATTTTGTCGATCCGAAGCATCTATTCATCGATCCTGAACCAGATGGTCTTCTCCATGAAACCGAGCCAGCTAGCGAGCTCAAGCTGGCTGTCAAGCTCGCTATGAGAACCCTGAGCGATGTGAAGATGGTTCGCGATTTTTTGGTTTGTCTCGCCGCTCCCTCAGCGATGTTGCTCGGAACGCGATTCGCTGCCCTCGGGATTTGCTCTCTGAGACCGAACCGCTCATCCTTGGGGAACCTGTCTGTTCTGTCATAAACCCAGACGACTAACTCCATGGCAGTTTTCCACAGATCCAGCTTTTTATGTGGTGTCTCCATGCAGGCGTTTCGCCTATCGCCTCCCGCCTTCCACCTTACTTCTCATTTTTCGCTTCTCACTAAAGTTCCACCCTCTCTCGCACCCCCGACTTAAATTCCTTGTACATCACCAACAGACGTCCGTTTTCAACTTTGGAAGGGAGATCATCCAAATGACGCGGTGCCGGCCCGGCTAGGACCTGACCGGTGACATCGTAGACGCTTCCGTGGCAAGGGCACTTGAACTTCCGGTCGGCCGCATCCCAGTGATAGCCGCAGCCCAAATGGGTGCATATGGGAGAGAACACCGTCACCTGCCCGTCCGCCTGCTTGATCGCCCAGACGGCTTTTTGAGACTTTGTTTGGAGGTAGCCGTCTTGAATAGTTGCCACATACTCCAGCTGCTTGGGTTCCCCAACCGGTAGCTCGTCCATGGCGGCCACGTCCACCCACGATTGAGCGCGCCGTTTCAGTGCCGGAGAGATCACGTAACCGATTATGGGAACGGCGAGAGCCAGGCCGATGAATCCGGCCGCCGCCCTCGTGACCCATTGGAAGAACCGCCGTCTCGTGCCGACAGGAGTATAGAATCCGGACGTGTGGGAAGGTTGCTGATCTGGATAAGACATCTTGCTAAATGAGTGCCGTTCTTACTCCGATGACTTTCGATGGCACTGTAAAGAGTGCGATGAGCCGAGTCAAGCACATCACCGCCTTGATCGCTCCATCATGCGGAAGTCAGCGTTTCTTCACACAGGAATCATGGTTTCTTAATAATCGTCCGTCACTAATTGCAAATTTTCGAGCACATGGCTAAAGTACGTAGCTCCCGAGCGTGGAATCGACGGGCTGGTGTCTAGTTGTCAGCATCAGAGAAGAAAAGGAAGGTTGGCGATTCGTCTTGTTCGATTCGGTCCAGGGATAGAAGAGCGTTCATCCCGTACATCCTCTGACAAAGGTTCATCTCTACCATAATCACACATATACAAAAGGGAGGCGGATATGCGTCGTGTCATTAGTGGATTGCTCATCGGTGTGCTCCTAGGGATCGGCGGCTGTGCCTCGACACAAGAGGCCAAGTCGGTGGAAAAGTCCGGATTCCTGGGGGACTATTCCATGCTGAAAGAAGGCCAGCGCAGCACGTTCAGTGAAGGGGCTGAGGATCAGGCCTTATGGGTCTACAAGAATCCTGCTGCGGAGTGGCGCAAGTACAAGAAGATTCAGTTGGACCCTGTGACCCTCTGGATGAGTCAGAAGGACTCTCAGCTCAAGGACGTCTCAGTCGAAGACCGGCAGCGCCTGGCGGCGTTACTCTGGAAGGAGATCGATGAGCAACTCAGAAAAGATTACGAGATAACGAGTCAACCGGGTCCGGATGTGCTGCGGATCCAAGTGGCCATCACTGAAGCAGGAGATTCGAACGCCACACTGGACACAGTGACGAGCATCATCCCGCAGACGCGCCTGCTTACCGGGGCAAAGGGTATGGCGACTGGGGTGTCAGGATTCACGGGCAGTGCAAGCGCGGAACTCAAGGCCACCGACGCCGCCACCGGCACTATCCTTGTCGCGGCGGTCGATCGGAGGGGCGGCACCAAGAGCCTTAGGGGCGTGACGAACGAGTGGCACGACGTAGAGGAGGCCTACCGCTTCTGGGCTGAGAAGCTCCGCTACCGGTTATGCCAATGGCGCGGGGGGATGAATTGCGTGGAGCCGAAGGCCTGAGGCATTGTGAGGTAAGGGCTAGGCTCCGAACTCTTCCAGCAGGAAGGAGGCAGACATGCGTCGCATCACCAGCCTATTGCTTATCAGTGTGATGATCGGGGGCGGGGGCTGTGCCGCCACACAAGAGGCCAAGTCGGTGGAAAAGTCCGGCTTCCTCGGAGACTATTCCCTAATGAAAGAAGGCCAGCGCAGCATGATCAAGGAAGGACCTGAAGATCAAGCCTTGTTCATCTACAAGAATCCTGCTGCCGACTGGCGCAGGTACAAAAAGATTCAGCTGGACCCGGTCACCATCTGGATGAGTCAAAAAGACTCTCAGCTCAAGGACGTATCGGTTGAAGATCGGCAGCGGTTAGCTACTCTTTTGTGGTCGAAGCTCGACGAGCAGCTCAGAAAAGATTATGAGATGACGAGTCAAGCTGGTCCGGATGTGATGCGCATCCAAGTCGCTATCACTGAAGCCGGATCGTCGAATGCCGTGCTCGATACGGTCACCAGCGTCGTCCCACAGACGCGCATGCTTTCGGGTATGGTGAGTATGGGGAGGGGAGTGTCCCTGTTCACCGGCAGTGCGAGCGTGGAAGGTAAGATAACCGACACTGAAGCAGGCACAATCCTTTCAGAGGCGGTCGATCGCCGAGGCGGTACGAAGAGCCTGAGCGGCGTGACCAACTCTTGGCACGACGTGGAAGAGGCCTATCGTTTTTGGGCTGAGAAGTTGCGGTACCGATTGTGCCAATGGCGTGGGGGTATGAACTGCGTCGAACCAAAAGCCTGATAGAGTAGCACCGTAGCACCCTTCCTGCTTATCTGAGGGCGGTCTCGCCTGCGAAGGCCGGACCGCCCTCGACCATCCCTCCCCACCTTCCAAGTACATTCTTGACCTCGAAAACTCGCGAATGGTAGCCTTGCCTGCGTTTGGCCAACACCTGCTAACCATCGGTCATTCTCCAAGCGGAGAGAGTCCTTGAAGTTTGTGTTGACCAGTCTCGTATGCATTTGTCTCTCGGTCTCCCTCCCCGCCTTCGCACAGGATCAACCATCACCGAAGAAGCAGGAGCTGACACAGGCCCCGGTCCTCAAGCCTTGGACGGGAGATCTCGACGGCATGATCAAGCGCCGTGCCATCCGTGCGCTGGTGGCGCCATCCCGCACGTCGTACTGGCTCGTTGGGATTCGGCAGACGGGCGCCGAATTCGAACTCCTCAAGGCCTTCGAGGTAGAAATCAACAAACACTACAAGACGCAAGGCAAGCACATCCGGATTCACGTGGTCTTTATCCCGACATCACGCGATCAGCTCATTCCCAAGCTGCTTGAGGGGCGCGGCGATATCGCGGCCGGCATCCTGACGGTGACGCCGGAACGCCTGAAACAGATTGATTTCGGCGAGCCGTTTTTCCGCGGTGTCAAAGAGATTGCCGTGACGGGACCAGCGTCGCCTGAGCTGACCTCTGTCGACGACCTCTCGGGCAAGGAAGTGTTTGTCCGCAAGTCGTCAAGCTTCTGGACTCACCTTGAAAGCCTCAACGAGCGTTTCAAGAAGGAGAAGAAGCCGCCGGTGAAGCTCAAGGTCGCGCCGGAGGATCTGCAGGACGACGACCTCCTGGAGATGGTCAATGCCGGACTCGTCGGGGTCGTGGTCGTGGATCGCTATCAGGCGTTGCTGTGGGCGAAAGTCTTCAAAAAGCTCAAGCCGCACGAAGAGGTGGTCGTCAACGAAGGGGGCGACATTGCCTGGATGATCCGCAAAGACAGTCCGAAGCTACGGGCGGAGATCACCGGCTTCTCCGCGGCGTACGGCCAGAATTCGGAATTTGGGAAAACATTGGTCAAAAAATATACCGGCAGTACAAGGATCGTGAAACCCGCGACCTCGGCCAGCGAGATCAAGAAGTTCGAAGCGACGGTGGAGTTCTTTCGCAAATACGGCGCCATATATGACATGGACTATCTATTGATGATGGCACAAGGGTACCAGGAATCCCTACTGGATCAGAATGCAAGAAGCGGGGTTGGCGCGATCGGAGTGATGCAGGTCATGCCAGCGACTGGCAAGGACATGAACACAGGTGATATTACGCAAGTTGAACCGAACATCCACGCCGGCATCAAATACATCAGCTTTATGCGCGACAGGTATTTCGCAAACCAGCCCATGGACCCTCGCAACAAAATCCTGTTTTCGTTTGCTGCCTACAACGCAGGACCAGGTAAGGTTCTGAAGCTCCAGAAAGAGGCGAAAAAGCGCGGGCTCGACCCCTACATCTGGTTCAACAACGTCGAGATCATCGCCGGAGAGCGGATCGGAGAGGAGACGGTGACTTACATCTCTAACATCTACAAGTACTACATCGCGTACAAACTAGTCGAGGAACGGCGGGCAGAGAAGGAAAAGGCTCGCAACGAGCTCCCCCCTGCCGTATCCGATCCCAAGTAACGTCCCCACTAACACCAGTTGCCCGGTTCAATGCTTTTCCTGCTCGTAGAATTTTAGGAGAAAGGAGAACTACAATGATCCGACTCACATTTTTGTCTGTTGCGATCGGCTGCCTCCTATTGAGTCTACCTCCGTCGGCCTGGAGTAAGGAATTGAAGGCCGCCGGCCCAGTCCTGACCTTGGAGCAGGCGGTGGATCAGGCCATACAAAACAATCGCGTCTTGAAGACCGCAACACTGGAAGTAGAAAAGGCCGAAAACGCCACCGATGCCGCACGCACGAAGCGTTTTCCTGCGCTCAATGTTTTAGGCCTCTCGGGCTCACGGCTCTCGGAGACCAAGTTCAACTTCAACCAAGGCTCCTTCGGGACCTTCCCCGGCGTCGGACCGGTGCCGAGCGCCAATACTGAAATCAAAGACCCTATTCGCTGGTCCACATACGTGTTCGCCTCGGCCGTCCAACCGCTTACGCCGCTCTTGCGCATCAACGAAGGGATTCGGCTCAGCGAGGTGACGGAGCAGGTCACTCAGGAACAGCGTCGGGAGCAACGTCATACGGTCGTGAACCAGGTGAAGCGGCACTATTTCCAGGCACAGCAAATTCAAAGCGCGTTGGAGGCCACGGACGAAGCGATCCAATTCCTGCAAGAGCTGGACCGCGTCGTTCAGGAGCAGGTCACGCAACGCAAGGCGCTCCGCGTGGACAGCCTGGAAGTCAAGACCCGCCTCGCAGAAACGACCCACCGCGCCGTAACATTAGAAAACGATCTGGCCTCACAGAAGGAACGGCTCAACGATCTGCTTGGACGAGACGTTCGCAGTGAATTCAGTCTAGAACCGGTGTCGAGCAGTTCAGCAACCCGCATCGATGCTGAAACGGCGCTGACTCAGGCGGTCGCGCGCCGCCCATCGCTGAAGGCCGCGCGGTTGCGCGTGCAACAGGCGGAACACGATAAACAAATCAAAGCACTTCAGTATGTCCCCGACTTCTCCCTGGTCGTTGCCCATTTGCAGGGGGTTAATATCGGTCAGATACTTCCTAATCAGCTCTCGGTGGCCGGTGCATTCCTCAGTTGGGAAATCTTTGACTGGGGTCGAAAGCAGCGTGAGCTGGCTGAGAAGCGACGTACGGTCGTTCAAACGCAGCTCGGAGCGCTGGAAACGGAGGCGCAGGTTGCGGTTGAGGTGCGACATCTGCTACGTAATCTGGAAGACGCGCAGAGTCTTCTGCCCGTGAAGCAGTTGGCCCAGGAAGCAGCGAAGGAGAGGGTGCGCTTGACCATGAACCGCTACACCCAGAAGGCTGCACAGTTGCAGGATGTCCTCCAGGCACAGACCGCGCTCGCTGAGTCCAATCACCAATACCAGCAAGCACTCCTCGACATGATGACGGCAACGGTCGACCTGGAAAAAGCGATTGGTGAGGACTGAAGATCGTGCCCAACGCGCCCGTAGCGAATAAACCGGCTGAACCTGCTGAGAAGCCGGCAGCCCCTGCGGCCAACAACCCGGCAGTGTCTGTGCAGCTGCCGACAACTGATCGTCCAGCTGCCAGAAGAGACCTCCTGGCGAAGCTGCGCGGCGTTGTGATTCCCATCGCCGTTCTGCTGTTCGCTGCTGTGATCGTATTGCTCTTAACAACCCAGTGGAACTCATGGGTCGGCAGCCGATCGACGCAGACGACGGATGATGCCTATCTGCGAGCCGACATCACCCCGCTCAGCACTAAGATCTCTGGAATTGTGTCAGAGGTGGCGGTGGAGGACTATCAGCGAGTGACGGTCGGGGAGCTGCTCGTGAAGATCAAAGACGATGATTTTCGCGCCCAAGTCGAGCAGGCCGAAGCCGGGGTGCTAGCAGCCAAGGCTGCGTTGAACAACAATTACCGACAGAAAGAGCTGCAATTCAGCAAGATTGCGCAGGCCCAGGCCAACATCAAAGCGACCGGTGCCGATGTCGAGCGTACCAGGCTGGAACGAACGCGTGAAGAGGAGTTGGAAAAGACGGGGTCGAGCACGCACCAGAAGCTTGAGCAAGCGGTGGCGGATGAAGAGCGTTTTCGGGCGACGCTGATCGGCCGCCAGGCCGAGCTGGAAACGCAGCGCAAGCAGGTGGCGGTATTGGACGCTCAAGAAAAACAACTCCAGGCGGATATAAACGCAAAAGAGGCGGCACTCAAGCTCGCTCGGATCAACTTTGACTATACGCGGATCGTGGCGCCGACCGATGGCGTCGTAGGAGAGAGAAAGGTCCGGGCAGGCCAGCTGGTAAGTCCGGGGACTCAGGTCATCTCCCTGGTCGGCCAGACTGTCTGGGTCGTCGCGAACTATAAGGAGACGCAATTGAGGAACGTCCAGGCAGAGGACAAGGCGGAGGTAACGGTGGATGGCGTTCCTGGGGTGGTGTTCACCGGTCACGTCGAGACGATTTCCCCTGCCAGTGGATCGCAATTCAGTCTGCTCCCACCGGACAATGCCACCGGCAATTTCACTAAAATCGCGCAGCGGATTCCAGTCAAGATCGTGTTGGACCCCAATCAAGTTTTGGTTGACCGTCTTCGACCGGGGATGTCGGTCATCGCAACCATCAAGCCAAGGTCATGACTCCAGGTACAACCGCCGTTCCTTCGCCGCCACCCGTCCAATCGAGATTCGCGGTTGAGCCCAATGTCTATATCGGGAGCCTCGGTGTGTTTCTCGGTGCTGGCGTCGCGTCCTTGAGCGCACGTCTGGTCAGCGTCGGGCTTCCCGACCTGCGGGGGGCGTTCGGCTTTGGGCTCGATGAAGCCGCCTGGATTCCGACCGCCTACGACATGGCCCTCATGTTCATGGGTCCCTTCTCCGTGTACCTGGGAGGGCTGTTAGGCGTCCGACGGGTGCTGCTCCCGGCGGCCACCGTGTTTGTGCTCGTCTCGATCCTGCTGCCGTTTTCTCCGAGCCTGGGCGTGATGCTTGTTCTCCAGGCGCTCAGCGGTCTATCGTCCGGCACCTTCTATCCGCTGACGTTGAGTTACGCGCTCCGCGCTTTGCCCATGCGCTATGTGATCTACGGAATCGGCGTGTATTCCATGGACATCATCAGTGTGCTCAATATCGGGACACCTCTAGAAGCCTGGTACATGGAGCATTGGTCCTGGCGCTGGATCTTCTGGAACAGCGCGCTGGTTACGCCGTTGATGATGCTCTGCATTTACCGTGCGATCCCACACCCGCCGAAGCGCCCGGGTCCGAGGCCTGCCTTGAGTTGGAGAGGCTTCCTCTACGCCAGTCTCGGCCTGAGTCTGATTTACGGTGCACTCGAGCAGGGCGAGCGTCTGGACTGGCTCAATTCGGGCGTGATCGTCGCGATGCTGGCGGCCGGAGTATTCCTGCTCCTCGCCGCCATCGTCCGGCGATGGCTGTCGCCGAACCCGATGGTGAATCTCCCGTTCCTGGCATACCGGAACACCTTGATCATCGGAGCTGGCATGTTCACGTTTCGCTTCATATTGCTCACCGTCACCTTCTTGATCCCCGCCTATCTTGGAGCGATTCAGCAGTACCGCCCGCTGCAGACGGGAACAGTGCTTCTCTGGGTGATGTTCCCGCAGTTTGTCATGGGTGTGATCTCCGCACAGCTCATGCGATGGATCGACGGGCGCTTGATCTTCGCGCTTGGCTTTGCCACCGTTGCGGGCGCGTGCCTGATGAACGCGCAGTTAACCAGCGCCTGGGCGGGTGAGAACTTCTGGTGGCCGCAACTTGTGATGGCTGTGGGCTTATCCTTCACCTTTGTCGGCCTGGTTGGGATGATCGTTCAGCAGGCGCTGACCACGGGCGCCCTCTCCAGGCCCATCGACATTCTGACCTATTCCGCATTTTTCCACACGATCCGACTTTTGGGTGGCGAAGTTGGCGCGGCCTTCATGCAACGTCTCGTTGCAGTGCGCGAACAGTTTCATTCAAACATGATCGGATTGCATGTGGAGGCCGGGAACTGGTTGACGGACGAGAGGCTGCGGATGCTTACTGGCGGCATGTTTCCCCACTCGTCCGGCCTGGAGGAGTCTCAGGGGCGGGCGGTGGCGCTGCTCGCAGGGCAGGTCAAAAAGCAGGCCTATACCCTCGCTTACATCGATGGTTTTACCATGATTGCTTGCGTCTGTGCGGGGATGATCATCCTCATCGCGTGCATGAAAGCAATGAGGATCCACTTTGACTCACCTTCGATGGAGCCACCCAGGTGACTTGCCCCTGGTGATAGGTTCCGGCGAGGCCTCACTCATACTCTGGAATTCAGTGTTGGACTCTACAACTCAATACACCTCAGGGATAAACTGCCTTCCACTCAACGTGGCCTGATCGTCGTATTTGTATTTTTTCGATCGCTTAGGGAGTTTTATTTTCTCTCGTGGCAGTTTCTTGTAGGGAATCATCGAAAGCAAATGGGTGATGCAGTTGAGGCGCGCACGCCTCTTGTTATCCGATCGGACGATATACCATGGTGCGTGCTTCGAATCGGTGGCTTCCAGCATGCGGTCGCGCGCACGCGAGTACTCGTACCATTTCTCGAGCGACGGCAGGTCCATCGGGCTGAGCTTCCACTGGCGCAACGGATCGTCGACGCGGGCTTGGAAACGTCGCTTCTGCTCCTCATGGCTCACTT
>Ga0126379_10003286_pt1 | contig 10449 bp, 12 predicted proteins | sample PanSoiMetPlot_24_FD_92640 | JGI IMG/M metagenome (GOLD analysis project Ga0126379, IMG submission 92640) | Tropical forest soil microbial communities from Panama - MetaG Plot_24 | ecosystem: Environmental > Terrestrial > Soil > Tropical forest > Bulk soil | place: Panama | collected 2016-02-17 | reverse complement strand
GAGGCCATCGAGGTCCACATCGCAGGCCTGCGCGCAGATGGTGAGCCAGTTCCTGACGGTTGGGGCACCCCAACTTCTGGCCGTCACGGTCGCCGCCTGACATCACCGCTGTTGCGACGCGCCGGGAACGGGCGGTGGGCTGGCGATATCAGTCCTGGCGCCGGGGCATGGGTCGTCTGATGATCTTCTGCGGCTGCTGTCATGACCAACTGCGGAGCACCACGTTCTACGAGCCGCCGCACGACACTGTGCATCGCCAGACCGATCCGTGGCAGGTGGTGTTAGCGCCTTTAGCCCCGCCGGTGCGCCCTGAGCGAAACGACCATCGGCCTGGATGGGCGGATGAGGATACGCACGATGAGTCGTCATCTGGAGAACGCCGGCGCCATGGTGGCGCGAAGTAGCGAGCTAGGGAGAGAGAAACTGAAGCAACTGTTCATCTTATCGCTGCTCGCAATCGCCTTGACCGGCTGCGGCCTGGCAACTAGCCGCGATGTCCGCGCGTATAATACCTGCGCCGGTCGGCATCCGCAGGAGCTAGCGGTATGCGAGGGACCGCGACGGGCTTACGAACTCAACCCGACCGCGCTTGAGGCGAGAGCAGCTGCAATTGCCCCGCCAGCTGGCAGCAGTATCAAACAGCTTTCGCCTGCCCCTTCGCTCGCCCCCATTCCGCTCCATCCCAGCTCGATCACCTCGGGTCGAAACGGGTAGGTGCACCTCACTGACGATTTGCTGTCCCAACTTCAGCCCATGATCGCAACCGCTCTCTTCCATGTATTGTCGGGTTTCAGGGGCGATTTGTGCAGGCTCCGTTTTTTGAAGACCGATTCAGGTTTCCGGCGCCTTGCTGCAACAGGCCCAAGATGGGGAGACTGGCCATGACTAATCTCGCCGAGCAGCGGATGATGCCGCAAGCCGCGACGCGCCGTTCGCGTCGCTTTTCGATCATTTGGATCGTGCCGCTTGTTGCCGTCGCGATCGGCACCTGGCTCGCTTGGGACACGCTGTCGAAGGAGGGACCGACTACAGGCTGGGCAGTCGCAGCTCAAGTATAAAGAGATCGTCTTCGGCACGGTAAAGAACTTCGAACTCTCGCCCGACCAGACGCATGTTATCGTGACGGTCGCGACGACCCGGCAAGCCGAGCCGCTGCTGACCGAAGGCACCGTATTCTGGGTCGTAAAACCGCGACTGTTCGCCGGCAATCTCTCGGGGCTCGAGACCGTGCTCTCCGGGTCGTATATCGGCATGTTGCCCGCCGAAAAAGCTGGCAAAAACCTGCGAGAGTTCGTTGGACGCGAGGATCCGCCAGTTCTCGGAGCGCATGTCCCAGGGCGCAGCGTTCTACTGAAATCCAAACGCATCGGCGCGGTCGCCTGAGGCGCACGAGCACCCATCGCCTCGACCACATCGCCGCGCTCAGCCTGACCGCATTCATTTTGCTCGTAGTCATGTGCTCGACGCCGCTGATGAGCGTGCAAACAGCGGGCATCAGCCATATCGCCAATCTATTCTCCGGCCCGGCAGAGCTGGCACGGCGGAACATGGCTATGTTGGGCATCGTCGTGCTCTTCGTCACCGCACTGGCGCCCCTCATCAGGCTGATTGGGACACTCTATGTCCTGATCCGAGCGCACGAAGCGATACCGCCGCGCCACTTGCGCCGGGTATTCGCGCTCGCCGAAAAGCTCCGCCCATGGTCGATGATTGACGTCTTCGTGTTCGGCGTGTTCGTCGCGTATGTGAAGCTCGGTGACGTGGTCACGATCGGGCTGGCGGTCGGCGTCTATGCGCTGTTGGCCCTGACGTTTTTACTCGTGTGGATGGATTCCGCCCTCGACCGCGAGGCAGTGTGGGAAAGGCTCGATCACCAGCAGCGCCCGGACGCCTCGTGTCGCGGCAGCGCTGGCCTCGTTGGATGCGAGACTTGCGGTCTAGTCAGCGTGCCGCGGCTCGACGATCCGCGCTGCCCGCGCTGCGAGAGCGTCCTGCATGTGCGCAAGCCGGACAGCATCGCGCGGATCTGGGCTCTGGTCATCGCTGCTGCGGTTCTTTATATCCCGGCAAACTATTATCCGGTGCTGACCGTGGTGCAGCTTGGTGCCGGGGCACCAAGCACGATCCTCGGCGGTGTCGAGGAGCTTCTGGCCGTGAGGCAGTATCCATTGGCCGCGCTCGTGTTCTTTGCCAGCATTCTGGTGCCGCTGCTGAAGCTCGTCGGGCTGTCGATCATGCTGATCGCGACGCAGACCGGACGTGTGGGATGGCTGCGCGACCGCACCCGGCTCTACCACATCGTGCGCTTTATCGGTCGCTGGTCGATGATCGACATTTTTATGGAGTCGCTGCTCGGCGCTCTGGTCGTCTTCGGGTCGGTGATCACGATCGAGCCCGGGGTGGGAGCCGTTGCGTTTTGTGGCGTCGTGATCCTGACGATGTTTGCCGCCGAGACCTTCGATCCGCGGCTGATGTGGGCTGCGGCGGCGGAGCGCGAGCCGACAACGATGGCTGCCAATCCGCGATTTGCCGCCAGCGATTGATAATTTTTCAGCAGTCGTCGGCGCCTATTTACTGAAACTGCATAGCCAGGACCCCACTTCTTCCTAAAAGCTCGAAGGCTTCGAGCACGACGGGGAGAAGAATGCCGGGCAGCCGCGCGTCGGTATTTGGTGAGGCGGAGGAATTTCAGGCGGCTCTGAGCGCGGACGGCGTTGGTGAGGTGCTGTTCACCGGACGCGGCCAATTCTGCGCGCGAATGACTCAGGTTGGGCTCGAGCGCTTACGGCTGGCGGCCGTCGAGGAGACACAGTCACGGGTCGCCTTTATCACAGTGCCGCGCCGCATGGTCCTGGTCTCTTTTCCGGTAAACGAAGGCCCATCGCCGATCTGGGGCGGTGTCGAGATCCGAGCCGGCGAAATAATCACCCTTGGCCCTGGCCAGCGGGTGCACGCAAGGATCATCGGACCTTGTCACTGGCACGCCATTCAGGTTCCGGAACGGCAGCTTGCCGACTATGCTCGCGCACTGAGCGGTGCCCAATTCATTGTTCCGCCCGCGGCGCGATGGCGGCCGCGGCGCGCGGCGCTGAGGCAATTGCGCCACTTCCACCGCGCCGCCGTCCGAATGGCGGAAGCACGCTCGGGTGCGCTCACCGACCTCCAGGGGGCGCACGGGCTGGAGCAGCAATTGCTGCATGCGTTGATCGAGTGTCTGTCGGTCGGGGCCGAGGAGGAGACGGAGACCGAACGCCACCATCGAGACCTTCTCGCCCGGTTCGAGGATCTGCTCGCTGCCGAACCGTTCCTCCCCTTAGCGGACATCTGCGCGGCGCTCGGCGTGTCGGAACGCTCGCTGCGCGCGTGCTGCAAAGAGCATCTGGGTGTGGGCCCGAGCGGCTACCGTCGCCTCCGCGCAATGCAACAGGTGTACCGCGCTTTGCGAGGAGGAACTCCGGACTCGGTCAGCGTCTCCGAAGTCGCAAAGCGACACGGCTTTCGCCAGCTTGGTCGTCTCGCCGCCGATTATCGCGCCCTCTACGGCGAGCTGCCATCTGCCACGCTGCGGAAAGGCTTGGGACGCGACACGCTGTGCCTGTGGCGGCGCGCTCGGGAGTGAGTGACGTTCTGGCGGCCAATTCCCGGTTTCTCCTGTGGAACGGGGAATTTTTCCATTTTCCCCGGTAAGCGCCGATTGGCGGGCGACAAACAGCGGGCCAAACCAAGTGTTGGCGGCCAACTCCCGTAGCCGGCTAAACGGTAATTTTGTCGTGTCTAATTGGGAATTTAACCGGCAAAACCGGGAATTATTCGCAAGAACTTCTCGCACGATAACCAGGCCCACAAGGAGATCGTACCCCGTAACTTGGCCTTTTGTGAGGCGGACTTGTGAGGTCGGGGTTCTGTGAAAGTTTTGTGACATATCCGTGACGATCTATTGCCGTATGGTAAATCGTTCATGAGTTTGCGTAAAATTTTGTAAACCATCGAGCGTCTGTCACAATGCCCTGCTATTTGTAACCAACGATGTCTGGCGATCGGGGTGGGGGAGATGCCATCGAGCGCGGTGCGAACCTTCACCGACCCCGATGCATACGCTTCGGCGATCCGGGCGACCAAGGCGGAGCTAACGGTCACTGGCCGCGGGCAGTTTGCCGCCAAGATCATCAGGATCGATCTGCATCGGCTATGGATGCAGCGGTTCTGCGACAATCTTCCGCGGGTTGGGCACTCGGCCGCCATGAGCGGACGAGCAATAATCTCGTTCCGCACTAAGCGCGGCCCGACGCTGCTCGCAGGTGCTGCCGAGATGCATCCGACGAACGTCGTGGGGTGCAGCGAGGGTTCGAGCAGTTTTCAGCGTTCATCCGGGTCGGCCAGCTGGGGCTCCATGTCGCTGCCGGTGGAGGATATGATTTCCGTAGGGACGACAGTTGGAGGATGCGATCTGGCGCCGCCAAGCGACACGCTGATTGTCACCCCTCCGCCTGCTGCAATGTCGCGACTTCAGCGACTGCACGCGGCGGCCGGAGATCTGGCGGAAAACGCGCCGGAAATTATCGCCAATCCCGATGCTGCGCGTGGACTCGAGCAGGCGCTGATCGAAGCCATGGTCGACTGCCTCGGCGACGGCAAATTCCGCGACAACAGCCTGGCGCAAGGACAGCATGCGATCGTCATCCGCCGCTTCCGCAGGATCGTTGAGGAGCATCCGGGAGAACCGCTCTACATTCCGGAGATCTGCAATACGATCGGCGTGTCGGCGAGCACATTGCGCGTGTGCTGCCAGGAACATTTGGGAATGGCGCCAAAACGCTACCTCTTGCTGCGTCGCATGGGTCTGGCGCGGCGAGCGCTGTTCGAGGGAACGCCGGACACGACATCGGTGACGGCCATCGGGACGCGCTACGGCTTCTGGGAGCTTGGGCGGTTTGCTGTCGAATACCACTCACTGTTTGGCGAATTTCCGTCGGCCACACTTCATCGGCAATTCGAGTAGCGCGGCGTCTATTTGTTGAAATTGCATAGTCGGTCGCCGGATCGGCTGCCTAAAATGGGAGAGGCGATCTATGCTCTCGAGTGCCGTGCAAAGGTTCTCGGACCCGGATGAATACGCGGCGGCGATCCGCGCGAGCAAGACCGAGTTCACGGTCACTGGGCGCGGGCAGTTCGCCGCTAAGCTGATCCGGATGGATCTGCATCGGCTGTGGATGCAGCGGGCCTCCGATAACCTGCCGCGGATCTCTCACCCGACCAATATACAGGGGCGGGCGGTCGTTTCATTCCGTACCCGGTCGGGGCCGAGCTTGCTCACGGATGGTCTGGAAATGCAGCCAACCGATATCGTGCGCCACAGCGACGGTCAGGGCTATTATCGCCGTTCATCCGGGCTTGCGGCTTACGCCAGTATGTCGTTGCCGATGGAAGTAATGGTTTCCTGCGGGGCGGCGATCGCCGGAATTGACTTGACGCCGCCGAAAGATCCGCTGATCCACACCCCTCCGGCATCACCGATGATGAAGTTCCAGCGGCTGCACGCGGCAGTGGGGCGCCTGGCGGAAAGCGCTCCGGAAATCATCGCCAATCCCGAGGCTGCGCGAGGTCTGGAACAGGCGCTGATCGAAGCCGTCGTCGGTTGCCTCGACAATCGCGACGACCGCAAGCCGAGGTTGGCGCAAGGCCAGCACGCGATTGTCATGCGCCGCTTTCACCGCGTGGTGGAGGAAAACCCGGGAGACCCGCTCTACATCCCGGAAATCTGCGAGGCGATCGGCGTTTCGGAGAGCACATTGCGCATGTGCTGCCAGGAGCATTTGGGAATGTCGCCAAAGCGCTATTTCTTGCTACGCCGCATGGCTTTGACGCGGCGGGCGCTGCGGGAGGCAGAGCCGGATGCGACATCAGTGACCGCCACCGCGACGCGCTACGGCTTCTGGGAGCTTGGGCGCTTTGCCGTCGTGTACCAATCTCTGTTCGGCGAGTCTCCGGCCGCCACACTTCGCCGACCATCCAATTAGCACCGGCATCTATTTGCTGAAACTGCATAGTCGGCCGAGGGAGCGGCTGCCTAGGATCGCCGCTCGGGCAAACCGCTTGCCCCCATCTGGAGCCCATTCGGAGACTGTGCCATGATTATCGACCTGACGGCAGCGGCGCGGGTTGTTCCGCTGACCGCGTTACTCTTGGGCGCTTGCGTATCGGAGAGCAAATACGAGACGCAGACCCAGCAGCTCCAGCAGACGCAGGCCCAGCTCGCCAGGATGCAACAGCAGGACAAGTGGGTCGTCGCTGGCGACATGCTGTTCCCGGAGGGCGGCTATCAGCTGAGCGCCAGCGGCAAGCAGGCGCTCAATCAATACGTCCCCAAGCTGCAGGGCCTACATAACGCCAAGGTCGTCGTCTACGGCTATACCGACAATCTGCCGGTTGGCCCCGCGCTGCAACGGAGAGGCATTGCCAACAACATCGACCTGTCCTCAAAGCGCGCCGACGATGTCGTGGCGTATTTCACTTCGCAAGGCGTCGATTCGAATATCATCTCTGCCAAGGGGTTCGGCGACACGCATCCGGTCGCCTCGAACGACACGCCGCAGAGCCGGTCGCAAAACCGCCGCATCGAAATCGTGATGGAGGGCCCGGGCGCCTAGCGCCCGGGGAGCCTTGCCAATGTCGGCGGTTATTTGTCATCGCCGGAAAACAACCTCCACTATGCCCAAGCCTGTCATGATGCGCGGACAGCGTTGCACGGCCCCGCTGCGGTTTGGCGTCCTCCTCTTGGCGCTTACCGGGTGTACTGCACCGGAGACCAGAACCGCCTCGCAAGCGCCGGTCCCGGCGCTGCAGCCGAATATGGCGCGCGTGTGGGTTCTGCGGCAGCCGAATGCGCCCGGCGGCAATGTCGCGGCGGCGGATCCGATGGTCTACGCCAACGGCGCCGCCCTTGGTCAAAGCGCGCAGGGAACCGCGTTCTTCCACGATTTCCAGCCGGGAACCTACCGCTTCACAGTCCAGCCCTACGGCACTCCCGCGAACCTTGTCGACACGCTGCAGCTCGCGCCCGGGATGCAGAGCTATGTTCAGGTTCAGGCGGTGCCGAACTGGGAAATGGGTGCAACCGGTGGAGGCGCCAGCTTCGCTGTGCTGACGATGTCGCCGCAGGAGGCCCAGTCGTATCTCCAGACAATGACCAATCTCGGTCAGCGCTGATCACGGTTGGAGAATGCAGGGGGTATTGCCGATATGACAGCAACAGCGTTTCATCGTACCATCCCGTCGATCGAAGTCAGTCTTTTCGCAGCTGTGCTCGCAATGGCCGGCTGCTCGAGTCTGAACGCTCCAACCGCGCAGGACATCGTCGGCCTGCCGCCCTCGGGCAGTGTGACGATCACCGAGGATTTCGTCACGGGCTTGGGTGGCGGCAACGGCTCGCTGGAGTACCAGGGGCGCACCTATCCCTTCAAAGTGTTCGGCTCTGTTGTGGGCCCTGGTGGCGGGGCTGAGAAAATCAGCGCCTCTGGCCCGGTCTATAAGCTCGCGAGCGTCGCCGATTTTCCGGGCAGATACACGCAAAGCACCGGCAAGGCCGGTTTCAGTTCTTCGAGCAGCAGCGATTTGTGGTTGGAGAACAGCTCCGGCGTGATCATGCATTTACGGGGTACGAGCAGCGGCGCGATGCTGACCCTCGGAAAGGACGAGATCTTCATCCGGATGGCTCAGTAATCGGCGATGAGCGCGACCGCGATCGGCTTGATTGTATTCGCGCTGGTGTTTGGCAGCGCGCTGCTCGCCATGTATGTGCACGGCGCGTTGCCCGAGCATCATCTGAGCCCGGATTCGAAGGATGTCGTAAAGCTCGGGGTGGCGCTGATCGCGACGATGTCCGCGCTCGTCCTGAGCCTCTTGGTCGCCTCGGCGAAGAGCGCTTTCGACAGACGCAGCAGCCAGCTGGTGCAAGCCTCTGCCGATATCATCCTGCTCGATCGCGCGCTCGCCCGCTACGGGCCGGAGACTAAGGAGGCGCGGGCCTTGCTGCAGCGCTCGGTAGCCGCGACAGTGGAGCGATTTTGGCCCGCCGGGGGCGCCAAGCCCATCGCAGTCGATCCGAACGCATCTCCGGTCAAGGCCCTTTACGACAAGGTCGAGGCCCTCTCGCCGCAGAATGAAGCGCAGAGCTCGCTGCGCAGCCAGGCCATGACATTGGCCGCCGAGGTGGGGCGGACGCGCCTGTTGTTGTTCGAGAATTTGGGTAGCTCAATCCCCGTGCCGTTCCTCGTGGTGCTCGTGTTCTGGCTGTGCATCATCTTCGCCAGCTTCGGCCTTTTCGCGCCGAGAAACGCAACCGTGATCGCTGTGCTTTGCGTTTGCGCGCTGTCGGTTGCCGGCGCAATCTTTCTGATCCTCGAACTCGACCGATCGTTTGAAGGACTGCTTCAAGTCTCGGGCGCGCCGCTGCGCACAGCGTTGGCCCAGCTGGGCCGGTAGTTAGTAGGCGGGCGCTTCCGGCAATGGAGCGCCCTTTCTCGCAATGTTTTGGGCCTTGAGCTTGGCAGTGGTAGGAATGTTTGACGTCGGGAGCGCAAGCCTGGCACGGGAGACGATCCGATGTTTGAGCGGACAAGGATCACTGGGGCCGGCGGGTTAGCCGCTGGGATCTTGTTTGGTGCAATAATGAGTTTGATGGGCGTACCGTCGAGCAGCGCTTTCGCGGCGAGCGCGGCGCCTGCCACAGGCGCAGAGGCGGCGACTTCGCCAAAGATCCACGAATTTGTAACCTTGCTCGCCGATCCCGGCATTCAAAAATGGTTGAAGGAACAGGACGAGAAAAAGTCTGCCGCTGAACACGTTCAGAATGCTGGAGATGAATCTGTCTCGCACTACTTCGTCGCCCGTCTCCGTGCGGTCCGCGAGCATGTCGCCGCGCTGGCCGCCGCGCTTCCCGATCTGCCAAACCAGTTCGAGCGCGGCGTGGGCCGTCTCCAGGCGGAGATCCCGCGTCGCGGGACCGTCGTGCTGCTCGTTCTGCTTTTTGCTGGTTTAGGGTACGGCGTCGAGTGGCTGTTTCGCAAAGCGACGCAGAGGGTACGGCAGCGCCTTGACGATCTTCCGGTGGAGACCGTCAACGGCCGCCTGCGCCTCGTCGCTGCGCGCTTTGCCTTTGCTTTCGGCGTCATCGTAGCCTTTGCCCTCGGCAGCATTGGCCCCTTCTTGGCGCTCGACTGGCCGCCGCTCCTCAGCGAGATGGTATTCGGCTATCTCGTCGCTTTCCTCGCCACCCGGATCGCGGTAGTCGTCGGCCATTTTCTGCTGTCCTCCGAGGCAGAGCGCTTCCGCATCGTCCCGATGGATACCGTAGCGGCGCGATTCTGGTGCCGGCGGCTCGCCATGTTCGTCGGCTGGTTCGCTTTCGGCTGGGTCACTGTCGGCCTACTGAGCACCTTTGGCTTCTCGCTGGAAGGGCGCCAACTTGTCGCCTACGCGCTTGGCCTCGGCCTTCTCGCCATTGCAGTGGAATCCGTGTGGCGTCGGCCGCCCGCGTTGAACGAGGCTACCGAAGCGCCCCGTCTCGGCCGCGGCGCGCAGAACGCAATACTGTCGGCCGGGATCGTGCTGCTGTGGGGGTTTTGGGTGTCAAGAGCCATGCCCGGCTTTTGGCTCATCGCGGTCATCATCGTCCTGCCGCTTGCGATCAGCATCACGCAGCGCGCGGTCGAGCATTTGCTTCGGCCTCCCGGTGCGGCCGAGACTGCCGAGGGTTTGCCCAGCGTGATCGCCGTCTGCTTGGAGCGGGGGATTCGAGCGCTGCTGATCATTGGCGCTGCCGCGGTGCTCGCCTGGGGCTGGGGTATCGACATCGTCCATATCGCGGGGCAAGAGACTTGGTTCGCCCAAGTCGTCCACAGTGCGCTGAGCGCGGTCGTCATCCTGCTAGGCGCCGACGTCCTGTGGCAGACCATGAAAACGGCGATCGATCGCAAGCTTGTCGAGACTGCTGACTTGGGTCAGCCGAACACCGAGGAGGCGCGGCGGCGAGGACGGCTCCATACCCTCCTTCCGATCTTTCGCAACATCCTGTTCTTTCTGGTCATCGCGGTCGCTGTGATGATGGCGTTGGCGGAAATGGGCGTGCAGATCGGACCATTGATTGCCGGCGCGGGCGTCGTCGGTGTCGCGGTCGGTTTTGGCGCACAGACCTTTGTTCGCGATGTCATCGCCGGCATGTTCTATCTGCTCGACGACGCGTTCCGTGTCGGCGAGTACATCGTGGCCGGGCGCTACAAGGGCACTGTCGAAAGCTTCAGCATTCGTTCGGTTAGGCTGCGGCATCACCGCGGCCCGGTCTTCACCGTGCCGTTCAACCTATTGGGCGCGGTCGAGAACATGAGCCGCGACTGGGTCATCGACAAGATCGCGATCGGCGTCACCTATGACAGCGACCTCAACCTTGCCAAG
>Ga0126379_10003285_pt1 | contig 10451 bp, 9 predicted proteins | sample PanSoiMetPlot_24_FD_92640 | JGI IMG/M metagenome (GOLD analysis project Ga0126379, IMG submission 92640) | Tropical forest soil microbial communities from Panama - MetaG Plot_24 | ecosystem: Environmental > Terrestrial > Soil > Tropical forest > Bulk soil | place: Panama | collected 2016-02-17 | reverse complement strand
CGATGAACCCGACCGCCCGGCACCGACCAAGCCGGTCCGTTGTGCGTGCCGATGCCACGGCACGGCGGTTGTCCACGTCAATCTCACGTGCGACTGCGGACGGCCTATCACGCCTCCCGGAGATGACGATGCGTGTCCGGTGCCGCCGCGGAAGGAACAACCGGGGATTGTCGATCCGCGCGAGCAGCCGGCCACCTTCACCACGGACGACGTGCCGCTGGATCTGGGCGTGCTGCGGCGGCTGGCGGCCCAGATCAGCGACGAGGCCCCGGCCGCTGCCACCGCCCCGGTCGCCGAGCACCGGGGCGGCATGTTCACCATGAGCCCCGACGGCCGGTTCGTCGCCGGGCCGGTGCCCGGCCTCACGGGCCTGTGGGTAGCCAGCGGCTGCAACGGCTCGGGGTTCTCCTCCTCCCTCGCCATCGGCGAGGCCCTGGCCATCTGGATCGCGAAGGGACTCGCGCCACCGGGCATGGACGCATTGGCACCAGCCCGGTTTAGCTCGCTGCCAGACAGCACCCTGATCAGCCACGGTCTATGGCAGTACGCCCACTACTACGACCCTGGCACCGACGCATCCACGCAGTGCGCTACCGCGTGATGCGCAGCGCCACCCTGCGATTTCCGCCGTTGTGCTTGACCAGTGCGAACCACAGGCCCAGCAGGGCATCCACCGTCCGCCGCTACCTCAGCTACGGCCGGGCCCGGCACGGCAAGCAAGACGGCCTCGGTGCCGGTGAGCGCCTCGCCGACCGTCATCGCCGGTGCGTCACCCGGCCCCGTCCCCGAGCCCGTCCGGGAGCCGTAGACCACCTCGTGCCCGGCGGCCCGCCACCGTTGGCCTAGCGTGCTGCCGATGCGCCCCGTCCCGATGACTGCGATCTTCACGCTGGGCCTCCAAGGATCTCTAGCCCGACGGCTCTGTTCGCCGGTCACGACGATGCAGGGGCTACGCTATTGCCCCGTAACGCCGATCCGGGGAAGGTGCCGTGGCGGAGGACTGGCTGAAGGGATGGGCCGAGGACCTCGGGGTCACGGCCGCGATCGACACCACCGTTGCCCACCAGGCACGGATCTATGACCACTGGCTGGGCGGTAAGGACAACTTCGCGGCCGACCGGGAGGCCGCCGAGCAGGCGATTGCCGCCTACCCGGCGATCTTGCGCGGCGTGCGCGCACAGCGAGCGTTCCTGGCCCGTGTGGTGCGTTATCTGGCCGGCGAGGCGGGCATCCGCCAGTTTCTCGACATCGGCACCGGCATCCCCACCGCGAACAACACTCACGAGGTTGCCCAGGCGGTCGCCAAGGACGCCCGGGTCGTCTACGTGGACAACGACCCCATGGTGCTGGCGCACGCCCGGGCGCTGCTGACCGGCGTGCCAGAGGACTCGACCGCCTATCTGGACGCCGACCTGCGCGAGCCGGGCAAGATCCTCGCCGGGGCCGCCGGGTTGCTCGACTTCAGCCAGCCCGTCGCTGTGCTGCTGATCGGCATCCTGCAACTGATCCCCGATGCCGCTGACCCGCACGCGATCGTCGCACGCCTGGTCGAGGCGGTACCGTCGGGAAGCTGGCTTGCGGTCTACCACCCGGCCAGTGACATCGACCAGGACCGGGTCGCCGAGGCCGTCCGCCGGGTCAATGCCCGGACCGCTGGGACGACAACGCTGCGCACGCACGCCGAGATCGCCCGGTTCTTCGGTGGCCTGCAGTTGCTGGAACCCGGCCTGGTGCAGGTGCAGCGGTGGCAGCCCGGCTCGGCCGCGCCCGATGACGGTGAACAGATCGCCGCCTATGCCGGTCTGGCCCGTAAGTCCTGACAGCGGGCGATGGCAATCATTCGCCGGCTCTCCACGGCGAGCGGGTCGCCGTCCCCGTCGTAGCCCTGCACGCTCGTAAAACCCGCGTCGAGCAGCCAGTCCCGCAGTTCGGTGAAGGTGAACGCGCGGACGAAGTAGGGAATGCGGCGGACGTGGCCGTCGCGAACCACCGTCCGCTCCGCCACCATCCGGCCGGTCAGCGGCTCGAACTGACGCCGCTCGGTGATCAGGTTGCCATCCCGCTCCTCCACGCCTGCGGGCTCAAAGTGCCGGATTATCCAGTCGCGATTGCTCATTTCAAGTGCGAACCGGCCGCCGGGCTTGAGCGCACGGGCCACCTCGGTGAGCACCCGCCGATTGCCCGCATCGTCGAAGTAGCCGAAGGCGGTGAACCAGTTGATCACCCGATCGAACCGGCCGGTCCAGGGCAGGTCCCGCATGTCACCGTCAACATAGGTAACTGCGACCCCGCGGGCGGCCGCGTCCAGGCGGGCCTGGTCAAGGAACAGCGGCGTCGCGTCCAGGCCCGTCACGCGGCAACCGCGCTCGGCCAGGGCGTTAGCGATCCGGCCGTGCCCGCAGGCCAGATCGAGCACCTCCATGCCTGGCTCTAGCTCCAGCAGATGCCAGATCAGTCCGGCATCGGCGGCACTGCGCGCGTCGAGCGGCCCAGCGTAGAAGTACAGGTAATCCTCATCGAACAAGCCCTCGGCATCGAATACGGGCTCAGTCACGGCGACCCTCCGACGGCAATCCCGGCTATGTCCGATGTGGAGCGTAACGTCGAGAGTATGACCGTTCTCGCCGGGCCTGCGCGGGTGCGACACGCATCCGGCGGCCGCAGGGCGGGGGAGCGGGATCAGCTCGGCCGGATCCCGCTGGACCTGTGGCAGGCGCTGGCGGGAGACACCGAGGCACGGGCGAGGTATTACAGCAAGGTCTACTGGCGCGGCCCGGGGCAGTGTGCGTTCTTCCTTGGTGCATTGTCCTCGGGCGGGCACGGGCGGTTCCGGGCGGGCACCCGCCGTGCCGTGGCGGACCGGCCCGCAAGCCTGGTCGTCCCGGCGCACGTCTACGGCTATGTGCTCAGCAGGGGCATACCCGGACCGGATCCGGCTACGGGCTTGCTGCCGGTGATCCGGCACCGCTGCGACGAGCCCAGTTGCCAGGCCGCTGGGCACCTGGCCGCCGGGTCGCCTGCGGAGAACATTAACGACTACCTCGCACGGCGCCGCGATCCGTACTCACCGCTGAACGATCACCGCGGCCCGCGCGGCCGGTCGGTGGCGATAAGAAACGCGATCTTGGCAGCGCTTGCTGAGGACGCCTCCGCAGGCCAGATCGAGGCGGCCATCGAAAGGGTGTCCGCGGCCGGCATCCCAGGCGCCCAGCAGATGCTGTTCTGAGCTCGTGTTCCCGACAGCGGCCATCTCGATATGGATCGGCCCGGCGCCGCGTTCTGCTAGCTGATCAGCGTCTTGGTGAACCGCACGCGATCGAGCCCATCGCCGTCGTAGCCCACCGCCACCGGAATGCCGTCGATCTCCGCATCGCCTGGTTCGATGTCGAAGCCCATGCGCTGGTGGAACCTTATCGAGTTGCGGTTGATGGGAGCCGTCACCGCCCGGACCAGCCGGCAATCCCGTGCCCGCACCGCGGCAAAGAAGCGCTCGTAGAGCTGCCGCCCCAGCCCGTGGCCCCGCTCGCCGGGATGGACGCCCACGAAATGGATATACGCCTCAGCCGGGCGTGACTGTGAAAGGAAACCGACAAGGAACCCGGCCAGCTCGCCATCGCGCTCGGCCGCGAAGCAGGTGTCCGTGAAGTGATCGAAGAACAGCCGGGGGAGCATGGCCGCCATCTGGCGCCCGCCCCACCAGTCATCGATGACCGAGATCACAGTCAGGTGGTCCGACGGGCGGAGCGGGCGGATCTCCACGGCCGTAAGCCTAGAGTGCCGCGAAGTCGAGGTAGCGGCGGAGGTACTTCAGCCCTTCATCGGTGACAGTTTCAGGGATGTCGCTGGCGCGGATGCTGCTGACGATCTCGATGCGGTGGCGAGCCCGGGTGGCGGCCACGTTGAGCCTGCGCCATCCGTCCGGCCCGCCGAGAGGGCCAAGGTCCGACGTAACCTGGCCCTTCTCGTCTGGCCCATAGCCGATAGACGTGATCAGCACGTCCCGTTCGTCACCTTGCGCGGCCGCTACGCCCTTGACGAAGAACCCGCGCAGCCGGTCGGTGCCGAAGAACCGGTCCAAGTCGGGGCGCCGTTTGCGCGCCTCGCCGAGGGCCGCCTCAATGGCGACAGCCTGGGCCTCGCTGAAGGTCACCACGCCCAGGGTGAGAGCCGGGCGGGTGTCGTAGTGGTGAATGACTCGCTGCGCCACCCGTGCGGCCTCGCTGGGGTTGTCCCGCGTGGTTTGGCCCTGGTACGTCCCTTCGCCATAAAACAGCTCTATTCCGGCTTCGGGTTCGCCGTCTATTCCGGCTTCGGGCCCGCCACCAGGCACGGGGAGCAGGCGACCGCCGTAGAACGCTGCGTTGGAAAACGCGATCAGGGCCTCATGCCGGGATCGGTAATGCCAGCGCAGAGCCAGGTTGCTGAACGCCCCGGACCCCCTTGCAAGGTCGAGGACCGACTCGGGAATGGCGGCCCCTTCGAATTCGGCCGGCCGCGGCTCCCCATCGTCCAGAGCGCTGCTGGCGAAGCTGGCCGGCGGCAGCTGCCTATGGTCCCCGGCCAGGATCACCGAACCGCCGCGGTAGCTGCAATTGACCGCATCAGCGGGGCTGATCTGGCTGGCCTCGTCGAAAATGACGGCATCGAAGTGCATGTCTGCGGGCAAGTACTGACTGACCGCCAGGGGAGAGGTCAGGATGCACGGCTTGATCGCCTGAGTGAGATGGCCGGCCTGGTCAAGAAGTTCCCGCACCGGCATGTGCCCGCTCTCCTTGGCTGCCTCCAGGCGGATGACCGCGGACTCGCCGGTGTCGCCGCGCGGGCGCCGGGCATTGCAGGCGCGGATGATGTCCGCGATGGCCGCTGTGGCCAGTTCCCGCTCCAACTGCTGGTACCTATCGACGAGCGCGTCACGGCCAGCAGCCCGCAGGGGAGCGAGGGCCGGGTCGGTCCGCAGCTGTTGGTCAGCCCATTCCCGCAGGAGTGCGCGCTCGATCACCTGGGGGACCTGGGCTGGCTCAATTCGCTCGTCGATGCAGAAGCCGACCGCTGCATCCATGCCGTGCGCGGCCAGAGCGGCGCGGGCTGCCTGGTAGGCATGCCATTCGCCACGCCCCCCCGTGTCCTCGAACATGGCTTCGAGCAGGTGGTAGCCGCCGGAGTAGTCGTCGAGTTCGGCCGCCAGTTCCGGGCGGTACTGCGGGCTGAAAGCTGCCAGCAGAGCCGAACAAGCGTCGTGCCACGCGTCGGCGGCCTTGACCAGCCGGTCGGTCGGAACGGCGCTTTCGGCCGCGGCGAGGTGTGCGGGGGTGAGCGGTCCCGATCCCCCGGTGATCATCGCGCGCAGGCGGCGTGTCCACTCCAGCGCCTCCCGCAGCGCCATGACGTCGGTCGCGGCCGCCGCGTAGAGCTGCCCGCACAGGTCCTGGAAGACCGCATCGCGCGCGGCCAGCCGGGCGTGCGCGGCGTCGGCCGCCTCGCGCAAGGCGATCACCTGCCGGGCCTGGCCGAGAGTGAGGGGCCTGCCCACAACCTCGCCGACCGCACGGGTGAACTCGCTCGCGGCGTGCAGTGGCCGCAGGTGGGCCCGCAGCCACCCGATCGCCTCCATGATGGTGCCGTTCAGCAGTTCCGGGCGCGGGGCTATTGCGGGTTCTGGCGCCAGAGCCGCTTGCCAGGCAGACAGGTACTGGCGCGCCTCCGCCACCATGCCGCTGACCGCTCCGTTCGGCGCCGCGTCCCGGGCGATGTAATCGGCGGCCCGGGAAAGATCCTGCCCGCGGGCGCAGCGTATGGCGTTGGCGGCATGGGTGAGCGCCCGCTCCAGCCGGGTGAAGTCCGTGGCCTGGCCGGCGTAGTGGGGGCCGAGCAGCGCGGCGTGCTGCAACTCGGCAGCGGCAAGCGCTTCCGCCGCCTGCTTCCAGGTGACGGCGAGCCCCAGGTGCTGTTGCGCCGTGTCTTCGGCGATCCCCTCCCTGGTGATGGCCCCGACGACTTTCTTATCAGCCCGGCAGGCCGCAGAGAGCCGGCCAAGGCCCTGGTAGTCGTTCGCGAACCGCTTCGCCAGGCCGCTGACGTCCTGGCGCAACGCATCCGGGGTGAAGTAGCTGCGAGCGGCAGCTTCCGCTTGGGCCAGGGTGCAGTGGGCATCGTAGAGGACCTGCGCCGCGTGGCCCGCGGCGCGGTAACCGGGATCCGACAGCCAGGCACGCTCGGGGCGGTCGAGTTCGCCACCTAGCCGGGCGACGGTCAGCAGATCATCGGCGGCGGAGAAGGTCACCGGAGGTTGCAGGCCGAGGATGGCGGCCAGCCCGGACAGCGCGCTAAGCCACCTTTCCAGGCTGTCTGCGGTGGCCGAGAAGTCCCGGGCAAGCTCGATGATCTGCCCGGAGCCCAGGCTGCTGGCATCGGCACACGCCGGGTTCAGCCCGGCCAGCGGCGCACCGTCGGCCGCGGGCAGCGCGTTCCGCTGCGGTATCGCCGACCACGGGATTCCCGCCGCCCGTGCGGCCTGGGCTTCGCGGGCGGCGATCTCGGTGAGCGCCGCGGTGAGCTGGGCGACCGCCGCCTCCACCACATCAAGTGTGTCCACCGTCAGCCATTCGTCCGGCACGCCCTCCGGCCACGCCAGCAGATGATCCAGCAGCCGGGCGAGGGTTTGTGCGTCAGACGGGCGGGTCAGCCCCGTGGCGTCGGCCAGTATCCGGTTGCCCCGGATCACCCTGGCGAGCGTTTCCAGGGCGGATGCCGCCTCGTAGAGCGGGCCGTCCAGTCCGTCTCGCTGGGCCACGCCACGCCAGGCGAACGACCGCCCCTGCGCGGCCGGCCGCCAGGCGGCCGCCAGGGCCGCTGCGGCGCGGCGGATCTCGCCAAGCACCTCCGCCGTCAGATGGACGGGGGCATGGCCCGTTGCGGGAGCGGCAGGGACAGCACGCAGGCTGGCGATCATCGTGAGGACGTCATGCAGCGAGTAGCCCAGCGGGTCCCGCACCCGGTTCACCGCATAGGCGTAGGCGCTGAGCTGCTCGCGCTGCCTGCGGGCCGGCTCGGTGCCGGCGGATGGGACCGCCGCGGGCGTGGCGGGTACGGTGTCCAGGGCCTCGGCGAGCGATGCCGCCACCGCTGTGCGTGTCGCGTGGTGCGAATGCAGTTCCAGCAGGTACCCGCCCAGCCCGGCACCGGTCAGCCGGTCCACCACCACGTCCAGCGCGGCCGCCTTGTGCGACACCACCAGCGCGGTCTTGCCCGCGTGCAGCAAGGCACCAACGATGTTCGCGATCGTCTGGCTCTTGCCCGTCCCAGGGGGACCGTCGATCGTGAATGAACGGCCCGCGAGCGCGGCCATGACGCAGGCCCGCTGCGAGGAGTCGGCGTCCAGGACCATGGGGGGGATCCCAACGGCTGCGCCCACGCCGGTCTGGCCCCTGGTGATCTCGCCGAGGGCGGGTCCAGCCCCGCTAAGCCCCGCGGCCAGGACCCGCACCGCTCGATGCGCCGCGATCAGGTTCTCATGTTCGAGCAGGTCCCGGTACGTCGCTTCGTTCATCGGCGGGAAGCAGGCGAGGACGACGCTCTCGCTGGCCAGCCAGCCGTCCTTGGCGGCGACCGCTGCCCGGACCGTGTCCAGCAACCCGCTCAGCGTGACTTTCGCCAGATCGTCCACACGAGGAAGCGTGATCCGGGCCCGGGACAGCTCCAGGCTGAGCGCCGGATTGATCACCGGGTCGTCCGCGGTCGGCTCCAGCATCGGCGGCTGCCGTGTTTCGGCGGCCACCAGCCTCACCGGCATCAGCAGTAGCGGGCTGGTGTAGCGGGCCTGATCCCGGTCGGCCCATGTCAAAGTGCCGAACGCCAGGTACAGGACCGGCAAGCCTCGCTCTAGGCTCTCCTGGCTCGAGCGGCGCACGAGCGCTTGAAGTGCCGCCTCAAGATCGTCTGGCTCCTTCCTCGTATCGAGGAGGTATGGAGTGGGCGGCGGCATCGTGGCCGGCTCACCGGCCCACGGCTGCAAAGACCGGAATGCGAAAGTCCCGCCGGTCCTGAGGCGGGACAGGACGTCATCCGCCGCCGGGCGGACCACTTCGATCATGCCGGTCCCGGCCGGTCTCAAGCTGAGGAGCCGGTTGGCCGCCGCGACATCGATGACACTGGCCCGCCAGCGACTGATCGCGGAGCGGATCAGAGCCTCCTGGTCGGCTGAAGACCGGCCACCGCCATTGTCCAGCACGCCACCCACCCCATCTGCGCCAAAAGAACATCCTGCCGTGACCGGCGGGCTCGATGCTGGGGTTTGTTCGTTCTGTTGTGGTGTGAGAGGCGGTTATCGGGAGCAGCGCGGCCGGTCAATGGCAGTGGGCGGGGGTGGGGATGGGCCCGTGGCCGGGGATGTGGGCTGCTGGATCACCGCGTGGGCCGGCAACGCGGCGATCGCGGTCGGCTGGGTGCTCTACGTCGAGCACTTCATCAACACCGGGCACAACAAGTTGTTTTCGGTGCTGCTGGTGCTGATCGGGCTGTCGGTCCCGCCGTACTTCCTGGCCGCCGGCGCGCTGCTGCTCGGCATCCCCGTCTCCATCGCAGGGCGCCACCGCATGAGCCAGCCGGCACCCGTGCCGCCCTACCGGTGACACCGGCCGCGGCCGGGACCGTGGGGCTGGTCGCTCGTTGGCCCAGCCAGTGCGTCTACCGTCTCGCCCACCGTCCAGCCGAGGCCGCTCATGATCGAGTTCGCCACCGGTTTGGCATAGCCGGTCGGCAGCGCGACCTTGACCCCGGCCCGGCGTAGCGTCTCGAACATCTCCGGCACTCCGGGACGGGTGCCGGTGGCGTCGTGCCGTAGGCCTCCTCCAGCTTGCTGGCGAAGGCCTCGTAGACGGTCAGCACGCGGGCGTGGGAATCGTCCGAGCCCATAGCGCGCAGCAGCCCGGCGATCGCCTCCTGTTTCGAGGTGCCCTTCCACTGCCAAATCAGCTCGGCGGGGACCGGGCCGCCCACGGCCTCGGCGACGGCGGCGTAGCGGGAGGCTGCCGGTGGTGCGGGTTCCGGCAGCTCGGCCGGATGCAGTACACCGACCCGGCCGTGAAGACGCACCGCTCGTGGACCTGGCGACACAACGGGCAGGTGACCGGAAGGCCGGACAGGTCCTGCTGCTCGTAGCGTCGCTCACATCGTGGAGCATTCCCCCGCCGTCGCGCTCAGCGCGCATGTGAAAGGCCCGGGACGCCGGCCTTTCCCTGGCGGCGTCCCGGGCTTGAGTGCAGTTAGATGAGGGCCGGGGCGGTCATCGAGACTCCTCAGCCTTGATCGCCGCGCGCAGGGCACCGGCGTTCGCGCCGCGGACCACCTTGGGCGGGCTGGAGCGCTCCCGGCGCGCGTACAGCACGCCGCCGACCCCTACCCAGGTGTGCCATCCGGTATCGGCCTCGACGCGGGCGAGGGCGCAGTCACGGTCATACGCGGCCTGCGCGGCCCTGGCCTGCCCGGCTGCCAGCTCTGGGCTTAAGGTGCCCGCGACCTGCTCGGCCTCCAGTAGCGCGATCTTCGCCGCCAGCGCGTCATGCGCACGGGCGAGCGCCCTGGCTAGCGAATCCTCGCCAGCGGCCGGTCTGGCTGTAGCGTCTTCGTTCAAGGGACTCTGCCTCCTCACGGTTAAGGCGGGGTTCCGAGGGCGCGCCCGGTGTTACCGCACCTGGCGCGCCCGCTGCTTGTGCTGGAAGTGTCACGCTACGCCCATCGTTGGTATACGTCTACCAACAAGGGCCAGCGTTGACTGTTGTACCTGGTCAGTTAGCTTGATCACGTGGACGTGCCCAAGATCAACCCGCGTGCGGCTGAGCCGCCGCACCGGCAGATCGCGGCCTGGCTGCGTGCCCGCATCGAGGCGGGCGAGTTCGAGCCCGACGTGGACCCGCTGCCGTCCGAGGCGTGGCTCGTCGGCGCGTTCGGCGTGGCCCGAGACACCGCTCGGCGCGCGGTCGCTGTGCTGCGCGACGAAGGCCTGGTCCACACGGTGCCGCACCGCGGTACCTACGTGGTACCCCGCGGCTAGTCCGCAGGACGTCCGCGAAATGCCCGTCATGCCCAACGCTAGCCAGCGATGACCCTGCGCAGGTCAGAGGGGTGCGGGGACTGTTTGGGCAGGCAGCGGGACGACAGCCCGATGCGCGCATTAGTTCGACATCAACTGACGCCTTCGCTGCCGTGTCGATGTCGCGGCGGAGCGCGTCGGCCACTTCGATCAGGCGTGCCCGCAGCCGGGTCAGGCCGGGCCTGCCGGCTGGGCATCGGCGAGGCCAGTGTTCATCTCCATGGTGACCTGTGCCCCGCCCTCGCGGCGGTTCTGCGCCCACGCCCGCCCGCCGTGCGCACGGGCGATCGTGTTTACCACGGCCAGCCCCAGCCCTGCGGAGCCCGGCCGGGCGGCCGGGTCCCCCGTGGACCGGGTGAATGGT
>Ga0126379_10003283_pt1 | contig 10452 bp, 9 predicted proteins | sample PanSoiMetPlot_24_FD_92640 | JGI IMG/M metagenome (GOLD analysis project Ga0126379, IMG submission 92640) | Tropical forest soil microbial communities from Panama - MetaG Plot_24 | ecosystem: Environmental > Terrestrial > Soil > Tropical forest > Bulk soil | place: Panama | collected 2016-02-17 | reverse complement strand
TATCTGAGACTCGCCAGCGTGTCAGCCGTCTCTCCGGACTGCGACACGAACAGCGCAGCGCCTCCCGCGTCTAGCGTCGTCTCCCGGTAGCGGAACTCCGAGGCGATATCGACATCGACCGGAAGCTTGGCCCAGCGCTCGAACCAATATTTGGCGACGAGCCCTGCATAGAACGCAGTGCCGCATGCCGAGATCGAGAGGCGGCGGAGATTGGCGAAATCGAAGGGAAGCGCAGGGATATCCACCCGGTTCGTGGCGAGATCGACATAGGCCGCTAGCGTATGGCCGATGACCTCCGGCTGCTCGTGGATCTCCTTCGCCATGAAGTGGCGATGATTGCCCTTGTCGATGACGAGAGCCGTGGCGTGCGAGCGCGTGACCAGGCGCTCCACCGCGTTGCCGTTGCCGTCGCGGACCGCGACGCCTTTGCGCGTCAGCACCGCCCAATCGCCGTCGTCGAGATAGGCGATTGAGTCGGTGAAAGGCGCTAGCGCGATTGCGTCAGAGCCCACGAACATCTCGCCATTGCCGTAGCCGACGGCGAGCGGGCTCCCCCGCCGCGCCACAATCAAAAGATCGTCGTAGCCGGCGAAGATCATGGCGAGAGCGAACGCCCCTTCGAGACGATTCAACGTCGCGTACACGGCCTGCACGGGATCGCCGCCGCCGTTCAATTCGCGGGTGAGGAGATGGGCGATGACCTCCGTATCGGTGTCGCTCGTGAACTGGGCGCCTGCCGCAACAAGCTCCTGCTTCAGCCCGCGGAAATTCTCGATGATGCCGTTGTGCACGACCGCGACCTTTGCGGTCATATGCGGATGGGCGTTAGCCTCGATAGGCTTGCCGTGGGTGGCCCAGCGGGTGTGGCCGATCCCGATTTCGCCGAATAGCGGGTTCGCTTTCAGGACATTTTCGAGATTGCGCAGCTTCCCTCCGGCGCGCCGCCGTCCGAGCCGCCCATTCTCCAAGGTGGCGACGCCGGCAGAATCGTAGCCGCGATATTCGAGGCGCTTCAGCGCGTCGACCAACTGCTCGGCGACCGGACCTTTGCCGAGAATGCCAACGATGCCGCACATCGTCCCCTACTCCCTCAACTTTTCCCTACTAGTTAATTGGGGCGATTGCCGGTCGCAACTCACGAGCTATGTCCCTTTGTTGCCGGTGGTGGCGTCAGCTTTGGCCTGGGCTTTGTCTTTGGACTTGCCGCGCAGCTCGCGCCTGCGCGCAGCCCAGCCTTTGCGTTCCTCTTGCGGGCTGCGGGTGAGCGCAAGCGCGTCGGGGGAGACGTCCTTCGAGATCACGCTGCCGGAGCCTATATAGGCGCCGTCCCCGATCTTGACCGGAGCGACGAGCGAAGAGTTCGAGCCGATAAAGGCCCCTGCCCCGATCTCCGTGCGATGCTTGGCGAAGCCGTCATAGTTGCAGGTGATAGTGCCGGCGCCGATATTGGCGCGTGCGCCGACGCTCGCGTCGCCGATATAAGTGAGATGGTTGATCTTGGCGCCTTCGCCGATTTCGGCCTGCTTGATCTCGACAAAATTGCCGACATGGGCATCGTTGGCGATTGCAGCGCCAGGGCGGAGCCGCGCGAACGGCCCGATGATCGCGCCGGGACCAATATGCGCGCCTTCGATATGGCTGAAGCCTCTGATGGTGGCGCCGTCCTCGATGACCACGCCCGGACCGATCACGACGTTTGGCTCAATCACCACGTCCCTGCCGATATGTGTGTCGTGGCTGAGGAACACTGTGTCGGGCGCGACCAGGGTCGCGCCGTTCGCCATCGCACTGGCACGCAGCCGCCGCTGCATGGCGGCTTCTGCCTCGGCGAGCTCGGCGCGCGAGTTGACGCCGAGCACCTCCTCCGAGTCCGACAGCAGGATGCGCGCTTCGAGCCGGTCGCCGCGGGCGAGCGCAACGGCGTCGGTGAGATAGAACTCGCCCTTGGCATTATCATTGCCGATACGGCCGAGAAGATCGAGCAAGGTCTTGGCTGAGCGGAACGCCATGATGCCGGAATTGCACAGCGTGAGCGCGCGCTCTTCGTCGTTTGCGTCCTTTTCCTCGCGAATGGCTGCCAGGCCTCCCCGCTCGTCGAGAAGGAGGCGGCCGTAGCCGGTAGGATCGGTTGCCTGAAAGCCGATGACGACGAGATCGGCACCGGCATCGAGCTCTGCGCGCACTAGTTTAAGTGTCTGGGCACTCAATAACGGCGTATCGCCATAGAGCACGATCACGTCGCCCTTGAAGGCTTCGAATGAGGCGCGCGCCGCCTTCACCGCATCGGCAGTTCCAAGCTGCTTCGCCTGGACGAAGCTTTGCACCTTCGCATCGAGCGCGCTTGCCGCGGCGCCAACCTCACCCATCCCGGGCCCGACCACCACGGCGGTGCGATCGATCCCGGCAGCCCTGGCAGCCTTCATCACATGGGCAAGCAGCGTCGCGCCGGCGAGCGTGTGCATCACCTTTGGCAGCTCGGACTTCATCCGCGTGCCCTTGCCTGCGGCAAGGATGATGGCGAGAGACGGGGTGTGGCTCATGAGGCTTGGATCGCTGACACTTTACTCAATCGAGCACGGGCAAGAGGCATGCCCTTGAGAGGCGCGAGGCTACTGACACCTAAAGCCGTTAATCCTGTGTTGAGTCTGGCAAAACCGAATCGCCGCCTCGGGGCTCATGGATTCGGCCCTATCTAGTCCAAACCAGCGGCGAGGGCCATAACTCTGCGTCAGCAGGGCAGCATAGGGGAAATTGACCGGCAAAACGGAGGGAGTAATCTCTTATCGTCCGAATAGGGCGGCACGAAATCGCAGGCTAAAGCCATATTGAGGTCGCTTTTCAGCCTGAATTTCCAGGGCAGAGGGGGTTCCGAATCCAATGGTCAAAGATCGGCGAACCGGTTCGCGGAATGTGGCTCGGAGCGTGTTCGCGTTCTTCTGGATCGTGCTCGGCGGCCTCTCTGGCGTCTATCTGTTCACCCTTCTGACCAATCCCGGCGCGCTTGGCGGGCAACCTGGCGAGACGCACGTCGGCTCGGAGCAAACATTGAGCGCACTCGGCGCCGGCGAAGTCGGCGAGATCAAGTCGACCCTGCGCGAGCTGTCGCAGCAGATGGCCGAGATCAACGCGCGACTGAAGCCGCTCGAGAAGGCTGCGGGATCAGCAGGCTTCTTGTCGGACAACTCAAGCCCGGCGCCCTCTGGGCCCGAACCGGCAACCGCACCAGAGCCGAGCGCCACGCAGGCAAAGAAGCCCGACATCGCCATGGCGCAACCGGCTGAGAAACCAGCCGGGACGGCAAAGCCCACCGAAGCATCGAAGCCTACTGAAGCTTCTAAGCCTGCCGAAGCGCCTAAGCCCACTGAGGTTGCGGCCCTGGAAGCGAAGCCTGGCGAGAAGCCCGCGGAGGTGAGGCCGGAAACGCCGTCCGCGAGCAGCGCGCCCGCTCCTGAGGAGCCCGCTGAGGCGGAGGGCGAGAACGACAGCGAGCCGACTCCGCCGCCGGTTACGGTATCTGAGGTTCCCGACGAACCGCTGACCGAGGTGACGCCCGGTCCGAGCCTTAGCGGCAATCTGTCGGCGCCAAAATCGTCCACGACCGATAGCGCCTCGTCGTCGTCGATGCCAGACAGCGAAGGCGCGAAGCCTGCGCCCAGCACCGAAATCGCAGCCCTTAGTCCCACCGTCCTGCCACCTGCCGCTAATGATGGCACCGCACGCTACGGCATCGAGATCGGTATCGTGGCAAAGCAGGATGGTCTAAGGCCGTTGTGGCGCGAGTTCCTCACCAACCATGCAGCTTTGGTGGCTGGACTTCAGCCGCGGCGCGTGCTCGCGCCCGACAAGAAGTGGCGGCTGATCGCCGGCCCCTTTGCCAACGCTGCCGAGGCGAACCAAGCCTGCCTCCTTTTCAAGAAGGCGCAGAAGCCTTGCGAGGCGACGGTCTTCGCCGGAGATTCGCTCTAGTCATCCGCCAAGAAAGAGCCGGCCGATCCCGGCTTTGACTAGTTGCCCGCCGGCAAACATTTCTTGGTGTTTTTGTAACCCTCGCCGCTTCGGCGCAGCCGCGGCCTATAGCTCACTTGCGTTGAAGGTGTCGCAGTCTTCGAGCTTGCCGCTCTGATAGCCGCGCTTGAACCAGCGCACCCGCTGGGCCGATGAGCCGTGGGTGAAGGCATCAGGCACAACATAGCCTTGTGTCTGCCGCTGGATGCGATCGTCGCCGATGGCGCTTGCCGCGTTCAGCGCCTCGTCGATGTCACCCGGCTCGATGATGTTCTTGCTTTCCTGCGCGTGATTGCCCCACACGCCGGCGAAGCAATCGGCTTGCAGCTCGACGCGAACTTGCAAGGCATTCGACTCGACCTGGCCCATGCGCTGCCGCACCGCCTCGACCTGGTCCATGATGCCGAGCAGCTTTTGCACGTGATGGCCGACCTCATGCGAGATGACATAGGCCTGGGCGAAGTCGCCCGGCGCTTTGAAGCGGTTCTTGAGCTCTTGGTAGAAGTCGAGATCGATGTAAACCTTCTCGTCGTTCGGGCAGTAGAATGGCCCCATGGCCGACTGGCCCAAGCCGCAGGCCGAACGGGTGGCGCCCGAGTAAAGCACGAGCTTAGGGTCGGCGTAGCTCTGTCCGTATTGCCGGAAGAGATCCTGCCAGACGTCCTCGGTGTCGGCGAGAACCACGCTCACGAATTGCTTGAGATCGTCCTCGCTTGTCGACTGAGGATGCTGGACTGGCGGTCCCTGGTGCTGTGTCCCAGGTGCCGGAACGTTGGTGGTCTCGGGGCGAGACTGCGGCAGTTGAATATTCGGGAAGTTGTCTTCGCCGCCACCGCCGCCTCCTTGCATGATCACGCTCGGGTCGATGCCGAAGAACAGCATGAGCCCAAGGATGATCAGAATGCCGAGGATGCCGATGCCGCCGCCTCGTCCGCCTCCGCCGCTCGGAAAGCTCACGCCTCCGCCGCCGGGAAACGGAAAGCCGAAGCCGCCGCCTTCGTCGCGCCGGTCCTCGACGTTCTGGCTTTCTCTTTCGCCGCGCCAGCGCATGGTGTTCCAGACCTTAAGAGGTTCGCCCGAATTTTCATCATAGCGCACGACGCGCACCGCCGCACAAGCTTCGCGCTCGCCGCCGGAACTCTTGAGATAAGCGCTTTTATCGCGGTTTACTATGCGCAAAGCGCGCCATGCGGTGTTAAGGCGCGCGTGCAATGCTTGTGGCTATTAAAAAGACTGACAAGGAATCGTCAAAAAACTGCCACAGGCTCAAGGCATACTCTATCTGCCCAGTTGTGTTCGGTCTGGGTAGGTAGTGCGTTCTGTGTAATGCGTACGAGCCTCGGCACTCCCCGCGCCGGGGCTCTTCATTTTTTGCGCCAAGCGTCCCGCGCTCCTCTGCCTAGCGAAACCGCAAATGGCAGACTATTTTTTTCCTACCCGTCACCCTTTGCTCACGCGAGCATCACCACCAGCACCGTAGAGAGAGGACGCCCGTTGCGGTCCCGCAACGGAGGGGCGGCCTTACGTGCCGGCCGCCCCGCTCTGCTTCTTTACGGATTCGTCGATGGCGCGGGAGTCGCGGGCGGTGTGGCGGGGGCCATCGGCGACTCTCCGGCCGGAGGCGCTGCCGGAGCCATTGGCGACTGTGTGGCAGGAGGAGCGGCGGGCGCGGGCTGCTCGGTGGCCGGCTGCTCGACCTTCACCTTGGTCTCGCCCTTGTGGCCGTACATGAAATAGGCGGCGATGACGAGGGCAAGCACAATGCCGCCCAGCACGATCGCCAGAAACGTCCGGCTGCCTTGGTTGTCGTTTGCCATGATCAATCTCCTCCCCTCAAGGGTCAGGTGAGTCGCGACGGCTGACCCTATCGAGATATTCCGGCGCGGTCGAGTGTCGCATTGACGGTGACGAAGCTCTTAGCGCGCCGCGGACGGTGCCCCTCGCCTCGCCACTAAATCGCAGAGTGGCGTGAGAAGCGCCGCAATGAGGAAGTTAATCACTACCGAGTAGAGCGCCGCGTAGCCCGGCACGGTGACGCCGAAAACGGCGAGAGGATAGACCGAAGCGGTGAAGCCTTGGGCCGCGGCCATATAGGTGCCTGACACCGTGCCTGCGACCCAGCCAGCCAACAGCGCGATCGGATTGAAGTGACGCGTGTATAGGCCAAGCACGATCGGCGGCAGCAGCTGGATGATCCAGATGCCGCCCAGCAGCTGGAATTCGATGGCATAGCCTTGCGGAATGACGAGGATGAACACCAGCGCGCCGATCTTCACCACCAGTGACATGATCTTGGCCATGCGGGCCTCTTCCGCTTCGGTGCAATCGGGGCGGATGAATTCCTTGTAGAGATTGCGGGTGAATAGGTTGGCGCAGGCGATCGACATGACCGCCGCAGGTACCAGCGCGCCGATGGCGATGGCTGCGAAGGCTACCCCAACGAACCACGAGGGGAATGAAGAGAGAAACAGCGCCGGTACGGCGAAGTTCGCGCCATATTGGGCGAAGCCGCTGGCAAAGGCAGGGTCTTTGCCGACCCCCGCGGCGATGGCCATGTAGCCAAGCAGCGCGATCAAACCGAGGATGAAAGAGTAGGCCGCGAGGAGGGCCGAGTTGCGCTTCACCACGTCTCCGCTCGAGGCGCTGAGGATCGCCGTCATGGCGTGGGGATAGAGGAACAGCGCAAGCGCCGATCCGAGCGCGAGCGTGGCATAGGCGCTATGCAGGCCGAGGGTATTCTCTCCTGGAGTGGCCAGGACCAGCTTCTCTTGCGGAACGCTAGCAAAGATCGCGCTATAGCCGCCGAGCTTGGCTGGGATCACACGACGGCGGCAAAGATGGTGGCGAAGATCAGCGTGTCCTTGACCACAGCGATCAACGCAGGCGCGCGCAAGCCGCTGGTATAGGTGAAGGCTGCGAGCACGATGAAGGCGATGATCAGTGGCAGGTGCCCAGCGAATCCGCCGGCTGGAAAACCGAGGCCGCCGATCACGACCTGCATGCCGACGAGCTGAAGGGCGATGTAAGGCATGGTGGCGACGATCCCGGTTAGCGCGACGACGAGCGCAAGCAGCCGGCTGTTGAACCGTTCGCGCACATAGTCTGCTGCCGTGACATGACCGCGGGCATGTGCGATCGCCCACAGTTTGGGAAAGATCAAATAGAGGATAGGAAAGATGAGGATCGTGTAGGCGACTGCAAAGAAACCCATCGCTCCGGTGCCGTAGACGAGCGCCGGCACGGCAATGAACGTGTAGGCGGTGTAGAGGTCACCGCCGAGCAGGAACCAACTGACGACCGTGCCGAAGCGCCGCCCGCCGAGACCCCACTCGTGCAACAGGTTGAGATCGGCCTTGCGCCAGCGCGCCGCCACGAAGCCGAGAGCGGCCACGAGTAGCAGCAGCGCGGCGAAGATTATCGTGGCGGTCAGATGCATCGGTGCCCTCGCCGAGTCGGCCGAAAGTCTCGCCTAGCTTTTATGCGTTTGGCAGACGCGAGCTCATTCTGCCGGGCAAACAGCCCTTCGTCTTGCCACGAGTTCGAAGACGGGCGCGAGCGCGCCGGCAACCAGGGAATTGACTAAGACAGAATAGAGGGCGGCGTAGCCGGGCACGGTGAAACCACTCAAATTCAAAGGATGTCTCCTGGAGCGCCGGTACCATGCAGTCCCCCGTCCGGCTTGCCGGTGCGCCTGGCGGTGCGCGTCTCGATCAGGTAGACGATGAGCACGATGGCCGCGCCGATGAGGATCCAGGCGAGTTGATACCAATGGAAGAAGGGAATGCCTGCGAGCCTAGGCTCGATCCTGTTATAGGACGGCACCCACATGATCGCGGCGAAGGGAATAATGAAAAGCAGCCGCGGCCAATGACGCAGCCAGCCGCCATGCGGCTTTTTTCCTGTCATGACGCGATTCCCCCTGGCCAGAGCCTGGCGTTCAACTGGGGCCGGACTTTACTGAAAGCGCTCGCGGCGCGCGACGGCGTTTATTGCCATGTTCAATCAAAACCTGCGGGAATCATTGACCTTGGGTGACGGCGGGGCCCATATGTCGCCCGAGAGGAGCCCGTAGCTCAGCCGGTAGAGCACTTGACTTTTAATCAAGGGGTCATGGGTTCGAATCCCATCGGGCTCACCACCTGCAATATTTGGCCTTTCATTTCAATAAGTCGGGAGGCGGTTTTGCAGTCGTCTACCCAGTTTTGCAATCCGGTGTTCTGGTAATGGCCTTCATGCCCGCTTCGGCCATCCGCTTCTGGTCCGCCGCCTTCGTATAGCGTTCGACTTCGCGCAAGCTCGTGTGTCCGCTGATCGAAGCAATGACCTTCTCAGAGCATCCAGCTTCTGCGAGACGACGACACGCTGCTTTGCGCAGGCCATGAGCGGAGCTGCCCTTCGGCAAGCCCGCTTCGATGCAGCACTCACGAAACCAATTGGTGAAGCCCGCGGGCGAGAAGGGCTTGCCATCCTTCGTGGTCAAGAACGTCAAATGCTCGCTCGGCGTGGCGTCGAGGATCGCTTTCAGATCGGGGTGGATCGGAATGCTGAGCGTGGTTCCCGTCTTCTGTTGCCGGACCTCAATCGCGTCCTTGCGGACGTGCTGGCGGCCCATCCGTACAACGTCGCTGCGGCGTGCTGACGATGGAGGAAGGCGTATCGCCTTTGGGACTGGCTCCGCAATTTCCAAACCGACTCGCAATTTCCGGCGGCCCTCCTAGATACCTAGCGTGTCCCGCTTTGCTCACCTTCGCCTTGTCCACAGGCTCCCCATAATTGTTGCAGCGATCGCCGCTGTCTCGGCGGTTTGCGCGACCGCGCAAGAGAGGCAGGCATCCAATATGAGCGATGTGCAGGCGCACTTTGCTGATTGCTTCCGATCGCCACACGATGCAGATGGATCGCTGATTACTTTTTATTTCTCACTGACCCGAGCTGGACAGGTCTATGGTCGACCGCGAGTAGTGTTGTTACGGTTCAATGACAGCTCGGAACGTCGAAGGCTTTTAGCCGCCGACTTCGTAAAGGCTTTCAACGCATGTCTACCAATTCCGCTTAATGAGCAGCTGGCTAGAACGATTCCTGGGAAGGTATACGTCCTTCAGTTCAACGTTCGAGCTTCGGGCTCGGAAAGTGCTGATGAGGTTATTCTGCGGCCTTATGGAAGCCATATAAGCCCCGTTGCCGCTCCAGTGAACGGCTTGGTGCAATAGAGTCGGCTCCAGCTTCGGCGTTGGTCGCCAACGCGCTATACTCCACCCCTCTACAGTCGGGGGCACGACCCATAAGCGCAGCGGACAAGATAAGCCTAGGCTTTCACCGGTCGCGCTTTTTCTTGGGGCCATACCGTTGCTGCTCGGTGCGTCTTTATCGGTCTATATTGCGTTCGATCTGGCAAACCGCCTTTGGGAGCAACACCAAAAGCTGGTGTGCGCGCATGAGCACGTAGCTGGTAAGAAGCCGGGCGAGAACGTTTTCGACCAGTCATCGGCTTTGGTCGGTGCCCCCCAAATCAGCCCCTCGCGACAGTGCACGCGTGATGCGCCTGAGTTGAATCTGTGCAAAGCTGGCGCAATGCGTGCCGAACCGCAATTGCGCGTGCGGGTGGTCGGTGACGAGATAGTGGTGACCTTACCCGGCTACCATTACGCGGTTACGTACTTCAAGCCTTCACAGGGGACGAGGCTTATCGCGAGGAATAGCCCCATTACGGACGATCCGCGCATAACAATGAAGAAATCAGAGTTCCTGGCTAAGGCATGGAAGCTCGCCAACGCCAAGGCGAGAGATCTCGGTTGGATAGTGTGAGGTCATGTGCCGTTCGGCGCGGGCTTGGTCAGTAAAGTTCTCGGCCTTGGTATCACGCTGCCATTCTCCCCTTCAGCCTCACCTTCCCAGCCCGCATTGCTCAGCGCCCCCGTGCGTCGGATTTATGAGTACACGCCCTAGTGAAGTGGTTGGCGTCCGCGATGCCGTTGGCATGTTGGTCTCGCGGTAGGCCGTTTCAGGTTTTGTAAGTCCGTCAGCAATCCGTTTGACCTCAATAGGTGCAGATAGCGTTGTAACTATAAGTTCTTGATTTTGCCTGGCGCGAACATTCCCATCGGGCTCACCAGTTCACTTCTGCTCGTGATCTTTCTCAGTGAGTTAGAGTCCAAGGTTGGCAAACCCCTACTCAGGTTTGCCACGAAACGTTTTGGTTTTGGCCTCGATCCTCCCACTTTGGGAGACGGCATTAGGGTTTCCTCTGCGTCAAAAGGCCAACGGAAGGGCCGGAACGAATTTGGTTGTTAGACATTCCTTCGCAGCGCGGTATGCCCCTTGCTTGCCGCGTACTCACGAGGATTTCCTTGAAGCCCGGCTCCGTTACCCCCCGGGCTTCCTTTTTGGAGAGGTGCTAGGCCGCTCCACGCCTTAAGAAGCTCATCATCGAGCGCTAGACTCCAAACT
>Ga0126379_10003282_pt1 | contig 10453 bp, 9 predicted proteins | sample PanSoiMetPlot_24_FD_92640 | JGI IMG/M metagenome (GOLD analysis project Ga0126379, IMG submission 92640) | Tropical forest soil microbial communities from Panama - MetaG Plot_24 | ecosystem: Environmental > Terrestrial > Soil > Tropical forest > Bulk soil | place: Panama | collected 2016-02-17 | reverse complement strand
TATCAGTCAGCTTCCCCGGAAACGATCCATTGCCCGGGGGAATGACCTTTTCGACGACCAGCAGTTTGGCCTCCATGCCAGGGGTGTGCGCCATCGCAAGGCCGCAGTTGCGCAAAATTGTCGTGGCTTCCTGGTCTGACCAGTCATGCACTATATCTTTCAGCACGTAGGCATGGCCGCCCGGGGGAACCGATTCAAAGAAATCACCGGCCACATACGTCAGGAGGCAGGGGCCACCTTCAGCGGACGAGCGTCGTGGTGCGCTCGCGATAACGGCTGGCTGATCGAAGACCATGACGGCCGTCCGAGGGCAAGCGTTGACGATCGCGGCGCCGAGGACACCGTGACCGCCCCCTACGTCGATGACGGTTGGGTATTGCGCGAAGTCGTACGCCGCGACCACGGCAGCCGCATCCTGCGATGTCATGTTGCTCTGGTGATCATTGAAGATCGCCGCCGCATCCTGTTCAGAGTCGAGAAAGCTGAACAGCGCCTTGCCGTGGACGTAGTCGAAGGCCGGTCGGCCTGTCACGACGCTGTGAAGGAGTTCTCCGCATGCTTGCCACCACCACGACGTCCCATACAAGACGGCCGATGCTCGGAGAGAGTTGGGCACATCCTTGCGCAAGGGCTCGGCAAGTGGTGTCAGCGAAAAGATCCCGGGTTCGGTCTCCATGAAGATGCCGAGGCTGGCCAGCGCACGCAGAACCCTGTACAACACTTCGGGATTGGCTTTCACCGCCGTCGCCAGTTCTATGCTGCTTCGCGGCCCGGCGCTGAGAAGGTCGGCAATGCTGAGTGCCGCCGCCACGTGGACGAGTTGCGTGACCAGCGAACCTCTGAGCAATTGGCTCAGTGTCGGTCCGGCGGATTCCTCCGGCATGTTGTCCGCAGTATTGGCTGGCACGGCGGCAAGCTAAAGCCGGTGGCGCGTGGAGTCAATGGCTGCGTTTCGTAACGCAGCCCACAGGTCCATTTCCGATCTCCTTGACGGGAGTCGAAATGCCATAGAGCTGCCACGCCCGCTCCGGGGCCCAGCACATTCCAGAAGATGGATTGCCATAGATTGGCCGTGTCATTAACCGCCTGGGACCAGGCGATCTCGGTTACACGCTTGAGCCACGCCGCTAACTCCACACCGTTCAACGTGACGGGTGTTGTTCTCCGCTCGACAGCGCTATCGTGAGGGACGCGGGCCCACGCGCTGTTGGATTAAACTTACGTGCGCAAAGGAGGGACGCGATAATGCGCCTGCGACGGGCTGTCGTGATTGCCGCGGTGTTTCTGCTCGCTTCCGCCGCTACCAGCAACGCCGAATGTGGGTGGGTACTCTGGAAGTCACAAGGCCAGGCGTACAGCTCGCAGAAGGTCGTCGAGGACGTCGACGCCTACGATACGCGGGCTGCCTGTGTCGATGCGCTCGCCAAACTGGAGAAAATGCTTCGGGCGCAAAGCGGCTGGAGCCGGGTCAGTCGAACTGTCGAGACCGGCTTGTTCGCGGACTCCGGCCCAATGGGCCAGGATCGCGAAGAGATTGCATATGTGTGCCGCCCAGTTGGTATGGACCTACGCTCGCCGAAGCAATAACGATGCACGCGAACGCCAAGGCATCGCCGAACTCGTGGCGATATCGAAGGAGAGTGCATGGCCAGCCGACAGATTTTGGCCACGGAGGAGTTGGCCGCGTTGGTCGATCACTGGCCTCCCACAGGACGAAAGCCCACGGGCTCTGGCAGAGGCTGCCCCGTGCGGCCGGCCTCGGCGAAGCATTGCACGATCTCTTCTCGGTCCCCGGGGGCGGTGTATCGGAATGTGATCCCACCGTCGAGACTAACCCGGTCGAGCGTAGCGGAGGTCGAGTTGCACTTTGCCCACCGGGCATAGGCTAGGTCCTGCTGTGGCGTGTTCGCGATGGTGCATGCCCCCAGGAAGAGCGCGGACACGAAGACCGCTCGTACACGCTGGAGCAGCTGGCCGCGTTGGTCGAGCAAGAGCTAATCGTCCATCCGATCGGTCAATGTCAATACAAGACCGACGGGAGGTAAGCGCCCACCGGCTCATTGTAGAGACCGACTGTCATCAACGTCATGACCTGAACGACGCGAAGTCCGCGGTCCAGGCACCATTGAAACAGCGCTGCATTGCGCACGGGCACCAGGATGCCAGGCCCACCGAATGCGGACGCGGCTCCGATAAGAGCCATGAGATCCCTGTTGGTCTCCCCGGCGGCATGCGCGAAGAAGGCCAGATCCGTGGCATAGCCCGTGACGCGGCCCTCATGCTCGACGACTCGAGCCGTCCCCTGCTTGATCGCATCGAGCACTTCGCCGCCGCGGTGATGTCCGTGAACGAACGTACAGACACGATTACAGGCCTCCACATCGCTCGCCACGGCAGGCCGCACCCGATAGCTCGGTGATGACATGCCGATCGGGCGGCCTTGCATACACGCGATCGCCTCTCGCGGTAGGAAACCCAGGGTCGTGTAGAGCGCCAGGGAACGGGTGTGGTAGGCGGCCTGCAGGAGTCGAACGCCTGGAAAGCCTCGGTCGGTCGCGCGGTCAAGCGCCGCCCGCATGAGACTGCGACCGATCTGTCGATTCTGCACCTTCGGGTCCACCGTGATCGGCCCCAACCCCGCGACGGGAGACCGCTCATCAAGAAAATTGCTGCCGACGACGACGCCATCCAATTCGGCGACGACGCAAAAGAACCGCGGATGAGAGAGTAACATCGTCATCAGATCCGTCGCAACGTCCACGGATGGAAAGTCGGAGGGAAAGTTGTGCTGGGAGGCTATAGCCCCAAACGCTTCATAGCAGATTCGGCCGCACGCTTTGGCATCAGCGAGGCTTCCCGGCCTAAGTCTCGTGATCACGTCTGCCATGTCTTCACCTCCGTTGTGGCAACCGCAGTCGTGGCTCGTGAGGGCCGACGAAGTGATCGAGTTCGAATTTCCTTGGCTGCTCGAAAGGAAGATCGCCGGGTTTGGCACCCTTGAGGATCTTGTCCACGTAAGCGGGGAGCGTTGCGGTACGGCTCGACCGCGTCGCTGCCGTATGACATTAGCCCCCGGCATCAGAGAAACCTCGCCACCAGTAGATCGCTTCGCCTTCGCGACGGTCGACGACAATCTTACGTCGCGAGAGGCTCCCAGTTTGCCGAAGCAGCTCCTCGTATCGGCCTAGACGTGAGCGTGCGACCATGAAGAGAAGCAAATACCCGATCTCGCCCGTCAGCTCTCTGGCAGAACTCCAATCTGTCGGAGCAAGTGCGCGTTGTCGAAGTAGACCCACGCGTGGGCGATCTTGTTGTTCTTAAGTTCCATGATCGTGCAACCGTGATTGCTGGCCTTGCGCCCAGTGGCCGGAATATTGGCCAGCAGGCCGAGGTGGGTTCCGCGCGAACGCCACCGAACCACCACATGGCTATCTCCGGCGCCAAGGATCTGCTCGATATCGAGATGCAGATCGGGAAATGCGGTCACGTAGACCTTGAAGAACTGACGAGCGCCTTCGTGGCCGGAGAAGGGTGCTGGGAAGGCATCCGATTCCCATGTAGTCTTCGTATCCAGCCGCTTGATGAAGGCTTCCACATCGTGCGCGTTCCACGCCGCGAACATCTCCCGAGCGATATGGAGGTTGTCCTGTGCAGCCATGGTGGCCTCCTCTTGGCTCGATGACTCCCGTCAGAGCCTACAACTCCGCCTCAGACTGCCCCAGCCAGTACGTCATGCTCATCGCGCGATACATTGTGGCGGCGGTGGTGAGGTGCTCCTGCGCCGGCGCCCGGTTGCGCAGTCGACGAGCTCCCGATATAGGGTGAGCCCAAGGCCTGTACCCTCTACCTTCTTCGCCGCTGTCCCGACCCGACGAAATTCCTCGAACACCGTCTCCTGATCCTCAGGGGCGATGGCGACGGTGTGGCCCGCTGAAGGCGCGCGGACTAGGAGGCGATACGTCGGTCTTTGCGGTCAGAGGCCGATCTGGCAGAGAACGTGGCATAGTCTGGATCGTCAAGATGCCTTGCTTCGCGTAGCACGGTGTGTCTTCGCTCGCGCCGTTCGCGCAGCTCGTTGATGAGGAGAACTGTAACGGCGATGAGGACTCCGACGATTAAGGGCACGACGAGAAGGGCAGCGTAGCGGCTCATGGCGACCTCATGCGAGCCACGACGGCTTGATGGCCCGGACCATAGCGCCGATGCCGTCTCAGTGCAAGCGCTGGACAGCCTTCCCACGTGCACCATCTGGGGAGCAGCGTGGGCGGCCCTGTCAGTTCAGCGACGCGAGCCGCACCACATCAGCGTCCTCCTCTTCAGGCGTGACCCAGCGCTTAAACCCACTCCACATGAGCAAGCCAATGTGAGCGGGGGCCATTCCACGTAGGCTCTGTCGCGTCGGCGGTCAGGAAGCCGTGGGGGCGGTGGGAGCGGCGAACTCTCTTCAAGCTCAGCGAAGAAGGTCACCCGTTGACTCCCGAAGTTGACGCCAAGATTCGGCACGACCAGATCGGAGGGTGACGGTCACATCGACGATGCCGACACGGCTCTCCAAAGCAGCCGCCGGATCATCAGCAGGCCGCATCTCTATCTTCTCGATGTCAGCCGCGTTAATGCCCCGCTTCCGCAGTTCGGCCTGGAAGACAGGCCAGTTATCAGGACGAAACCCGTATGTCATGCCTCAATCTCCCTTCGCTACCGCGTCGGCGCTATCCGGCCCACCACGTGAGCACCGGGCTCGACATCGGGGCGTGGGCTTGAGCACGATCACTGTTCCATCAGTGCTCCGGGCCGTGTCTCGGCGTGAACGTGCCAGGATTCATGTGCTGGCCGACCACGGGCTTTCGCATATTCTCCGCTATTTCCTTCACCAAAGGATCGCGATCGCGACCGCGGATAACAAAGGCCGTACCGCCGAAGGCCGCGCTACTAAGCGGTAACAGGACGAGCTCACCACGTTCGGCACCATCTATGAGTAGACTCAACCTTGCTGGAAGGTAGAGAGCGACGGCGAGGACCGCGCTGCCAAAAGAGAATTCCGCGTGTCGCGAGTTTGACCCCCAGCGCCAATTCTCTTGCTGACATGATCAGACAAGATGGCGTGCTCCCACCCTGGGCCTCCACCGATGAGTCGCTCCTCAAGACGGTACCGAATGTAGCTTCCCAGTTGTGCACGCTGGATATCGCTGTATTCCCGCGCTAGGGCCGAAGAGTTCAAGCCGATCGCTCGGCGAAGTTCCGCTGAAGGTCTAGTGCACGCTGCTGCAAATCAGACAAATGGTACCGTCACACGAGACGTGAAATTCGTGGATAAGATCATGTGATTGGTCCGCACAACCCTACGACGTGAAAGCGGGAGGGGCGTCAATGACGACAAAGCGTGGGCCGGGCTTTCACGTCAGGCCAGGGCGGACCGTTGATACATCAGCGTATGAAGGATTTACCGGTCGGTGGTCCCGCCTTTTTGTCCCGCTCGTGCTCAGTGCCGCTGATATTCGGCCGGGCGACCGCGTCCTCGATGTGTGCACCGGCACGGGGGAAGCTGCGGTCCTCATAGTGCCGACCATCGGTGCGTCGGCACACCTGATCGGCGTGGATATTGCGCCCGCTATGCTCGAAAGCGCCCGCGGCCGATTAAATGAGCCGGCCTTTCTGCCCATAGCTGCGGACGGACAAGCGTTGCCATTCTCGGATGGCACCTTTGATGCGGTGGTCTGCCAACTTGGGTTGCAGTTCTTTCCGGATCCGGGCCTCGGGCTGAAGGAGTTCCGACGCGTGCTGCGCGGAGGGGGATGCGCCGGGATATGCGTCATCTCCAGTCCAGACCGTGCCCCGATGTGGGGCATCCTTGCCGATGTGCTCGGCCGTCTTCTGCCCGAGCAGCAACAGACTGTTCATCTGTCTTTCTCGCTTGCCGACCCTGCGATGCTGGGAAGCTTACTGGCCCATGCCGGATTTCAAGAGGTTCGGGTCGAACGACACACGCGGGAGGACAGTTTTGATAGCTTCGACCAATATTGGGAGCCGATTGAGGCGGGGATTGGTTCTATCCCGCAGACATACCTGATGCTCCCTGATGCGGCGAGGCGTGACGTCCGCCAGGAAGTACGCGCGAAACTAGCGGAATTCGAGTCAGGCGGGCGGTTGCGCATGAGTCTTGAGATGCTGATCGCCAGCGGCCGCGTCTCATCTCACATCGCTACCCGTTGGTCCTGACGGCGCAAGAAGAGCCCGATACGCTCACCGAGTGATGGCAACCGCTGCGGACTCGCCCTCGGAGTGGACCAGAAAACCGGGGCTACTCAATCCCCACCAGCGATGTCACGGTGCTTGGAGTGGAATTTCGAGTACGACCTTGTCGAACGATTGAACGGTGGCGCGATAATTCACCGCGGGTGACGTGACCGGAACGTAGAAATACCCGCGACCGCCGCCTTTGACGTCCCCGACAACCCAGCCGGAGGCTTCACCAGTCACCCGCCCAGTGCCGTCCAGACTCTCGACCCGCAGTCGGACGTTGGTGATTCGCCACGGAAGGCGGTTGTAGAGATATCCCTCGACCGCTTGGCCTCGATGAGAACGTTGAGCTTCCTCGAGCTCAAAGCGAAACTGGCTCTCAGCGCCAATGGCAGGACTCTCCGCCTTCACTGCCACGATCGACCCGAACACTCCGACGACGACCGTTACGAATACGAGGGCCATTCTCTGCATTGCAGCCTCCAGTCCAGAACCGATATGCTTCGCCCTTCTTTAGTTTGTCCGAGGTCGCTGCGCTACAGTGCGAGCCAGCAAGACGTTTGCCACACCGCAAAACACTGTGAAACGTGCGATTCGCGGGATCTCGGCTCGCGCCACATCAGCAGACGCGGGCAGAAAACCGGGCATCGGGTGACCTCTAAGGGTTGATTCGGGCGAGATGCCCGCTATCCCAAGAATTGTTGCGCGCATTCGCTGGAATTCTTGGCCAACCGCCCTCGGCACGATAAGTGCTCGCGACGCCTGACATGGCGCTATGGCTCATTTGGGAATCGCTGACGTTTCGAATGCTGAAAACAGCGCAGATAGATCGGTGGTGGACTTCTTTGATCCGCCGCCGTCAGCGGGACGCTATCGGTTCAGGCGGTATGCCTCGACGTCGTGTGGCGTTCGGTGATGGAGTACTCGTCGTCTGCCTCTTCGCGTTTGCCGGGCTGCTCCTGCTAGGCAGTCTAGTCATACTCCTCTCTTGGGTCACAATGACGGTCCCCTCGAGGGCGTCGAAGTTCTGTTCCGAGTTCGAACGTTGTTTGGCGCCGGCAGCCGACATGAATGAGCCTGTGTCGGTGGACGACCCTCCCGCTAACCGGCTGACTATAACGCGTTAGAGGGTGCCGACTCGGCCTTCGAAAGAAGCCGTTATTGACCGCATAGTGTCTAAGAGATAACTTCGTCCCACCGTCCCGACCGTCGCCTCCGTGGCTCGTGAGGGTCAGATGAAGTGTCCCCGATGCCAGCACGAGAATCGCTCCGGTGCGAAGTTCTGCGAAGAGTGCGCGACGCCGCTGGCGCGAACTTGCACGAACTGCGGTGTCCAACTTTCGGCCACGGCGAAGTTCTGTGCGGAGTGTGCCCATGGCGTTGCGGTAACCCCTGGTCCCCTCGCCTCGCCCGAGTCCTACACTCCCAAGGATCTTCTCGGCAGGGGGATCTTCAAGCCTACAGTGGAAGGCACGCGTAAACAGGTGACCGTGCCCTCCGCCGACATGAAGGGCTCCATTGAGTTCGTCGGCGACGAGATGCATATGGCTCGGCCGTCGGAAGGTGCCTCCCCGCCGGACACTGGCCGGGCGCAGGGTCCCGGTATTCCTCGGATCGCGATAGGCACCGGCGCCGCGCTGGTTGCCCTGCTCATCGTCGCACTCTACACGTGGCTTCCAACCGCCCCTCGCTCCCCTGTCGGGGATAGGGCCGCCGCGGTCGTGCCCGCCACCGGCGCGGCGAAGACGGGGATGGCTTCCGAGCCTTCCAGTTCGGCTCCGGAGCGTGACGATCCGGCGCCCTCCGCCATGGAGACGCCGCGAGAGGCCGATAGGACCAACGCTCCGGCGCGCCCGGAAGAGCCGTCCTCGTCGATACGCACAGCATCCACGACAAGGCCGTCGACCGCTGCTGCGTCGGCGAGCAAGGCGGACCTGGCGAGCCGTCCACCGCGAGAGCCGGGTAAAACGGCGGCGCTCGGCGCCGGATCCGCTGGCGCGCGTGAGCACGCGGAACAGGCGAGGTCACGTGTGACGGCCGCCCGGCTCGCCGCCGAGCGCGTGGCCGCCGGCTTCTACGCGCGCAATCGATTCCTCTCGGCGCAGACGAAAGAGCGCGACGGCATGGCCGCCCTCGGCAAGTCGGCCTACGTCGTCGCCAGCGCCCTCTTCGCCGAGGCACAGTCCGAATACCAGGCGGCGCGGGCCGAGGCACCTTTTGAAGAGGAGAACCAGCGCAAAGTCGTTGCGCTCAGAGCGAGCGTGGATCAGGCGCATGCTGCGGTCGCGATGCGCCGCCAGCAGGCGCTGGCCGCCCAGGCCGATCAGCGCGCGAGAGAGCTCTTCGACCAGGCGGAGGCCCAACAGGTCGAAGGCGACGGACTCGCCATCGGTAAGGACCTTGCCGCGGCTACACGCGCGTATCAGGAGGCGGCCGCGCGCTACGGGGAGGCGACGGAGCGGGCGCGCGCCGCGCCGCCTGCGAAATAGATCGGGTCGCGCGGCGCCGAGCGAGGTTCGGCCACATTCCCGTATGCCCCCTTAATTTGCGCGCCCAGCAAAGGTGGCGTGATTGCCAAGCGTCCTGAGAGTCTAGAGGGTACTCATGCCACGTGCTTACTCCGACAACCAGACCGTGTCGAGTTGATTGTTGAGGTAGTGGCTGGGCGTTATCGTCCAGCCGCGCACGCGCGAGCTGTGCGGTACGATACGGCGCCACTGCAGCGTATAGATGTAGTGTGCCTGCTCGTCGAGGAGACGCTTTTCGAAGGCGCGGATGTATCGTCGGCGTCTCTCGGGATCAACCGTCCGACTCTGGCGGATGTAGAGGTCATCGAGCACGGGATCGGTGTACCGGCCGTAATTGGCGTCGCTCCGACCGCGCGATTGGAACTTGTAGAGATCCAGGTCGGGATCGACCACGTAGCCGCACTGAAAGTCAGTGCTGAGCTCGAAGTTCCCGCTACGGAGATCCTTGAAGTAGTGCCCCGAATCCTGGATTTCCTGCCGCACCCTGAGCCCGATTCGACTCCATTCGTCCACGAGCCATGTGCCGATTTGCTGGTACGGCATCGGGACATCGCGGTTCTTGAGCACGAACGAGAACCCATCGCGAACGCCTGCCTCGGCCAGCAAGCGCCGTGCTTCGGACCGTGCTTCGCGGATGTCCCGCCAGTAACCCGCCACCTTCGTCAGTTCCACCGGCGGGATCGCAAACGGCGAACCCGGCAGCTGCACGCCTGCGACATCCCCGACGATGGCGGTCGTTGACAGCGCGGCGGCGGCTTTGTAGCGATCGAGCGCGAGCGATAGGGCGCGGCGCACGCCTGGATCGTGAAAGGGCTCTTTCTCATGGTTGATGGCGACGACTAGCCCGCAGTTCCACGCGCTCTCCTGGACGACGACCTTCTCACCGAGGGCATGGACGACGTCGTCTCGCTGCGTCGGGGAAAAGCCGCGAAACTGGATCTGGGCTCGCCCTGTGCGGATGGCAGATACCTGATCGGCGTCGTCACGGATGAAGAGCGCCTGGTAGCCGTCGAGATACGGCTTGCCACTGTCCCAGTACTCCTGGTTCCGTCGGCCGACCCAACGTGAGCCTTTGACGTGCTCGACGAAGCGGAACGGCCCTGTACCCATGATGTTCCTCTCGTACCAACGGACATCGCGCTCGAGGATGTCCGCCTTGTAAATCCAGTTCCACGGAGACGCCAGCGAGTGAATGAACGAAGGCGATGGCCACTTGAGCTTGAAGGCGATGACATACGGTTCAGGCGCCTGGACGGTCTCGACCTGGAGATACTCGCCCTTGCGCGCCGACGTGATTCCGGAAGGGGGGTTGATGATCTTCTCGTAAGTTGCGCGCACGTCCCGCGACGTCATCTCGCTGCCGTCGTGGAACTTCACCCCATGACGAAGCTGGAGAATGTACGTGCGCTTGTCCGATGAGACCGTCCACGACGTGGCCAGGTCGCCGACGACTCGGGTGCCCGTGGGATCGAGCGGGTCGACGCGGAGCAATGTGTTGTAATGCGGCGCCGCCGGGTGTATGAGCGCAAACGTCTCCTCCCGGTGGGCGTCATATGAAGGAGGCTCAGCCGGGACCACGAAGATCAACTCGCCGCCGGCTCGGGGACGGGCCGGAGCGACGACAGGCGGACTCTCGAGAGGGGCAGAGGCTGGCGAGCTTGCATCGCCTGTTGGCCGGACGGTCGTGT
>Ga0126379_10003281_pt1 | contig 10455 bp, 6 predicted proteins | sample PanSoiMetPlot_24_FD_92640 | JGI IMG/M metagenome (GOLD analysis project Ga0126379, IMG submission 92640) | Tropical forest soil microbial communities from Panama - MetaG Plot_24 | ecosystem: Environmental > Terrestrial > Soil > Tropical forest > Bulk soil | place: Panama | collected 2016-02-17 | reverse complement strand
GGCCACTCCCTCGAGATGACCCACAAAGATCTCGCATTGCGGCGAAGGCATCTTCCCGGCATATTCGATCATGGTGTCGAGCGCGCCGTCCGGCAGTTCGGTAAAGTTGTGCGACTTCCAGTAGTTGCGCGCGCCGGGCGTAAGCAAGGGATCAAACGCCTGCTGCCATTGCACGTAGGGCAGCGGACCGACATGTTCGCCCAGCGCATCGCCGAAACGGAGAAGCGGTCGCACCAGGTCCGGTCCGTGCGCGTTCCCACCGGAATAGCAAACCGCCAAAATCACAACGTCCTGACCGTGGACGCTCGCAGGCAGAAAAGGAAGAGGAGGCGCCTTGCGCAGCACCACCCACACCGTCAGGTCCAGTGGCGCCAATTTGACAAACTCGCGGTACTGCTCCAGCACGCTCTTTGCTTCTGAGCGCGGGTACACAATCAGGCCGGCAAGGATTTCCGGGCCGACGGGATGCAGCTTGAATTCGAATTGCGTTACCACGCCGAAATTGCCGCCGCCTCCCCGGATCGCCCAGAACAAATCCTGATTGGAGTGTTCGCTGGCCCGGACCTTCTTTTGGTCGGCGGTGATGAGGTCCGCGGAGACAAGATTGTCGATCGTCAGACCGTGCTGCCGAGTCAGCCAGCCAAAGCCGCCTCCCAGCGTGAGCCCGGCGATCCCGGTCGTAGAGTTGATGCCCAGGGGCGTTGCCAGTCCGTGGGCTTGAACGGCCTGGTCGAAGTCGTGCAGCGTGGCGCCGGGTTCCGCGTACGCACGCTGCGCCTTGGCATCAACTTGTACCTTCTTCATCTGCGAGAAATCAATGGTCACGCCGTTGTCGCTGAGCGAGGAACCCGCGATGTTGTGGCCGCCGCCGCGAATGGAGATTTCGAGGTCCTCTTCGCGGGCAAATCGGATGGCATGCGGAACATCCCCTGCGTCAGCACACTGCACGATCACCGCCGGGCGGCGGTCAATCATGGCATTCCATATCCGGCGGGCTTCGTCATAGCCGGGCTCGCCGGAAAGCAACACTCTGCCTTTTACTTGTCTTCTCAAGCCTTCGATTTCGTCTTTCACACGAACCTCCATCGACTTCTCTTCAATCGCCTTGCTGACACCTTCTTATAAGAGCGCCGTGGCCACACCGCTTCCCGCCAAGGCGATGCCCCAAAGCAAATCCAGGTTGAACCATGCTTTGCGCAGCACGGCCACGCCCAGTTTTTTGAATACAAGAAAGGCCACGAACGCGGTTACCAGCAGGTATCCCGCGGCGTGCAGTGCGGTGGCCAGCAGCGCCGTTGCTGTGTGCGCGGAAGCCGACATCGCATGTGAACCATGGGCCGCCATGGTCATTCCCAGAAATACCGGCACGACCATCAAGCCGGCGCCATGGGCGGACGCCATCAGGAAGGACCAAAGCGTGAGTTGGCCCATCCCTACGCGCATTCTGGCCCAAGTGGGGTGGCGATGCCGTACGAGATGCGTAATCCCAAACACGATCAGGATTGCGGCTACGGACCAGCGGAGCAGATTCATCGGCAGCATCGCGCCGGCAAGAATGGCCACCAGAACTGCAGCCGCTACGGCCAGGCCGTGTCCTGCTCCCAGCGGCAGCATGGCGCGCCACACAGCGTTGCTCCGGCGTTCCTGCATGCCCAGGGCCACGGCGAACAACCAGCCCATCGCCGGATTGACGCCGTGAAAAGCGCCCAGCGCGAACAGCGTGACCCACGACATGGTTGCATGTTCCGCCACCTCACTGCCCTCCGCTGTCCTCCGACGAATAGCAATAGGAGTCCGAAGACGCGTCACCTCCCTGGAGCCGCACCTGGTGCGGACGCAGGCCGTCACTCTGCAGGAAGAAGCGTGGATCCAGTTTCATTCCTCCGTTCTCGCCGACGTCCAGCTTGACCAACCACCCCCGGATTCCGTCCGGATAAAATTGCTCGTCCCACGTGCGATAGAGCGAGTTCGTGAGGTACACACGCTTGCCATCCCGGCTGATCTCCACCATCTGCGGCCCGCCGTTCGCCGGCTGATCGGGCTGGTTGGGATGCGGCTCCCGCCGCACCATTCCCCCGATCCGCACCGATCCGGCCAGCTTGGGATTGAAAGGATCGGAAACGTCGTACTGACGAAGCTCGCCTGTTCCCCAGCAGGAAACGTACAGGAAGCGGTCGTCGAGGGAGAGGTCGATATCGGTGATGAAAGGAGGCACAGCCTTAAAGCCTTTGAGGAGCGGAGGCAGTTTCTCGGGATCGGCGGGCTCGGCGGGAATCTCGATCACCTTTTTGATCTTCCACGAGCCGTTGCCGTTCCCTCCTTCCCGGTACCACAACCATACCGAGGCCGACAGGTCTTTGAGCGAAGTGACAACTCCCGCAAACCCATACGCCTCTGTTGGGTCATGGGCCGGCCGTACCTCCAGCGCCATCTGCTGCTCCGCGCCCATCTCGAGCGTTTGCACATGACGGCGCTCGGGCAGGTCCCAAATATGGAGTGCGTGCCCGTACTTTCCTGCAAGCAGAAGTTCGGGATTGACTCCGTCTTCAATCATGCGCGGAGTCCCCCACTCGCTGGTGATCAAGGTGTCCTGCCCCAGATGCCACCAGAAGTCATAGCTAAGGTATTGCGGGCCACGATCCACTTCCCATTTGCCTTTCACCTCAAACGTCTCCGGATCGAGCGTGAAGATCCCGCCTGGGCCGTCGCCCGTGGGCGATCCCAACCCGTTGAGGTAGATTCCATCCGGTCCGCAATGCGAGGTATGCACGCGGCTATACCCCGACTTTTTGATCACCTCATCGGGTTCGATGACCTTCACGATGCGGGGCTTTCTGGGGTCGGGCTTGGTGTCGACAATGTGAATGCGAGAGGACCTCAATCCTGGAACGATCAGGTACCGGCGCTCCATGTGCGGGTGCGGCGCGTGAGGACACAGACAAGAGCTGCACGCATTCCAACCAAAGTGGTGGAGTTCGTCGCCCGCGTTGGGCATCTCAACCCAGTGAACGGTCTGCGCATAGGTGGGCGACTGCGGATCAACGTCCACCACGGCAAGCGCGTCCTTGGAGCCGTCCGTGCGAGGGTTGAGCATGGCGACGTAAGCCAGTTTTTCAGCACTTGCCTTCATCGCCATCTTGGGAGAAGGATAGAAAGTCTTGTCGGGCAAGAACGACGTCACGGTGGAACCTCCTGACTTCGAGTGGAAGCCCTGGGGAGCCAGCCGGCGGGTCCCTCAATGCCGGTCTCCCTGGCCCCTCAGGTCATGCTTGACCTCAGTAGGCCAGAATCAGGCGGGCGATGTCCTTTACCGGACCTTAAATATTCCTGAAACACATGCTTGTGTGGCACCGGCGCCCTCGCCGGTGAAATTGCTTCTAAACACCCACAGCCGAGGCGGCTGTGCCACATGATTTTCGGAGCCCCACCATGGGCTCTCGATTTGTGGTAGGTTGTCAGCATACGTTGCTAGTGCCTTATGGCGCCTTTATCAGAGAACGTCAGGTTCCGCGCGATGAAAGCTCTGGTGTGCGCTCTCCTGCTGGTGTGTGTCCTGATCGTCGTCATCGCGCCTCAGGTTGATCTGCCGCCGACGGTGCTGCGCACGGCGCAGCGTCTGATCCTTCCGTTGCTGGCCGCCCTGGCACTGGTGTTCACGGTCCGGGTTCAAGCCAACCAAGCCACTCTGGACTTACCATGGCTTCGCGAGAAACCCTCCCCACCTCTACTCTCGCGCTCGTCCACCATTTGCGTGCTGCTCTGCTGAGATCCTGTTGCTGAAGAGCGCGGTTGCGAAGTTGCGACTGTGCGTTCAACCTCTTCCCCTCCCACTTCATCGGTTGGGGCCTTTTCCCGTTAGGAGGAGCAACATGCCGGCTCAGACTTACTCATTCGGCCCCTTTCGGCTCGACGTGCGTGAACGCCAGTTGGTTTGTGATCGTCGCGTGATTCCTTTGCGCGGCAAAGTCTTCGATACGCTTTGCGTTCTGGTCCACCACGCCGGACGCCTGCTGCACAAAGATGAACTGATGAAAGCCATCTGGCCCGATAGCGTGGTCGAGGAAAACAATCTGGAACATAACTTGTCCGTACTGCGCAAGGTCCTTGGACAAAACCACAGCGGCGAGAAACTCATTGAGACCGTGCCCAGGCAGGGTTACCGGTTTATCGCCAAGGTCCATGTCCTCAACGAAGCACAAGCAGAGGAGCCTGCCGGCGCCGTGCTGACCGCGTCTGCTCTCGATGCCCTGGAACCCATTACGGAGCGTGACTCGCAACTGCAGCAACTCCATCAGGCTCTCAAGAGAGCGCAATCCGGGTTGCGCCAGACAGTCTTTCTGACCGGGGAAGCGGGGATCGGCAAGACCACGTTGGTGCGCAAATTTCTCGACGAGCTCAAGGATGTTGGACCCCTGCGGACTGGCCTGGGAGAGTGTCTGGACCAGCGGGGGCCGGGCGAAGCTTACATGCCGGTGCTGGAGGCTTTCGCGCGGCTGTGCAGGCAGTCCGACGGACAGCCGGTCGTGGAGGTCCTGAAGCGCCGCGCGCCCACGTGGTTATTCCAGATACCCTCTGCTATCAGTCCCGACGAGCGTTCGTCTCTTCAGCACACGCTGATCGGCCTCACCCGAGAGCGCATGCTGCGGGAGGGGGTGGATGCGGTTCAGGCGATAGCAGCCGATCGCACGCTGGTCCTCGTTCTTGAAGATCTCCACTGGAGCGACGGTTCAACTCTTGACTTCCTGATGCGGGTCGCTCGCGGGCGGGAACCGGCAAAATTGCTGGTCCTGGGCACCTTTCGTCCTGCTGAAGCCAGGAACGGCTCCAAGTCCGTGGCCCAACTGGTACAGCAGCTCCGGGTGACCGAATCATGCCAAGAACTTCCGCTTGGTTTTCTCAGCGCGCATGGCGTCTCGGAAACCTTGCGCAATCGCCTTCAGGGGACCGTGCCGTCCTCCATTGCGCATCTGCTTCATCAGCGGAGCGAGGGTAACCCTCTGTTTGCGACTGTCCTGGTCAACTTCTGGATCAGCAACGGGTGTTTGCGAGCCAGGAACGGAGAGTGGACTCTTTCCGTGGGTGCGGGCGATGCGGATTTGGAAACTCCCGATACCTTGCGCCAGTTCATTCAAGAACAGGTAGACCAATTGCCGCCGGCCGAACAGAAAATCGTCGAGGCCGCCAGCGTCGCCGGAATTGAGTTCTGCGTTTCTGCGGTCGCTGCGGCATTGAGTCGCCCCGCTCCAGAGATTGAGACGCAGTGCGCCACGATGGCCCAGGCCGGCCGCTTCTTCGCAATCTGCGGGTGGTCAGATTGGCCCGACGGCACGGTCTGCCAGAGATATCGCTTCATCCACAGTCTGTACCGGGAGATCATCTATAAGCGTTTGCCTGCCGGACAGCGTTCGCGTTGGCATCTGCGAATCGGCGAACGCCTGGAGCGGGCCGTCGCCGGGCAGAAGGAGCAAGCCGCGCCGGAGTTAGCGCAGCACTTCCAGCAGGGACGCGATGCCCGGCGAGCAATTCACTATCTCAAACAGGCAGCTCAGCAATGCCTGGAACGTGGCGCGGCTGCTGACGCTGTCTTTCACCTCACCAGTGGGCTGGAATTGCTTCGCCGCATTCCGGAACAGAAGGAACGGGCGCAGTTGGAGCTGGGAATCCATGCCATCCTGGCCCCTGCGCTTGGCGCCAGCAAGGGGCTTGGCGACCTCGAAACCGAGGCTGCCTTCCGTCGCGCCTATGAACTTGCACGCCAGTTAGGTGAAGAAGAACGGCAATTCCCCATCGTTTTTGGATTTGCCGTCATGCTCGAATTGCGAGGCCAATATCGCAAGGCGCAGGAGTTGATGGAAAGCCATCTCCCGCATGAGGAACTTCGCGGCGGATACATGCTGGAAGGTCTCGATCTCCTGGCGTGCTCCCGGTTCCACCAGGGCGCTTTTGCGGACGCGCTCAAGCACGCCGAGCGCGGGGCCACGGCGTCATGCCTCGAAGTCCATTCCGCTCTATCCGGACCCATGGGAGAGAACCCAGGCATCGATTGCTACGCCTGGGTTGCGCTGTCTCTCTGGTTTTTAGGGCATCCTGAGCAGGCCGTTGTCCAGGCGGAACATGCTGTATCCCTGGCGGAAACTCCCGCCCACGCTTACAGCCGGTCCACCGTGTACTCGCAGCGGGCCTTTCTCCACCAGTTACGCCGCGAAAAGGAGGAAACCCGGTCATGGAGCCAACGAACCATCAGGCTGGCAATTGAACAAGGATTCCGCTATCGCGAGGCAGTGGGCAAGGTTCTGCATGGCTGGTCGCTCGCGCAACTGGGACAAGTCGACCTGGGTATCTCCGAACTGAAGGAAGGAATCACGGGATGCCGCGCCGCCGGCGCTGAACTGGATGTTCCCTATCATCTCGCATTGCTCGCTGAAGCCTACATGCGCGCCCGCGATGGTCGAAGAGCGAACGCCACCCTGCGTGAAGCGATCGAGCAGGTTAAGACCAATCACTCCTTCTTCTATGAAGCGGAGCTTTGGCGGCTCCAGGGACATCTGCACTGGGCTTTCGATGCCGATCGCGCCGCAGCTTCGGAATGCTTCCTTCACGCGCTCGAAGTGGCGCAACAACAAGGAGCCAGATCCCTCGAACTGCGCGCCGCCGTGAGCATGGCGCAATTGTTGCGGGATCGCGGAGAATCCGGACGGGGCGCTGAACTTCTTGCGCCTGTCTATCGCTCATTTGCAGGCCAGGGAGAGACGCCTGATCTGCGCGATGCGCGCTTGGAACTCGAAGCACTGCAAGAACGCGCAGCTGGAGCAAGCAGACCGGCGGTGTGACGACCTTCGGCATCCCGCCACGCTCGCCAGAGCGAGATTTTGCGAGGAATGATTCGTGGCGTGGGCGACCGCTTTATAGCACTTTCGCCGTCGAGGCCGCTCAGGATTCTTCGCGGACAGCCTGCATCCCGACATTGCAGGGTTCCACTCCACGTCGGCTAAAAACCTCACGAGACACCATCCCGAACCCCGGAGCCGCTCCCGCCAGGCGGGAGTGGCGAAGTGGGTGATGGACCTGCTCCGCTGCTTCTTCGCGGGAGCTCACAAGAGATCGTTCGTGGATGTGCCTCGCCCAGGCTCAGACGACGACGTAGTTGGCCAGAATCACCTCCCGTCATGTCTCCTGGCTCACGCGAAACGGCCGCAGAGCAGGTCCCTCACCCCCGCTCGTCCGCCGTGGCGGACTACGCGGGGATTCGGGATTGGGTCTCGTGGGGGTTACCGTCAGGTAAAACGGAACCCGTACCGTGCCCCTTCAAGCCGATTTATGAGGCGACCAACGTCCGGTTCCCCGGCCAGTCGCCACTCCTTATTTCTTCTCCTGATCCGCAGAAGCCTTGGCCGATGCGGCTGCATGCGCCGCGCCTCCGCTGACCGGGACCATGGCATGCGCGTACGGAGTGCCGGCCCACATGATGTACGGCTTCGAGGGATCGGCGTCCGCGGAATCAGGCAATCCCAAGTCTTTCACGCCCGCTCCAACAATCATGATGTGAGGACCGGTTACCACCCAATGATTGTCAGCGGTTTTCTTGGTTGCACTGGGATCGGTGTTGCTGGCGCCCTGATCGCCGCGAAGCATGTACGCGATGCCGGGCTTATCGGGCGGAGTCTGTTTCTTCATGACGGCGCCGAAGAAAGCCATGCTATTGGCGTCCGCGCACATGATGTTGCCGACCATGACCATGCAGGTAAAGCCGTTTTTACTCTCCCGCAAGGTTTGCATGTTCCCATCTTTGTCGATGCGAGCCACTCCGGCGCCCTTGGCGACGCCCGGAGGCGCGCCCGTAAGAGCTTTGGCGATGTAAGCCGCGTCGGACGATCCGCCTTTCTTCGCCGCTTTCTCCGGTGTGGTTCCCTGCCCCAGGATGAAGCCGAAGCCCCCCATCATCCACAAGCAAACTGAGCCCGCAAGAATTCGCGTCAACATAAGCAATATCTCCTTTCTGAGTCATTTTATCTCCGCGGAATTACAGAAAGTCGAGCCTGAACCAAAAACACTAAGCTGCTTGGCTCGTTCGAGCAGCTTCACAACGACCGTGGGGAGCGGCTTTCAAAACAAATTAACAAGCCGCCTTGGAGATTTCCAATGCCAGCCCGCGGAGCGGCAAGAATCTTTGACAAGACGGCATCGCGATTTTGTCGTGCGACATTCCTCCTGTGGGCCGCTCTTCGTCGCTTAGAGCACGTCGCTATTTCCAAAATGGCATAGCTAATCAACGGCATGAAAAAACCATTAGCACTTCACGCTAATTCCTGGTTTTGTCATTCGTCCGAATTTAACAAGGCATATTCAGCGAGCCCTGATATACGTCCCATTGAGTACCGCAGCTTTGCGTTGAAATCCGCACTGCTGGTAGCCCACCCCCCCAATCGTGTTTCCTGATGGAGGTTACTGGTCACCAGACACCCGTTTTCTTCACGTGTGTAACGCCGGACATTCCGGCTATCGAGGTAAGAGTATGTTGAGCAAGTTCGTCACGCTGCTTTTTCCACGAGTCATCTTCAAGGCTGTAGCTTTCATTTTGACTGGGCATCGATCGATGTTGATCGGATTTGCCGGCGCAGCCGCCTTGATGCTGCCGGTATTGAATGAAGCCCAAACCACCCCGCAGATCACAATTCTTCTTGCCGACCCTCAACTCGGAGTCGTGGGGGTCGATCAAAGCGGCGGCAACATCCTGTTTTTCGAGGCACGGACACCCGCGGGATCGACAATGAGTTCTCGCCTGATCGATGCCTCGGGGAGAACCATCGCCATCTCCGGGCACTCCATGGATTCCCTGTGGCTCCTCAACGCCGATTTCAACGCTGCCGATGCTACGCAAAGCCTGAGTTTAGCTACGGGGCTCCCAACCGCGCTCGCCAAAGCGCTCAACCGCAATGTCTTCCCGAATGAATATACGGCAATATCCAACCTGGCCCTCAGTGCAGCCGGTGTGACTCCCGGCACGGCGCCGGCGGTGTTCGACTCGGCCACAGCGAAGCTGGCTACCCTAAGTCAGAGCGTCGCTGATGCGGCAGCCAACTACGATGCCAGCGCCGCAACGGCATTGACGTCCACGCGTGACTCGTCGGGCAATCTCAGCGCGACGTTCGGCAGCACTGCCATGCAGACTTTTGTCGAGAGTTTCCCCAACGAAACGGCCGATGACGGCACGCAAGGAATTACCGAAGTGAGCGCGCGGCTCGTCGCCTCCAATGGGACATCGTTGATCCAACAATTAGGTGGAGATCGCACACCCGATACCTGGGATGACCTGATGTCCCGCAGCTCGACTCCGACTACACCCGGCGACTCGCTACAACCGTTCATCGAAGCCGGTAACGCGATCCGCGGCGGGGCTTTGCTGACAAGGTTCCCCGGCATCGCGACAGCGAACGAAACCACCGCCTTAGGGCAACTCACTGCCGCCTTGCGCGACAACGGCCTGCTACCTCAGCCGGCTTCCATAGCGCATGCTTCTGAAGCGGTAAACGCTTCAAGTGCCTGTGGCTGGGGCCTGAACTACGTAGGATTGTGGGCCAAGTCGCTGGTGGTTGTCGCCCAACACTCCGGAACCTATGTTTTTCATTGGTTCTGGAACGGGTCTAAATGGGTGCCCGACTATGGCATTCTGTTTTGCAACCACGGAACTTGCCCTTACTCGTCACCCATGACCCTTCGCTGCCAATACTGGTCTCCTCCCATCGCTTGCCGCTATCGAAACCCGCCGATCCATGTTGTGCCGCAGGGTGAGCCAGGCCCCGGCCAGTTTCACTCCTGCATAACTGGATATGGGTTGCTCAGTTTCTTCAGTCACAACTGCAACGACGACTCATGGACGCAAATCCGCGCCATCAAGGGCGAGGCCCAGAGCGACCAGAACTACAGATGTCACGACTGGAAGCCGGATCCACGCGCCCCGGGTTGCAACGAATAGACGGGTTTTCTTGAACAAGAAACCGGTGGCCAACAACAGGATTAAGTTTGAAAGGTGAATGTATATATGAAACAGCGAATCGTTCTTTCGTTCGTATCCCTTCTTCTGAGTGGAATGATAACGCTGCCCGCTTTCTCTCAGTCGGTCGTGCCCTCCGCAAGCAGCAAGTTGGCACACACTGTGGATGAAGGAGGCGGGGAGTCCGTTGTCTTCGTTGCACCCAATCAACACGTGTACCAGCTCTCGTACAACTTGAGCAATTCCACGACTGCCTGGAGCAACACAGATCTCACGACCGCCACCGGAAGCCCACTTGCGGCCGCCGGGAGGTCGCTGGCAGCCTTCAATGCCAAGAGTGCGGGCCTTGAACACATCGCATATCTGGGGACCAACGGGCATGTCAACTTCTTGAGCTTCGATTCCTCGTCCAGCTCCTGGAAGTTTACGGACCCGACTGCCGCGACCGGAAATACTCTGGCCGC
>Ga0126379_10003279_pt1 | contig 10455 bp, 9 predicted proteins | sample PanSoiMetPlot_24_FD_92640 | JGI IMG/M metagenome (GOLD analysis project Ga0126379, IMG submission 92640) | Tropical forest soil microbial communities from Panama - MetaG Plot_24 | ecosystem: Environmental > Terrestrial > Soil > Tropical forest > Bulk soil | place: Panama | collected 2016-02-17 | reverse complement strand
GTTGCGCGAGATCGCGGAAGAGACGATTGAGCTCGAGCATCTGCGGACTTCGGTTGTGCGCGGCATGCAGAAGCATGTCGAGATCGACGAGCCCGAAGAACCCCATGAATTGGAGCTCGATACTGCTCTGTTTGGCGTCGCCGCTCCGAGCACCACGATGATGGAGGAGGCCGATAGCGGGGCGGAGGATTTCGAAGAACAGGATGGCGACGAGGAGGCGATCGCGGGGGAGACCGCTGCCGAGGAAGAAGATCTCGCCGAAGCCGAGGAACTCGCTGAGGATATGCTCGAGATCGAAGAGGATGTCGATCTCGCCGATGACGCGGAGCAGGACACCTCGGACAACTTCGATGAGGAGCTCTGACGGCGGACAGCGTACCGAACCAGGTCGGCGGCGCCGCGCATGAACCAAATGCCGGCCCGGCACTATTGCCAAGCCGGCGACGACGGCCGGAACGAGACGGGCAAAACCTCGTCATGATGCGGCAATTCGAGCTCGTCGAGCTCGTCAAATCCTATGACCCGAACGCTGATGAGGGCGCGCTCAATCGTGCCTACGTCTATTCGATGAAGGCCCATGGCGCGCAGCTCCGCGCCTCGGGCGATCCTTATTTTTCCCATCCGGTCGAGGTCGCAGGCATTCTCGCGCAGATGAAGCTCGACAGTGCCTCGATCGTGACCGGCCTGCTGCATGACACGGTCGAGGACACCGTCGCCACTCTCGAGGATGTCGAGCGGCGGTTCGGCCACGAGATCTGCCGTCTCGTCGATGGCGTCACCAAGCTGTCGCGGATCGAGCTGCAATCCGATCAGACCAAGCAGGCGGAAAATTTCCGCAAGCTCGTTCTCGCGATGTCGGAGGACATCCGCGTCCTCCTCGTCAAGCTCGCCGACCGTCTGCACAACATGCAGACCTTGCGGTTCATCAAGAGCGACGAGAAGCGCCGGCGGATTGCGCGCGAAACGATGGACATCTACGCGCCGCTGGCCGAGCGCCTCGGCATGCACCGGATGAAGGACCAGCTCGAGGATCTCGCGTTCGCCGAGCTGCACCCGGATGCTCGGGCCAGCATTCTCACCCGGCGTGATTTCTTGCGAAACAAGGGCGCCGGCATCGTGCCGCGCATCGAGGCTGAGCTGCAGCGCGAGCTCGAGGAAGGCGGCTTGCAGGGTACGGCCGTTTCCGGCCGCGAAAAATCCGCTTGCTCGATCTGGCGGAAGATGCAGCGCAAGAATGTCGCCTTCGAGCAGCTCTCGGACCTGATGGCGTTTCGAGTCCTCGTCGACGATATTGGCGACTGCTATCAAGCGCTTGGCATCATTCACTCGGCCTATCACGTGGTGCCCGGCCGTTTTAAGGACTACGTCTCGACCCCCAAGCCGAACAACTACCGCTCGTTACACACCGGGGTAATCGGGCCCGAGCAGCAGCGGATCGAGGTGCAGATCCGCACCCGCGACATGCATGAGGTCGCTGAGCTCGGCGTTGCTGCACACTGGACCTACAAGCAGGGCGCTCCCAAAACCGAGGGGCCACAGTATCGCTGGTTGCGCGAGCTGCTGGATATTCTCGACCACGCTTCGGGGCCCGAGGAATTCCTCGAGCACACGAAACTCGAGATGTTCCAGGATCAGGTTTTCGCCTTTACCCCCAAGGGCGACTTGATCGCGCTGCCGCGCGGCGCCACTGCAGTCGATTTTGCCTATGCCGTTCACTCCGAGATCGGCGACACCTGCGTCGGCGCGAAGATTAACAGCCGGCTAGCGCCGCTGCGCACCCAGCTGCAAAACGGCGATCAGGTCGAGATCATCACCTCGAAGGCGCAGACGCCGTCCCCGACTTGGGAGCGGTTTGTCGTCACCGGTAAGGCGCGCGCCCGTATTCGCCGCTTTATCCGCACGCAGCAACGCGCCCAATACCTCGATCTCGGGCGGGCCATTGTACAAAAGGCGTTCCGGCAAGAGGGGCAGGAATTCTCGGAACGGCCGCTCGAAGCGGTGCTGAAAACCTTCAACTGCTCGACCGTCGAGGACCTTTACGTCGCGGTTGGGCAGGGGCTCGCAACCGGGCGGGCCGTGATCAATGCCGCCTTCCCGCAGCATCACGAAGTCAAGGCCAAGGTCGTCTCGCTGGACCGGGCAAGGCGTAGGGCCAGACGCAATGATATGGCTGTGCCGATCCGCGGCCTCATCCCCGGCATGGCGCTGCATTTTGCCGGTTGCTGCCACCCGCTCCCCGGCGATCGCATCGTCGGCATCGTGACCACCGGGAAAGGCGTGACGATCCACACGATCGATTGCGAGACCCTGGAGAGCTTCGCCGAAACGCCGGAGCGGTGGCTCGACGTCGCCTGGAGCAACGGCGACGACGCGATTCATGTCGGCCGGCTGAATGTCACGATCGCCAACGAGCCCGGCAACCTCGGCAGCCTGACGACGGTGATCGGTAAGCAGGGCGGCAATATCAGCAATCTGAAGATCACGAATCGCTCGTCCGACTTTTTCGAGATCATGATCGATATCGAGGTGGCTGACGTTAAGCATCTGACCACGATCATCGCCGCATTGCGTGCGACCCCCGTCATCAACTCCGTCGAACGGGCGCGCGGCTGACCGCCGCCTCGCACTTGAAGCCATGATCCTCGGCGTCGGCAGCGACCTGATAGATATCCGGCGCATCGAGCAGGCCATCGAGCGGTTCGGCGACCGATTTCTTGATCGCATCTTTACCGAGACCGAGCGCCGGAAATGCGATCGTCGTGCTAATCGCGCGGCGAGCTACGCACGCCGGTTTGCCGCCAAGGAGGCATGCGCGAAAGCGCTGGGGACGGGCTTTCGGAACGGCGTTTTTTGGCGCGATTTGGGCGTCGTCAACCTGAGCTCGGGGCAGCCTTCCATGCGTCTGACCGGAGGAGCACTCCGTCGACTCGAGGCGCTTACGCCGCCTGGGACGATAGCCCGGCTGGATGTCACGCTCACCGACGAACCGCCCATGGCTCAGGCTGTCGTGATTATCACCGCGGTTCCGATGCCCGCGGCAGAAACACGCCCAATTTTCCGGTACCCGCAGCCTTGACTCGTTACACCGGGGTGGGCTTCATCGCGCACGATCCAGGCCCAGAAGGAACTTCATGAAATCCAAATCTGCCCCCACGGGCTTGACCAAGAAAAAATCTGGTGGCGGCGTTGTCGAAACCGTAAAGACCGTTGTTTACGCCGTCCTGATCGCTCTTGTCGTGCGGACGGTCGCCTATGAACCGTTCAATATTCCATCGGGATCTATGGTGCCTACCTTGTTAGTGGGCGACTATTTGTTTGTCTCGAAATTCTCCTATGGCTATAGCCGATACTCGCTGCCGTTCGGCATCCCTTTGTTTTCAGGACGGATATTCTTTCGTCCACCGAAGCGCGGCGATGTTGTAGTGTTTAAACTGCCGACCGATAACTCCACCGATTATATAAAGCGAGTCATCGGCCTGCCCGGCGACCATATTCAGATGAAAAGCGGCAATCTCTATATCAACGATCAATTGGTATCCCGGAAACGCATCCAGGATTATCTATATCAAGAAGGCAACGGTACAGTGATCCCGCTTACTCAATATATCGAAACTCTCCCGAATGGAGTACAGCACCGCATAATCAAAATGGGAGACAACGGACCGCTCGATAATACTCAGGTATACGACGTCCCTCCTGGCGAGTACTTCATGATGGGTGACAATCGCGATAACTCACAAGACAGCCGCGTGCTGTCCGCGGTCGGTTATGTTCCGGCAGAGAACCTGGTGGGGCGAGCGCAGTTCATCTTTTTCTCGACCGACGGGTCGGCGCGATTGTGGGAGATCTGGAAATGGCCGTTCGCAATCCGTTACGGTCGCCTGTTTCACGGCGTCGACTGAAGGTGTGTTAGAGCGCGCTTTGGCGGCGGAGGATCTGGCGCGCGCGATCGGGCACGAATTCTCCCGGCCCGAGCTCCTCCGGGAAGCCCTGACGCATCCGAGCGCGCTCGCCGCGGGGCATGGTCGCGGCCGCGCGCGCCGACAGATTTCCGACCGCGGCTACGAGCGCCTCGAATTCCTCGGTGACCGCGTGCTCGGTCTCGTTGTCGCGGACCTCTTATGGCGGCGCTTCGAGCACGAGCCCGAGGGACACTTAACCCGCCGGCTGACCCACCTGGTGCGGCGCGAAGCGCTCGCCCGTGTCGCTGCGGCGATAGAGCTTGAAAACTATCTCGTCCTGTCGCGCGCCGAGGCGGCCGTGGGGACGGCTGCGAACCCCGGCATCCTCGCCGATGCCTGCGAAGCCCTGATCGCGGCGATATATCTCGACGGCGGCTTCGAGGCGGCCTCCGGCTTTGTCCACCGCTTCTGGGAACCATTGATTGCCGAGATGGAAAGTCCGCCGCGTGACCCGAAGACGACGCTGCAGGAATGGGCGCAAGCGCGCGGATTGGCGCTGCCGGTTTACGAGCTCGTCAGTACGAGCGGACCCCATCATGCTCGGCTCTTTACGATGGCGGCCAGCGTATCAGGCCGCGATCGCGCGACCGCCACCGCCACCTCCAAGCGCATAGCGGAAGCGAGAGCCGCAGCGATCCTGCTCGAACGGCTCGCCGCGGAGAGATCCTAAACCGACTAACCAACGTGATGCCGGCCAACGCTCGGAGCCGCATCCCGACAAGCTGACCATCGAATGGAGATTGCGCTGTGAAGGAGGTCAGAGTACCGCCGAGTACGTCTCCCAAAGCGGAGGCTTCTGGTGAGGCTTGTTACGTCAATATCTTTGGAACGCGCGCTGGATCTCGCCGATATCGGACGTGATCGAAAGAGCCAGCATCAGGAGGATGCGGGCCTTTTGCGGGCTGAAATCCAGGCCGGCGACGATGCCGCTTTCACGGAGTCGGCGGCGCTCGGCGACGCGGCCGCTGGCGCGGCTGCATTGGACGACGACGATCCCGGACTTTGCCGCGCGCTCGAACGCGGCGCGCTGTTCGGGGGTTGGGCTACCGGGTGCGAAGCCTGCCGAGACGAGGCCGCGCGCCCCGGCAGCGGCCGCGGCGTCGACGAGCGCGCCATCGGCGCCGGCATAGGAATAGATGATCTCGACCCGCGGCAGCGCCGTGAGTTCGAGGCTCGCGAAATGCGTATCGGGCATGTGGGCGCGCGTCGGAGCGCGGTAGAAATGCACGCCGTCGCCATCGACATGGCCCAGCGCGCCGAAATCGGCCGAGCGGAAGGTCTGCAGCCGGTAGGTCGAGGTTTTGACAACATCGCGGGCGGCGTGGATTTCGTCATTGAGCGCGACGAGCACGCCCTTGCCGCGGGCTGCGGCCGAGCCGGCTACGCGTAGTGCATTGACCAGGTTCATGCCGGAATCGGTGCCTAGTGCGCTCGCCGGGCGTTGCGCGCCGACCAGCACCACCGGTTGCGCCGATGCGAGGGTCACATTGAGGAAGAACGCCGTTTCCTCAAGGGTCGCAGTGCCGTGCGGAATGACAAAGCCGGCGACTGTCGGCTCGTTGCACGCTAGCCGATGGATCAGCGCTCGGAGTTCGATCCAGTCATTGGGGCCAATCTCGGTGCTGCCGACCTGACGGAAGGTCACCGGCTGGGGGTCGGCGACGAGGCGGGTCTCGGGAAAGCGGTCGAGCAGAGCTTCGCAGGTCAGCTTCTGCCCAAAATCGGGATAATCGAGCACGTCGAGGCTCGAGGCCCCAAGCGACGAGATCGTGCCGCCGGTGCCGATCACGGCGATGCGGGGAAGGACTGTCGTCATCCGGGACCTCCATCTTCTCGCGCGGCATGGAGGCGGAACGACACCGCCCCGTAGGTGCTGACGAAATACGGCACAAGGTAAGTCAGCACCAGTTTTACAATATCGATCGGCCGACCCGCGATCAGGGCGTCGCCCTGATTGATCAGATTGAGGATCGTGCCGACGATGAGCGCCACCCACAGCGAGCGCTGCGGGACGCCTGCGGAGAGCGCGTAGAGAAGGGCGAGCTTCCAGTTCACGACAGCCAGCGCTTGCGCCGCTTGTAGTGCTTGACGTCGCGGTAGGATTTACGGGCGCCAACCTCGTTCAGTCCGAGATAAAATTCCTTGATGTCCGAGTTCTGGCGCAATGTTTCGGCTGGGCCTTCCAACACAATGCGGCCGTTCTCCATGACATAGCCATGATCGGCGATGTCGAGCGCGAGCGCCGCGTTCTGCTCGACCAGCAGCACGGTGAGGTTGCGCTCATCCCTGAGGCGTTTGACGATGCCGAAGATTTCCTCGACCAAGAGCGGCGCCAGACCCAGAGAGGGCTCGTCGAGCAAGATCACTTTGGGGTCGGACATCAGCGCCCGGCCGATCACCAGCATCTGCTGCTCGCCACCCGAAAGATAGCCCGATTGGTTGTGGCGGCGCTCCCTGAGCGCCGGGAAGGACTGGTAGACCCGCTCGATGCCGTCGAGCACGGTTGCGTGATCACTGCGGGTATGGGCGCCGGCGATCAGATTCTCCTCGACCGTCAGGTTCTCGAAAACCCGCCTTCCTTCGAAGACTTGGGTCACGCCGCGCTTGACGACATCATGGGCGGGGAGCCAGTCGAGGCGCTCGCCGTCGAGTTCGACCGTGCCTTTCGTTACTTCGCCGCGTTCGCTGTGCAGGAGGCCTGATATCGCCTTCAACGTCGTCGTCTTGCCCGCGCCGTTGGCGCCGAGGAGGGTCGTGATGCGGCCCTCCCCGGCAAACAGCGAGACCCCTTTCAACACCAGGATCACGCCGTCATAAACGACCTCGATGTTGTTCAGCGCCAGCACCGCCCCTCACCCCGACCCTCGCCCCGCGCGGGCGTCGAGAGAGAAGGATGCGCGCAGCGGGAGTGTGAGGGGCGGCTGCATTCGCTATTCCGCCGTCTTGAGCGCGTGTTCGACGACGTCGCGATAGGCGCGCATCCAGTCGGTCTCTTTGACGAATTTGCCGCCTTTGACCTGGAAGATCTGCACCCAGCCGCCGCCTTCGTGATCGGTAGGGGTGATTTCCAGCGGCGGCACGAGGCCGCCAAGCGTGAAATCGCGGATCTGTTCGAGGCCCTTCTTCACATCGGGACCCGTCGGCGGTTTGCCGCCGGTTGCCTTCAGCGCGTTACGGATCGCTTCGACATGGACCGCAGCCTGCAGGAGACCGCGGTTATAATACACCGTGTTCTTGTCCATCAGATCGAGCGGCTCTTTGCCTTCCTTCTTGTACATTGCCTTGATCTGCTGCCGCACCGGGTAGTCATCACCGGCGCCGGCAAACTGCATCGCGTGATAGCCTTCCGCGACGCCGAAGCCGCCCGCTGCATCGATATCCGCCTCGGACGAAGCCCACACCAGCCCGACCACCTTAGACAGCGGATAGCCGTTCGACTTAAAGGCCTTGATCGCCGCCGCCGGCGACCGGCCGAAGAGATGCGCGATCACGAAATCCGGCCGGTAGCGCTGCGTGATGTCGAGGATCTGCGCGCCGACCTCGACGCCCGGCGGCGGCACGGCAAAGGTCCGCAGCTCGAAACCTTCCCGCTTCTGCAACTCGTCGACAATCGGCAGCGGCTCGTGACCGGCCGGGTTGTCATAGAAGATGTAGGCGATCTTCTTGCCCTTCAGGTTGCCGCCCAGCTTGTCCTTGACGAACTGAACGGCGGCGGCGCCCTGCGACCAGTAGGTCGCAGCGATTGGAAAGAGGTACGGGTAACGGGTGCCGTCGGCCGCCGCCGAGATGCCGAAGCCCGGCGAGGTCGTCGGGATCTTGTCCTCTTCCAGCCGCTGGTTGAGCGCCACGGTCATCGGCGTGCCGTAGAGCGTCATCAGCACGGCGCCCTCCTGCTTGTGGCGCTGATACGCTTCGACCGCCTGCGGAACCTTGTATTCGTTGTCGATCTCGTCGGCTTTGATCGTGTAGCCCTCGACCCCACCGCCCGCGTTAATCAGATCGTAGTAGTCGTGCATCGCCGGGCACAGCACGACGCCGGTGATCTGTGTCGCGCCGGTGCGGTCGCATTGCATGCCGATCAGCACCTCCTTTTGCTGAGCTGCGGCGGGGCCCGCCAGCCCGAACCCCGCCGCGAGCGCAAATAGCGCCGCTCTACTCTTCTTCATTACGACTCCTTCTCGTCGTCACTCCGCTTTTGCCACCGCCTGGGCTACCACCTCGGGATAGGCGCGGAACCAGTCGGTCTCTTTGACGAACTTTCCGCCCTTAACCTGGAAAACCTGTACCCAACCGCCGCCTTCGTGGTTGGCCGGCGTGACGTCGAGCGGCGGCACCAAGCCCCCGAGGCCAAAGTCGTGGATCTGCTCGAAGCCCTTTTTGACATCCTCTCCGGTCGGTGGGCGACCGCCATTGGATTTGAGCGCGTTGCGGGTCGCCTCGACATGGACGGCGGCCCACAACAAGCCACGGTTGTACATGACCGTATCATCCATCGCCTTGGACGGCTCGCGGCCCTGCGCCTTGTACATATCCCGGATTTCTTGGCGGATTGGATAATCGTCGCCGACACCAGCGAAGGACATCGTGTGGTATCCCTCGGCCACCGCCCAGCCGCCCGCTCCGACGATGTCATGCTCGCCCGAGGCCCAGACCAGCGCGACCACCTTCGACAGTGGGAAGCCGTTGCGCTTGAATTCCTTGATTGCCACCGACGGTGCGCGGCCGAACAGGTGGTCGATCACGAAATCTGGGCGGTAGCGCTGTGCGATATCGATGATCTGCGCACCCATCTCGACCCCCGGTGGAGGCACGGCAAAGGTTCGGAGCTCGAACTCCTCGGCTTTCTGGAGATCCTCAATGACCGGGATCGGCTCGCGGCCCGCGGGATTGTCATAGAAAATGTAGGCAATCTTTTTGCCTTTGAGACTGCCGCCGAGCTTCTCCTTGACAAACTGGAGGGCCGCCGCACCCTGCGACCAGTAGGTCGCAGCTACCGGGAACAGATACGGAAAGCGCTTGCCGTCAGCCGAAGCGGCAATGCCGAAACCCGGCGAGGTGCCGGGGATCTTGTCCTCGCTCAGTTTTAGGTACAGCGCCTGGACCTGTGGCGTGCCGTAGACCATGATCGAGGTTGCGCCTTCCCGTTTCTCGCGCTCATATGCCTCGACTGCCGGCGGAACTTTGTATTCGTGATCGATTTCTATGTATTTGATCTTGTAACCTTCGATCCCGCCCTTGGAATTGATCAGGTCGTAGTAGTCTTGAAAGGCCGGGCATATGCCCGCCCCGTTGACCTGGGTCGCCCCGGTGCGGTCGCACATCCCACCGATCACCACTTCCTTCTGCTCCGCCGACGCCGCGCCGGCGACGCCAAGCCCGGTGGCCGCGCCTAGGGCGACCGCCCGCATCACACTCCGCAGTTTCCTCATTGTGCCTCTCCCAGATTGAAGCCTCCCAACAAAAGCCGCTGCGCGCCTGGCTATTCCGCCTTTTTGACCGCGGCGGCCACCACTTCCGGATAGGCCCGGAACCAATCGCTCTCAGGGACGAATTTGCCCCCCTTGACCTGAAAGACCTTCACCCAGCCGCCGCCTTCGTGATCCTCGGCGGTGACTTTGAGGGGCGGGACGAGGCCGCCCAACGTGAAGTCGTGGATCTGTTCGAAGCCCTTCTTGACATCCGCTCCGGTCGGCTTTTTGCCGCCCGTCAGCTCGAGGGCGTGGCGGACCGCCTCGGTATGCAGCGCCGCATTGAGCAGCCCGCGGTTGTAGATGACCGTGTCGTCCATCGCTTGAGGCGGTTCCTTGCCCTGCTGTTTATACATCGCCTTGATTTCCTGCCGCACCGGGTAGTCGTCACCGGCGCCGGCGAATTGCAGCGTGTGATACCCCTCGGCGACCTGCCAGCCGCCCGCCGCCTGAACGTCGGCTTCGGCGGAGCCCCAGACGAGGCTGATCACTTTGGACAGCGGATAGCCGTTTGCCTTGAAGCCCTTGATCGACACTGAGGGCGAGCGGCCGAACAGATGCGCGATGACAAAATCGGGCCGGTAGCGCTGCGTGATGTCGAGGATTTGCGCGCCCATCTCGACCCCGGGCGGCGGCACGGCGAAGGTGCGCAGCTCGAACCCTTCGAGCTTTTGCAAATCCTCGAGGATCGGCAGCGGCTCGTGACCGGCCGGATTGTCGTAGTAGATGTAGGCGAGCTTTTTGCTTTTGAGGCTGCCGCCGAGCTTGTCCTTGGCGAATTCGACCGCCGCGGCGCTCTGCGACCAGTAGGTTGCGGCAATCGGGAAGAGATTGGGGAAGCGCTGCCCGTCCGCCGCGGCCGAGATGCCGAAACCGGGCGACGTGCCGGGGATATGGTCGGCTTCCAGCCGCTGGTTGAGCGCCTGGGTCTGCGGCGTGCCGTAGATCATCATCGAGACCGCGCCTTCCTGTTTCTGGCGCTCATATTCCTCGACCGCGGGCGGCACCTTGTATTCGTTGTCGAG
>Ga0126379_10003278_pt1 | contig 10457 bp, 9 predicted proteins | sample PanSoiMetPlot_24_FD_92640 | JGI IMG/M metagenome (GOLD analysis project Ga0126379, IMG submission 92640) | Tropical forest soil microbial communities from Panama - MetaG Plot_24 | ecosystem: Environmental > Terrestrial > Soil > Tropical forest > Bulk soil | place: Panama | collected 2016-02-17 | reverse complement strand
GTGCGGGTCATCGGCGAAGAGCTTGCGCGCCGTACGCACGAGGTCCGGTCGTTCCTGGAGCGCAGCGGGATCCCGCACGGCTACATCGAGGCCGGCACCGACGCCGGCAAAGCGGCGCTGGAATCAGTCGCCCGAGACGCCTCGAAGCTTCCCGTCGTCATCCTGCTCGACGGCCAGATCCTGGTCGATCCTTCCAACACCGAGCTCTCCGACGCTCTCGGCGCGACCAACCTCGAGCCCCGGGAGCGCGACTGCGATCTCGCGATCGTCGGCGCGGGACCGGCGGGCCTCGCCGCGGCGGTGTACGGCGCCTCCGAGGGCCTGCGGACGATCGTCGTCGAGCGGGAAGCGGTCGGCGGCCAGGCGGGGGCGAGCTCTCTCATCCGCAACTACCTAGGTTTTCCGCGGGGCATCAGCGGCGGCGAGCTTGCGCAGCGCGCCTACGAGCAGGCATGGCTCTTCGGGACCAAGTTCGTCTTCGCTCGGGAAGGGTTGAAGCTCTCCGTGAACCGGGCCACGAGGATCCTGACGGTCTCCGACGGGATCGAGATCACGGCGCGCGCCGTCATCATCGCCACCGGGGCGAGCTACCGCCGCCTCGACGTGCCGGACTCCGAGCGGCTTACGGGCGCCGGGATCTTCTACGCGACCCCCGCCGTCGCCAACGTCGTGAAGGGCCGCGGGGTCTTCATCGCCGGGGGCGGCAACGCCGCGGGACAGGCGGTCCTCTTCTTCGCGGTCGGGGGCGCCGGCAAAGTCACGCTCCTCGTCCGGGGCGACTCGCTCGAGAGGGGGATGTCGGACTACCTCATCCAGTCGATCCGGCGGCTGCACAACGTCGAAGTGCGCCTGCGGACCCGCGTCGTCGGCGTCGCCGGGGAGCGGTCGCTCAAATGCCTCACCCTGCGAGACGACGTGTCGGGAAAGGAGGAGACCCATCCGGCCCATGCCCTCTTCGTCATGATCGGCGCGGATCCGCGCACCGAGTGGCTCTCCGGAGCGGTGCAGCGCGACCCGAAGGGGTTCATCCTGACGGGACGCGCCATCAACCGCGCGAAGGCGCTCTGGAACCTCGACCGTGCGCCGACCCGCCTCGAGACGAGCATCCCCGGGGTCTTCGCCGCGGGCGACGTGCGCCAGGGCTCGGTCAAGCGCGTCGCCTCGGCCGTCGGCGAGGGCGCGGTCGCCGTGCAGTACGTCCACGAGTACCTCGCCGGGCGGTACTCCCTCGGGACGGGCATCTTCAACCTCACCGACCTGAACATCGCGCTCCCAAAGCCCTAGCCGCGCTCCGCCTCGAAGCACGAAATCCGAATTTTCAAAACAGCCCCGTGTGGGCCCGTTTCGGATTTTCGGACTTGTTTCGGGTTTCGGGTTTCGGGTTTCGAATTTCGGGTTTTCTTCGCCTACGGGTGCGGGACGATCTTGGGAGCCTGCTCCTGGAGGGTGTAGGTCGCCTTCGGGCACTTCAGGCTCGGGTTGGTCGGGCTGAACATGCCGGCGGGGTTGTCCTTCCAGAACCAGGCGTGCAGGTCGTAGTGGTACATGGCGTGCGGCATGAGCGGGTGGTGCCCCTCCATCGGCCCGTCGAACGGTTTCCCGAAGAGCTTCGGGCGCTCCTTGACTCCGGTCGAAAGCGGAACGAACCACTCCGCCGCCACGAGGACCAGCTTGTCGCCCTGCGGCTCGTAGACCAGCACCTGCGGCTTCATCGGATCCACTTCCGGCCCCATAAGCGCGACGTTGAAGAAGTGGACGCCCATTCCGCCGGCGGGATACGGGACTTCGCCCGGGCCGCCCGGCTTGGGATACTCGACGCATCCGAGCGTCGAGAAGTAGCCGTCGTGCACCGCGGCGACCGGATCCTTGTACTTGTCCAGCGCCGCTTTCACCTTCGCGAGCTCCGGCGACAGCTCCGACGTCTTCCCGGCGCCCTGCGCAAGGAGAACCGGGGCCAGGAGCGAGAAAACCGCGGCGGACAGGCTGATACGGTGCGATCTCATGGTTCCTCCTGAAGATTTTCTTTCCTCGACCGAACGTTTCCGCGAATCCTTCTTCCAGTTTACGACGGAGGCGGATGAAGGAGAAGCCACGCCCAGTTCGCCGCCACCGCGACGAGGACCGCGGCGCGAAGGATCGGGAGCGAGAGCCGGGGCTCCGCGAGCGGTTTGCCCGCGAGAGACTTGACACCGGCGACCGCACCGCCCACGAGGAACAGGATCGCTGCCGCCGCCGCCAGCGGATTGAACGCGATCGCCGCGGCGAGGTCCATCCGCGCGAGCGCCATCGCGGCGTGCGCGGTCCCGCACGTCGGGCAGGGCAGCCCCGTCAGTTCCCGGAAGAGACAGGTTGGCAGAGGTGGCACCAGTTGAGCCGCGAAGGGAGCGAGGAGGACCGCCGCGAGCGCGGCGCCTCCCCAGAGGACTCCCAGGGGGCTCGGGGGACCGCAAGGTTCCCCGCTGAGGTTCGCGCTGCGATCAGTGGTGGCCAAAGCGGGTCAGCAGGGCCGCGCCGGCGACGAGCAGGATCAGCATCAGCCCGCCGCAGCAGACCACGACCGGGATCAGCACCGCGGCCACCGCCTTCCCCGACGTCGTGTGGTGAAGCCGCTCGATTCCCTGCACAGCCAGCACGATCCACCAGACGACGGCAACGAGCGGCCCAACGACCGGCACGATGCTCGCGAGGCTCGACACCTCCGAGTAGCAGACGGCGCGCAGCGAACCCTCGAAGCCGGACCGGGAATTCTGGAGCGCACCCACCAGCATGCAGCAGACGTGGAGGATCGCCGCGCCGATGAAGAGCGCGATGGCGATGAAGATCGGCGCCAGGATCAGCTTCACCGCGAAGATTCCCCCTCCGAACGCTGCCCATTGGCCGAAACGGCGTTCGAGAAACGGCGGCAGCATCGGCATCCCGACGGCACGGATCAGGATTCCCTGGACCGCCGTCGACAGCCAGCAGACCGCGACCCCGAAGAGGAGCGGCGAAGTCGTGTCCCCGGTCTCGCGCATCCGTTCCCAGGCCTCCGCGGGCCTGGTGACCAGAAGACCCAGCGTGTCGAAGAATGCGGCGATGAGCCCCCGGCTCTCTCGCGCTTCCCAGGGAAGGGGATTGGGCGGAGGAACGGGTCCCGGCGGTACCGTGGACATCTCTCGACCTCCTGTTTGAGGAGATTATCCGCCCGATCCCGTATCGGGAGTTCTTCAGAACACGAATCGCAGGGCGGCGCCGTCGCGGATCGGAACGACCTCGATGGACAGGGAGGATTCCTTGTCCGTCCCGGCGGTGTGGGCGAGGCCCAGGTGCCGCTTCACGAGGAAGCGCCCGGTCGCCGTCGCGAACAGGGCCCCGGCCACGACGTCGCCCATGAAGTGGGCCTGGTCGTTGACCCGGTCGAAGGCGACGACCGTGGCGAGGCCGTACGCGATCGTCGGGATGATCCAGCCGGGGGCGCGCATCGCAACGACCGACGCGACCGACCAGGCGGTGACGGCGTGACCCGAAGGGAAGGAGTTGTGCTTCGAGAACGGCTCGAACTTGTTCTGACCGTCGGCCTCGATCGGCCGCCATCGGCCGAAGCCGGGCTTCAAGATCAGGTCGTTCAAGGTCGTTGCGAACACGAGCGTCTCGAGCGAATCCCGCCCCATGTCGCGCATGCCGTCGGACCCCGAGACGAGTCCGACGATGATCAGGCCGCCGGCGGTTCCCCACGCCCCGCCGGCCCCGAAGACCGTCGTCGCCGCCGCCACGTTGTTGGTGAAGTTGGACCGGGTGTTCTGGATGTTGCGGTAGAGGGTGGGATCCGCCGCGATCAGCCCCCCGACGATCACCGCGGACCCGGCAAACTTGTCGATGTCGCTCTTTTCCCAGTGAAGCGGCGCGCCGACGTAGGCGATCGAATCGGACAGATAGCGCGTGACCTCCTTGACGACCGCCTGACCGGCGAGCTTTGGGATGGAGGGCGGGGGCTGTGGCTTCTCTTCCTCGGTCTCCTGCGCCGTCGCGCGGCCGGTCGCCGCGAGCAGCAGAGCGGACGCAAGCGCCAGCGCGGCGGCGCACCGTCTCGTTCCGAGCCCCTTCACACGCGTTCTAACAGGGATTTCAGGCTTCTCTTCCCCCGATCTGCCCTTTCGTCCCACGGTTCCGCTGCGACTCTGGCTCCTAGAATCCGGCCATGAACGCCGAACAGACGCGCCTCGAGGAAGCGAGGCAGGGAAAGCGGCCCTGGAAAAAGTGGGGGCCGTATCTTTCGGAACGCCAGTGGGGAACCGTGCGCGAGGATTACAGCGAGCACGGCGACGCGTGGAACTACTTCAGCCACGACCAGGCCCGCTCGCGCGCCTACCACTGGGGCGAAGACGGGCTCGCCGGGATCTCCGACGACCGCCAGTACCTCTGCTTCGCCCTGGCCCTCTGGAACGGGAAAGATCCGATCCTCAAGGAACGGCTCTTCGGCCTGACCAACAGCGAGGGGAACCACGGCGAAGACGTCAAGGAGTGCTACTTCTACCTGGACTCGACCCCGACGCACTCGTCCATGAAGTACCTCTACAAGTATCCGCAGAACGCCTTTCCCTACGACCAGATCGTCCGGACCAATCGGGACGCCGGCCGACGCGCTCCCGAATACGAGCTCCTCGACACCGGGGTCTTCGACGACAACCGGTACTTCGACGTTTTCATCGAATACGCAAAAGCCGCGCCTGAAGACATCCTCATCCGGATCACCGCGTGCAACCGCGGGCCCGCGCCCGCCCCCCTCCACCTGCTGCCGACGATCTGGTTCCGCAACAACTGGTCGTGGGGCGGCGCGATCCCGGAGCGCCCGAAGCTGTCTCAGGCCTCGCCCGGCGTCGTCGCCGCCTCCCACCCGGAGCTGGGCCAGCGCTTCCTCCACGCCGAGAAGGCCGGCGCGCTCCTCTTCACCGAGAACGAGACCAACCTCCAGGCGCTTCTCAAGGTCCCCAACCCGAACCCCTACGTCAAGGACGCGTTTCACGCTTACCTGGTCCGCGGCGCCCGGGACGCCGTCAACCCCGCGCAGACCGGCACGAAGGCGGCGGCGCACTACCTCCTGACCGTTGGCCCCGGTGAGTCGGTCTCCGTCCGGCTCCGGCTGACGGACGCCGCGCCGGGAGCGCCGTCGGGCGAGCCGTTCGGGAGCAGGTTCGACGCGGCGATGGACGAGCGCCGGAAAGAGGCCGACGCCTTCTACGCTTCGGTCATCCCGGCGTCACTGAGCGCCGACGAGCGCAACGTCATGCGGCAGGCGCTCGCCGGGATGCTCTGGTCCAAGCAGTTCTACTACTACGACGTGGAGCGCTGGCTCGAAGAGCACGGCGCGGGGCCGTTCCAGGCGCGGCGCCGCGCGCCCCGCAACGAGGCGTGGCACCACATGTACAACGCCGACGTCATCTCGATGCCGGACAAGTGGGAGTACCCCTGGTACGCGGCCTGGGACCTCGCCTTCCACTGCCTCGCGCTGACGCTCGTGGACACGGACTTCGGCAAGGACCAGCTCGAGCTGTTGCTGAAGTCCCGCTACATCCACCCCAACGGCCAGCTTCCCGCCTACGAGTGGAACTTCAACGACGTCAACCCTCCCGTGCACGCGTGGGCCACCCTCTTCGCCTACCGGCTCGACAAGGCGCAGCGCGGACGGGGGGACATGGAGTGGCTGGAGCGCTGCTTCCACAAGCTCCTCCTCAACTTCACCTGGTGGGTCAACCGCAAGGACCCCGAGGGCAACAACGTCTTCGAGGGCGGGTTCCTCGGGCTCGACAACATCGGGGTCTTCGACCGCAGCGCCCCGCTGCCGACGGGCGGCTACCTCGATCAGGCCGACGGCACCGCCTGGATGGCGATCTTCTGCCAGAACATGCTGGAGATCGCCGCGGAGATCTCGCTGGAACGGCCGGCCTACTTCGGGCTCGTCGAGAAGTTCATCGAACACGTCCTTTGGATCACCTCCTCCATGCTGATCGCCGGCCAGGGCGCCGGCATGTGGGACGAGGAGGACGGCTTCTTCTACGACGTGCTGCGCAAGCCCGACGGGAGCTCGGAGAGGTTGAAGGTCCGCTCGATGGTCGGCCTGCTACCGCTCTGCGCCGTGGCCGTGTTCGAGGGACACCTAGAAGGCAAGGACGCCGAGCTCGAGGCGCGGCTGCGCCAGTTCCTGCTGGCGCGCAAGGAGCTGCGGGAGTTCTCACACGACCCAGTCCAGCGAGGCAACGCGGGCCGCCGGATGAGCGCGGTCCTGAACGAGGCGAGGCTGCGTCGGGTCCTCGCGAGGATGCTCGACGAGAACGAGTTCTTCAGCCCCTACGGAATCCGGTCCATCTCGCGGTACCACGCCGAGCATCCGTACGTCATCCGGGTGGGCGACCAGGCGTACGGCGTGTCGTACATGCCGGCCGAGTCCGACACCGGCCTCTTCGGCGGCAACTCCAACTGGCGAGGCCCGATCTGGCTGCCGGTCAACGGGCTCATCGTCCGGGCGCTTCTCCAGTACTACCTGTACTACGGCAACGACTTCACCATCGAGTGCCCGACCGGCTCGGGCCGGAAGATGACTCTCTACCAGGTGGCCGAGGAGATCTCCCGGCGGCTGACGAGCATCTTCCTCAAGGACGCTTCGGGCCGGCGGCCGGTTCACGGCGCGGCGCGGAAGTACCAGGAGGACCCGCACTGGCGCGACCTGATCCTCTTCTACGAGTACTTCCACGGGGACAACGGCGCCGGAGTCGGCGCGAGCCACCAGACCGGATGGACCGGCGGGATCGCGCGGATGATGCACCTGTTCGCGACCACCTCGGCGGAGAAATTGCTCGAGCGCGGCAAGGTCGCCTTCGTCGAGCCGAAGCCTCGCCGCCGGGCGAGGCCGCGAGCGCGCCCGACCCGCGGATGAGATGGACCGCGCACGGCCTCCCCTGCGCCTCTTCCTCGCTGAGCTGATCGGAACGGCGCTCCTCGTCTTCGGCGGCCTCTCCGCCGTCATCTTCATGTTCGGGACGGGCAGTCCGGCCGGAAAACTCGTTCCGAGCGTCGGCCTGCGCCGCGTGATCACGGGCTTTCTCTTCGGATCCGTAGGGTGCGCCATCACCCTCTCTCCGATCGGGAAGGTCAGCGGCGCCCACATCAATCCCTCGGTGACTCTCGGTTTCCTGCTGGCCGGGAAACTGACGCCTCGCGCGGCCCTCGGCTACACGATCGCGCAGCTCGTTGGCGCGGTGCTCGGGAGCCTGCCGCTCCTCCTCTGGGGCCCCATGGGCCGGAGCGTGGACTTCGGCGCGACGGTGCCGGGCGACGGCTACTCGACGGCGGCGGCGCTCGCCGGTGAGGTGATCACGACGTTCGGCCTGGTCGCGGCCCTGTGCGTCTTCCTCGGCTTTCGCAACCTGCGGCGTTTTACTCCGTTCATGATCCCGTTTCTCTTCGCCGTCATGGTGGGCCTCGAGGCCGGCGTCTCGGGGACGAGCACGAACCCCGCGCGGACCCTGGGTCCGGCCGTGATCTCCGGCCGCTGGGAGGGGTGGTGGATCTACTGGGCCGGCCCCCTTCTCGGAACGCTCGCCGGCATCCTCGTCTTGAGCTTCCTCGCAGTGCGCATCGAGGTGGCCAAGCTCTACCACTTCTCGGACGACCGGGGAGGCGTCTTTCGCGCGATGACCGAGCGTGTGCGGCGCCGCTCCGCCACCCTTCCCACGGCTCGTTCTTCGCCGGGGCACTGACCAACGTCGCCGCCGCCGGTCAGTCGGCCGGCTCGTACGACGTGGTAGCCCGCGGCCGTCGCGGTCTCCGCGAAGGCGTGCGGCCGGTTGCGCGGAGCCTCGGGGGCAGCCACGCCAGGTGGGGCGAGTCGAAGTTCGTGATCCGGCGGTCCGTCTCGCTCGGCCGGATCTCCAAGGGTTCCCCGGCACGGGCCACGGCCGCTCCCGCCGCAGCGAGAGCGACGAGAAGGACGGCGGCCCGCGATCTCGAGCCGGGGAGCTCTTTCGAGCTAGTCCTTGTAGAAGGTGACCGCGCCGGTCTCGAGGTCGTACATTCCTCCGACCATCCCGACGGCCCCGGAGTCGAGCGCCTGCTTCAGCTCGGGGCTCTTCTCGCGGATCTCCTTCATGGCCTGCCGCACGTTGGCCTCGCCGACCTTGTCCACGTAGGCGTGGTCCTTGGTCGTTCCGGGGCCGGAGGCCTTGACCGCCGGCTGGATCTTGTTGAGCAGCTCGGTCAGGTTGCCCATCTTCACGTTGTCGATCGCTCCCTTGACCGCGCCGCAGGCGGTGTGGCCCATGACCACGATGAGCTTGACCCCGACGACCTTGACCGCGTACTCGAGGGATCCCAGGTTGTCCGCGTTGACGACGTTTCCGGCCACTCGGATGCTGAAGAGATCTCCGATGGCCTGGTCGAAGACCAACTCCACCGGGACGCGCGAATCCATGCAGCTCAGGACGGCGGCGAAGGGGTACTGCCCGCCGGCCGACGCCTTGACCTTCGCCGGGAGGCCCTTCTGGACCGTCTGGCCGGCGCGAAACCGCGCGTTCCCATCTTTCAAGGCGTCGAGAGCCTTGGACGGTGTCATGGCGGCCTGCGAGTCCTTGGTCTGGACCACGGAGGCGGACATCTTGGGGGCCGACTTGGCGGCGGCTTTCGGCGCCTCGGTCTGCGCTCCCGCCGTGGAAGCCGCGAAAAGGGCGACAGTGATCCACATCCGGAAATCCGGAGCACGCATGTTTTCCCTCCTTATTGGAATGGAGGGATAGCCTAACTCACAAGTGGATCAATCGGATCAAAGGAATCAGCAGCACGAAGGTGCGGAGGTCTCGGCCGGACGCTTCTTCCCTTTCTCGAGGTAGTCGGCGGCCCATCTCTTCCACGCCTCGGACATCGCGGGATGGGAAACCAGGCGGGCGGCCTCGCGGCGGTCGCGCGTGTAGATGCGAAAGACGTCCCGCACCGTGAGGTCCGAGTCGGGTCTTTCGACGATCCGGATCTCGTCGCCGGCGCCGACCTCTCCCTCCTCGACGATTCGGAGGTAGGCGCCCGGCCGCATCGCCTCGGTGAAGCGGCCGACGAAACGGGGATCGTTCATCCTCACGCCGAGGCGCCAGCAGGGAACCCGCGGCTCGGAGACCTCGAAGAGGGCGGTCCCGATCCTCCACCGCTCGCCGATGAAAGCGCCGTTGACGTCGATTCCCTCCGTCGTGAGGTTCTCGCCGAACTCCGCGTGGGCGAAGGGGCGGCCCATCTCCCTCTCCCACCACCGCGCGTCCTCGATGGCGTAGGCGTAGACCGCCTTGTCCGGCCCGCCGTGCGCCGCGCGGTCGGCCTGGTCGTCTCCGGCAAGGTTGACTCCGCGAGCCGCGACCCGTCCGGCCACCGGCGTCTTCCAGATCGCGCTTCGCACGGGGTGCCCGCCGTACTCGAACTCCCTCGGACGGCCGACGCTGACCGACAGGACCCTTCCCGAGGCCGTGGCCATGACCGTCATCCCTCCATCATCGCGCGGACGCGGTCGCGGACGTCGGCGGGGAACGAGCGCGCCTTGCGGGTCGCCCGATCCAGGTGGACCGCCACGACGACCATCCTCGCCGCCGGCTCGCCGGTCTCGGAGCTCGTCATCTCGTGGGCGAAGCGAATGGCCTTGTCCCGGATCTCCAGGACCGCGGAAGAGACCGCGACCACGTCGCCGGGGAAGAGCTCCCGCTCGTACTCGATGTGCTGCTCGACGCCGGCCATTCCCAGGTTCTCGCTTCTCAGCCGTGACGGCGTCAGGCCGATGGCCGCGAAGAGCTGCCAGGTCGCCTCGTCGAACTTCGCGACGTACGACGCCACGTTCATGTGCCCCATGTGGTCGCACTGCGAGGGATACACCGCTCCGCGGTAGGTCTCCAGGCGGCGGGGCACGGTCCTACTTCCTCCCCGCAGAGAGAAGCGGCAGGTACCGCTCGCTCAGGATCGCGAGGTGATGGAGTTCGTGGCCCGCGATGTGGAAAGCCAGCCCTCGCGGGGTCACGTCGTGATCGTTGGCGACGCCCCGCCGGAGCCACGCCTCGGAGTCGAGCCCGCGAAAGAGCGTGATGGACGCGCTCCGCACGGCCTCGTAATCGGCCAGCAGGTCGGGAAATGTCCGCGCGCCGAAGCCGGCGGCCCGCGCATACGCGTTCTCGTCGAACCCCGGCAGGGGCCGCGGGTCGCCGCGGGCGATGCAGAGCGCCCGGTAGGCGTAGATCCGCTCGTCGTCGGCGAGGTGGCCGAGCACTCCTTTGACCGTCCACTTGCCGGCGGCGTACGCGAGGCGACCGCCGGCTTCCCCGAACCTCTCGAAGAGCTCCACGGTCCGGGAGCGCTGGCGGATGAGGGCCGCGACGGCGTCGTCGCCCTCGACCAGGGCGACGTCGGCCTCACCGTATGCGGCGTACTCCCCTTTCCGCGGGCGCCCGGAGGTGCGATTC
>Ga0126379_10003272_pt1 | contig 10464 bp, 10 predicted proteins | sample PanSoiMetPlot_24_FD_92640 | JGI IMG/M metagenome (GOLD analysis project Ga0126379, IMG submission 92640) | Tropical forest soil microbial communities from Panama - MetaG Plot_24 | ecosystem: Environmental > Terrestrial > Soil > Tropical forest > Bulk soil | place: Panama | collected 2016-02-17 | reverse complement strand
GAGCAGCACGGCGACCTCTTCGAGCCGGTGTTGAAATTGAAGCAGCGATTGCCGCGCGCCAGCTCGCGCCGGTCATGAACTTCGGGCGCAGTCGTGGTATGCGATCGCGCGTCGCCAGCCATGCCCGAGCTCCCTGAAGTCGAAATCACTCGGCGCAACCTCGAGCGTTGGCTCGCCGGCCGGCGTGTCGTCTCCGCGGATGCCGAGAGGACGCGAACTTTTCGCGGCGCCAGTCGCGACGCGTTTCAGTCGTTGCGCGGGCGGTTGGTGGACGCGTCGCGGAAGGGGAAATACCTGCTGCTGAGCTTCGAGAACGAAGGCTTGCTCGCGCATTTGGGAATGACCGGCAAGTTCGTCCGCCGAAACCGCGGCGTCGCCGAGCCATACAGCAGGGCGCGCCTCCATCTGGACAACGGCGAGGTAATTCACTTTCGCGATCCGCGGCGCTTCGGAAGGCTGGAGCCGGTGGAGCCGGAGCGACTGTGGCAGCTGGCGCCGATTCGGCAGTTGGGTCGCGATCCGCTCACCGACGGGCTGACCGCCGCGCAGCTGCAAGACGCGGTGGGACGGTCAAAGCAGGCGATCAAGGTCGCGCTGATGGACCAGAGCCGCATTGCCGGGTTGGGAAATATCCACGCCTCCGAAGCGCTCTTTCGCGCCCGAATTCATCCCGCCCGAAAGCCGAGCAGCTTGTCGGCGAACGAATGGAAGAGCCTGGCGAAGGGCATCCAGGCGACGATCCAGTTTGCCCTCGATCGAGAAGCGGGTGAGGAAATCGAGTACGTGGAAGAGCCCGGGACGGAGAACCCGTTTCTGATTTATGGACGGGCCAACGAACGCTGTCGCAGGTGCAAGGGTGGTCTGGTCAAAACGATGGTCCAAGCGGGGCGCACGACCTACTACTGCCCCAGCTGCCAACGCAGGAGGCGCTCCCGATGAAATTCAAGGCGAAGGGCCTGGACCACGTCGCCATCGCGGTGAAGGACCTGGATGCGTCGATCGCCTTCTACCGCGACGTGCTGGGGCTCGAGCTGCACGACATCGAAGAAGTCCCCGGCCAGAAGGTGAAGACCGCCATTTTCGGGCGCGGAATGGGTCGGATCGAGCTGATCTGCCCAACTTCGGCGGATACCGGGGTGGCGCGATTCCTCGACAAGCGCGGCGAGGGGCTCCACCATGTCTGCATCGAGGTCGAGGATATCGAAGCGGCGATGGCCGAGCTTCGGAAGAAGGGCGCGCCTTTGATCGATGAGGTACCCCAGCCCGGCGCCGGCGGCGCGCGCGTCGCCTTCGTCCATCCCAAGGGAGCGAGGGGCGTTCTCACCGAGCTGCGACAAGGTCCGAAGGTTCGATGAAGCGGCGTGAAACCCAAGAAGGAAATTTTTCCCGAGGCCAGTTTGCGTTGACACGCCATCGTGCCGTGCTTAACTGCCGCGCCTTCCCGAGGTCAGACTGGAGAACCCCTTTGACTGTGAAAGCATGGCTCGTGGCGCTCTTGCTTTGCTGCGCCACCGCGCTCGCTCAGCCGAGCGCCGCTCCCGACGCCGGTACGCCGGCAGCGGCCCCGACCCGATCTGCGGGCAGCTCGACCGAAGAGGAGCTGCGCCGCGAAATGGACGCGAAGGTGGAGGCAGCGAAGAAGGAGATGCGCGAGGAGATCCGCGCTCAGACGGCGACCCAGACCGCGGCAAAGGGGTGGCAGGAAGAGGTCACCGAGGAGAAGCGCAAGCTCGAGCTGTTCGTTCCGAACGGGTACCTGCGAGTGCGGCCGGAGCTCTACAACAAGTTCGACCTCAACCGAGGTACCGACCCCGGGGGGTATTACTATTATCCGCACTCCACGGTGTCCTTCGGCGAGCGAACCACCGCCGGGATCAACATGCGGTTTCGCTTCGAGCCGACGCTGAACGTCTCGGAGGAGGTACGGATCAAGGCGCAGGTCGACGCTCTCGACAATCTCGTCTGGGGATCGACGCCCGCGTACGGCCTGGCGCAGGGCGATCGCGACAGCTTCACCGTTTTTTCGAACAGCCAGGCACCTCCCACGTCCGGCATCAATTCGCTGCGCGACTCGATCGCGGTGAAGCGCGTTTACGGCGAGGTCAGCACTCCAGTCTGGGGCGGCATTCTGCGCTTCGGCCGAATGGGCTCCCACTGGGGACTCGGAATGCTGCACAACGACGGCAATTGCCTCGACTGCGATTACGGCGACACGGTGGACCGACTGATGTTCGTCGCCGAGCCCTTCACCGGCTGGTACATCACGCCGATGGTCGATTACAACGCCGTCGGTCCCACGACATGGCGCTTGACGGGGGACAGCGGGGACCCGCTTCCACTGTCCAACCAGGACGCGAGCATCAGCTTCATCCTCGCCATCGCACGGCGCGACGTCGACCAGCAAGCCAAAGCCAAGCTGCAGAACAACCAGTCCGTGGTCAACTACGGCATCCACTTCGAGTTTCGCAGTCAGAAGTACGACGCCGCGACGTACTATTTTCAAGCTCCAACCGATCCAGGCACGGGTCCAATACAACCGCCGGATCCCGGAAGATTTGGTCCCCCGAGCCCCCCCGGGAGCTACGTTCCGCGGTCCGCCTCGCTCTACATGCCGGACTTCTGGTTCAAGTTCGAGCGGAAGAATATTCGGATCGAGCTGGAAACCGCAGGCATCTTCGGCAGCATCAACGGCTCCGCTCTCACCTTTGCGGACGTTGGTGACATCACCAAGAATCGAAACCTTTCGGTCACCCAGTTCGGCGGCGTCCTCCAAGGAGAGTACCGCCTCGTGGATGGCGCACTCCACCTGGGGCTCGAGATCGGGTACGCCTCCGGCGATCGCCGCTGGGGCATCGGCAACCGTCAGGGGCGGCGAGGAAGCGCCCCCGACGGGAGCGGCAGCACGCAGCAGGGCGACATCGATGGTCCGCGGTTCTGCATCGTGCAAACGGTGGATTGCGGCGACAGCGAGATCAAAAATTTCCGCTTCAACCGCGACTACCACATTGACATGATTCTGTGGCGGCAGCTCCTCGGCGGGGTCACCAATGCGGTCTACTTCAGGCCGACGATCAAGTACGACATAACCGAGGGCTTCAATCTATTTGCCGCGGTCATCTATTCGCGGGCAGTTTTCTCACAGGGAACGCCCTCCGGCGCGAGCAACGACCTGGGCGTCGAGTTCAACGCCGGCGTGCGCTACGAGACCGACGACGGCTTCTTCGCCCAGTTCATGTACGGCGTCCTGTTCCCTCTGGCCGGGTTGCAGCAGCCCCCGCCGCCGCCCAACAGTGCGATTAGTCTTCCAGGCTTGGACAACGCGCAGGCCCTTCGCGCGATGCTGGGCATTCGATTCTGATGGGAGCGGGCTGCGCTTGAGCCGAACGCGCATCGCGCTGGGCGCCGCAGCCCTTTTGATCGCGATTGCGGCCTGCGGAATCAAGGCGCCGCCCAAGCCGCCGTACGCTGAAGCGCCTCAGGTCGCTCCGCCGGATGCCGGATGTTGCGCGGCGCCGCCTCGATGAACCATTTCCACTACCGCGGTGGCGTCCTCTGCGCCGAACAGGTGCCGCTCACGAGGATTGCGGACGAGGTCGGCACGCCAACCTACGTTTACTCCACCGCGACGCTGGAGCGGCATTTCCGAGTGCTCACGAAGACCTTCCGCGGAGACCCGCACCTCATTTGCTATTCGGTAAAAGCGAGCTCGAACCTCTCGCTGCTGCGGCTGTTCGCGCGCCTCGGATCGGGCTTTGACGTCGTGTCGGGAGGAGAGCTGTATCGGGCCATCTCCGCCGGGGCGGATCCAGCGAAAATCGTCTTCTCCGGCGTCGGCAAGACCGCCGAGGAAATGGCGAGCGCCCTGAAGGCCGGCATTCTCCTCTTCAATGTCGAAAGCGCTGAGGAGCTCGAGGCTCTGGACGCGGTCGGTGCCAGGTTGCGGCGCCCGGCGCCATTCGCGATACGGGTGAATCCCGACGTCGATGCGAGGACTCACCGGCACATCGCCACCGGCTTGAAGACTTCAAAGTTCGGAGTGCCGTTGGAAGAAGCAGCGCACCTCTACGAGAGGAGCCGCCGGATGAGGGGCGTCATCGCGCGCGGCGTGGACTGCCACATCGGCTCGCAGCTTACCGAGCTCGCTCCGATCGAGCTCGCGGTGACGAAGGTCGCGCAGTTCTACCGGGCGCTGGCGACGCGCGGGTTTGCGCTCAACCTGATCGACGTCGGCGGAGGGCTGGGCATACGCTACGCCGAGGAGCATCCTCCCAGTCCGGCCGAGTACGCGGCGGTGGTCAGACGCGCTGCCCGCGGCACTGGCGCGAGGTTAATCCTCGAGCCCGGTCGCGTAATCGTTGGAAATGCCGGCGTCCTGCTCACCCGCGTGCTCTACCGCAAGAAGACGCCGATGAAGACATTCGTCGTCGTCGACGCGGGAATGAATGACCTGATCCGCCCTGCGCTTTACGATGCCAACCACGAGCTGCTTCCGGTGCGCAAACGCTCGGGTCGCTCAATCCCGGTCGACGTGGTGGGTCCCGTCTGCGAGTCGAGCGATGTGTTGGCGCGAAATCGAGGGATGGTGCTCCCTGAGCAGGGGGATCTCTGGGCGCTGATGAGTGCCGGCGCGTATGGGATGACCATGGCCTCCAACTACAACTCGAGACTGCGCGCGGCGGAAGTGCTCGTGAGCAAGAACCGCTTTCGCGTGATTCGGCAGCGCGAGACCCTCGCCGACCTGGTCCGCGGCGAGCTGTGAGGGGCGCAGGCGCCTAACCCCCTCGGGCCGCGACGTGGTCGGAACGCTCCAAAAGACACTCCAAACCGGATCCGCTCGCAGAAAATCTTGAAACTCCTATACTCGGCCTGCCATGAAATCATTCGAAGGTGCCATCGTCGCTCTGGCTACCCCGTTTCGCAGCGGAGCGTTCGATGAAGAGGCGTATCGAGGACTGATCCGGCATCAGCTGGAGAACGGGACGCAGGGCCTGGTGCCAATCGGGACCACGGGTGAGGCGGCGACGATGTCCGCCGAGGAGCGAACCCGCGCGGTGAAGGTCGCCGTCGAGCTGGCGCGCGGCAAGGTTCCGGTGATCGCCGGCGCGGGCTCGAACAGCACGCAAGAGACGATCGAATCGGTTCGGCGCGTTCGCGACGCGGGCGCGGACGCTGCATTGGTGGTGACGCCGTACTACAACAAGCCGACTCAAGGCGGCCTTTTCGAGCACTACCGCGCGATCGCCAAAGCGAATCCAGGTTTCCCCATCGTCGCTTACAACGTCCCGGGGCGAACGGGAGTCGATCTCCTCCCGGAGACGTGCCTGCGGTTGTGCGAGATCCCCGAGGTCGTCGCGGTGAAGGAGGCGACCGGCAGCATGCCGCGCGCGATCGAAATTGCGGAGAAGTGCGGCGAGCGCCTGACGCTGCTGTCGGGAGATGATTTCACCATCCTGCCGTTCATCTCCTGCGGCGGCAAAGGAGTGATCTCCGTCTCCGCGAACGTGGCTCCCCGCATGATCGCAGATTTGGTCAAGACGGCGCGCGCCGGCCAGCTCGCCAAAGCCGCCGAGCTGCAGGTCAAGCTGAACGGTTTGCACCGGCTGCTCTTCGTCGAGTCCAGTCCCGTTCCGGTGAAGTGGGCCTTGCACCTGATGAACAAGTTTGGCCCGGAAATCCGGTTGCCGCTGACGCCGATGACCCAGCCGAACGCCGCCAAGCTGAAGGACGAGCTGCGCAAGCTTGGTTTGCTTTCGGGATGAGCCGACGTTCGCCAAGCTCGGGATGACCGGCAGGCGAGGGCGCGTTCTATGATCCGAGTGGTGGTTACTGGAGTCGCAGGCCGAATGGGCAGCACGGTCGTCCGAGCGGTGCGGGACCAGCAGGACATGAGGGTCGTCGGCGGGACGGAGCTCAAGGGCTCGACGGCGATCGGCATGGATGTTGGCCTGGCCTCGCAGCTCCCAGCCCTGCAAATTTCCGTTGTCGACGACCTGGGCCGCGCAATCGAACAGGGCGGGGGGCAGGTGGTGATCGACTTCACCAGCGCCGAGGCCAGCGTTGAGCACGCCCGGATCTGCGCCGATCGCGGCATTCCACTCGTCATTGGCTCGACGGGATTGTCGTCGGATGCCAGAGCGGAGATGGCCCGCTGCTCACAGAAGATCGCGGTGATGATGTCTCCGAACATGTCGGTCGGAGTGAATTTGATGATCAAGATGGCGACCGAGCTGGCCGAGATTTTGGGCGATACTTTCGACGTAGAGATCCTCGAGACGCACCACCGGATGAAGAAGGATGCGCCCTCGGGAACTGCGCTCCGGCTCGCCGAAGAGGTCGCCGCCGCGCTGGGAAGGGCAAGCTCGGACCTTCGCCTTGCGCGCCAGGGGCAAATCGGGGAGCGCGCGCGGCGCGAAATCGGCGTGCAGACCCTGCGAGGCGGCGACGTCGTCGGCGAGCACACGATTTTCTTCTTCGGAGATGGCGAAAGGGTGGAGCTCACGCATCGGGCGACCAGTCGCGAGCAGTTCGCCCGAGGCGCGATCCGGGCGGCGCGCTGGATCATCGAGCAACCGCGGGGCCTCTATGACATGCAGGATGTTCTAGGGCTTCGATGACCGAAAAGATCTACATCGGCATGGGATCCAATCTGGGAAACCGCGAGCGCTCGCTGTGGGGTGCGCTCGAATCGCTCGGTCTCATCGATGCCGCTGCGGTGTTGCAGCGCTCGTCGCTCTACGAAAGCGCGGCGGTCGGCCCACCCCAACCGCGGTATTTGAACGCGGTGGTGGAGATGGAGTGCGCGCTCGAGCCGCAGCAGCTGTTGACCATCCTGAAGCAAATCGAAATCGACCTCGGGCGGAAAAGGAGCGGCCGATGGGCGCCGCGGCCGATCGATCTGGATATCCTGCTCTGGGGTGGACGGCTGGTGGCGGAGGTTGACCTGCAGATTCCACACCTGGAGCTTCACAAGCGGCGATTCGCGCTCGAGCCGCTCTGCGAGCTGAACTCCAAGGCAATTCATCCAGTGCTCGGAAAGACCGTCTGCGATCTGCTCCGAAACGTCCAGGAGCAAGAGGTGGTGAAGCTGAGCTCCGAGGAATGGAGGAGCCCGACATGCGAGCCGGACCTCTAATCAAAGTCATTCTCCTCTGTGCGCTGGCCGTCCCGTCTCTGGGCGGGGCGGCGCAGACGGATGAGCAAGGACTGCCGCCCGGTCATCCGAAAGTGGATCGATCGGCGTCGTCGCCTGCGCTGAGCTCCGGAGCGGGCGACTTGCCGCCCGGTCACCCGAAGATCGATGCGCCACCTTCGGCTGCGCCCGCCGGTGAATCCAAAGACGCCGACTTGCCGCCCGGTCACCCGCAAGTGCGGCCCGGAAATGCACCGCCGACTGCGGACCAGATTCTGAAACAGCTCGACTCGACGCCGGATCTCAAGAATCGCGAGAAGACCTTCGAGGTGGCGTTCGCGCTCGGCAAGCTCTACTACTCTCATGCCCGCTACGCGGAGGCGGTCGAGTACCTCGGACAGGCGACGCAAAAGGCAGAGCCGGCTCGCGCGCTGTACCTCGCACAGCGCCCGCGGGCGGCGGGAACCGGCTCCGGGCGAGAGGACGCTTGCGGTTCCACCGCGCAGAATTCGCTCGAAGCCAAGACCGGGGCGGCGCGCCAGCTGGCGCAGAAGGGAAATGCCGCGGGCGCGCTGGCGTGCTTGCGCGACGCGCTCGAGCCGGAGCTGGAAGTCGAAGAGCTTCGGGCCAACGCCTTGTTCCTCACCGGCAACTCACCTGGAGCGCTCGCCGGCTTCGAGAGGGCATTGGCGATCTCCGGCGACCGCGCCCACAGCCTCTACGGGCGCGCGTTGGTTTTGTTCGATAGCCGCGGCGATGATCTCAAGGCGCTGCAAAAGGTGAAAGAAGACCTGGCGCATTTCCTTCGGCAGGAGCCAACGGGCGAGAGAGCGGACTACGCGCGCAAGCTGCTTGCGCGGACCGACGAGGCGATCTCCGCCGGTGGGATCACCAAGCTGGTTCAGAAGAAGGACGCGGAGCCGAAGGCGGCGCCCACCCGGGTGGCGTCTCGACCGCCGGCGCCGCCGGCGAACCAGCAGCTGCCGCCGGTAAGCCCCGAGGTCGTCGAGTCGATCAAAAACACCGAGCGCACGCCCGAGCTGCAAGCCGGTCTGGCCAAGCTCGTTGAAGAGGGGGAGGACCACTTGGCGCATGGCAAGTACCAGGATGCTCTGGATGCGTACAAGCGGGTCGTTCCGTTCCAGCCCGACAATGGGCGCGCCAAGGCGGGCATGGCCTGGGCGATGGTCGGCCTGCAGCGACAACCGATGGCGGACAGGATTTGGTCGGTGGCGGTCAGCGGAGATCCGGCCGCGGTCGACAGACTCGGCGATGTGCTGGCGGCCAAGGGCGACAAAGCGGGCGCCAAGTCGCTCTGGAAGAAGTTGGCCGAGACCGCGCCCAGCTATGCGCAAAGCTCGGGGCTGAGCGCAAAGCTCAAGTGACCGCCGGCTAGAAGAAGCGAGCCGCGAGCAAGTCTTGAATGTCCAGCAGCCCCACCGCGCGGCCGGCGCCGTCCACCACGGGCAGCTGGTCCACCTTCGCCTCGCGCATCCGCGCCGCCGCGGTGAGCGCGAGCTCGTCCGGCTGGACGCACCGCGGTTGCCTGCACATCACCGATTTCACCTCGACTTCGAAATTGGTCTGTCCGCGTTCGACCATCCGGCGCAGATCGCCGTCGGTAAAAATGCCGACCAGCTTGCCGTGCTTGTCGACTACGCATGCCGCACCAGGCCGGCCCGACGTGTTGGTCATCACCACCACGGCGTCGGAAAGCGTCGCCGTGTCTCGGACGAGCGGATTCGCATCCCCCGACCGCATCACCTCGAAAACCCGCATCAAGGAACGCCCGAGCTTTCCGCCCGGGTGGATGAGCGCGTACTCCTCGCTGGTGAAGCGGCGGTACTTGAGCAGCGTCATCGCCAGCGCATCGCCCACCGCGTGGAGCGCTGCGGATGAGGCGGTGGGAACCAACCCCATCGGGCAGGCTTCGTCGATCGGGCCAATGTCCAGGGCCAAGTCCGCCCCTCGCGCGAGAGCGGACTGAACGTTGCCGGTAATCGCCACGATGCTGGCGCCCAGCCGGCGAAGCGCGGGCAACAGGCGAATGATTTCCTCGGTCGAGCCGCTGTTCGAAAGCGCGAGCACCACGTCGCCCCGGGCGATTCGCCCCAGGTCGCCGTGCACTGCCTCGGCGGGGTGGATGTAGAGCGATGGGATTCCGGTCGAAGCGAGCGTGGCGGACAACTTCTGGGCGATGAAGCCCGGCTTGCCGATGCCGGTGACGATGACGTGCCCCGGGCAGTTGAGGATCAGCTGAATGACCTCGACGAAGCCCTGCCCCAATCGCTCGCGAACGCTCAGCACGGCACGCGCCTCCGTCTCGAGCACGCTGCGCGCATACTCGATCTGCTTGCTGGCGTCCCGGCCGTTGAGCCGTTGAACTTTTGACTTTCCGCCCGAGGTTCGCGGCCGCTTGGGCGGCGACTCCACCACCCGAAGCCGCGCCACCTTACGCGAAAATTCTCCACTCGTTCGTCGCATCGATTCGCTTTTACACCTCAGCTGGTCGCCTTGCCATCTTGACGCCGATCCGAGGCTCGAGTAGTGGCCAAAGCTGGGTGGGCCAGCCTGCTTTGGCCCGAAGAGGAGCGCCATGAAGTTCTTCGTTGACAGCGCGGATGTGAAAGAGATTCGGATTGCGCACGAGATGGGATGCGCGGACGGCGTCACTACCAACCCCTCTCTCCTCGCGAAGGTGGGTCGGCCGCGAGAGCAAACAATCCGGGAAATCTGCGAATTCATCCAGGGTCCAGTGAGCGCAGAGTGCGTTTCCACGACCGCTCCGGAGCTGATTCGCGAAGCGCGGGACCTGGCGAAAATCCACGACAACGTGGTGGTCAAAGTCCCGATGGGGGTGGAGGGAATGAAGGCGGTGAAGGCGCTGACCGCCGAAGGGATCAAGACCAACGTCACGCTCGTTTTTTCCGCCAATCAAGCCCTGCTCACTGCCAAGGCCGGCGCCACCTACGTGTCGCCGTTCGTCGGACGACTCGACGACATCTCCGAAGAGGGGATGGAGATGGTGGGGCACATCATCGAGATCTATCGGAACTACGGCTTTGGAACGCAGGTGCTGGTCGCCAGCGTTCGCAGCCCGATTCACGTGCTCACGGCGGCGCGGATGGGCGCGGACGTGGCGACCATTCCGCTCTCGGTGATTCAGCAGCTCGCGCAACACCCGCTGACGGACATCGGGATCAAGAAGTTCCTCGCCGACTGGGAGAAGGTCCCGAAGAAGTGAGCGTTACTGGATGGCTCCGTTGTCGTAAACAGTGGTGATCACGCTCAGCACCGTAGCGCTGACAGCCACCGTATCTGGAGTGCAGGCGGTC
>Ga0126379_10003270_pt1 | contig 10465 bp, 9 predicted proteins | sample PanSoiMetPlot_24_FD_92640 | JGI IMG/M metagenome (GOLD analysis project Ga0126379, IMG submission 92640) | Tropical forest soil microbial communities from Panama - MetaG Plot_24 | ecosystem: Environmental > Terrestrial > Soil > Tropical forest > Bulk soil | place: Panama | collected 2016-02-17 | reverse complement strand
CGTCGAAGGCACGTAGACTCCTATCGAACAAGGAGATGCAACTCGCATTCCAATGCTTTCCTTAATTAGTTTCCTCTTTCTATTCCCCATGATGCTGACCACCGGCCCGATGGAAGAACGCGGAGAAGAGGGCAACATTCCCCGCTTCGGCATGCTGGCCGAAGGGCTATATCGCGGCGGGCAGCCGACGGAAAAAGGATTTCAGTTGTTAAAGGAAAAAGGCGTAAAAACCGTGATCAACTTACGCGCCGAAGACAATTCGGAAGAGCAGGTCGTCGAGAGGCTCGGTATGAAGTACATACGGATTCCTGTCGACGAAATCCGGCCCTGGTCTCAAATTCCGCCAGGCGCCATCGCGAAGTATTTTGAGTTGGTGAACAATCGCGAAAACTATCCGATTTTCTTTCACTGCCGGCGCGGCGCAGATCGTACAGGCGCATTCGCCGCTTTGTATCGTATGGCTGTGCAGGGCTGGAATGCTAGAAAGGCTTATGACGAGGCTCGCAACATTGGAATGCGCTGGTACTTCGCAGGCTTGAAGACCCAGATCAACGATTTCCATCCGCCCGCGCCAGCGGAATTACAACCGGCAATCAAGAAGCAGTAAATGAATGACCATGCATTCAAGATGATGTGTGAGCGACCCCCTCGCTCGCTTTTCGCTCGCGTCTCCCCCTCACGAGGGGGAGAGTAGCTGAAGGCGGCAGGGGGTTGCTCACACACCATCTCGAAATTGCAGAATGCTCCTACGAACAACCGCTAGTGGAGCCGCAGTTGAGGCATTTGTAGCAGGCGCCGTTTCTCACCATCAGCGAGCCGCACTCGAAGCACACGGGCGCGTCTCGATCTTCGATATCAACCAAGGCTCCCTTCTTTGACGGAGTCGCGGACGTGGTCGCTGAACCGGCCAACGCGGGCGGTGTTTGGACTATCAGCGTCGTAAGAGGTGGTTGCTCCACTTGTACACCGAGTGCGCGGGCTTCATCGGTGGGCAGGAATTTCGAGGCGAGATAGCGGAAGATGTAATCCATAATGGATTTCGCGTACGGAACCTGCGGATTCGATGTGAATCCCGAAGGCTCGAACCGGGTGTGGCTGAACTTGTCGACCAACACCTTCAATGGCACGCCATACTGCAGCGCCATCGAGCACGTCGTAGCGAAACTGTCCATGACGCCGGAAAGCGTCGAACCTTCCTTCGCCATCACAATGAAAATCTCTCCCGGCGTTCCATCTTCGTACATTCCGATCGTGAGGTAACCTTCATGACCCGCAACGGAAAACTTGTGCGTAATGGAATGCCGTTCCACTGGAAGATGCCTTCGCACCGGCCGGCTCTCAACGACCACAGGAGGCGCTTTCGTATCGGTAGCGCTGGTGCTGAGCGGCTGTGTACGTTTCGACCCATCCCGGTACACCGCTACGGCTTTCAGTCCCAGCCGCCAACCTTCGATGTACGCCTGCTCGATTTCTTCCACAGTCACCGAGGACGGCAAATTCACCGTCTTTGAAATAGCACCCGAGATAAACGGCTGCACAGCACCCATCATTTTCAAATGGCCCATGTAGTGAATCGATCGTGAACCATTAGTCGGCTTGAACGCGCAGTCGAATACGGGCAGGTGCTCGGAGTTGAGTCCAGGTGCGGCTTCGATCGTACCTTTTTCGTTTACGTACTCGACGATGGCCTTGACTGAAGAGTCGTCATATCCGAGCTTTCTTAAAGCCGGGGGCACGGTGTTGTTGACGATCTTGATCGTTCCGCCGCCAACGAGCTTCTTGTACTTCACGAGTGCCAGATCTGGTTCGATTCCTGTTGTGTCGCAATCCATCATGAAACCGATCGTTCCGGTCGGCGCAAGCACCGTTGCTTGAGAATTGCGATAGCCGTGCAGAACACCCAGATCTACCGCATCACACCACACGTTAAAAGCAGCGTCGTACATCTCCGCAGGAATGTGGTTCCGATTGATACGCTTTGCCGCATCCCGGTGCATACGCATCACGTCAAGGAAAGGCTTTCGGTTGATCTCGAATCCGGAGCACGGTCCAAGCTCACCCGCGATTTTGGCAGACTGGAGATACGCTTCACCTGTCATCATCGCCGTGATCGATGCAGCGTAGTCGCGGCCGTAATCGCTGTCATACGCGATTCCCTGGGACATCAGCAACGCGCCCAGGTTCGCATAACCCAAACCCAGCGGCCGAAAATCGAAAGAGTTGACTTCGATCTTCTTCGTCGGATAAGACGCAAACCCGACGATGATCTCCTGTGCGGTGATCGTGACGTCCACGGCTCTACGGAATGACTCAATTTCAAACCGTCCGTCCTTGTCTGCGAACTTCATCAAATTCAGCGACGCGAGATTGCACGCCGAATCGTCAAGGAACATATATTCCGAACAAGGATTGGAAGCATTGATGGGAGCAGTATTTTTCGATGTATGCCAGCGATTGACCGTCGTGTCGTACTGCATACCTGGATCGCCGCAAATGTACGCAGAATCGGCAATCATGCGCATCAGATCGCGCGCCTTATAGGTATCTACCGTCTCGCCCGTAACGACCGCCTTTGTATGCCAATCCGCATCATTCACGACGGCCTGCATAAATTCGTCGCTTACACGAACGCTATGATTTGCATTCTGGAAAAAGATGGAAGAGTAGGCTTCGCCATCGACCCCACCGGCGTAGCCGTTATCGAGCAACACCCACGCTTTCTTTTCTTCATTGGCTTTGCAATTGATGAATTCGACGATGTCGGGGTGGCCCATATTGAGAATGACCATCTTTGCCGCGCGGCGCGTCTTGCCGCCGGACTTAATGACGCCGGCAAACGCGTCGAAGCCTTTCATAAAGGACACGGGGCCGGAGGCAATGCCGCCACCGGACAGCTGCTCCTTAGAAGACCGGATCGGGGAAAGATTGCTTCCTGTTCCTGATCCCCACTTAAACAGCATGCCTTCGGTTTTCGCGAGTTCCAGGATGGATCCCATGGTGTCTTCGACCGAGTTGATAAAACAGGCGGAGCATTGAGGCTTCGCTTCGACCCCGCAGTTGAACCATACAGGGGAATTGAAGGCCATCATCTGATTGAGCAGCAAATGAACGAGTTCATCATGAAAAATTGCGGCGTCCTGTTCGCTTGCGAAATAGCTGCCTTGTCGGCCCCATGCCGTGATCGTCGTGGCCACCCGGCCGACCAGCTGCCGGACACTGGTTTCACGCTCCGGCGTCCCTCTTTTTCCGTGGAAATATTTGGAAGCGACGATGTTCGTGGCGGTCATCGACCAGCCTTTCGGCACTTCTACGTTCTTCTGTTCAAAAATGACTTCGCCCGATTCATTCGTAATGCCGGCAGTCCGGTATTCCCATTCGACCCCGTCGTACGGCGACATGCCCTCACGTGTGAAGTATCGCCGGAACTCCAGTCCCTTTTTGCCTGCTGGCCGGCTCCCATTTCCGTCGGCTTTTCTCTCGAGGACTTCCTCTTTCATGGTCGTGCTCCTTCCCTATATTGTGCTGTTCGAGGCTGATTGCGCAAGATATCGGGGTGGTGGGACAGATTAGGTCCACCGAAGGATGGGTTTAAAAAGGCACAAAGTTGGGGGTTTTTGTGCCTCTTTTATCTAGTCGACGAGCCCTTCTTTGATCGCGTACCGGGTCAACTCTGCATTGTTTTTCATGTTCAGTTTTTCAAGGATGCGAACCCGGTAGGTGCTGATGGTCTTCACACTCAGCGTCAGTTCTTCAGCGATCATCGTCACGGTTTTTCCTGAAGCGATCATGCAAAGCACCTGGTACTCACGGTCCGAGAGAACCTCGTGGGGCGCCTTCGAGGACTTCGAATCGAGATCATAGACAAGCTTCTCCGCCAGGGTCGGACTGACGTACTTACCGCCACGCACGACTTTTCGAATCGCCTGAACCAGCTTCGCGGGAGCGCTCTCTTTTGTCAGATAGCCGGCTGCGCCGGCGCGGAGAACGCGGACTGCGTATTGATCTTCGGAGTGCATGCTCAGCACGAGCACGGGCAGGCGGGGCGATTCGGAATGCAGTTGCTTGAGCACGTCCAGACCGCTCCTATTCGGCATCGTGATATCGAGCAGCACGACGTCGCACGGTTCGCTCTGGATCACTTTGAGCGCTTCGTGTCCGTCGCCGGCTTCCGCCGTTACCGCCATTCCGGGGTTTTCGGCAATAATGCGCTTCAAACCCTCTCGAACAACAGCGTGATCGTCAACAACACATACTTTAATCATTCTGTGCGGGAATAATCATGTCGAGCCGGGTTCCCTTGTCCGGTTCGGAAAATATGTTCACTTCACCGCCGATCCTGGCAATACGCTCTTTCATTCCGACAATACCGAGCGACTTCACATCCCTGATTTGTGCTTCCGTGATGCCCTTTCCATTGTCTTCAATCGAAATCATCAAAGCATGCTCTCGCGACTTCATTGTGACGCGGACTCTGGTCGCTTCCGCATGCCGAACCACATTCGTCAAGGCTTCCTGCACGACGCGAAAGGTAGCGGCCGCAGGTTCTTTCGCGATTCTGACCCTGTCAGCATCGGATGTCACCAGAATTCGGATCCCGGTGCGCCTTTGAATTTCAGATGCCTGCCATTCAATCGCGGGACCCAAGCCGAGGTCATCCAAGATAAATGGCCTCAACTCTGACGTTATTCTTCGAACACGCACAATCGTGTCGTCCACATGCGCGATGATGGCTTTCATCTTCTTCCGGAGCTCATATCTGCCCAACTGACCGTGCATCCATGAAAGGTCCAACTTTAGAATCGTGAGCAACTGTCCCAGTTCATCGTGAAGTTCACGTGCGACACGAGTTCTTTCCTCTTCGCGGACTGTGTCTATTCGCGCGGCGAACTCGCGCAACTGGTCACCCGAGGCTCGAAGGATCTCTGCCCCAAGCTTTTGTTCGGAAATGTCACGAATGAGAACGGTAGACAAGCTGCCTGCCACCGATGCTCCTTTTTTGGCAGGACCAAAGCTAAACATAAACCACGTTTGCCGATTGTCCTCGATTTTGAGGATTTCGCACTCACTTCGTGTCTCGGACCTGAACACTTCATTCAGACATCGCCGCAATTTCGTGTTCTCGATTTCTGGAATGTAATCAAAAATACTCGTCCCCGTAAGCACGTCCTCCGAATAACCCCATACGGGCCTGTTCACGAATATGATTTTGCCGAAGCCGTCCAGGGTCATTATCGTATCCGGTGCGTTTTGCACCAAGGAGTGCCAGCGCGCCAGAGAATTCTGAAGCTGACTCTGCGTCATCCTGGATTCCGTCAGATCCGTGATTCCCATCCGGTGAACGACGCCCTTATCGTTCGTCGTCGTTAGCGAAATTTGTACAGGAACCACACGTTTTTCGATCAGTAAGTCCAGTTCGATATGAGTCGCGCCAACATTTCTGGTCGAGTCCATCAGGCATTGAATAAACCGAGAGATCTCGTGTTTCGCTACGAAAACGATGAATGGACAACGTACCAGCCAGTTCCCGGGCATAGCGAGCAAACGGGCGGCATACTGGTTGAATTCGACAATCCGGCCCCTGCGGTCGAGCATGAGGAAACCGATCGGCCCAAGATCATAGAGCCCGGTTTCCGATTTACTTTGCCGGCGGTTCTGTAAAGGTGCCGGAAGGTGATCCTGCACCGAAACCAGTCTGAGGTCTGGTACCCGATTCGAATCTTTAAGCTGTGCGGCATGCTGCGCCTCTTTACGCGCTCGGGGGGAGCGCGGCAACGGAACCAAATGAGGCTTGCCGGCCTGTTTCATTGTTTGGGCACCCAGTATGCTTTGAAAAGTCTTACACGTTCACGTTCGTTTTGATGTCGGTGATTGACCTACCGAAATTGTCAGTTCAGGTACCCGCGAATCCGCGCAAGCCCCTCGGCCGCGGGCCGGTAATCTTGTTTTTCAGCGAGCGCCTTCCGGTATTCTTCCTTTGCACGCATCCAATCGCGCTTTACCTCGTATACACGACCAAGGTTCATGTGCGGGTAGCAGTAGCTTTCATACCGAGGAGCTTGAAGCGCCCGCTCGAGCCATGGAATGGCTTCTTCGATTTGACCCTTCGTCAGTAGATACGACCCGATATCGTTGTATGGATTTCCGAACGTAGGATCAACTTCGATCGCCTTGTGGCATTCAGCGATCGCATCGTCGATGCGGCCCATCCAGCTATACGTCCAGCCAAGAAACGTATACGCCTCCGCCGTCGGATACGTGCCGATCGACTTTTTGTAAAGCTCGATTGCTTCGTCGAATTCTTTGTTCATCTGATGCTGGTAAGCCTGCTGCAAAAGGCGGACCGCCAGCTCTTTTTGTGCTTCCTCATCCATTAAACAAATTCTAGTGCAACCCGTTCGGGGATGATCTTCTTCTCGTATGCTTCTGAAAGGAGTTTCATTACAGCCTGCTTGCCTTCGCTGCCGTAATCGAGGGTGAGCTCGTTTACATACATTCCAATAAACCGATCGACGCGCTGGGTGTCCAGACCGCGGGAAAACTGCATGGCATAAGCCATGGCTTCGCTGCGATGGTCCAGTCCGTACTCGATACTCTTCCTGATATCGTGCGCGACGCGGTCCATCATTAGTTTTCCTAAATCGCGTCTGATGACGTTCCCGCCGAGCGGAAGCGGCAAACCAGTCTGTTCCAGCCACCAGACACCAAGATCGATCACTTTGTGCAGGCCCATTTCCCGGTACGTGAGCTGTCCTTCGTGGATCAGAAGCCCGGCCTCGTATTTCCCGTCCTGAACTTCATCCAGAATCTTGTCGAAAGGGACTACCTTGTACTGGATATCTGGTTCGAAGAGTCGCAGCGCAAGGAACGCTGTCGTGAGCGTGCCCGGAATTGCGACCGTCATATTGATGAGACTTTTCGGCTGCACCGGTGTTCGAGAAACCACAATAGGTCCGTAGTTCTTTCCCATACTGGCGCCGCAAGACAGAAGAGCATACTTATCGGACATATACGCGTAGGCGTGAAACGAAACAGCCGATACTTCGTATTCACCGTTCATGGCTTTGCGATTAAGTGTCTCGATGTCGCTGAGCGTGTGAACGTAATTGAGATCGCCTGTATCAATCTTGCGTGTCGCGAGCGCATAGAACATGAACGCGTCGTCCGAATCTGGACTGTGCGCAACGTGAATGTCCTTCTTCATAGGGGATCCAAAATACCAAAAGCCGCTAGGAACCACAAAGACACATAGTCCCCTCCTTGTGAGGAGGGGACTAAGCAGTCACATTATCAATGAGGCGTGTGGCTCCCACCCAGATCGCGCCCGCAATTCGAACTGGACCGCCGATTGTGGCAATCGGCTGCAGCTCATCCGGATCGACAATCTCGAGGTATTCAACGCGGATCAGCGGAAAATTGGCAAGTACCGCCAGTGCCGCTTCCCGTACCCTGGATGCGTCCTTTTCACCTGAACGAACGCGGCTCGACGCTTCTTGCAACGCCCGGTAAAGGACCGGCGCCGCCTTGCGTTCTTCCACGTTCAAGTATTTGTTTCGAGAACTCAGCGCAAGTCCGTCTGCCTCACGGACGATAGGGACGCCGACAATCGTGACGTTAACGTTCAAATCTGCCGCCATCCTGCGGATGATCGTGAGTTGTTGCAGGTCTTTTTCACCGAAGTACGCACGTTGCGGCTGGACGATATTCAAAAGCTTCATGACTACTGTCGCCACCGCGCGAAAGTGACCCGGACGGAATTTCGCGCACAGATGTTCGCTCAAACGCCCGACGTCTACGGACGTGAGCTGGGGCATTGAGTACATCTCTTCGGCGGAAGGGGCAAAAACCAAATCGACCCTATTGCGCTCGCAGGTCTCGAGATCGTGAGACAAAGTCCGCGGATATCTGGCGTAGTCCTCGTTCGGTCCAAACTGCAGCGGATTGACAAAAATGCTCACGACAAGAACATCGGATTCGCGCCGCGCCGTTTCCAACAGTCGCTCGTGTCCGGCGTGAAGCGCGCCCATGGTGGGGACCAATCCGATATTTTTTTTGGATTCGAGGAAATCTCGAACTTCCTTAACGGTGTGGACCGTCCTCACGACATAACTACCAGACCTTCCTGAGAAGGTAGTTCTTGGGAACTTCCGAAAACATCGTTTTATAAGAGTACCGCAGGCTGTCGTGAATGAAGCACACGTGCGTACACCAGCATTGGTCACAAGCGATCTTGTCCGGTTCGCTCGTGCGGGCTGGCGTTTCCCAAAAGACCTTGAGATTCATGTTCACCTCGCGAAGGTTTCCGATAGGTTGCCTCAGTTCGCATGCGCGAATGCGACCGTCGAAGTCGATCACCGCGGAAGTCTCGCCCGCTGTGCACCGCATCGGCCATCGAGTCGCCCCGTCGAGGTTCTGAAATTGTGTCCGGTGGTGAAACGTAAGTGTTCCAACGTACACCGCTTTCTTGATCCATTTCACAAAGCGGTTCTTATCGTCGAACATGCCATCGGCATAGCTCCATTGAATCTCCGCTAGCTTTGAGTAAACTTGCCGCAATTTTTCCCGCTGCACTTTCTTTAGGCCGGGATTTTTTGCATCACCGCGAATCAAGTTGAAGTAGTGCCCGTCGGCAAGCCGGTCCGCGCGAATCAGCTCCGCAAGCGGCAGGATCTCATCAAGATTGTCTCGTGTAATTACGGTGTTGATGTTCACGATCAGCCTCAGTCCAAACGGCCGCTTCAGCTTGCGTAACAGCCTCGCACTCTCCAGTGCCCTTTCGAAGTTCCCCGGCACACCGCGCATGAAATCGTGCGATTCGCGAAGTCCGTCCAGTGCAATGTTGATATGCAGCTCAAGATCCTGGTTTTTAGAGAGGCAGTGTTCGGCGACTTCGAATATCCGATTCGGTTTGAGTCCATTCGTGGGAAGGTTGATGTACCGTACGCCGTTGTTGCGCACAAACAGATCGATGATTTCCGGAAGTTCTTTTCGTAGCGTCGGCTCGCCGCCACTGAACCACAGGTCGGTGAATTCAGGCGTGTTTTCGGAGAGCCTCACAATCTCTTCCCAGGACAGATCGCCTCTCTGGTTCAGCTCGTCCCAATAAAAACAGGTTTCGCACGTGGCGTTGCAGTGCGATGTGACAAAGAAAATGATCGTATTTAATTTTCGCTTGCGGTGGAACCACCAAAGACGTGAGTTTCGTTTGGTGACACCAGCTTGTAGTGAATTTGCCGCCATACGATTTCTGAACTGACCGCGGAAGCGGCCATATTGTAGAGGTACAAAAGGGCCACTAGCGGAGAAGACAGGATATAGAACCAACCATATCGCGACAAGGCCGGCGAAGGCAAAACCGTTTGGACTGCGGAGTGCCGGATCCAGGATCTCACGGCGGACAGCATACACATGGTCAGCCAAAGCAAGGGATGCAGGAATGGAAGTATCCAGAAGGCTACGTTGAAGACGACGTATCCGACAAAACCGATGCGCCATAGCGCAGGATGGTAAACGCGGGTGATGATAATTTGGCGCGTAGTGAATTCCACGAGGTCTCCAAACGAGCATTCTCCATAGGACGGTACGAGGCACTCTGGAACAAACACGATCTTCATGGCGTTTTTCTGAGCCGCGCGCGTAACCGCGTAATCGTCGCTCACTGAACCGCGCCATGCATCGAGGATATTGAGTCGGCGAAAAGTTGCCGTGCTGATGGCCGTCGATCCACCCCAGGCAAAATTGCGATCGTGATCTCCAAGAACGCTTACAGTTGACGCGTTCCAGGCGGAGCGCATCAGAGTCGGAAAGTGGAAACGGTTTGTGACGTACCAACGGTAGCCGCTCGTGATGTTTGCGGAATCGAGCGGCGCAATAAGAGTCGAAAGCCAGTTGCGTGGGAATCGCGCATCGGAGTCGCAAAAAACGTAGACGTCCGCCGCAGGAGCGTGCTCTACCGCGTAAGCCAGATTGTGGACCTTCTGACCACGTGACGTCGCCCGGCCTGCGACCAGTATGTTGCCTCCAAGGCCGAGGAGTGTCTCATATGCCGAATCGTCTTTAGATTCGACGATGAATTGCGCCTCGTAGTTCTGGTAGTCCTGATCGAGGATAGACCGGATGTTCTTCTCGAATTCGGAATCCGTACCTTTGCAGGGACAGAAGATCACTACGCGCTCGCCTGAGGTGCGCCGAGGTCGGAAAGTACGCATATGTTGTGCTGAACGAATGCCGTCAATCAGGGTGAGGATGCCCTGTAAAAGTGCGATGGCTGCGAGGATGTATGTCGTGATGTTCAACATGCTGCCGTCTGATGTGAAAACTTAAAATTGAACGAATCCTGCATCTCAAATCCGAAAACCGAAATCTTAAATTGGACTTGGCTGGTTCTGCCGTTATGGCCGGTCCAATCTCCTATTTCGGGTTTCGGATTTGAGATGCAGGACTCGTCCAATTTCAAATTTCTTCGGAT
>Ga0126379_10003267_pt1 | contig 10470 bp, 7 predicted proteins | sample PanSoiMetPlot_24_FD_92640 | JGI IMG/M metagenome (GOLD analysis project Ga0126379, IMG submission 92640) | Tropical forest soil microbial communities from Panama - MetaG Plot_24 | ecosystem: Environmental > Terrestrial > Soil > Tropical forest > Bulk soil | place: Panama | collected 2016-02-17 | reverse complement strand
TTCGTCAACAAATTCGATGCGACCCGCGAGCGCGGCTGGATCGCCGAGATCGACGGCGAAAATGTCGGCTCGCTGATGCTGGCCAATGACGGTGACGGTGTTGCCCGTTTGCGCCTCCTTTTGGTCGAGCCCAAAGCCCGCGGACTTGGCATCGGCGCGCGGCTGGTCGATGAAGCCATTCGCTTTGCCCGCAACGCCGGTTATCACAAGATCGCCTTGTGGACGCACAGCGTGCTCACCGCGGCGCGGCACATCTATCAAAGCGCCGGCTTCAAGCAGATGCGCAGCGAAGAGCATCAGAGCTGGGGCCAGCCGGTCGTGAGCGAGCACTGGGATTTGGAGTTGTAGAATTTACCCGAGGCCTGTGTCCGGGGCGGGCGCAGCATGAAATGATGCGCCGCCAAACCGGGACCTTCAAAAATTCAGAGTGTCAAACGATCCGCATCTGCGCGCTGCACCGCGTCCGGAAAACACTTTGCTCGCAATGGCGGGAAAGCTAAACCGTCGCGCCCTTGGCCTTCTCGCGCCGCAAATGCTCGTCGAGCCGCGGCATGATTTCGACGAAGTTGCACGGGCCATGGCGGTAATCGAGCTGATGCACCAGGATTTCGTCCCAGGCGTCCTTGCAGGCGCCTGGCGAGCCGGGCAGGCAGAAAATGTAAGTCGATCCAGCGACGCCGGCGGTGGCCCGCGACTGGATCGCCGACGTGCCGATCTTCGGGAAACTGACCACTAGAAACAGCGCCGAGAACGCTTCCATCTTTTTCTCGAACAGCGGCTCGATCGCTTCCGGCGTGACGTCACGCCCGGTGAACCCGGTGCCGCCGGTTGTAATGATGACGTCGATCATCGGATCGCCGATCCAGGCTCTGACCCGGGCGCGGATCGCCTCGACGTCGTCGGACACCAGGCTGCGTTCCGAAACAAAGTGTCCGGCGGAGACGATGCGCTGCACCAGGAGCGCGCCCGATTTGTCGTCCTTGAGCGAGCGCGTGTCGGAGATCGTCAGCACCGCGAATTTCAGCGGCACGAATTGTTTTGATTCATCGATTCCCGGCATCGATGGTCCCACTGTTTGCGGTCCTGATTAGAGCACCTTTCGCGCCGATTAACAAAGCGTTCCCCGGCATTTATTGCCTAGCGTGCGCACCGCAGGATTAAGCCGTTTTTTACCTTGCACCGGCATCATCGCGGCCGTCGGTTTGTAGGTCCCGCGTCGCCGACCGCGTCGCCAGAGTCAGAGTTCTGAGTCATGGTTGTGTCGCGTCGCGGGGCGTCCCTTCGGACGCCCCGCGTCAGTTTTGAGTCCACGCGCCTTGAGGCCGCTGCGTCAACACGCGTAGTCGTCGGCGATTGCGTGGCTGAACTGGAAAAACTTCCCGCGGCTTGCGTCGATCTCGTCTTTGCCGATCCGCCCTATAACCTGCAGCTGCAAGGCGACCTCAAGCGGCCGGACGATTCCCGCGTCGATGCCGTTGACGACGCCTGGGACAAATTTGCAAGCTTCGGCGCCTATGACGATTTCACCCGCGCCTGGCTCCTGGCCTGCCGGCGCGTGATGAAGCCGAATGCCACGCTATGGGTGATCGGCTCGTATCACAATATCTTCCGGGTCGGCACGCTTCTTCAAGATCTCAACTTTTGGATCCTCAACGACATCGTCTGGCGCAAATCCAATCCGATGCCGAATTTCCGCGGCCGCCGCTTCACCAACGCGCATGAGACGCTGATCTGGGCCGCGCGCGAGTCAACCAACCGCAATTACACGTTCAACTACGAGGCGCTCAAGGCCGGCAACGACGACATTCAGGTACGCTCGGATTGGTTCATTCCGCTGTGCACCGGCGAGGAGCGGCTCAAAAGCCGCGACGGCAAGAAGCTGCATCCGACCCAGAAACCGGAAGCGCTCCTGGCGCGCGTCATACTTTCCGCCTCGCGCCCGGACGATCTGGTGCTCGATCCGTTTTGCGGCAGCGGCACGACAGGCGCCGTCGCCCACCGCCTGCGCCGCCGTTTTATCGGCATCGAGCGGGACGCCGACTATGCCGCTGCGGCGCGAAAGCGCATCGATGCGGCCGAGCCGCTGGCGCAGCCGGCGCTGGCCCCATTCATGACCGCGCGCGAAGCACCGCGCGTACCCTTTGCTGCGCTCATCGAGCGCGGTCTGGTATCGCCCGGCGCAAGCCTCGTCGACGCCAAGCGGCGCCATCGCGCCTTGGTCCGCGCCGATGGCGCGCTGTCATTCGGCGAAACGGTCGGTTCGATTCACCGGATCGGCGCGCTGGCGCAAGGCCTCGAAGCCTGCAACGGCTGGACCTATTGGCACGTAGAAACGCCGCAGGGTCTCACTTTGATCGATGTGTTGCGCGCGCAGGTCCGCGCCGAAATGGCCTGACGGACGCTACCGTCACAATCCATGCGCCACGACTTTGCGCATGAGGCTTGGTAACGCTTCGTTGCCAAGCTCCGCGACCGCAGTCCAGCGCATTCCGGCCGGTGCCGCCGCTTGGCGCGGAACCTCGGCTCGGTAGACCGTGAGTTCGAGCGGAAAATGAGTGAAGACGTGGCGGACCGCGCCTGGAAGACGGCGCCATAACACCTCCGTCTGCCCGCTGGGGAGAGGTAAATGAAAGCGCGGCGCTGCGGCGAGCGCTTGGCTTAAATGAAAATCCACCGCCCAGGCAGTGGTCGGCACCTCGGCCATCCCGCCCAAAAGTCCGCGCGCGGGGCGGGTGCGCAACAGCACGCGATCATCGGCGCGCCGCGCGACAAAGGCGGCGCCGCGGCGCAGTTCACCGTCGCGTTTGGGCGCACGGCGCGGAAGCAGTTCGGCCTCGCCGCGCGCATGCGCGACGCATGATTCTTTCCATAGGCACAGTGCGCAGGCCGGGTTCTTGGGCGTGCAGATCGTGGCGCCGAGATCCATTAGCGCTTGGGCAAAGTCGCCAGCGCGACTGGCGGGCGTGAGCGCGCGCGCATGCCGCGCGATCTCGGCTTTGCCGGCCGGCAGCGGCGTCGCCAGCGCATAGAGCCGCGCGATGACCCGCTCGATATTGCCGTCGACCGGGGTGGCGCACTGATCGAAAGCGATGGCCGCGATGGCGGCTGCCGTATAGGCGCCGATGCCGGGCAGTTCGCGTAACGCGCTCTCGCTTGCCGGGAATTGACCGGCGTAGCGTTCAACCAATGCGCGCGCGCAAGCATGCATGTTGCGGGCGCGCGCGTAATAGCCGAGCCCCGCCCAGGCCGCGACGATTTCGTCGAGTGACGCCGTCGCGAGCGCCTTAAGATCGGGCCACCGCGCCAAAAAGCGGGCGTAATAGGGCGCGACAGCCTTGACGGTGGTCTGCTGCAGCATGGTTTCTGACAGCCAGACGCGATAAGGATCGGTGCGCTCACCGGGCGGCGCCCGCCACGGCAGCGCGCGCCGGTGCCGGTCGTACCAGGCGAGGAGGTCGGCGGCTTGCGGCCCGCCCGGTTTTCCCCGCTGCTCATTCGGGCTGGAAGCCGGAGACTTCTTTCCGCGCGTCTTGGCTGTTAGCGTTGTCATCGCCCGATCAATGGCGGAGCGTCCCGCGATGAACAAGCCCTCGCGTCCAGCGGCCAAGCCATTGCGCGAGCTTCTGGGCAAGCTCGTCGGCGACGCCTTCGCGCGGCAGGGCTTCGCCTCCGCTGAATTGGTCACGCGCTGGGACGATATTGTCGGCCAGGAGATCGCGGCCCACAGCGAGCCGATCAAGCTGCAATGGCCGCGCCGGACCGACGGCGAAGACAGCGAAGCCGGAACGCTGGTGCTGCGTGTCGAGGGCCCCGCCGCGATCGAAATTCAGCACCTCGCCGCGCTGATCTGCGAGCGGGTCAACCGCTTTCTCGGCTGGCGTGCGGTCGGGCGGCTGACTTTACGCCAGGCGCCGCTGCGGCGGCGGCAGACACCGGCGCGCACCAAGGGCCCGGCCGCCACCGTGCCGGTCGCTGAAAACCTGTCCGACATCAAAGATGAGGACCTAAGGCGGGCGCTGGCCCGGCTCGGCGCCGCAGTAACCCGCGCCGACCGGCACTAAAATTGGGCTGCGGCGCGGTTGCCGCTACCCTTGGCGCAGCGGCCCGCTAATGCCACATTGCTGCTGCAGAACATTCTGCATTCCCAAATTTGGAGGCATCTTTGTCGTTTACCCGCCGCCATTTCGTTGTCTCGGCAGCGCCGCTGACTATTGCCTTTACCGGCCCCGGCAGTGGGGTTGCCGCGTTGTTTTCAGGTCCCGCCACGGCCGACGACAATCCCTCGCCCGCCGATCTTGCCGATGCGGGGCCGGACGGCGACATCATGATCGGGTCCGACCAGGCGCCGGTGACCATCATCGAATATGCCTCGATGACCTGCCCGCATTGCGCGCATTTTTCCGAGACCACGTTTCCCGAGCTGCAAAAGCGTTACATCGACACCGGCAAGGTCCGCTACACCTTGCGTGCCTTCCCGCTCGATGCGCTCGCGGCCGCGGGATTCATGCTGGCGCGCTGCGGCGGCAAGGACAGATACATGCCCATCGTGGAGACCCTGTTCGCCAAGCAGCCCGAATGGATCGTCAAGGAGCCCTTGCCGCCTTTGAAGGAGATCGCCAAGCAGTTCGGCATAGGCGAGGCCGAATTCAACGACTGTCTGGCGAATCAAAAGCTCCTCGAGAGCCTCCAGATCGTCCGCGATCACGCCGCACAGAAGCTCGGCGTCAATTCGACGCCAACTTTTTTCGTCAATGGCAAGAAGCTGGTCGGCGATCAATCGATCGACCAATTGGCCAAGGAGATTGACCCCTATCTCAAGGCAGGATAACGGTTTTTTGCCTCCACCGGATCGAGGCCCGATGCCTGTTCGGGCCGCGAAAGGAGCGCTGCCAGCGCGAAGGTCTGGATAATTTCGCTGGCCCTGGTTGCGCTCGGAGTCCCGACGATTCATTCTCCGCGCCGATGCGGCACCGTCCCGCGCCCGGCATTCTCGCCCGCGGCGTGAACCTTTGGGGATTCGCCGCTCGCCTAGGGAGAGGGACCTAATAAAAGAATGAAGCTCACACGGCTGCGCCTGATCGGCTTCAAATCCTTCGTCGAACCGACCGATTTTGCCATCGAACCCGGCTTGACCGGGGTCGTCGGCCCGAACGGCTGCGGCAAGTCGAACCTGGTTGAGGCCGTGCGCTGGGTCATGGGCGAGGCGTCCTACAAGGCGATGCGCGCCGCCGAGATGGATGACGTCATCTTTTCGGGCAATTCGGAGCGGCCGTCGCGCAACCATGCCGAGGTTTCGGTGCTGGTCGACAATGCCGACCGCAAGGCGCCCGCCTCGTTCAACGAGTTCGAGACGCTGGAAGTCTCCCGCCGGATCATGCGCGAGCACGGCTCGACCTTCCGCGTCAATGGCCGCGAAGTGCGCGCCCGCGACGTCGCGATGCTGTTTGCCGACGCCTCGACCGGCTCGCGCTCGCCGGCACTCGTGCATCAGGGCCGGATCGGCGAGATCATTCAGGCCCGTCCGGATCAGCGCCGGCGCGTTCTGGAAGAGGCCGCGGGAATTTCCGGCCTGCATGCGCGCCGCCACGAGGCGGAATTGCGCCTCAAAGCCGCCGAGCAAAACCTGGCGCGGGTCGACGACGTCATCGGCCAGCTTGCCGGCCAGATGGCCGCGCTCAAGAGCCAGGCGCGCCAGGCAGTGCGCTACCGTAACATTTCCTCGCAAGTGCGGCGCACCGAGGCTTTGTTGTTTCATTTGCGCTGGATTGGCGCCCGCAGCGAGGTCGAGGACACCCGGCGTGGTAAGGACGAGGCCGTCCGGGTCGTCGCGGCGCGCATGAGCGAGCACACCCAAGCGTCGACCCGGCAGGCGCAAGCCGCCGCCGCTCTGCCCGCGCTTCGCGAGGCCGAAGCCAAAGCCGCCGCCGCGCTGCAGCGGCTGATTATCGCGCGCGAAACCCTCGAACGCGAGGAGGCGCGCGCCAAGGAACGGATCGCCGAGCTCGATCGCCGCATCGAGCAGTTCGCCGCCGACCTGGCGCGCGAGCGAGCGCTCGTCGCCGATGCCGAGGCAGCGCTCGGCCGACTCGATGCCGAAGAGAACAACCTTCGCGATGTGGCGCACGAAACCGACACGCGGCTTGACGGCGCCAATGCCCAGGTCAACACGGCCGAATCATCATTGGCGCAATCGGAAAAATCCTTCGCCGAACTCACTGGCGCGCTTGCCGACCTAACCGCGCGCCGCAATCAGCTCCAGGCCGCGTTGCGCGAGCACGAGCAGCGCGCCGGCCGGCTTGCCGCGGAACTTGGCGAAATCGATGCCGGGCTGGCCGAGAGTGGCACCGATGCGCCCGATCTCTCGGCGCTGGTGAGCGGCGTGGCGGGGGCGCAGTCGGTGCTCACCGAGGCCGAAGCTGCGGCGCAGGCGGCCGAAGCGGCGCATCGGCAAGCGCGAGACGCCGTCGATGCCGCGCGCGACCCCCTTACCGCGGCCGAGCGCACCGTGCAGCGGCTCGAAACTGAAGCGAAAACCATCCGCAAGCTCTTTGCGGTCGAGAACAAGAATCTGTGGCCGCCGGTCATGGACGCCGTCACCGTCGCTGAGAGCTACGAGAAGGCGCTCGGCGCGGCGCTCGGCGACGATCTCGACGCCCCGGTCGGTTCGTCCGCGCCGATGCACTGGGCCGGCGCCGCTGCCGAGTCGACCGATCCGGCCTTGCCGGCCGGCGCGGTCGCCTTGTCCGAATATGTCAAAGCGCCGGCCGAGCTCGCCCGCCGCCTCGCCCAGATCGGCGTGGTGAACCGCAATGACGGTGCAAAGCTCGCCAAGCTGCTCAAGCCCGGCCAGCGACTGGTTTCGCGCGAAGGCGATCTGTGGCGGTGGGACGGTTTCGCGGCGGCCGCGCATGCGCCGACCGGCGCCGCGCGCCGTCTCGCCGAACGCGGGCGGCTGCAGGCGCTCGAGAGCGAACTTGCCGCGGCGCGCATCGACGTCGACGGCAAGCGCGGTGCCCTTGAAGCGGCCGAGGCGGCGCTCACCGCCACCGCCAATGCGGAAAGCGAAGCCCGCGAGCGCTGGCGGCAAGCCCAGCGTGCGGCGGATTCGGCCCGCGAAGCCCATACTGCTGCCGAACGCGAGATCGGCCGCAACGCCGCCCACGTCTCGGCACTGAAAGAAGCGCGCCAGCGCCTCGCCACCGCGCAGGCCGAGACTCAGACCGCGCGCGCGGAGGCCGAACAGGCGCTGGCCTCCCTCGGCGCCGCCGACGAGATCGAGCAAAAACTCGCCGCCGTAAACGACGTGATCGCACGCGGGCGCGCGAGTTGCGCCGAAATTCGCGGCGAAGCGCAAGCGGTCGCGCGCGAAGCGCAGCTCGCCGAGCACCGGCTCGCGGCGATCGCCGACGAGCGGGGAGCCTGGAGCGAGCGCCGCGACAACGCGGCGGCGCAAATCGCCACGCTCGGTCGGCGCACCGACGAGGCCAATGCGGAACGGGCCGAACTCGTCAATGCGCCGCAGAAGTTTGCCGCCCAGCGGCAAGGTTTGATCGGCGAGATCGAAACCGCCACGCTGACGCGGCGCACCGCGGCCGACCGTCTGGCCGAAGCCGAGAGCGCGCTCGGCGAAGCCGACAAAGCCGCGCGCGCGGCGCTCGTGGCGGTCGGCGAGGCGCGCGCCGAAGCGGCCCGGGGCGAGGAACGCCACGAGGCGGCGCGGCGCCGGCTCGCCGATATCGAGCACGAAATCCATGAGATCTTGCAGGTTGAGCCCGCGGCCGTGGCCGAGATCGCCGAGATCAAGCCCGAAGCACAATTGCCCTCGATCGCCGAGGTCGAAGGCAAGATCGAGCGCATCAAGCAGGAGCGCGAACGGCTCGGCTCCGTGAATCTTCTCGCCGAGCAGGAACTGCGCGAGGTCGAAGGACAGCACGGCAAGCTCAGCGCCGAGCGCGACGACCTGATCGAGGCAATCCGCCGGCTGCGTCAGGGCATCCACAATCTCAATCACGAAGCGCGCGAGCGGCTGTTGGCGTCGTTCCAGGTCGTCAACGACAATTTCAAAAAGCTGTTCGCCAAATTGTTCGGTGGCGGCAATGCCGAATTGCAGCTCATCGAGCACGACGACCCGCTCGAAGCTGGCCTTGAAATCATGGCGAAGCCGCCGGGCAAGAAACCGGCCACGCTGTCGCTTCTATCCGGCGGCGAACAGGCCCTCACCGCGCTCGCTCTGATTTTTGCGGTGTTCCTGACCAATCCGGCGCCGATCTGCATCCTCGACGAGGTCGATGCCCCGCTCGACGACTACAATGTAGAGCGCTTCTGCGATCTGCTCGACGAGATGACGCGCTCGACCGATACGCGCTTTGTCATCATCACGCATAACCCGATCACCATGGCGCGCATGAACCGGCTCTACGGCGTCACCATGGCTGAGCGCGGGGTGTCGCAGCTCGTCTCGGTCGATCTTGCCGGCGCGGTGAAGCTGCGCGAAGCGAGCTGATCGCAAGCCTTCAAGTACGGTGCCGCTTGCCGGCGCAAAAATAGTGGGCGGCGCATTGATTTAGATCAAGCGCCGCGGCTGCGCATGATATTTTGTGCATGCATGCGAATGCCTCATATCAGCTCATTGGGTTCGATTGTGGCACTGCTGATTTTCAGCACCGCTCCGGCGGCGTCTCAGCAGATGCGGGACGGCGCGGCCGCGGCTATGCACACAATTCGTCAGCCGTTCGCGATCGAAACGTTCGGAATATTCCGCAACATGATGCTCAGCGGCGATTTCTCCCCGAAGGTGCAGCTTAGTACCGCAATGGCGAAGCACCCGACCACCGGCGTGGGCGCCGTCGCCGACGCGCGCGGTGAAATTACCATTTATGACGGCAAGTTGATCGTCAGTTACGGAAAGCCGGCTGCGCCAGTTGACGTGACGGTGGATCACGCAGCGTTGCTGGCGATGGGATCGGCCGGGCAGTGGCGAGCCGTTCCGATCGAGCGCGACGTCGCGCCGGAAGACGTTGAATCCTATATCGCCGCTGCCGCCAAGGCGCGCGGCATCGATTCTGATAGCTCGTTTCCGTTCCAGATTAGCGGAAAGCTCGGACCTTACGTCATGCACGTCAATGCCGCGCCGATCGACGGTCCGCATGGCATGGGCCTGCCGATGGCGGCTACGGTCGAGCGCCGCGGCGATCAAATCCAGGCTCTCGTCGCCGGTCTATACGTTTCGCCGGATCTGATGGGCGTTGCCACGCACGGCGGCGAGCGCACGCACGCTCATTGGGTTGCAGCGGATTTGGAATCGACCGCACACCTTGACCGCTGGGGGCTCAAGACCGGGGCAATTCTCTTTCTGCCAAAGTGACTCCCCGCGCACAGCAGCCATTGTCAGTCCGGCCACAGCCAGAGGCCGAGCGCGACGGCGGCGAGCCTGCAGACAAGCTGCGCAGCGATAAATCCAATTTCACTTGAGCTATTGACTGCTTAAAATCAAAGTATTCGGTCGTGACCGCCATGACGCGCCGATACCGCCGTATGACACTTGATGACGATGAGCCGAACTGGGGGCGCTTTGGTGAGGCGTAGTCGGCGAGCCGTCATCATTGGTGGTTCCATGTCCGGCCTATTTAGCGCGGCATTTTTGCGCCAAATCGGCTGGGATGTGGACGTTTACGAGCGTTCGAAAGTTGAACTAGTCGGGCGCGGCGCCGGCATTACCGGCCATCCGGAGCTGTTGCAGGCTCTCGAGGCAAGCGGCGCCGGCACCGAGCGGCTCGGCATCGAGGTCGCCAAACGCATCGCCATCGACCGCGAGGGTCGGATCACCGATGAGCGGCCACTTCGACAAATCCTGACGTCATGGGACCGTTTGCAGCGGCTGCTGCGCGCCACCATAGCGCCTGCGCATTTTCACCTCGGCTGGAATTTCGAGCGTGTCGACCAGGATGAGCGTGGCGTGCGCGTCCATTTTTCGGGTGGCTCCATCGAGCACGCCGATATCCTGGTCGGCGGCGACGGTGTCCGCTCCAGCGTTCGTGCGCAATTGGCGCCGGACGTGCAGCCTATTTATGCCGGCTATTACATCTGGCGAGGGGCGCCCAACGAATCCGACCTCGACGCCGCGACGCTGCGCACGATCTATCCGCTGTTCACCTTCTATCTGCCAAAGCAGCAGCAGGTGATCACCTACCCGATCGCCGGATTTGATGACGATCTCACGCCAGGCAAGCGCCGCTTCAATTTTATCTGGTATCGGGTCGCCGACGCGGCGCGCCTGCGCGAGATGAACATCGATGCAAACGGCGTACAGCACGAATATTCGGTGCCGCCGCCGCTGATCCGCAAGGACTTGATTGCGGAGATGCTTCGGGACGCACAAGACATTCTACCGCCGCCGCTCCTCGATGCGGTGATCAAGATCAAACAGCCCTTTATTACACCGATCTACGATTTCACCTCGCCCGCAATCGT
>Ga0126379_10003265_pt1 | contig 10476 bp, 7 predicted proteins | sample PanSoiMetPlot_24_FD_92640 | JGI IMG/M metagenome (GOLD analysis project Ga0126379, IMG submission 92640) | Tropical forest soil microbial communities from Panama - MetaG Plot_24 | ecosystem: Environmental > Terrestrial > Soil > Tropical forest > Bulk soil | place: Panama | collected 2016-02-17 | reverse complement strand
TCGATCGCGCAGGTAATTCACCGGAATGCCGCCGCCGAGATTGATGTGCTCGAGCGTCAAACCCGTCTCGCGATGAATCGTCATCAGATGACTCCACATGCTCTTGAACGCTTCCGCGAATGGTTCGACATCCGGAGTCTGTGAGCCGACGTGAATGTGAATACCGCAAACATGAATCAATTCGGGATGCTGCAGGCCACGCCGGAAAGCGTCGAGCACTTCGGAAGAAGAGATACCGAACTTTGAAGTCAGCAGCGCGGTCTGCAATCCCAGATGCGAGCGGGTTCCGATTTCAGGCACCAGCCGCAAAGCAATGCGGGCCGGCGGCATGCCGGAATTCAACTGGCTGCGCGCGCGGCGCACCGCGTCTTCTACCAGTTCGATTTCGTAAATCGAATCTACGTTAATCGAATAGATTCCGGCACGCACTGCTTCATCGAGCTCATCGTGCGTTTTGCTGGTACCGTTGAAAATAATCTGATCGGGGCGAAAACCGGCGCGCAGGGCCTTGAACAGTTCGCCGCCGCTGTTTACTTCGATGTCAATGCCGCTCTCACGCACGACCTTGAGCACGGACATGTTTGAATTGGCTTTCGAGGCATAGCAGAACTTGATCGGCTGCTCGACTTGTTTGGCCGCAGATTGCAGCCGCGCGATATTGGAGCGAATGCGCGGCTCAGAGAAAGCGAACAATGGCGTTCCGTATTTATGAGTCAAAGCCGTCGCATCGGCGCCGCTAATAAAAAGGTGATTGTTTTCGCGCGCCTCAAGAAAACCGGGAATGGTCCAGGCAGGCGCTTTGGTTAACACTTGTGACATAAGATTTTCACAACTGCGCGATCATCTCGGCCGGATTCCAGTACGCATGCACCGTTTGAATCTTGCCCTGTTCGTTCACTTCGATCACGTCAATCCCTTCGAATCGAACTTCGCGCCCGCTGTTGCTGGTGCCCTTGCCGGTCCATTTCACGGCGGCGCCGTTGCCCGCCACAAACACCTGGTCCTCTGTCAGTCCCAAACTCTTAAAGTTCTGGCAGATCGATTCAAAGAATTCGCGCAAGCCATCGTGGCCGGTAACTCCCGGCGTTCCCACCGGATCGTAGGTGGTGCCATCCTCAGCGAATGAATTCGCAAAGGCCTCAGCATCCATCGCCCGAATGGCAAGAAAATAGCCACGCACGGCGCGTGAAATTCTCTCTGGTTCCAATTGTGCGCTCATAGCTTTAGTAAGCCCTCCCTGATTGTCGGGCGGCTGGATTCTCCATTCACCTGTTTAGCTCGTTCCTGTTCGATCAAAACTCTGCGCAGGATCTTTCCGGAAATCGACTTCGGAATCTGGGCGATAAATTCTACCTCGCGAATCCTTTTATGCGGGGCGACGCGCGCCGCGACAAAATTCATAATTTCTTCGCCGGAAGTATCCTGCCTGATGACGACGAAGGCCTTAGGCACTTCTCCCGCTTCGTCATCGCGCGCCGGAATCACGGCCGCGTCCGCCACCGCCGGATGTGTCAGCAACACGGCCTCGAGTTCGGCGGGCGCCACCTGAAAGCCTTTGTACTTAATCAGCTCTTTTACGCGATCGACGATGAAGAAGTGGCCGTCTTCGTCGGCATATCCGACGTCGCCGGTGTGTAGCCACTTGTCACCATCGATCGTGCGGGCGGTCGCTTCCTGGTTATTCAGATATCCTTTCATGATCTGCGGTCCACGCACGCAGATCTCACCCTCCTGGTTTGGCCCAAGTTCGGCACCGGTGGCCGCGTCAAGGACCTTGACTTCGGTATTTGGCGCCGCGGTGCCTACCGACCCAAGTTTCAACTTTGCCGGATCAGCGGGACTGCTATGAGTGACGGGACTAGTCTCAGTCATGCCATAGCCCTGGCGAATACCACAACCGATCCTTCGCATGCATTCGCGCGACAGGTCTGCTCCCAAAGGAGCGGCGCCGGAAAAGATCGTCTTTAAGCTTGAAAGATCGTATTTGTCCACCAATGGATCTTTGGCGAGTTTCAAAACTATTGGCGGCACAATGTGCGACAGCGTAACTCGATACTTTTGAATCAACTCGAGAAACTGTTCCAAATCAAACCGCGGCATGATTACGATCGTGGCGCCGAGATAGAGTCCCATGTTCAGCACTACGACCAGTCCGTAAATATGAAACAGCGGCAGGACACATAGCAGCGTGTCGTCGCGATGGAAATAATCAAGCCCGTCCATCTGGCACATATTCGCTACCAGATTGTAGTGCGTGAGCATCACGCCTTTGGGCAGGCCCGTGGTCCCGCTCGAGTAAGGCAGCGCCACTAAATCATTTTTCGGATCAATCTCGACCGGCGGCACTTCGCCGTCGCCTTCCAGGAGCGTAGCAAAGGGCGTCGCGCCCTCACTTTCACCGAACACAAACAGCTCGTCGATGCCGGCAGACCTGGCCGCGGCGGCCGCTTTCTCGATGCACAGCGGCGCATAACCCAGAAATTTTGCGCCCGCGTCACGCAATTGGAAAGCGGCTTCTTCAATGGTGTACAGCGGATTGAGCGTGGTGGTGACACCGCCCAGCATGGCCACGGCATGAAAACTGATCGCGTATTCGAGGCAATTGGTGCTAAAGATGGCGAACACGTCACCTTTGCGCAAGCCTCGGCGCGCCAGGCTCGCGGCGACCCGCCGTACTGCCGACTCAAATTCCTCATAAGTCAGCGAGCGACCGCCGGCACTTTCGACCAGCGCCGTCTTGTTCTTAAATTGGGCGGTCGAAGCGAAGATGAAGTCCGTGAGTGAGACTTCCGGAATCGTGACGTCTGGATATGGTCCGCGAAAAATCATAAAAAATTTGGAGTGCGGCGGCTTCGACGCCGCTTTGGATTCCTTCTCAACTTACTGCTTCAGATCGAATCCAAAGCGCCGTCGCCGCTGCGCTCTGCCGCCGCACTCCAAAAGAGCGGTCAATATACACGATCCGGCTGACCAAACGGCAGCAAAGATGTATATTGACGAAACTTTATGACCGTTTCAAATTCGCATCCGCCGAACATTATCTGCTTCGCCACCTTTTTCAAGGGCGGCGATTTCATGCGCGAATGTAAAGCGGCCGGGTGCAACGTCTTCCTTGTGACCAAGGAAAAAATGCTTCACGAAGACTGGCCACGTGACGCGCTCGACGAAGTGTTCGCTTTGCCGAATGACGCGCCGGTCGAGCTGTATCTGGACCTCGTCAGTCATATTGCCAAAACCAGAATGCCGGATCGGATCGTCGCGCTGGAGGAATTTGACGTCGTGATCGCTGCGCTCGCGCGCGAACACCTGTGCCTGCCAGGCATGACGAGCTCGGCCGCCAAGACTTTTCGCGATAAATACTCGATGGCCGTTAAGGCGCGTGATGCCGGCCTGACGGTCCCTGAGTTTCTGCCCGCGGTTAATAACGATGAGATCAACGCATACCTGGACCGGGTAGAACCGCCGTGGGTTTTGAAACCTCGATCGGATGTCTCGGCGATTGGCATTCGCAAACTAGAAAGTCGCGATGATGCGTGGACCGCGATCAATGAACTGAACCAGCGCGAACTTCTGCGCGAGCGGGCTTCCTATCACGTGCTGGCTCGTTTCATTCCCGGTGAAGTCTTTCACGTCGACTCATTGGTTTACGACCGCCGGGTAGTCTTCGCCGGCGTAAATAAGTACGGCAAGCCACCGCTGCAAGTCGCGCACGGCGGCGGCGCTTATATCTCGCAAACAGTTCCCCATGACTCCCCGGACAAGAAAAAGCTCGTGGAAATCAATCGTCGTCTGATTAAGGCGATGGGCATGCAAACCGGTGCGACCCATGCTGAATTCATCAAGAGCAACGCAGACGGCGATTACTATTTCCTGGAAATTGCGGCCCGCGTGGGCGGCGCCTACATTGCTGACGTGCTCGAAGCCGCCTCAGGAATTAATCTCTGGCGCGAGTGGGCCAAACTCGAAGTGGCTAATTCGCGGCCCAGATTGAAGCCGCGAAGCGAGCATGCGGGAATCATCCTTTCCCTGGCGCGCCAGGAGTATCCGGACACCTCTGTCTATGTCGATGATGAGATAGTCTATCGCGTTAAGAAGAAGCATCACGCCGGTTTAATTGTGAGATCAGCCAGTCACGAACGAGTAAGTGAGTTGCTGAATGATTACAGTCATCGATTTGAGAATGATTTCATTGCGGTGCTCCCGCCACTGGAACGGCCGGAGTGAGTCAGAACCGCCGGCGGTAGCAGGCGGGCCAGTCGGCGCCAGGCGCGAAGCGCTACCAAATCAGAACGATACACGGGGTGGCCGAGCCAAGTACCTCACGGCTAAATTTTTCCAGCGGTCAAACCAACTAATACTCTTAAGCGTCTAAATCCTACGTCTCCGGATTTCTTCGACTTTCAGCGATTCTAAAAGTGCGGCGACCCGTCAACTATCTCCTCGGTACTATCGGCCCCGTTGTGCGGAGAGGTCGGAAGTGCGGTTCGGTTTTACTGGTTCTGGCGGCTGCATTCCTTTTTTCCGCCGGAGTTGTCCAATCCCAGGAACCTCAGACAGCCGACACCATCACGATCGACACCAACCTGATCAGCGTTCCGGTGATCGTCAGCGACCGCGACAATCGTTACGTGGCCAATCTGAAGGTTGACGCGTTTCATCTGTTCGATAACCAGATTGAACAAAAGATCAGTTATTTCGACACAGGCGAAGAACCCTTGAATGTGGTGTTGATGCTTGACACCAGTCTCAGCACCAGTGGAGTGCTTGATGACATCAAGAAGGCTGCCAGAGAATTCCTCAAAGACCTTCGACCCCAGGATCGCGCGATGATCGTTACTTTTGACTGGGAAATAAAGAAGTTGACTGATCTGACAAACGATCGCAAACAGCTTGAGGACGGGGTAAAGCATGCCAAGGTTGGCAAGTACGCCGGGACCCTCCTGAACGAAGCACTAATGGACGTCTCGACACACGTGCTGCAGCCGATCAGGGGTCGCAAGGCGATCATTCTGCTCAGCGACGGCGAGGATCACGGGAGCGTGACCAATATGGACGATCTAATCACCGCTGAGTCGGAAGCCGACGCCATGATCTACTCCATCTACTACCGGCCAGAGATGCAAAGGATGTTTGGGATGCCAGGACGCGGGCGCGGGGGATTTCCCGGCCGCCGCGGTCCTTTTCAATATTCGGTGCCGCAGCGGCCCGGTCCTCCGCAGGGACGCCCATGGCGGCGCAATGAAGGTTTCGAATTGATGCAAAAGCTGGCCGAGGTGACCGGCGGCCGTTTCTATCAGGGCGAAACCAAGGAATTGAAAGAAACCTTCGCGCTGATCGCTGAAGAGCTAAGACATCAATACCGGCTCGGGTTTTATCCGGAGGCCTTGAAGCGTGACGGCGCCGTTCATGCTCTGGCGGTGAAAGTGAACCTGCCTGACGTGTCGGTGCGATCGCGTCACGAGTATCTGGCGAAATAGATTCAGGCGGGGTTTGGGAGATCCGGTTCAAATTCAGCAAGCTCTGAATTGAGTCGATCCGAATCAGCTGACGGTCCCAAGCTGCTGAGCAGCAACCAGAGCTAAGCCTAGGGCGAATCTGCGAGCCCTGGGTTACCGTTTTCGCTTAATTCGTCCGAGCCGCGGAGCGGCGACAGAATTCATCCCACAGCTTTCAATCCAAGGCTGCAAGTGCATGGTTGATTAGAGCGATTAGGCAGTCTTGAATAGTTCTCTGTCGCCGCTCCGCGGCTCCGACAGATATGTGGTTTTGACCCAGGGCTCGCAGACTCACCCTGGGCTTAACTCTTACCGCTGCTCCGCAGCTGGCCGAACGAATTCGTCGACGAGTCCAGACTCATGCTCGCGGCCCATATTTATTAGCTTGTTTGAGTTTGTCATTTTTAGTGATGGACGGTTTGCCAATCACCAATTTCAACCCGCACTCCCAACCCTCCTTTACAAATCGACCGCACTTTCTCGACAATGCATGATTCTCAATGGCAGTTCCCGCAAACTGGTTCGAGACCTTCTTTCACGGCGTCACGCTCGATCTGTGGCGCAAAGCCATACCGCCCGAACAAACTACCGCCGAAGCAAAGTTTCTGATCGATCACTTGAATTGTGAGCCGGGCGCGCACGTGCTCGACGTGCCGTGCGGTAACGGCAGATTGTTGTTTTCACTCGCCAGTCATGGTTTGCATGTGACCGGAGTTGATATCTCGGCAGAGTTCATCGAAGAGGCGCGCTCGATCGCCGCTCGGATAAGGAATGCCACCAGCAGCACCGGCGAAACCAAGTTCATTCTCGGTGACATGCGCCGGTTGAGAGCCACAAGCAGTTATGACGGCGCGTACTGTTTTGGAAACAGTTTTGCCTTTCTCGAGTATTCCGAGATGGAAATATTTCTCGCCCGGCTGGGGCGGGCGCTAAAGCCCCGGGCTCGCTTCATTATCGAAACCGGCATGGCGGCCGAATCGGTGATTCGGGATTTTGAAGAGCAAAGCTGTCACGAGTTGGGCGACCTGTCGCTGACCATTAAGGAGCGATATATCGCGGCCGAAAGTTGCATCGACAGCGAATACATCTTTGTGCAGAACGGCAAGACCGAAACGCGCGTGGCGCGGGAATGGATTTATACTGTGGCGGAGATTAGGCGAATGTTACACCGCGCGGGTTTTGAAGTTCTCGATCTCTACGGTTCGTTGAAATGCGAGCCTTACCAGCTGGGATCGCGCGAGCTCTTCATCGTGTCAGAAGCCCGACCGTAAGGGAGGGCTGCCTCAGCACGAATAATCACTCGTCAATCGGGGTAGTCGCCGCTGCAAGGCTTTGCTGCAAAAGTCAAAACCACCAACGGCAGTGGGTGGATAGTTAATGTCCAGCCTACCGAAAGCGCTTGAATTACCGCCTTCGAATACCACCAACAGCAGTTGGTGGATGATTCAGATCCTGCCTGCCAATTAAGCGGCTACCGATTTCCACATTGAGATCAACTTTGCAGTCATTAGCCTGGATCTGAAAAATCCACCGACTTCCGTCGGTGGTTTTCCAAAAGCGAACAGATTCAAGCCCTTTTCGTAGGCTGGATCTGAAACTTCCACCCGCTACCGTGGGTGGTATTTCGACTCTTGCAGCAAAGCCCTTGCTGCATCCTGCCCTCGCTCACGCTCGGGCTTCTGACATCCTTTTGATCGCCCAAACATCCACCTCGATCTCTTCGGCATAATGCAACACCGGCTCGCCCCTGGGTGACGCAACCCTGAGCGCTTCGATCATCGTTGACTCGTAGGAATTCATGGTGGCCTCCTGCAATGGCCACGGCGGATGAAAGATGCGTGCGCGGTAAAGATCGCCCTCTTTCGCGCTGTAAAGGCAATAACGTTCCGTCAGAAAGAAGTCCAGCGACTCGGGATGCGAAAAAGGTTTTGTCTTGCCTACAGTCCATGACCCTTTGAAGTTCGCCGGCGGATCGTCGGTTCGAGCCAGCGCGTAATCGATCATGTCTCCATCCTGCAAGAGATCGATGCTCGCGTTGTAGTAGGGCAAATGATAGAAGGCGCGCGCGGCCATGACCGCCGCAGTGCTGTTGCAATCGAGCGAGAAAAACCAGACACCCGGCACGTTGTCATAGTGAACGTAAGTCCTTACGTTCAATTCATGCGCCGAACTGAGACCGGGAACCGCCGGCACGTACGGCGGCAACGCCCTGATGTCCCACATCGTGAAGGGAATGATGCCGATCCAGGCAGTGCCGTCAAAGGTATCGATTTCAAGTTCGGCTGGAATTAGTCGTCGCAGCTCGTTCTCTTCAATGCGCCAGTGCATGAAGAGGAGTTTGCCCCACGCCTGGTGTATGAGCGGTTGCCCGTCGGGCCGCTCGCGAATCGACAACCGGTCAACCGCGGAAGGTTTGGAAAGATCGCGCTTGGTCACTGGGTTTCCATGAGAGGATCGTTCGGACCGGCAGGGGCCTATTTCATTCAGACCTGGCTTCAGCCAGGTCACACAAGATCATCGACGAAGAGGGAAACCGTTTAAACGGTTTCCAGCTGGTCTCGCAATTCGCAACACCTGGCTAAAGCCAGGTGTGAATGAAAGACGAAGAGCTCACTTCATTCCGTGTTTCGACCACGGTGCTCGCAGTAGTCCTGCACCGGCTGCCACAGTTGCTGGCAGTACTGGTCATTGCGGAGATCGTAGTGCTGGCATTGCTCGATGCGCCACTGACCACTCTTCATAAACTCCCTGGTCTTCGGCACGCTGTCGCAGAAACCGGGAGTCGGCTTGCTGGCTGCCAGACACGTCTTCATAAAGATGCTGTTGGAGATCGCGCTGCCAAAGCCGGGATCTTTCTTATAACGCGACAAGCCCTCATCGACGCATCCCTGATTGTCGCTGTGACTGCCGAAATCCTTGCCTTCGGCGACTATTTCTTTGGCACGACCCATCAGTGCGTCTTTGTTGCGCATCCACCAGAAGACACCGGCGCCCACAACACCGACCACCACCAGCACGACAACGATTGCTACGATCAGCAAAGCCTTCAACCAGCCTGGCATGGAGAACCTCCGATCGATTGGCCGCGGATTTACGCGGATACACGCGGATAAAACCTAAACTACTGATTCAACCAAAATGTTCCTTTTTTCGTTCCACAGGAATCAGAGTGAAATCATTGCTATTGCTCTGATCCGCGTTTATCCGCGGCTGATTAATCACTTCAAATGCTTGCCCAGCCAATCAAGCACAGTATTATGCCAGAAGGCCGAGTTCGCAGGCTTCGTCACCCAATGGCCCTCATCAGGAAAATCTACGAGCTTTGATTCCACCCCCATTCGCTGCACCGCGGTGAAGAACTGCAGACCTTCACCTTCCGGCACGCGGTAGTCCAGGCCATTGGTAATGATCAAGACCGGCGTCTTGAAGTTCTGCACAAAGTTGTGCGGCGACCAGCGCTCGTACATCTCTTTGTTGGTCCAGGGCGTACCCTTGAACTCCCAATCGGTAAACCAAAGCTCCTCAGTCGCACCGGTCATACTCGGCAGATTGTAGACTCCATCGTGCGAGACCAGCACTTTATACGTAAATCGCGGATCATTGTTGTGACCTTCGATCCAGTCAATCATGTAGCCGCCGTAGCTGGCTCCGGCGGCGCCGATACGGTTCTTCTCCACATAAGATTGATTGGCCATCATCGCGACGCCGTTGCTGATGTCGGTGAAGACCTTACCGCCCCAGTCACCAGAGATGTCGGCGACAAATTGCTGGCCATAGCCGGTTGAACCACGCGGGTTCGGCATGAATGCCACGTATCCATCGCCGGCGTAGATCTGCGGATTCCAGCGATAGCCCCAGTTGTCATTCCAGGCGCCCTGCGGTCCGCCGTGAATCAGGACCACCAGCGGATATTTCCGGCGCGGATTGAAATTCGCCGGCTTCAGCGTCCAGCCGGCCACCTTCGCGCCGGCCGCGCCGTCCCAGGTCACTTCTTCAGCCGCTTGCAGTTTGAATGAAGAGATGAACGCATCATTGGTTTTGGTCAACGCCGTCACGCCCGTGCCATCGGCGTTCGCGCGATAGATCTCAGCCGGGCGGGTCATGCTGCTGCGCGAGAAAACCAGGGAGCGCCCGTCTTTAGTCGGATGAATGTCGCCGTTGAAACCTTCGCCGCCAATCAACTTTCGCACCGGGCCACCGTTAACCGAAACTGAATAGATGGGTCCGCGGCCGCGTTCTTCGGCTTCGAGGTAGATGGTCTTGCCGTCGGGACTGAAGGCAAATTCATCAACCCACGAATCGAGTGATTCGGTCAACGACTTCGATTGATTTGTCTGCCGATCGTAGAGCATCAGACGAAAGCGATCGCTTTCGTAACCCGGCGTAGCCTGCGAGCGATACGCGATGTAGCGGCCGTCCGGCGAGTACTGCGGCGAGCCGTCATACCCATGATTGGCCGCGGTGACGTTCTTCGCGGCGCCACCGCGCACCGCAACGATCCACACATCGGCGTTTGTCGAAGTCGCTTCGACTTTGTCGTGATTGCTGACGAAGGCCAGCTCTTTCGAATCGGGCGAGAAAGCGTAATCGGTCGGTCCGCCGAGACTGAACGGCGGCGCATCGTAATCGCCCGGGGTCATATCTTTTGCCTCACCGCCGGCCACGGCCACGACAAAGACGTGCGAGCGCATGCCTTCCTTCCATGATTTCCAGTGACGATAAAGCAGTCGCGTCGCCACGTGGGCCTTCACTTTGCTGGCAGCAACTTCGTCCGTCCGCCGTTTGTTGCAGGCGTCATCCGTGCATTCGGGATAAACGTCGGACGCGAACGCCAGCCATTTGCCGTCGGGCGACCAGACCGGATCGCCGGCGCCGGTCGAGATGGTGGTGACTTTCTTCAACGCGCCGCTTCGGATGTCAATCGTCCAGATTTGATCTTCGCCGTCGCGCGCTGAAACGAACGCGAGTTTCTCGCCGTCCG
>Ga0126379_10003263_pt1 | contig 10476 bp, 9 predicted proteins | sample PanSoiMetPlot_24_FD_92640 | JGI IMG/M metagenome (GOLD analysis project Ga0126379, IMG submission 92640) | Tropical forest soil microbial communities from Panama - MetaG Plot_24 | ecosystem: Environmental > Terrestrial > Soil > Tropical forest > Bulk soil | place: Panama | collected 2016-02-17 | reverse complement strand
CCGGCGCCCGTCGTATCACCCGAAGTGCCCGTCGTAAGGCCCGTCCAACTGACGCTCGGCGTGTCGCTGGCGCTCCCGTCGGCGAGGCGCGTCCAGACGTAGATCGTGCCGCCCGAGGCGGTGGCCGACCGCTTCGGGAAGCCCGAGACGAGGTTCCATCCACTCGGCGTTGTTGCCGTCGCCGAGTTGGATAAGGATTCGCTAATGAGGATGAGGCAGTCGCCCCGTTGGACGCCCGCCGGGGCCGACGTCGCAATGCTCGGCGACGCCGGAGTGCTATTGGCCGTGAAGGCCCACGCGCCCGCGCTACGGAACGTGGCGGGCATGCGCCGCTACGCGAACACCGTGGTGTTCCATTGCAACGCGCGCGGCGTCAGCAAGTAGGACGGCGTCCCTTGGTCGCCGTCGCCGCCCAAGGCGCCGCCGCCGCCGCCACCGCTTCCGATCCACGTGTACGTTCCCGTGATGGTGCCGCCCGGCGAGACCGCTGTCCCCGAACCTTCCTCGAGGTTCGCCGTCAGGTAGGACGTAGTGTTGTCATTCCCGGCCTTCGCCCAATCAAACGTGCGGACCTGTCCTACGGGCGTCGGGAAGGCCGAGCCTCCCGCATTGCCGAGCCAGAGGCATCCGGACCCAGCCGACGTGCCGACGCTCGGCGTCGAAGCATTGGCAAAGTCTCCGATGAACCCCGGCCCCGTGAAGATGCCGCCGGGCGCGTAGAGGCCGAACCAGAGTGAGTTCCCCGCGACGCCCGCGTCGTTGACGATGAGCGCGCACTCGTAGTAGAGCGAATCACTCAGCGTCGTGAGATCGACGCCGTCGAGGAGCAAGTTCCAGTCGTTGGCCGACTGATCCCGGATGAGAAAGCCCGGCGTCCCCACACCACCTGTGCCGAAGAGCCCCACCTTGAGGACCGAGAGATCCGAGTTACCAACCCCGGCAATGAGGGACCGTTGCGTCCCCGTGAGCGTGAGCACGCTCTTGAGCGTCGAGCCGAGAATGGCAAAGGTGACATAGATCCGGTTCGACGCCGCCAACGACGTGTTGTTGGCGAACCCAACGGCCCCGTCTGTACCAAGCTGGAGTTGCGCGGACATTAGAGATCCCTCATGCTCATGGCGCGCTCATGGCGGGAGATCGGCCGAGGCGGCTTCGACGCCCGCAAGCTGCGTGTTGAGCGTTGTGAAGTTGCAGCCAGGATCGGTGCCGCCCGGCCCGACGCCCTTGTAGGGACTCGTGCCCGAGAGTGCGAGGTTCCCGAGATCGGCGTACTTCACCGTGTTCGACATCACGTAGCTGCTGTTGACGAACCCCACGGACGAGAGTCCGGAGACGACCCCGTGTTGGGATGCGACGTTCGGCACGAGCCCCGTCCCGACGTACACGTTCCGACGGTTCTGACAGGTGCCGTTCGTGTTCGAGAGATCCCACCCCGTCTGGCCTGAGCCGCCCCCGGTGAAATAGTTGTAGTCCGTCATCCCGGCGACGTTGTCTTCGATCCACAGGTACGTGAAGGGATCGGACTGTCCCCGGACACAGATCGAGCCGTTGGTGATCCCGGTGTTGTGGTGAATCCAGATGTGATGGACCCCCGCGTCGTTGAGCGTCATCCAGTCGCCGAACGTGGAGCCCGAGCCCGGCGCGAACGTCATCGGTGTGCCGAGCCCCGTCCACACGTTGTTGTGCGCGTGGAACCGGACCGGATAGGGCGGCACCGGACTCCCGTAGATGCCCGAGATCGAGAGGCCCGAATTGTAGTTCTTGAACCAGTTGTAGCGGATCGTGATATCACAGGTCTGAATCCACCACTCCCCACCCGACTGGTTCACGCTCCACGTCGCCGTCCCATAGCCGTTCTGGAGGTTGTTCCAACAATTCTCGAAGATGTTGCACTCGATCAGGATGCGCCGCCCGATCTTGAACTCAATCCCGTTGGCCGAGCCTTCATCCGTCGAGGTTGAGCCGTCCCCCTTGGCGGACCACGGACGGTAGATGTGATTCCGGCGCACCGTGATATCCGAGAGGAGACAACATTCGCCTTCGAATTGCGAACCGAATTGCGAGGGGAGATCGGGCCGGTCCTCGTAGATCTCCCGCCCGTCACGTTGCACGCTCCGATACTGGCCCGCGCCGCCATAGGCAAGGCATTCGAGCGCGCCCCACAGGAAGTTGTTTTCGATCCGCTGGACGCCCAGGCCGGAATAGCCCGAGATCGACTGACACTGCGGCGAATAGGTGACGCCGCCGTAGTTGATCCGCTCGACCCAGTTGTCACAGATCTCTAACCACGAACCGTTGGTCTCGAAGCCGCGAATGCGCGACTGGTGCGGCACGTTCCCGTGGATGTAGTTCTGTCGGAACGAGAGCCGTTGCGGCAGGTCTGCCACGCCCGTGATCGAGCCGATATCCAGTCCCGTACGAATGAGCGGATACGTGGACTCGGCCGTCGACGCCGTAATCTCGAGCCCCTGCCATCGCCACCCGCGCGCGCCTGGTGCGTGCCGGATCGCATTGTTGCTGTCGAGCGAGACGATCTTGGGCAACTGGTACGTCGTCGCGAGCGCCGGAGTCATGCGCGTGCCGAACGTGGGCAAGCTGCCGTCCGTGGTCACGAGCACCCACCCCGTCGAGCCGAAGTTCGTGCCGACTAAGGATTCGGTGTACGTCGTGTTGTGGCGGAGCTTGCAGACGGCCATCGGCACGGGGCCCGTGAGCAAGGCCACCGCATTCGCAATGGCCGACGCCGCCGTCTGGCCGACAGTCGCGGTGTAGACCGGCGCACCGGAAAAGTCGAGCGCATCCCAGTTCGGTGTGCGACGCGGAAGGTCCGGGAGATTCGGAGGCATCGCTCGGGTGTCCTATGGCACCGTGATGAATCCACTGAGGGTCACGCGGCGCGTCAGCGTGAGGACGGCGTCGGCGTGGATCGCGCCATACGCGGCGCGGATCGGACACGTCCCGGCGCCCTTGCCGGTAAACGCGCCCGTCGAACTATTGATCGTGGCTCCTTGCGCGCCGCCGATCGTACTCCAGGTCGTCCCCGGATCGGCGACCGGGTTATTTGACGCATCGTACCACTGCACGGTCGCGAGGCCGGTCCCGTTCCACGCAATGGTCGAAGGCGTGAGCGTGACCGTGCCGTGGTCCGGCGGATTGGGGAGCGCGATCCACGAATGCGTGCCCGTGATGGTGCCAGTCGGACCACCCACACTATCGATGGTGGAGCTACCGGTCCCTTCATCAAACTCGGCATCGAAGCGCGTGGGCGTTGGATCGCCGATCTTGAGGTAGTCAATGATGATCTGCTTCCCGATCCCGATATCGCCGACGTAGCCGACGGAGACCTTGCCGTAATTCGTGCCCGTCGGGAGCGCGGTGCTATTGCTATTCCCGTTGTTGGAATTCGTCGCTAAGACGGTCGTGCCATCGGTGTCGTAGAGCGTGGCGCTACACCGAGGCGAGGCCGTCGGATCGAACGAGAACGCGAGGAGATAAAAGCCGTTGTCGTTGAGCGTCGGGCCGACCGTCGTGAGATCGAGCACGTCGGCGTCCCCCGGCCACGTGAACGACCGGAAGCGCACCGCATAGGTGAAGAGATGCGCCATGCCGACGGCGAACTTGATCCCCGAACCATCCCAGATCCGGAACAGTTCGTTGTACGCGTTGTCACCGATGTCCTTGAACCACTTCCCGCGCACGCGCGCCGTGCCGGAGAGCTTGGCCGCCAGTTGAAGGGAGCCGTTGGTCGTGAAGCTCACGAGGCCATTGGTTTCTAACTGAAGCGCATAAATCGTCATCGGCGTTAACCCGAGGCGTGGATCGTGACGACGGTCAGCGTTTGCTCCGCCGTCCAGGCGATGATGTTCGCGACGATCGCGTTCGTGCCGGGACTGGTCGCGATGTCGCAGTCATAGCAAATGGAATGATCCGCGTTGGTGAACCGCGCCCAGTTGGCGTTGCCGCTCACATACACCCACCCCCCGAGGAGATTGAGCGTGATCTCCGAGGGAGAGACGAGATTCGCCACGGGCGCGGCGGGCGTGTCCAGCGTGAGCGTCGCGAGCAAGAGGACCGACGGCGTGTCGGCCGTCGACAGCGGGCGGGGGCCTTGATAGAACTGCACGTCGCCGCCATCCAGTTCGCCGTTGATGAGCGACTGAATGACCGCATCCGCGCTCCCGGTCGTGCCATCGCCGGAGCCGCCCCCACTCCGTCGGCCCCGGCTGCCTGCTAAGGGGCCGACGGTGAGAAACGTGACCACGAATTACTCAGCGATCTCGGCGCCTATTTCAAACCCGAGCGACACGGTGCCCGAGATCGAGTTGACGTCGATCTCGTCCGACGAGCCGCCTTCGATGTGAATCATCGAATCCGGATTCATCGCCGCCCACCCGCCGGGGCCTGCCGCGCCGCAACCGAACGTGAGTTGGTTCACGCCGGAGACCGTGCCCGCCGTGATCGTGGTCTGGGAATCCACCGCTGTCGTCGAGGCCGTCGTCCCGATACGGCGCGGGTTGGGCGTGATCGTCGTTCCGCCCGAGCCTGCCGTGGTCCATCGGAGACACCGGAACGCGATGCCGGAAATAACCGTGAGGCCCGCGCCCTTCCCGATCACGGAGAATGATTGGATATCGACGCCGCGCACGGCTTGGCGAATGGCCATGTTCACGGTCAGCGTGTTGGCTGTGCCATTCGTCGAAAGCTGTGCGCCAGCCGGGACATCATAGACGAACGCCATAAGAGAATCCTCTATTGAGATGGAGGTGGGGTCATGTCGGCACGACTGCGGGCGAGCGTACTGATGAGGGAGTTGGGATCGTCGAGTTGGACGCGAAGCTCGTCCGCCGTTAGCTCGCGCCCATAGCGTGCTTCCTGCGCCGCTTTGAGTTCCGCCCAGAAGACTTCGTCGGGGATGACCGTCCCGCCGAAGACGTCGCCATGCGTGTGATAGCAGTCGTCACATAACCAGCAGACGAACGTCATGTTCTCTTCGGGGACGAAGCCGCCCGGCTTCGCGCATTGGGCGCAGTAGATCGGAACGACGACGCCCGAGGGCGTCCACTTGGCACCCGTGCCTGCTTTGGTCCGGCTATCCGGCGCGATGAGGGGAGCGCCGCTCTCTGATCCGTTGTTCGACAACCATCACACATGCGCACCGTTGTGCGCGGGCCTGGTTTATGGTTCCTGATCCTGCGCGAGATCGCGCGGCGCCTCGGACCCGAAGAGTCCGCGCAGCGTCGCGAATGCGGTATTGGGAAGGATATTCGCCCACACCGGACCTCCGGCGCGAACGTCGAGCGCGCGCACGATCGGCGTAACGCGCGCCGATCGCCCGTACGTCTCGAATGGATGGCGGATCATCTGCCACGGCAGAAAGCCCTGCTCTCCCTGCTTCTCGCGAAGCGCCGCGAGACTCATGTCACGCCCAAGCGTCGCCGCCTCGCGCGTCGGCAATTGCGGGACAACGTCTTTCACGTACGAGCTAGGCGTGTTCCCGATCACGTCAGCCTCCGGCACGTTGGTCCCCGCCTTGTCGGCCGCCATGCGCGTGATCCGACCCGCCTCATTCGCCGCCTCGCGGTTCGCCATGAGATTGGCATGCTCTGCCGTCGCGTACTGGATGGAGGGCGACACGGGCGGTGTGGTGATCGTGCCGACCTGCACCGGCTCGCGCGGCCGTCGTTGCACCATCCGTCCGATCCAAGACTCCGGTGGCGCCGCCGTGAGCTGACTCACTTCGCTGGGCGTCATTGGTCCCTGCACGACACCCATCTCCGGCGTCGTGCTCTCCGTCCCCATGGCGGTCCGGCCGCGGCCTTTGGTGATCGTCACGTGCTTCTGCCCCTGCACCGACCCGAACGTGGGGTTGTTCGGGTCCGCCACGGTTGCAAACCGTCGTTGCTGATCACCCATGAAGGTCATTGCTTCTTTCAAGATCTCCGCATCGCTCTTTCCCTGGTTCTGCGCGAGCTGGCTGACGTGCGCGACGGCCGACTGGAAATCCTTGTCCTGGAGCATCGCCCGCACGTTGGGCGACGTGCCGCCCGACAGCGTGATCTCGTCGGCGACGCGGCCGAAGTTTTGGTTGTTGATCGCGTCGGCCGCTTGCTCCCAGCGGCGTGCCACGTCGCTCCGGAGACCGGGCCCGCCGAGGACTTGCGGCGCGCGCGCTCGAGCGAGCGTTCCTAGCGCCTCGAGATTCTTCCCGACGAGATATCCCTCGCCACCCGAGATCGCCGCTTGCCGTGCGAGATCTTTGAATTGTGCTGGATCCCCGCTCGCGAGCGCAGCGTACCCTTCCGGCGAGAGGATCTTGTCCGCGGCGCTGAAGACACCGCCATAGACGGATCCTGGCACCTTCCCCATGCCTGGCGTGAGGAGGTTCGCCATGACGCCACCGGCCATTCGTCCGGCCATCTGCTCGGAACGCGGGAGGTTCTGCACGGCACTATCGACGGCGGCCGCGCCCTTCGCGACGCCTTCCGGCGAGAGGCCATAGCCCCGCACAAGGGCCATCCCCGCGCTCTCCGCGCCGCGCATTCCCGGATACATGCCCTGCCCGAAATTGAGGAGCCGCGCCTTCCGCTTCTCGATCGCGTCCTGCTGCGCCTGCTGCTGCTGCACATAGAGCTGCGCGACCGGTTGCGACATCCTCGGAAACCGCTTCATCGCCGCCTGGACACGCGCGTCCATTTCGTTGGCGCGGAGATCGGCGGCTTCGTTCCCACTCCACGTGCCGCTCGCGCCATGCGGCGTGACCGGAGGCGCGGGCTCCCGATATTGGCCGGTCTCGCGCAGGTATTGCTCGTAGAGCTTCGCCTGGTCCGGCTGCCCCGTGTCGCGGAAGTACTGCAAGCGCAGCATCGGATCAGGCTCGGGCCGCACCGAGGGCGCCATCTACGGCTTCCCCCCATGGAGCCGCTGGTACTCTTCCCACGACATCGGCTTTCCGCCCGCTGCACCGCCCGCTGCACCTGCTGGTGCGACCGCGGCCGCTGGAGGTGCCGCTGGAGGTGCCGCTGGAGGTGCCGCTGGAGGTGCCGCTGCCGTTGGTGCCGCTCCTACCGGTGAACCGATCATCTCGCCCCCGCCGCTTCGCAGCTCTTCGACAGCCTGGATAATGGCCTGCTGCTGCTCGGGCGTAAGCGCGAGGAACGCCCCGCCCTTTCGTCCGAACATTGCCTGGCGTGAACGCTGCGCAGCCCTGATCGTCGCCACAGGCGCGTAGGCCGGAGCCTTGGCGAGATCGGAATTCGCGTGCGCCATCGCTTCGGATCCGCCACGCGCGGCCATGAGCTGCTCGGCGCGACCCATTAAGCGCGCGTCGCGCAGATACTGCTGATAGTCGGCGGCATTCATGCCACCAAAGAGATTCATGGCGTAGCTCGCGGCCGTCCCAGGCAACGCGACCGCCGGGTTCTGCGCACTGGCGAACTCTCCCGCCTTCCCGCCCATCGCGGTCAGGAACGGAATGTCGAGACGGCCGCCGCGCGTGTACTTGGTTTCGAATGTTCTCATGCGCTCCATCGCGGACTGGCCTTCCTCGATGGCGGTGAGGAGCCGCGCCTGCTGACTCTGCTGCTGGCCGCCCATCCCCCCACCACCCGCGCCCGCCTGCCGGTACGCGCCACCAACCGCCTTCTTTTCGCCCGTCTGCTTGTTGATCAAGTAGGGCTCGCCCGTCGTCTTATCGAGATACGGACTTAGCATCCAGTTGTCACGTCCGGCCTGCGCATCGATCTCCATTTGGCGAAGCTTGGTCTGGAGCGCCGCATTCTCCTTCCGCGAGGCTGCCTCGGCGGCCAACCGCGCCTGCTCTCGCTTGTCCTCGAGCGCCGTCGCCGCGTCCTCCATCTGCTTCTTGATCGCGAAGTCGTGCTGGTACTTCTGCGCCTCGTCCGTCTCCCAGGGCGTCTTGATGTAGTACTCCGTTCCGCCACGCCCAGTCGGCACACTCTGCATCGTGGCCTTTCCCCAGTTGGCCGGAAGACTCGGATCGGTGTCCGACATGCCGATCGCACTGTTGGGAATGGCCGTTCCGACGCCCGACGACATTGCCGCTCGACTATTCGCCATGTCGACGGCCGACTGCGCCTGCTGCTGTGTCGTGCCTGCCGCCATCGGTGAATAGCCCATGCGATCCATTGCCGTCATGCGCGCGAGCGCGTCCTGCGCGTTCTGCCGCTGTTCGGCCTGCTGGGTCGCGTAGAGCTTGAGATTGAAGTCGCGCTCATTGAGCGCCGCCTGCGCCTGCGCGTTGTTCCGCATCGCAGCCGCGTTCGCCACGATCGGCGCCGCCGCGCCTGCCGTCCGCGCCAAGCCACCAAGAATGCCCGAGAAGCCCATTAGCGTTTTCTCATGCGGTGGGGGCCACCGGCAGCGGCTTGGTCGTGTTCTTCGACGGGACGGGCTTCCACGGCGAATTCGCCGGGGCCGCGCCAGGGAGCGCGACCTGGAACGGCAGGCCGGTGAGCGGATCTTTCGGCGCCGCGGGATCCGTCAACGGTCCAATGTGCATCGGACTCGTGTCGCCCGGCGCCTGCGTCAAGGTCGCCGTCTGTTGCGAGGTCGGACCCGTGAACTGCTGCTGCCCAGGAATGACGCCGGTGTGCCAGGGAATGCCGCCCGGTAACGCGCCGGTCGGACTGCCCGACACCGGGAGCGCGCCGCCCGTACCACCTGCCTGTGCTGCGCGCGAGAACGGGTTCGCCGCGCCCGCGTTGAGCATCGCTTTCATGCCCGCATCGCGCAGCGGCTGCTCGGCAGCCCAGCGCTCCTTGGCGAATTTGACCGCGTCGCCCATTGCGTTCTGCGCCTGGAGCTGGTTGTAGACGGCGTCAGCGGCAGCGCCCACTCCAGCGAGCGTCTGCCAGTGGTCCTTCACCCATGCGATGGCGGCAGGGATGCCGTTCGTGATGCCGTCTTTCACCCAACTCGGCAGCGCATTCCACGCGTCCTTTGCTTTGCCGAAAATGGATTGCCAGATGCTCGGATCGTCCTCGGCGCTCAAGTTGTACGACCCCGTGTACGAGCCCGGCGTCGTCGAGAAGGGCAACGCTCCCCCAGGCAACCCGCCCTGCGGCAGCGAGGTCTGGGGCAGCCCACCACCGGGCTGCGGCATGGACGAGAATTTGTTCGGGTCAAGACCGGGCATGCTTCCCCCTACACCGTTTGCTGGTTCGGCGACGGCGAGCTGCTCGTTGGCTGCGTCGTCGTGCCTGGCGGCGTCGTTGTGGGCGGCTTCTGTTGGCCGGACGTGATCAGATTCGCGAACGCGGACGCGGCGGCGGCGGCGTCGCCCTTGTAGTACGCGAGGAGCGACGCGTAGATCTGCGTGAGATCGCCCATGTTGCCCGCGTTCCACTGCGCCATGCCCTGGTTGAACACGTCACCCTGCTGGCCGCGCTGGAAGCCCTGCTGCTGCTGCGCGATCCCAATATTCCGATAGGCGTCTTCGATCGAGCCCGTGAGCGCGGGATTCAAGAAGCCTGATGTGAGTTGATTGATGTCACGGTCGCGCGACGCGAGGAGATCGCCCTGGCTCGTGCGCGCCGCGCCCGAGACGCCGCGTCCGGCGCCAAAGTTGTAGCGATTAAGCTTCCGCTGGTCTTCGGCGAATTGCGGATCCAAGACGTTCTTGATCGTGTCCTGGAGCTGCTGCCGCGCGATCGCGAACCGGTCCGTCTCGGGGCCCGGCGAGATCGTGTAATTGGTGAGCGCGTTCTCAACCGTCGTGGGCGTAAGGTTGACGCCCATCCCGGCCGTCCCATAGGTGCTGCCGGGAGAGGTGGTGTTTGGAGTGCCAGAAGCACCACCACCTGCACCGGTGTTACCACCGGTTCCTCCCCCGAGGCCCCCAGCAGCACCGTTAGGAATTATGGCCCCCGCGCCGCCTGCAGAGTTCGTGCCGCTCCACGGCACCCCTGGACGCGTATCCGACGCCGGTCCCGTCGGCGGCGCCGGACGCCCGCTTATCGGAGCAAACGAAGCGCCGGGCCCGACCTGTTCTTGTTGCGACGACGTCGACGATGACGGCGTGAGCCCGAGTTGTCGCGCGAGATCCGTCGCCGCGTTGTATCCGCCCGGCACCGCTTGGCCGTTCGCGTATTGTTCAACCCCCCCGATGAGATAGCGCGCCGGTCCCGCATCCGGCGTTGGTGCAGGCGTCTGCGGATTGCCGATGAATTGCGAATACGCATCCTGCACGGCCTTGGGCGCCGTTGTCATGTTGAAGCCACCCGAGGGCAGCCCCGTATACGGATCAGTCGCCGCACCCGTCTGGCCCGCCCAACTACGCAGTGCGCTGTAGTAGTCGCCGAGATATGGATTCGACTGCTCGGCAGCGGCCATCTGGGATGCGTTGTACTGCGGATAGGCCGCGTCCGCTGCCGCTTGAATGGCCGCCTGATCGCCCGCGCCAACCGGAACCTGCTGGCCATCGGCCGTCTCCCACATCATGCCGGTCGGCGTGGCGAT
>Ga0126379_10003262_pt1 | contig 10476 bp, 10 predicted proteins | sample PanSoiMetPlot_24_FD_92640 | JGI IMG/M metagenome (GOLD analysis project Ga0126379, IMG submission 92640) | Tropical forest soil microbial communities from Panama - MetaG Plot_24 | ecosystem: Environmental > Terrestrial > Soil > Tropical forest > Bulk soil | place: Panama | collected 2016-02-17 | reverse complement strand
GGCAGGTTCTTCCCGCTGCGGATCACGGCCGCGGGCACCGCGCGGCCCGCCAGGCTGCTGGTGCTCGGCACCGGGGTGGCCGGCCTGCAGGCGATCGGCACGGCGCGCCGGCTCGGCGCCCAGGTCAGCGGGTACGACGTCCGGCCCGCGTCCAAGGGCGAGGTGCAGTCGCTCGGCGCCACGTTCATCGAGCTGACGTCGGTCAGCGACGGCGCCGGAGAGGGCGGCTACGCCCGCGAGCTCACCGACGAGGAACGCCAGGCTCAGCAGGCCGAACTGTCTGCCCACATCGCGCGGCACGACGTGGTGATCACCACCGCACAGGTGCCTGGTCGCAGGCCGCCGCTGCTCGTGACCTCCGGCGCGGTGAAGGCGATGGCCGCCGGCTCGGTGATCGTAGACATGGGCGCTAGCCCGCTCGGCGGCAACGTCGCAGGCTCGGTACCCGGCGAGACCGTGGTGACGGAGAACGGCGTCACGATCATCGGCGCGCAGAACCTGCCGTCGAGCGTGCCGACCGCCGCCTCCAACGCCTATTCGCGGAACATCTCCGCGCTGCTCCTGACCATGGTGGCCGACGGCGCGCTTACCATCGACCTAACCGACGAGATCCAGGCCGGGGTCGTCGTCGCGCACGACGGCCAGGTCGTGCACCCAGCCGTAGCGAAACTGCTGAACCCGCAACCCAAGGGAGCCGGCGATGTCGACCGCCCTGGTAACTGACCTGACCATCTTCGTGCTGGCGCTGCTCGTCGGCATCGAAGTCATCGGGAAGGTGCCCGCTACCCTGCACACGCCGCTGATGTCGGCGGCCAACTCGATCCACGGGATCGTCATCGTCGGCGCGCTGCTGATCGGCGTTACCGCGCACACGACCGTCGGCTACATCCTCGCCTTCATCGCGTCGTTCTTCGCCGCCGCGAACGTAGTCGGCGGCTACGTGGTCACCGGGCGGATGCTGAAGATGTTCCGGCGCAAGGCGGCTCCCGCGCCCGCCGATCCCGCGCCCGCCGAGGTGCAGCAGCAGGAGCGGGAGAGCGTCCGGTCATGAACACCTTCACCACCAACATCCAGCTGGTCTACGTCCTCGCCGCTGCCTGCTTTGTCGTCGGCCTGCACCTGATGAACAGCCCGGCGACCGCGCGCCGCGGCAACCAGGTATCCACGGCCGGCATGATCATCGCGGTGATCACCACCCTGGTCCTGCTGATCCACGAGGGCACCGTCACCGCGGTCGGCTGGACCGTGCTGATCGTCGGCTCCCTGCTGGGCTCCGCGGTCGGCCTGTGGTCCGCCAGGACCGTGCAGATGACCGCGATGCCACAGCTGGTGTCCATGTTCAACGCGGTCGGCGGCGGCGCCGCCGCGCTGGTGGCGATCTATGGCTACATGCATGACGAGTCGGCGCCCGGCGGCGTGCTCGGCACCACCTCGGTCTTCACGGTGCTCGACGTGCTCATCGGCTCGGTCACGTTCACCGGCTCGCTGATCGCCGCCGGTAAGCTCCAGGGCATCATCAGCGGCTCGCCGGTGATGATCAAGGGCGGGCGGCTGATCACCGCGGCGCTGATGGTGGTCGGGCTGGGCTCGGCGGCGTTCATGCTCACCACGGCGAGCCTGCCCGCGCTGCTGCTCGTGGTGCTGGCCTCGCTGGCGTTCGGCGTTCTCATGGTGCTGCCGATCGGCGGCGCGGACATGCCGGTGGTGATCTCACTGCTCAACGCCTTCACCGGCACCGCGGTCGCGATGGCCGGGTTTGTCATCAACAACTGGGCGCTGATCATCGCCGGGGCGCTCGTCGGCGCCTCTGGTGGCATCCTCACCAAGCTGATGGCCGACGCGATGAACCGGTCGCTCAGCAACATCATGCTGGGCGGCTTCGGCACCGGCGACACCGCGATCGCCGCAGCGGTCTCCGGCGACGCACAGGTCCGCGCCATCGCGGCCGACGACGCGGGGATCCAGCTCGCCTACGCGTCCAAGGTGATCATCGTTCCCGGCTACGGCCTCGCGGCGGCCCAGGCGCAGCACGGCGTCGCCGAACTCGGTGCCCTGCTCGAGCAGCGCGGCATCGAGGTCAGCTACGCGATCCATCCGGTCGCGGGCCGGATGCCGGGCCACATGAACGTGCTACTCGCCGAGGCCAACGTGCCGTACCCGATGCTCAAGGAGATGGACGAGATCAACCCGGAGTTCCCGAGAGCGGACGTGGCGCTGGTGATCGGCGCGAACGACGTGACGAACCCGGCCGCCCGCCGGCCGGGAAACGCGGTCTCGGGCATGCCCATCCTCGACGTGGACCAGGCCAAGTCGATCATCGTCGTCAAGCGGTCCATGGGGCACGGCTACGCCGGCATCGACAACGAGCTGTACACGAACCCGAAGACCAGCATGTACTTCGCCGACGCGAAGAAGGCGGTGGCGGAGATGACGGCGGCCGTCAAGACGCTCGTGGGCTGAGGCAAGAAGGGTTTGCGGACGCGTGAGCTGGGCAGCCGTGCGGTTGCTAACGTGCTAACGCGGCTAGTCCCCTGTCCCTACTACATCAGCTCACACAACACGGCCGACCGAACCCCGGCGGGCATTTCGCGAACTCGCCGCGGTGAAAGCCTGACATGCCCTTCCTTTACACCACGAACTTGTCGGAGGTACGCGGCCTGGCGGAGCGACACGCCAGGAAAGCGGGCCTGCCAGAGGCGCGCGTCGGTGACTTCGTCATCGCTGTCAGCGAGGTCGCCGCGAACACGGTCCGGCATGCCCGTTCGACAGGCTCCATGGAGATCTGGACCGTCGATGGCGAGCTCGTCTGCGAGATCCGCGACAGCGGGGTCATCTCCGACCCGATGGCCGGCCGTAAGCCGCCGCCCCCCGACTCCGACGGGGGACACGGCCTGTGGCTCGTCAACCAGGTGTGCGACCGCGTAGAAATGCACTCCGACGAGAACGGGACGGTCATCCGGATGCACATGTCGCTGCGGACGAACTGATGGCGTTAGCGTGGCGACAGCGAGGCGATAGCGTCGCGACAGGACCCTTGCCGGTTACTAATGCGTAGGAAGCACAGCCATGGAAATTGACAGTACAAACGAGCGCATGTCGGCCTATTTGCGCGACAACCACGACAAGGTTGTGGGCCGCTGGACGGATCTGGTCGTGGTGAGCGCCCGGGGGCGGATCACGCGCGACGAAGCGCGACGCGAGCTGGAAGACCTCTTCGCTCTCGTCGTCCGGGCGCTGTCCGGGACGGACGAGCACGCCGCGGGCGAGCTCAGGGCGGCGCTTGGCGAGCTGTCCCGCGCTCGCGCCCGGGACGGTTTCACGCCCAGTGAGACGGCGCTCGGGGTGTTTTCCCTCAAGGAGGCGGTGTACGAGCTCGTGGCGGACACCGCCGACCTGGTGCCCGAGTTTCTCGCGTTCTCCCGCCTGATCGATGACCTCGGGCTGCGCACCTTCGAGGAGTATTCCGCCGCCAGGGAGCAGATCATCTCCGACCAGGCGGCCACCATGCTCGAGCTGTCCACGCCCGTCGTGCGGCTGTGGGAGGACATCATCGCGGTGCCGCTGGTGGGCACGCTCGACTCGGCGCGCACCCAGCTCGTCATGGAGAAGCTCCTCGACACCCTGGTGGCCACCGGCGCCGAGCATGCCGTCATCGACATCACCGGCGTGCCGACGGTGGACACCGAGGTGGCGCAGCATCTCCTGAAGACCGTGGCCGCGGCGCGCCTGCTCGGCGCGGAGTGCACGATCTCCGGCATCCGCCCGCAGGTGGCGCAGACGATCGTGTCGCTCGGCATCGAGTTCGGCGACATCGCCACCAAGGCGACGCTGGCGGACGCGCTCGCTCTCGCGCTTCGCCAGGCCGGGCTGAAGGTGGTGCCCGCCTTATGGAACGGGTGCCGATCCTCAAGATCGGGCAGACGCTGTTCGTCTCCATCCAGTTCGACCTGCAGGACGAAACCGCGCTTCGCCTCCAGGAAGACCTGGCCGACGAGCTGGCCGCCACCGGGGCACGCGGCGTGGTCATCGACGTCACCGCAGTAGAGATCGTCGACTCCTTCATCGGCCGGATGCTGTCCACGGTCGGGTCGGTGTCGCGCCTGTTCGACGCCGAGACGGTCATCGTCGGCATGCGCCCGGCGGTGGCGATCACGCTGACCGAGCTCGGTCTGTCCCTCAGCGGGGTGCGGACCGCGCTGAACGCCGAGAAGGGCCTGGAGATTCTGAACGGGAAGGCCTGATGGCTGAGCTTCCTATCCGGTCGGGAGACGACGTGGTGCGCGTCCGCCAGCAGGTAAGGAACGTGGCGGCGGACAACGGGCTGTCCCTGGTGGACCAGACCAAGCTGGTGACGGCCGCGAGCGAGCTCGCGCGCAACACGCTGGTGCACGGTGGCGGTGGCGTCGTCCAGGTGGACGTGGTCAAATCGGCCAACGGCCGGGTCGGCGTCAAGCTCTATTTCACCGACAAGGGACCGGGCATCGGCGACGTCGACCTGGCGCTGACGGACGGCTGGAGCACTGGTCCCGGGCTGGGGCTCGGCCTGTCCGGCGCCCGGCGGCTCGTCGACGAGTTCGAGCTGGCCTCTGAGCCGGGCGCCGGGACCAGGGTCGTGGTCGTCAAGTGGTCACGGTGAACCGGTTGCTGAGCACCCCGGCACCCAGCGATCTGCGCTGGGTCCGGGTCGAGGATCCCAGCGCCGCCGCCGCCTGCCGCGGCGCGGCCGTTGCGCTGGCGAGACGTCTGGGATTCCCGGCGGCCCGTGCCGACAAGCTGGCGCTCGCGGTGACAGAGGCAGCCTCCAACCTGCACAAGCATGCCCGCCAGGGCTCCATGCTGCTGCGCATCACCAGGGATGGCGGCATCCCGGGCATCGAGCTGGTAACCATCGACGCGGGACCCGGTGTCCGCGACACCGGCGCCGCCCTGCGCGACGGCCATTCCACCGCCGGCAGCCTGGGCATCGGGCTCGGCGCGATCCGCAGGCTCGCCGACTCCTGCGACCTGTACTCGGTGCCGGGCCACGGCACGGCGCTGGCGGCCAGGTTCTGGCCGGCGCCGCGGCATGGCACACCCCGCTACGCGGGACTGGTACGGCCGATCGCCGGGGAGACCGAGTGCGGCGATGTCTTCGGCGTCGCCGAGACCGACATCGGCGTGACCGGCGTGCTGTGCGACGGCCTGGGCCATGGCCCGCTCGCGGCGACCGCCGCGGCCCAGGGCGTGTCGGCAGTGCTGGACGAGCCGCCGGGCGAGCCGGCCGCGCTCGTCGAGCGCGCGCACCGCAAGATGGCCCATACTCGGGGCGGCGCCATTGGCGTGGTGCAGCTATCCGGCCACGTCATCCGGTTCGCTGGCCTGGGGAACATCGCGGCGGTCATCCTGGCGGAAGGTACCCGCAGGAGCATGATCTCCGTGCCTGGCATCGCCGGCCACCAGGCGCGCGCGATCCGCCAGTTCGAGTACACCGCGCCGCCGGGCGCGGCAGTCATCTTGCACTCGGACGGCATCAGCAGCCGGTGGGAGGCCGCGGTGCTGCCCGGACTGAACGCGAGGGATCCGCTGGTCGTCGGCGCTATGCTGCTGGCGGAGGCCGGAACCCGCCGCGATGACGCCGGCGTACTGGTGCTCAAGCCATGACCGAGACGTTCGCCAGCCTGCACGTCAGGGACCTGCCCGGGGTCTTCACGGCGCGCCGCCTCGGCCGGGAACTGGCCGGCGGGCTTGGCCTGGAACGACAGGATCAGATCCGGGTCGCCACCGCGCTCAGCGAGATCAGCCGCAGCACGCTGACCGCCGGTCAGGCCGCTGCCGTCGTATACGGGGTCGACGAGGGCAGCCTGGTCATCACGGTCACGGTCGACGGTGAGCCGCCAGCCGACGGGATCGCCGCGGCGGCTCGCCTGATGGACACGGTGGCGGTGAGCGAAAACCTCATCCGGATGGCGAAACGGCGCCCGCCGAACGCTCAGCCGCCCGACAAGCGCGCGCTCAGCGAGCAGCTGGCGGCCTTGCTGCCGGAGTCCACGCTGGACGAGCTGCGGCGCAACAACCAGGACCTCATCACGGCGCTTGAAGACGTCAGGCAGCAGAAGGAGCAGCTCGAGGCCGTCAACGCCGAGCTGGCGGAGACCAACCGCGGGGTACTGGCTCTCTACGGCGAGTTGTCGGACGAGCTCGAGCAGACCAACCGGGGCGTTGTCGCGCTGTACCGCGAACTAGATGAGAAATCCGAAGAGCTGCGCATGGCCTCGGAGTCCAAGGACAGATTCTGGGCCAACGTCAGCCATGAGCTGCGGACGCCGCTGAACTCGATCATCGGGCTGACCCGGCTCCTCGCCGAACCGGACGGCGGCCTTGACTCCGAGCAGCTGTACCAGGTCGGCCTGATCAGGAATTCGACGACCACGCTGCTCACCCTGGTCAACGACCTCCTGGACGTCGCCAAGGCCGGGTCGGGGCGGTTTGTGATAGAGCCGGCTGAGGTCAGCCTGCGGACGCTGCTCGCCACGCTGCGCGGCCTCGTCCGTCCCATGGCGGAGGGCAAGCCGGTCGACGTGGTGGTCAGCGCCGACGGCGCGCCGGACACCGTCCTGACCGATGAGATGGCGCTCACCGCTATCCTGCGTAACCTGCTGTCCAACGCCGTCAAGTACACCGATACCGGGGAGGTGCGGCTCACCGTGCACAGCCTTGGCGACCTGCTCGAGATCCGTGTGTCCGACACCGGCACCGGAATCCCGGCCGGCCAGCTGGAACGCGTGTTTGAGGAGTTCTACCAGGTGCCGGGGTCCAGGCGGGGCGGCACGGGGCTGGGGCTGCCCTACGCCCGGCGGCTCGCCGGACTGCTCGGCGGCCAGCTGACGCTCTCCAGCGAGGCTGGCCGCGGCACCACTGCCGTGCTCACCCTGCCGCACGGGATCCCCGCCGTCGGCACCGTCGTGCTCGCGGATGACGACGAGGCCTTCAGGAAGGTGCTAGCTGCCATGCTCAGCGGCATCGCGGACCGCGTCATCGAGGCGGCGGACGGCGCCGAGGCGCTTGCCGCGGTGGATACCGACAGCGTCGACCTGGTGCTGGCCGACCTGGGGATGCCAGGGGTGGACGGGAAAGCGCTGCTCGAACGGCTGCCCACCGCCATCCCGGCGATCGTCGTGACCGGCCGCGACGAGCCGGTGCCGCCCCGAGCCGGGGCCCTGCTCCATAAGGACGAACTCACCAGGGAAAGGCTCGCGTTCGCCATCCGGCGCGTCATGCGGGGCCCGCGATGAGCGACGCCCCCGCCTCGGTGCTTCTCGTCGATGACGACGAGGCCAAGCGCTACGTGCTGGCCACCTGGCTGCGGCGGGCGGGTCACGTCGTCACGGAGGCCGGCACCGGGCAAGATGCGCTCACCGCGGTGACCGCCGCCGAGCTCGTCCTGCTTGACGTGAACCTGCCGGACATGAGCGGCTTCGAGGTCTGCCGCCGGATCAAGGGTGACCCGCGGACCGCCGCGATCCCGGTGATCCAGGTGTCCGCTACCGCCGTTGAGGTCTCGGATCGCGCGCACGGCCTGACCCAGGGCGCCGACGCCTACCTGGTGGAGCCTACAGAGCCCGAGGAGCTGCTCGCCACGGTGTCGGCGGCGCTGCGCTATTACCGCGCCAGGACGCGGGCGGAGCGGACGGCCGCCATGCTGGCCGCGCTGGCCAACGCGACCCTGGAGATCAACGCGGCGGAGACCTTCGACGGGCTGGCGGCGGTGGCGGCGGCCGGTGCCGCGCGGATTTTCGGCGTCCCCGCCGTGCTGATGCTGGAGATGCCCGACGGTCAGGTCCGGCGGATGGCGGCCATTCCGGAAAGCACCGTCCCCGTGCGGCGCGGCGGCCCGCCCGGGCTGCTAGACCATGTGGTTCAGCGCGTGCTCGGCCCAGCTGCGGGCAGTGCGGTCCTCACCATCGCCATGGACGACTGGCTTGGCATGGTGCCCGACAGCACCCTGCGAACGGAGGTCTGCGTGAGCGCCGCCCGGACCAGGCCAGACAGGCCGGCGACGGTGCTCACGGTCGAGAGCGCGGGCGCGAGCGGCGATGAGGACATGCAGATCCTCCGCCAGCTCGCGCAATCGGTAGCGCTCGGCGTGGAGGCCCTTCGCTCATCCGCGGAGGATCACCTGGTGGCCCTCACCCTGCAGCGGAGCTTCCTGCCCGCCGCGCTGCCCGCGATACCGGATCTGACGATGGCGTGCCGCTACCTGCCGGCGAGCGATCAGGCCGAGGTCGGCGGCGATTTCTACGAGGCGCTGCCCTGGCGGGACGGGGCGCTGATCGCCATCGGCGACGTCCAGGGGCACTCGCTGCACGCCGCGACCGTCATGGGAGAACTCAGGCACGCGCTGCGCGCCTTCGTCACGGAAGGGCACTCGCCAGTCGAGATCACCCGCCTGGTCAACGAGGTACTGCGGCGCTACCACCCGGGCATCCTGGCCACCTTGTGCCTTGTTGTCGCCGACCCGGCGACCGGCGAGCTCACGATCGTGAACTGCGGCCACATGCCGCTGCTGCTGGTCGGCGGCCCTAGCCCGGCCTACGTCGGCGAAGGGGGTCTTGTGCTCGGCATGGCCCGCCATGAGCCGCACGTCGAGACGGTGTTCCTGCCCGCTGGCGGCACCGCCGTGCTGTTCACCGACGGCCTTGTCGAGGACCGCGAGGTCATGCTCGACACCAACCTGGAGATACTGCGCGTCGCCGCGGGCGACGCATCCGGCACCGACGTCGAGGCCTTCGCCAACCACGTGCTGGCCACCTTCGGCTCACGGGAGGACGACGTCGCGCTGGTGGTGCTGCGGAGAGCGAGCTAACCAAGTGGGGCGGGCGGCTAGGCCGCGCTCATCGCCTCCTGCAGGCTCGGGTAAACCGGCATGAGCCGCCCGACGCCGGTCAGCTGCAGCACGCGGCGCACCGAGCCGACCTCCGGGACCGCGAGCCACAGCCGGACGTCGCGCGCGGCCGCGCGCTCGTACGCGTGCATGATGGCGTGCACTCCGGAGGAGTCGCAGAAGCGGGTCGACGTCAGGTCCCCGATCACGAGGCTCACGCCCGGCGCACATGCCGCGACTAGCTGCTCATGCACCAGAGCGGAGTTGGTGACGTCGATCTCGGCAGGCAGTTCCACGACAACCGGGCCGGTGCGCGCTACCTGATCATCCATAACTCCGCCATTCCCGCAAACTCCTGCCTTACCATCGGGCAGGCAACCGTGTACCCATACGTTACAGGCGAAACCGGCTAACGTGGGCGATACCGGCTGGCGCTCTACGACTTGCCGATCCAGACCTGGTCCCAGTAGGGCGAGACCACCACGCTGGGAACCGGAATCTGGGTGGTCAGCCCAGGGCCGTTTACCCCCTTCGCGGTAACCGAGACCGGTGCCGTGGCGACTATGAACGGCGCGTACCGCTGGGTCGCGATGTACTGCGCGATGTTCGCGTAGATCGTGGCCCGCTGCGAGGCGTCGAAGGTGGCCGCGGCCTGGTTCATCATGCCGTCGAGCGTCTTGTCGTGCACCCCGCTGAACTGCGCGGTCGAGCCGAAGCGGAAGGACAGCCCGGCGCTGACCGACGGGTCGAAGGCCCCGTCCTCGCCGATCGCGCCCTGCCAGCCCTTCTTCCCGAAGTCCGCGATCTGCGCGAGTAGCGATTCCGGCTTGACGGTGACGTGCATGCCCGCCTCCTGCCACTGGTTGCGCAGCGCCTCCTCGGTCTCGGTTGACACCGGATCGTTCGGGCCGAACAGCGTGAACGTGAGCCCGCCGAGCTGGGATACGAGCTGCTTCGCCTTGGCCAGGTCGTATGCGGGATACCCCGGCACGTTCTGCTGGTAGTAGAGGCCGCCCGGCCCGAGGAACGACTCAGCCGAAGGGAACAGGTTGTCGTACAGGTGCGCGACGATCGCCTGGCCGTCCGTCGCGTCGTAGATTGCCTCCCTGGCGAGCTTGTTGTCGAACGGCGGCGACGCGGTATTGAGCTGGATGAGCGTTGGTGATGTGCCCCTGGTGACCATGACGGAGTATTGCGAGTTGTGCTGGGCCTGCTTGATGATCGTGGGCGTCGTCATCTGCACGGCCTGGCCGGTGCCAGCCTGGAGCGCCTCGTAGGCGGTCTCGTCGTTGGCGACCGACTTGAAGACGAGCCCGTCGAGGTAGGGCAGGCCCTTGGCGAAGTAGCCGGGGTTGCGCTTAAGGCTGAGCTGGATATCGACCGTGTTGTTCACGATCTCGAACGGCCCGGCGCCCACCGGCGCCACCATGAACTTCTTCTCCCCCATCTGCTGCTGCGAGGTGGGCGACGCGATGTGGTTGACGCTCGAGGTGATCAGGGCGGGGATGACGCCCGCATATGCCCTGGTGAACCGGAGCTGGACGGTGCGGTCGTCGGGCGCGGTGACACCGCCCTCGGCGAGCGGCGGCCACGACGTCCCCGGACTGCACGCGCAT